>Ga0224496_10000604_pt1 | contig 24540 bp, 24 predicted proteins | sample SF_Jul11_sed_USG_2_FD_168127 | JGI IMG/M metagenome (GOLD analysis project Ga0224496, IMG submission 168127) | Sediment microbial communities from San Francisco Bay, California, United States - SF_Jul11_sed_USGS_8_1 | ecosystem: Environmental > Aquatic > Marine > Sediment | place: USA...
TGACAGGGTCCTCTGCTCGAGGCTTGGCGTAGAAGCCGTACAGATGATCAAGCGTAAAGAGTTCGGTATGATGGCCTGCTTGAGGACGCCTCATATCAAGACTGTTCCTCTCAAAGAAGCCGCTGTTAACAGAACTGTGGAGGCGGACAATCCGGTTGTCCAGTCCGCAAAATCAATAGGGATTTCATTTGGCGACTGATCCTGATCCGTTTGTTCTTTAGAACATCGAAAGGCCGTATCTAACTTTTTGAAGGCTGGAAGTCACATAGACGCAGCTGGACGATCTTGAACATTTCTCCCCTGTTTATGACGGTCGGCGTTACGACAATATCGTAAACTCCCTCTCCGTTTTCAATTTCCTTAAACTTCTCCGACATGCTGAATCCTATGCCATCTATCACCCTGTCCTTATAACTAACCTCGAATCTGATATGCTCCTTTTCACGGCCAACCAGATACGGCTTGCTGACAAACGACACCCCCTTGATCAAGAATTTTGGATAGGGGTATTGCGGACCGAAAGGGCCAAGTTCAAGGATATCTTCAACCGATTCAAGATAAAGCTGATCCAGCGTCGCAACCTTATCTATCTGCATGACCTTATCAGTCGGCTCTATCGGCAATCCTTCCGCGGCAATTTTGATAAACTCATTTTTGAAGGTCTGCATATTCCCGACATTCAGCGCCAGACCTGCTGCATACTTGTGTCCGCCAAAATGGAGAAGAAGGTTCCGGCAGCGCGACAAGCCTTCATAGACGTGGAATGTTGGGGTACTCCTAGCAGAACCCTGGCAAATGTCACCTTCGATATTAAGCAGTATAGTTGGCAAATTATATCGTTCTACGACTTTTGAGGCTACTATTCCAATGACCCCCTGGTGCCACCCTTCCGAGGCAAGCACGATAGCCTTGTCCTTTTCAAGATCGACTTCCGATTCTATCAACGCCACAACCTCTCCAAGAATCCTCGCCTGAAGGTGCTGTCTTTTGGAATTCTCATCATCCATCATTTTCGCGATCTCCTTGGCATGGTTCTTATCCTCGGTGGTAAGGAGTTCGACGCCGAGACCGGCATTATGAAGCCTTCCTATAGCATTCAGCCTCGGTGCGAGGAAAAACCCTATATCCGTGTCTGCTATCGGCCTTGTGCCGAAATTTCCAAGGTTCATCAAGGCCCTTAAGCCTACCTTTCGGCTTTTCGCCATCTCCGCAAGACCAAGTCGTACCAACAGATGATTTTCGCCGATTAAAGGAACCATATCCGCAAGCGTTCCCAATGAGACAAGATCCAGACTTCTTTTGAGGTTCGGCTCGTTTTTCCTGTCAAGAATTCCTTCCTTGATGAAGGTATCCTTCAAGGCGCAGATTAGTTTGAACGCTATACCGACACCGGCAAGATGTTTAAAGGGATATCCGCATTCCGGCATTGACGGATTCAGCAGTGCACACGCGTTTGGAAGCGTCTCGGATACCTGGTGATGATCTGTTATTATTACGTCCAATGCAAGCTCGTTTGCCAAACCCACCTCTCTTACCGAAGTGACTCCGCAATCGACGGTTATCAGCAGATTTGCCCCTTCTTCGGCAATCTTTCTGATGGCTGCTTCGTTCAGTCCATATCCTTCATCGACCCTGTGCGGTATGTAATAGGACACATTAATGCCGAGGTGTTTAAAAAAAAGCATGAGAAGCGAAGTCGAAGACATGCCGTCGACGTCATAATCGCCGAAAATCGTTATCTTCTCCTTGTTTCGCACGGCCCTGGAGATCCTTTCCACCGCCCTATCCATTCCGGATATCAGAAACGGCGAATGAAGATCGTCAAAACCTGAATAAAGGAATTTTTCCGCTTTTTCGACAGTATCGATGCTCCTGTTAATAAGTATCCTCGCAACCAGCGGATTGAGATGGAGCTTGTTTTCAAACTCGGCTTGAACACCCTCATTTCCGGAGAGTATTTCCCAAGTGAAGTTCGTGTTAATAGCCGTCCGCCTTGTCGAACTGCCTCAGAAGGCGGTGTTGTACATCAAGTATCTCGCCGTTTTCACAAGGCAAATTATTAAAGAGGATGGAAAAGGCAAGTATATCTCCTGAATCGACCGGATAAAAGCCGGAAAGCGCACTCACGCTATTGAGAGTTCCAGTTTTAACCCTTATTGTTTTATTAGTGGATACCATCCTCTCCTCCACGGATCCATCCTTTCCCATAAGAGCGAGCGATGTGATGAATTCCGGCCCATATTCCCATTTTTTATACGCATGCTCAAGAAGATGAACTATAAGCGAGGTTGTAAGCCTGTTTTCCCTGGCAAACCCGGACCCGTCGTAGATTCTATATGAATCACTGTTGAATCCCATATTTCCCAGAAACTCCTCCACCCTCTTTACCCCATCGGATTGAGAACCGGGCGCGGCAACCGACTCGGCGGATATTGTTTTCAGAATATGTTCAGCCATGAAATTGTTGCTGTATTTATTCATGAAGGCAACCTGGTCGAAAAGCGGCTTGGATTCGTAAATGAACAGGCTCTTTGATTCTCCCTCTGGAAGATCATGAACCACCCCTCCGCCAAAAGTAACTCCCGACATGCTGAGAAAATGGATGAATGTCATACCAAAATATTCTAATGGATACTTCACGGAGCGGTAATAGATAAGGTCTTTGCTCTCGGAATGGATCTGTCCACCTACTACTACGGTTTCGCCGCCACCCTGTCTCTTTTTAAAATCAAGTGTAATTTTACTTCTACCCCTGTTTACGACCCGGACATTGTTTATCAGGCTGAAATATGGCGAATCCGGACTTAGTGATACTACGGCCTTCCCTCCTGTTTGTATCGGCGGAAAAATTGAAATCGCGAAACTGTTAAAGTTGAATGATAGCGCCCCTATCGGCGCTTCGTATGCGCGTCTTTTACTGGATGGTTTCCAGCCCTTTGGGAAAGGAACCAGTTCAAAATAGCTCTCATCAAGTATCAAATTCCCGGTTACGCGGTTGACCCCCCTTTTCTTCAGCTCATTCGCCATAAGGAAAAGGTCTTCGATAACGATGTGCGGGTCACCTCCCCCTGAAATAATAAGGTCTCCATTTATTACATCTCCAACTCTCGTGCCTGTATGGGAAAAATGTGTTTTGAAAATGTAATCCGGCTTGAGTATTTCCAGAGCCGCTATTGAAGTCACAATTTTCATTGTGGAAGCAGGTACCATTGGAAGATCGGGCGCTTTCGAATAGAGCACTTTCCCGGTGCCAAGTGACTTAACAAGCATTGAAACAGTGGCGGATTCAGTACATTGATTCGCCAACACCTGGTTGATCCTCTTTTCAAGAAGAGACTTTTCTTCTCCATATGCGGGAAAAGATAAAAGCAGTATCCATAACAAAATTGCCAAATGTCTCATTAAAGCCCTCTGTCTCCAAAAATATACCTGATAACAATAAGCGCCATCAGGCCTCCAACCGAGTTTATCAGTATATCATTCATATCGAAATACCGGTTCGGCAACATGAATTGAATTCCTTCATCTAGTATGCCGAATAACGTAGTGAGAACAGCCACCGATATAAAAAGACGGAGTCCGTTTAACTTGAATCTCAAAACGGCGAAGAGAAAAATCCCCAGAACGGCATATAAAGCGATGTGCAGGATTTCTGCGGGAGCGGAAACGGAATCTATTATCGACAGGAAAACCAGACACAAAAAGATTGATGATAGCCAGAACGAAATATTTCCATATCTTCCGGCTTTCACGGAGACATAAAGCAAGAGAGGGATTGAAATAACAAATGGGGCCGCTATGAAATGGCCAAGAATGTCTTTTTCCGAAAGCCATGATATGAATTTGGGTGTTTCAGAAAGTGTGCCATACAAAAGAAGGATATATCCAAAAGTTATCCAAACACCCCGGTTGAATGACTGAAAAAGATTTACCCGAATCACTTATCTAATCCCAACTCCCCGTAACATAATGCCGAAGCGTCCAAATACCGTTCATCGAAACAAATTATCCGATATGCCGGTAATTTTTCCATTACAGATATAGCGGCTGCCATTTCCTGAAATGCGCCTGACTTCCGCTTCCCCATTTTAAAAGAGGACTCTTTGCCGCTTCTTGGCGGCAAAGAGCCGTTGTAAACAATCAGTTTTCTACTTCTCTCTGTTCTTTTTGCTGTATTGCGAAGGCAACCCGGCCCCCAGCTTTTTCCTGCTTCAATAAATTCACTCGCTTAATCGCACTTGGAATAACCGCAAGAACGGCAGTAAAAGCAGCCTGAAGCGTACTCCATACCTGAACCGCAATCGGGGCAGGCCGCGGCTGTCGCAATTGCGGATGCCGGCGACGAGCCGTTTCCATTACCTTCGGCGGTCTTTGGCTTTGCTGTGCTTTCTTGAACGGCTACCGGTTTCACGTTATTGGAGAACTCCTTTTTATGGTGTCGTTCAAGCGCCTTGCCGATCGCATCAGCACAGCTAAGTATCCTCCCTCCGTTGTCCCAAATCGGCTGATGACAGGAAATATTTCGCAGTTGTTTGATCACGTCTTCAACGTCTATTCCCGACCGGAGGGCAAGGGAAACCAGCCGCCCTATCGTCTCTGTTTGTGACGCAGCGCATCCCCCGGCTTTTCCGATCTGTGTGAAAAGTTCAAACGGATTCCCGTCTTCATCCTCATTGACTGTCACATAGATGTTTCCACATCCTGTCGGTATCCTCTGTGTGCTACCTGTGACCACATTCGGCCTTGGCCTCATATGTTTATGCTGTTCAGCTACCGCCGAAACGTCATCCTTTTTACCGGATGTCGTCGCGCCGGTGGAAAGAACCTGCCCGTCTCTGGAACCATCTCTGTAGATCGTTACCCCTTTGCATCCGAGATGATAGGCGAGCATGTATGCTTTCTTTACGTCTTCCTTCGTAGCGGAATTCGGAAAGTTTACGGTTTTGCTCACAGCGTTATCCGTATGCGCCTGGAAAGCCGCCTGCATTCTCAAATGCCACTCCGGTGAAACTTCATGGGCCGTGACAAACACTCTCCTTACATCAGCGGGCACTTCCTTAAGCTCAGATACCCCGCCGTGATACGCTACCTTCTCCATCAATTCCTTGGAATAGAAGCCTCTTTCTTTCGCTACTTTTTCAAACAGCGGATTTACTTCCACCAGCTTGTCGTTGTCCATAACGTTTCGTATATATGAAAGCGCAAAAATCGGCTCAATACCTGATGAGGAGTTACAGATTATTGAGATCGTGCCAGTGGGGGCAATCGTTGTGGTCGTGGCGTTACGCATCTTACCGTTGCTTTTCGATGTTTTCTTTTTATCGAAAATACTCCCTTTGAAATTCGGAAACGAACTCCTCTTTTCAGCCAGCTCCTCTGACGCCTTTTTCGATTCGGTATTGATGAAACTCATTATCTCTTCTGCTGTCTGTATCGCCTTGTCGGAGTTATATGCTATCCCGAGCTGTACCAGCACATCTGAGAAGCCCATTATTCCAAGCCCGATTTTCCTGTTGCCCCTGGTCATATCCGCGATTTTCTTTATCGGATAGTTGTTCATGTCGATTACATTGTCGAGGAAATGGACAGCTTCATGCGTAACCTCTTTCAAGGCGGTGTAATCGATCTGGCCATTCTTCACATATTTCGAGAGATTTATGGAACCGAGGTTGCACGACTCGTAAGGGAGTAGCGGCTGTTCTCCGCACGGATTCGTGCTCTCCATCTGCCCCAGATGTGGGGTTGCGTTGTCCCTGTTTATCCTGTCGATGAAGATGATCCCTGGATCCCCGTTCTTCCACGCGCATGAGACTATGGAGTCCATTACGTTTCTGGCGTTCAGAGAGCGCTCCCTTTTCCCGCTGGTCGGATCGATAAGATCATAATCCCTCCCCGCGTCTACGGCCTCCATGAATTCGTTGGTCAGGGCGACGGAAATATTGAAATTGGTAAAGGTCTTGCCGTCCATCTTGCAGGTTATGAAATCCATGATGTCAGGATGATCGACCCGGAGGATCCCCATATTCGCACCCCTTCGGGTTCCACCCTGCTTTACCGATTCGGTTGCCGCGTCGAAAACACGCATAAAGGAAACAGGCCCTGATGAAACTCCGTTCGTGGAATTTACCTTGCTTCCAACCGCTCGTAGCCTGGAAAATGAAAATCCTGTACCCCCTCCGCTTTTGTGGATAAGAGCCGTGTCTTTAACCGCTTCAAATATGGATTCCATAGAATCTTCAACGGGGAGAACAAAACAGGCGGAAAGCTGTTGAAGTTCACGCCCAGCATTCATCAGAGTTGGGGAGTTCGGCATGAACTCAAGGTTTGCCATCATCTGGAAAAACCGCTCTTCAGTTGCCGAGAGGTCGGCGTCTTTGTCGTAATTCAGATCTGCTTTGGCAATGTTGTTAGCAACTCTACGAAACATGTCTACCGGCTTTTCGATGACCTTTTTGCCTTCCAAGTCACGCCTCAAGTACCTTTTTTCCAGAACTTTTATGGCATTTTCAGAAAGTTCTTCACCGGTTACAATCGCTCCACTCGTCCCTTTTGTTTTAGACTCAACATTCATTGCCACCCATACCCCCTTGAAAATATTCCCTTAATTTTATTTTATACCCAACGACCTAAAATCACCATATCTTGTGTTCTGACATAATTAACACCACAACATATTGTGCTGTCAATTATTTTTTATTTCGCTTTTAAATTCAGTAACATAAATTTTTCAAAGATATTTGCAAAAATGGCTTGAGGAGCAATAGTGGATGTATCATCCTATTTTTCTGATAGTTACAGGAATATATTCTTTAAGAAAGAAAAAATGCAGAATTTTTAGGATTTTGGGCCGAAAATAAGTGACTTTTGAAGTTACTGCTATTTTTTTGTAACTTTATCTGCTTCCATAGTGGCGAATACTCGCAACCCTTTATAGGCCTTTATCTGCCTTTCCCAGCCGATATACCCGATAAAACTCATCCTTACGTTATGGACTCCATCCCTCAAAGGTACCTGCACAGGAGTGCTCCCGACGTAGAGCCCGTTTATCACCAACTCCGCGTTTGGCGGATCAGACTCGAAAAGGATGTTTACCCTTTTTTCGTTCATTGCCGCGTAACGAACTTCAACCTTATCCCCGCTCTTTCCGGTTCTGGAATCGGATGGTTGCATTACCTCTGAGATCGGCACCATCTCCTCATCCTTCTTCTTTACCGCTTCGTCGGCAACAGGCTCGATAACCTCTTCCTCTGAAAGGTCTATTCTCTTCATTTCATCTTCGCCATCCAGAGGATTTATCATGTCCGGTCCTCCGGCAAACGCCGCGACAGAGGATAATAGAAGCGCCATAAAAACTAATGTTACTTTGGTTTTCAACATATCCGGTTCTCCCTAGAAAGGCTCAATTTCTCGTAAAAGGTTTTCGATTTCATCAGACATCGCCAGTTCATAACTGAACGACGAGATTATCCTTGGTGAGTTGATATCTATCAGGCGGGCATTTATTATCAGGGCGTTAGTTGTCGCAACGTATGTCCCAGCAAGGATCGATTTCGCCTTGGTCTGCTTTGCAAGTTCGGAAATATTTCTTGTCAGTATCAGCTCTCCGACCGATTTTTTTATGAATAAATCCTGTGAACGCCTCACTTCCACTACATAGAATCCGTTCTTATTCATATAGTGCAGGAGCTTCTCCGCCATAAGCCTGCCGAAAACAGAACTTTTATCCAGGTCGTTCAGGTTTACAAACGTAGTAATGATAACCGGTTCACCTTTGAAATCCTTGTCCCTCAGGTTTCGGCTTAAAGCCTCTGAGAGCCTCTCTTCTCCAAAACGGTCTGGTACGAGCTTTATCTCCTTCTTCGCTCTTGCTGACAACTTTGGCGAGTTCTGGTCAGTGCCGAGATTGTCCAGCGAGGCGCACCCGGCCATGTACGGAACAACAACGAGCATCAATAGGAATAACTTTTTCATATTAATAACCTTCAACGTTCTGACTGATCCCTATTCTGGCTACATCCTTTTCGAACAGCGATTCAATGAACTTGTTTTCCGGATCGATCTTCATATCAATGCTCCCCGCCGAGATGATCTCCTGGCTTTCAGGGATCACCATGCGTGTGTAAACTTTCACTTCGTCGCCGGTTTTCCTGTATGTTCCGAGGACAACCACATTGGCTTTGTAGTCCCTCCTTATATCTTCTATCTCATCGGACAAAACCGTGCTTCCGATGTTCGGCGTGACCATCAGTTCCCTCGATATTCTAGCTTCTACTACCTTTATCCCGCGTTTGGTCAGCTCTTCTATCAGGTTTTCGCTCACGTATCTGCCAAAGCTGTTCGTGCGGTTCAGATTGTCCAGATCGACGTATGTTGTCACCAGTACTACCATATCGTTCTCGTCTTCAGAAAACTTTTCCAAGATCCTGTAGGACAATTTCTCAATATTGAGCGAGAGCTTTTTCGAAGGCGAGTCGCGCCTGTCGTCTATCGATTCGCGAATCACTATGCTGTTCTTCCTGGCAAAGCGATCAGCTCCCGCCTTAACCTTTTTTTCAAAAAGCGGCGAAACAAGAGGGCCGAGAAATTCATCGTCCGCGATCCTCAAGAGTTGTGAAGCGCTGGAAACTACCTGTCCGTCGTCCGCGCCAAGAAGCATCGCATTCAATAAAAGGTCGCCGCCTACCAGGGTATAACTCCCTACCAATATGAGATCCGCCCTCATTTTCGAGCGGAGCACCTTGAAATCGTTAGATAGCGCAAAGAATCCCGCGTCATCCTTTACGAATATATGGTTTGTTTTCCTCAAGTCGTAAACCTGGAAGTTCTGTTCGGCAAGGCCTATCTGCATCTGCTCAGCGCAAAGTTGCCCGAACACCTCCGCCTTCCCGTATTCGCCAACCGGGAGGAATGTGGTAATAACAACCTTCGTTCTTTCCGGGAGCCTGTCTCTCAACTTTTTCGCAAGACTCTGCGACATCATCCGCATTCTTGATTCGAAGTTTTGGGCATATAACACCTTTGATTTATCAACCTCCGGGGCTGCCTGCATTGGGGCTATCTCTGCCTGCGGATCGCTTCCGAAAGACGCGCATGAAAAGGAAAGAAGCGCCAACGCCAAAAGGATGTTTATTTTTTTCATTGCGAAAAGCCCATCGGTCTAAGGGTTACCACCGTACCGGTCTCAACGTCTCCGATATCCTTTACGTTTATCAGCGCTTGCGCGAATGCGTCCTCTTTCAGCATGAATGTCGCCGTTCCGACTGATATGATCCTTGAAGTATCATGATCGAGCATTCTGATATGTATCGTCAAAATATCCTGAACGTGACTGTATGTACCAACTACTACCGCATCGGATCGGTACTTGTTCAGCAGGTCTTTGCCTTTTCTCGTGAGATGAAACTCACCCTTGTTCTCCATGAAAAGGATATTTTCCGCCTGGCGTATCTCGTATACCCTGTAACCGGCTCTGTGGGCCTCGTGGATCAATCTCTCGGAGACATACCGCCCGAACCTGCTTGTATTGTCGAGGTTATCGAGATCAACTATCGTTGTAAATACCATCGACTTCATTTCAGGATCGTATTCCTTAAGATTTGTCGTTATCTGGCTCGAAAGGAGATGTATCTTGTGATTGAATTCAGTTGGGTCCGACGCAATCTTTTTTATTACCGGCTCCGGCGTATTGACAAATGTCTCTGCTGGCGCAGTGACCGTCGGCTCTGTATTTTGTTCCGCTGGAGGAGCCGAAACATCAGTTTCCATCGGTTTCTCCTTGGAGGCGCAAGAGAATGCAAGAACAGCTACTAATGGCAAAAGGAGCAAACCTCTCCCAAAGATAGTTGCCATAAAAGAGCGTACAGATTCAGTCATTTTCCACCTTCTTGTGAATTCTGATTAATTCAATGTTTTTCCATAACTTACATATCATTTCGGTGTTTTATTAAAAATACTTAATAGAGAAATCCGATAAGTAACACATTAATTATATTAGCCAAACTGCTACAATTCCCCTCCCCGGCCATACATCATTCGCGCTGATGCTGGGTTGCCGGAACTCCACTATCTGGATATATTGACTTATTTATCAACATATTACAATCATATACAAATCCCAAACGCGGTTTCGCGGAAATATCCAATTCTTTTTTTATCGGTATTTTAAAGCTGAAAAGAAACATCTTTTCCGGCAAATTTCTTCCGATATAAAAGAAATGCATGATTCGAGCCTTAAATAATCGTAGGATTTCCACTATGAACGGTAACGGAATAGTCGATGCTCACCTCCATATTTCTGAAACAGGCAAGTGGATAAGCGACGGATACGACGCCTCGCTCAGCAGACTCACAGCGGAGATGGAAAAAGTGGGGATCCGATACGGCGTCATCCTTTCGCTCTCGTCGCTCGACCAGAATGATTTCGTAGAGAAGGTCTGCCGCGATAGTGGCGGGAAACTCTTCGCTCTGGCAGGATACAATCCGCAGAGAGACAGTCTTGAGCAGATAATCCCCTACCTCAATAAAAAGGGGATATTCAAAGGTATAAAGCTACATCCCCGACGGGACAACTTCTCTCCCCATGATGAAAGATTGACCCCTCTTTACGAGGAGATTTCAAGGCGTGGCGCAGTTATAAATTTCGACGCCATGGCTCATACCTCCCATCTCCCTATGGACGAGATACGGCCTTCCTCATTCGACAAACTGGCAAAAAGGTTTCCCGATCTGAAAATGATCCTTTCACACTCATGCGTACCCTGGGTTATGGAAGCCTTTTTCACCGCTAAATCGAATAAGAACGTATTCCTTGACTGCTCATTTATCATGGACAAATTCAAAAACTCTTCCGTTTTCACCGACCTGCTGTATACCGCCGAACATCTCGACAGGAAACTGATCTATGGCTCCGATTTTCCCGAGAGGTCGATATCCGGCTACCTCTCGTTCGCGATGGAAAGTTTCGGAAAACTTTCCGAGGAGAAGCGGTCGAACATCTTCAGCAGGAACGCGATAAACCTATTTGAACTCGAATGAACAGAAGAACGGTAATGGTGCTCGGAGGGAACCTCTATTCGGAGCCGTCGGTTCAATCGCTCAAGGAAGCCGGTTTCAGGATCGTACTGGTAGACGGCAATCCTGATGCCCCATGCTTTAAACATGTCGATGCAAGGGGTGATTTTTCCTTTCGGGATATTGAAAGATGTCTGGAGCTTGCAAAAGCTGAAAATATCGGCGCAGTGCTCCCAACCCACGACCGCGCTGTGGTTCCTTCCGCGCAAATCTCGAAGCAACTCGGCCTGAAGGGCCCTTCGCCGGAGGCGGCGGTCATCTCGGTCAGCAAAAGCAAAACACGGCAGGCATGGAGCAGGGCACAACTTCCGTCACCCGATTTCCTTGTTGTGAAGAGTTTCGAGGAATTCAGGAGCGGCGTTGCAAAAATAGGATTCCCTGCCATCTGCAAGCCGACAGACGATGTCGGCGGCGGCAGTAGAGGAGTTATGAAAATGGATTCCTCTTCAAGCCTGGAGGAGGCATACGGATTTGTCACCTCTTTCGGGGAAAATGGCGAGGCGCTTATCGAGCCGTTCTATGAAGGGTTCGAGCACAGCGTAGAGATACTGATGCGCGACGGGAAAGGGACCGTTCTCATGATCTCCGACAAAATCCAGACCCCGCCGCCATACAGGGTTGGAAAAACGCTCATATACCCTTCCAGCCGCTCTTCGGAAATTCTGGAAAAGATCGGAAAGACCGCAGTTGAGTCAGCCCTCGCGGTTGGCCTTACAGACGGCGCCGCTCATGTCGAGCTTGTATCTATGGAAAATGGAGAGATAATCCTGTTTGAGATCGGCCTTCGGTGCGGCGGAGGGGCAATACCCCACCCTGTCTGCACTGCCGTAACAGGCGTAAACCAGTTTGTAGAATTCGCGCGCATCCTTCTTGGAGAGAGCAACAGTTTCGCTCCCGAATTGAAAAAACATGTCTGCTGGCACTTCATCACAGCGAAACCGGGGAGACTAAGGGAAATAGAAGGCTTTGAGACCGCCTCACAAGGTGACGGGATAATAGCTTCCGGCCTTGACGTCTCGCCGGGAGATGCTATCAATCCTTTAAAAACTTCTCGAGAGAGGCTTGGATATTTCGTAAGTGTAGGGGATACTGGCGACATGGCGTATGAGGCCGCGAAGAGAGCGGAAACTAAATTGAAATTTATATATGAAGATTAGGGCATGTACAAAATAAAGATCAAAAAAGAGAAACACAATTTTTCGGCGGCGCATTTCATCACTTTCGAAAATGACTGTGAATCGCTTCACGGCCACAACTACTACACATCGCTTGAAATGACGGGAAGCCTGGATGAAAACGCTTATCTGATGGATTTCCGCAACCTCAAGAAAGAACTTTCACTGATCTGCGACCGGCTCGACCACAAGGTTCTGCTTGCCGCAGATAATGTCCATCAAAAAATAACGAAAAGCGGCGGTGAATACGAAGTCATTTTCAACGGGAGCAGATATGTCTTTCCCACGGATGACGTAATAATGCTCCCTATCGAAAATACCACTGTGGAAAAACTCTCGGAGTTCATCTGCCAAAGCATGGTCGAGTCGCTGAAGGCAAAAGGTGGGCTTGTAAACGTCTCCAGCATTGAAGTCGGTGTTGAAGAAACCATCGGCCAGATGGCTTCATTTAAAATTTCATTTGAATGACCGACCTCCCGGCTTCGCGCCAAGACATGAGAGCGCATGAATTACCGGCTATTTTTTTATTATTGAGGGCTTGATACCTATATCCAGCGGCTCAATGATTTTCTTCTTGCCGCCCAGATCTACCTTCTTGTTTTTTTTCACAGGATCATTTGCCACATTTTCGGATTCGACCTCTGTCTCATTGCTCCGTTCCGTAACTGACCTTTGGTAGGGAGGTTTCTGACGCTCGGCATCGGATGTTTCCCATTCAAAGGCTGTCTCTCCGACTATTGAATAAACCCGCAGGCGGTATACCTCCAGACCTGCGATATCATCATCCCGGTTAAAAGTTATGCGGTATATCGATTTCCAGTCTGAAATAAACGGGAAGAGGTGCGCGTCAGGGATATTCCTTAACTTCAGTTTTACAATTCTCCTTGGTTCTACGAGCTTTCCGTCCCTACCTACAAGTCTGATACTCCATATGGAAGACCTGTTTGCAAAATCGTCCCACTTCCTTTCAGGAGTGTAAAATCCGGCTATGAAATCTATTTCACGCTCGTCTTTCACCTGAATATGCTTTATCTCCTCCTCGTATTCCTGATCGTCGAGCCTTTTTTTGCTCTTCATCTCATCCAGATAGCCTCTACGCAGATCGGATGAATACCAAAGAACGTCTCCTACCAATACCGTATCAAGATCACGGTATATTTTCGACGTCCGCGTGTACGACTTCCCCAGAGAAATAACGTCTTCCTTTTTTAGTCTGAAATCAATCTTCGTGCCGGAACTGGAACAGCCTGCGTAGAGAGGGAAGAGTAAAACCGCCATAGCGACGCTTTTGAATAACCGGGAGATATATCCTTTTGTCATTGTTAAAATTATAGGTTGTTCGGTGGCTCTGTTCAAACTGCTAAACATCATCCTTCCAATCTAGCGCACATTCAGGGTCCTCGCGCTCACGGCTCAGCCTCAATTATCTTTTTCATAGCATCCAGGGCTTTCTTCCTGTGCGAAATCGAATTCTTCTTCTCAGACGGCATCTCGGCGTATGTTATCTCGTAGCCATCCGGTATGAATATGGAATCCCAGCCGAAACCGGTATCCCCGGACGGCTTGAACGCGATACTGCCTGGAACCTCCCCGCAGGCAACCTTCACCTCTTTCCCGTTATGAAGCGCCACATAGCACTGGGCTACCGCCCTTCTATCCTTTTCATCCCCAAGCATCTTCAATATCCCTTCGTTATGTACCGCCTCCTCGAACCACTTGATAAGCGCACCGGGAAGACCGTTCCATACATTGATAACAAGACCGCTGTCTTCCACAAGCAGGGGTGTTTTCAGCTGTTCATAAGCCTCTTCCGCCTTGTGGCGGACCGCTTCGGCTACGCTTATGGTCTGAATCTCGTGAAGTTCTTTTGCCTTCCCCTGGGCGATATCGATCCCGAGGATCTGCCTCGCTTCCCGAAGCTTGTTCTCATTGCCGGTCACAAGGATAAGTCTGTTAAACATGGCGATTAGGTTACCCCTTAACGCCTGAAAGCGGAAGTGGAAAAAGGGTGGATAGCGCCCGATAAACCGATCTATAACTAATCCTCTTCAATCACCTCAAGATCTTCGCGGGGGGCGCCGCAGGCGGGGCATTTGTCGGGAAGTACCTGACACCTGTCGTCACTGCACTTCTCAAGATGTCCGCACCGGGTACATTTCCATACTATGGGGGATAATTCTCTTTCCATGATACTTTCTCCTGTCACTTGGGTATAATGGCCGAACCGGTTTCTCCTTTTATTTTAACACATGGCAAACGAAAGTTTGACACGGCATACGGGGACAATCTAAAATCCCGAAAATATCGCGTTTACCAGAGGTTTACATGATAGAAAGCCTGAAAGTACTAGTACTGAACAACAGTTTCGAGCCGCTGCACTTTTGCACTGCGCGGAGAGCCATTACGATGGTTTACGCCGGCAGGGCCCAGCAGGTCGAGAGCGACGGCATCATGTTCCACTCATTCAGCGCCCAGCTCGCCTGCCCCACGGTTATAAGGCTGAACAGATACATCAAGATCCCCTACAAAAAAACTGTCCCTTTCAGCAAGAAGAACGTCCTGAAGCGTGATCATCACACATGCCAGTACTGCGGACAGAAAAAGGGGGAGCTTACTATCGACCACATACGCCCCCGCTCGCTCGGCGGCGAATCAAGCTGGCTGAACGTCGTCGCCGCCTGCAAGGCATGTAATACCAAAAAAGGGAACAGAACCCCTCATGAGGCCGGATTGGCGCTCAGCAGGGAGCCTTTCAAGCCTAAACATATGGCTCTCCTCTTCGAGCCACAGGCGGTCCCGGTGAGCTTTACAAACTCCTGGAAAAAATACCTCTCCGCAAATTTCTTCAATAACTGATCTCCGCCGCCATTCGGCGGTATAATTACCTGATGGAATTCAAGGTCGTATCGGATTTCGAACCCGCGGGCGACCAGCCGGACGCGATCGAAAAACTGACAGACAACATAAACAGAGGTGTTCCGCACCAGGTACTCCTCGGCGTCACAGGTTCCGGCAAGACATATACGCTCGCCAAGACCATTGAGCGCGTACAGAAACCGACCCTCATATTCGCGCCGAACAAGACGCTTGCCGCCCAGCTATACAACGAATTCAAGATGTTCTTCCCCGACAACGCCGTCGGATACTTCGTAAGCTATTACGACTACTATCAGCCGGAAGCGTACATCCCGAAAACAGATACCTTCATCGAGAAGGACTCCGCCCGCAACGACGAGATAGACAAGATGCGCCACGACGCCACCCGCTCCCTCCTCGAACGGCGCGACACGATAATCGTCGCATCGGTCTCCTGCATATACGGCATCGGCTCCCCGGAATCGTACTATGGAATGCTCATACGCCTCGAAGTGGGGCAGAAAATGGAGCGCGACGACTTCATCACCCGCCTTGTCGATATGTCGTACAGCCGGAACAACATCGATTTCAAGCGTGGCACATTCCGTATCATGGGGGACACGGTAGAGATATTCCCGATATACGAATCGGACGAGGCGATACGCGTAGAATTCTTCGGCGACGAAATAGACGCCATCTCCCGCGTCGACTCCCTCACCGGGAAGGTCATACAGAAACTCCAGCGCGCCCCGATATATCCGGGGAGCCATTACGTCGTCCCGAAACAGACATTGGACAAGGCGATACATGACATACGACAGGAGCTTATACATGTCGCGGAAGATCTGCGGCGCGAAAACAAACTCCTCGAACTGCAACGCCTGGAACAGAGGACGATGTTCGACCTCGAAATGCTCAAAGAGACCGGCACATGTAGCGGCATCGAAAACTACTCACGCTACCTCTCCGGCAGGAAAGCTGGGGAACCGCCCCCCACCCTGCTCGACTACTTCCCACCCGACGCGCTCCTCGTGATAGATGAAAGCCACGTCTCGACCGGACAACTGCGCGGGATGTATAACGGCGACAGATCGCGCAAGGAGACTCTCGTGAAGTACGGCTTCCGCCTCCCCTCAGCACTCGACAATAGGCCGCTGAAGTTCGAGGAGTTCGAAAGCGATCCCAAGCAGAGGATCTACGTCTCCGCCACCCCCGGCGATTACGAGCTGGTGAAGTGCGAAGGGAAGGTCATTGAGCTTCTCGTCCGCCCGACAGGATTGATAGACCCGGAGATAATTATCCGCCCGGTAGCTGGGCAAGTAGACGACCTTGTCCACGCTATCAAGGAACGGACGGCGCGCGGTCACAGGACCCTTGCTACCACCCTTACCAAGAAGTTCGCCGAGGATCTCACCGATTACCTGGCAGGTGTGGAGATCAAGGTGAAGTACATGCACTCCGATATCGACACGCTGGAGCGCACGGAGATAATACGGGAGTTCCGTCTCGGGGAATTCGACGCGCTCGTCGGCATCAACCTCCTGCGGGAAGGGCTCGACCTGCCGGAGGTCTCCCTCGTTGCCATACTCGACGCCGACAAGGAGGGTTTTCTCCGCTCGGAGACGTCGCTGATACAGACTTCTGGGCGTGCCGCGAGGAACACGGCGGGGACGGTCATCATGTATGCCGACAAGATCACCGGCTCAATGGATCGCGCCATTAAGGAGATGGAGCGGAGGCGCAATATCCAGATCGCCTATAACATCAAGCACGGCATCACGCCAAAATCAGTTATGAGCAAGATCTACGATACGATGAGCGCAAAGAGTGATGTGCTCCCGCTGGTTGCCGAGAGCGTGGCCGACTACCACTCAATGGACGAGATAAGGATAGAGATTACGAAACTCGAAGAGGAGATGAACCGCGAGGCGAAGAACCTGAATTTCGAACGCGCCGCCGAATGCCGCGACCGCATCCACGAGCTTAAAAAATTCCAGCTGGTGTAGCAACATAACTTGAATAATTCTAATAAACAAAAAGAAGACGAAAAAAAAGTATTCGAGCAATTTGCCAAAACAGCATCTTTCTCAATAATACCCGGTACATTAATCCAAGATGATCCGCCAAATCCAGATATCCAGTGTGAAATTGAAGTAATTGGCAAAGTTGAATTTGAATTAAGAGAGTTAGAAGATCAAGAATCAAGAGCTTTTTTTGCACATAGAATTGGCATTCAAAAATTACTGAGACAAGAGCATGACGAACTTCCGGAAGAACATATTCTAAAATCATCAAAAAGACTAAAATATTCCAACATCCGTATACGAATCAAAGATGATGTTACAGAGTATGTTTTCAGGAAAAATCTAAAATACCTTTGGACACTACTATCAGAAGTACCTGATGGGTATGAAGGCAAACTTGACATTAGAAAGAGTAGCGCACCAGTACTTTTGAATATACTTCATTTTGTTGAAGTCTTTACTGTTAAAAATGTGAATGGCCCAATTTTCTGCCCAGATTCTGCTACTTCGATAGGTGAACCTTCTTGGGATAAGGTATCAGAAAAATTTCACAAAACATATAACACTAAGCTTCCACTGGGATTACTTTTGCATTTGAATAATTATCCTGCGTTTCCTGATGATTCATGGATAAACAAATTTATAGAGAACATTCAAAACGAAATTTCCAATTCTCAATTTATAGCATGTTGGATTTATGACTTCAGGGAAAATGAAAAAGGAAACATACTTTTTAAATTAGTAAATCCACCATTTCAATAATATTTCCTAGTAAACCTTGAAAAATATCGACATATAATTACATTATATTTGTCGCTTCGCGTCAACCACAGGCGGGGGCGCCTGTACTACCAAGAATGGAAAGCCTTATCGCTTTTTCTCGAATTTTTCGCCGGGTAGGTTTTCAAAATCGGAGCCCTGCGTCCATCATGAACTATGCACCTGTCATTCCCGCGTAGGCGGGAATCCAGATTTTAATGTAATTGAATTTCGGGAAAACTTATTTTTTCGAAAAGAGAAAAAGTTACCAAATTGATTTGTACGATACAACAAGAGACGGTAGAGAAAGAGTTAAAGAACTGGATTCCCGCCTACGCGGGAATGACAAAAAAGAATTCTACTTGTCGCTTCGCGCCAATCACTGGCGAATGAAATAGGCGTGGCGATTTCTCCTTGCCTATAGCTGGAAGAATTCAGCGTTTCTTGATGTATTTAACGCCGGGGAGGTTTTCAAAGTCGGCGTCCTGCGTCCATATCGTTGAGTTGGTCGCTCTCGCGGTCGCGAGGATAACGCTGTCGGCAAGGGGGAGGTTCAGATCGGTTCCCAGCTTCGCCGCGCTTATGGCAATAGACGAATCAAGCTCGACGATTTTCCCCTGATGCATGGCCGCCATAACCTGAATTGCTTTATCTTCCCCGCTCTGTTGCAGGACTCGCTTGAATACTTCTGCCAGGCATATGGCAGGAACGATTAGTTTCGAAGTATTTTCTATCGGAGGGGCAAAAAAATCGGCGTTAGGCCCGTCGGCAAAATACTCAAGCCATCCGCAGGAGTCGACAAGATTCAAACCCTGTCCTTTTCTCTTTTAACCGACGTATTGATTCCCTTAACCAGACCGCGCAGGGTGGACATCTTCCTAACAGGTACAAACTCTATCCTGTCTTCATACCGAAAAACCTGCACCTTCTCTCCAGGCTTTATCCCCATAGATTCCCTCACCTCTTGCGGTATAACGACCTGGTACTTTGGTGAAACGGTAACAACAGTCATTTGACCTCCATCGATAAGCATACTGTAATACCAATATGCTATCGATAAAAGGGAGTAAACGCAAGAGGTTCTCCCGCATTCTCACAAAAAGCCTTGCGTTTTGGGGCGTAAGAACATATTTTAGGGGTATATATAGAATGGATTGTTCCGTTACCATACAAATACCTCAATTGCCGCAAGAGATAACGGAATCTATTGGATTCAGACAGACAATTTCAACCGATTTGGAGGAATACCTGATGTTTAAGAAGCTCTCCCTTTCAACCATGCTTATCCTGTTTGCATCCTCTCTTACTATTGGATGCGCCACAAAGGCGCTCGGAGTGAAGGCGGATTCCAGCTTCACCTTCTCAGCGATCACTGACGGCAAGATGGCTGTTGGCGGGGTAGTCTCTCTTTCGGCATCCAGCGAAGGGGATGAAACGAGCTTCGCAAACCTCCTTAGAACACAGCTCCTCGAACAACGCGAACAGTACACCGTCAACCCAGCTGGCGCAGTCGCGAACAAGGTGGGGAACGACGAATACAAAAAAATGCTCGACAATTACAGGAACAACGGCGCGCTTAGCGATGCGGAAATTAAAACGCTCGGTTCGAAACTGCAGGGGACGCGCTATGTAATATTCTCCCGTATCGAATCGGACGATACGACGAGGAACCGCTCCGAAAACGTAACGAAGGACAAAAATGGAAAGACGACAGGGAGGAAGATCAAATCCGAAACCAAAAGAGATGTAATGGCTTCATTCAACGTCTACGATCTTAGCAAGGGTACATCCGCATGGAGCGGCACGATGAAGACCTCCGACAAGAAGAACAAGACCTACGACGTTTCGAGTCTCGACACGATTGTCGATCTCGTAAGCGTGGTGAAGAATGGACAGGCAAAATCTAGCGATGACAAATACCCTTTCCCGGAGCCGCCAGCGCTCAACGATCTGCTGTCCGATATCTTCAAGGGATTCGCCAAGGAGCTTCCGAAGAAGTAGACAGCTAGAACTTCATGTAGACCGCCGCGAACGGACGCTGGTAATGCATCCCGAAGCGGAGCCACTCCTTGTAGGCGTAGATGAAGCCGAAATCGAAGTTCACGGGGGACTTCATCTCCGCGTTGTTCGTCATCAGGTATATCTCCGGCCAGTACGCGTCGTAGAATATCTCCACCATCAGCTTAAGGTTCTGCCTCGCGTCGGCGTCTATGGCTAGATATCCTCTCGGCATCGCCTCGTGCCCAGGGTAATGCGTAACGCTTCCGCCGATTGTGTAGTTGATCCTCCCCTGCTCCGATGCCCTAAGGTTCGACAACGTGTACGCCATGAAGGCTTCTCCCCATGGAAGATTGCTCTCCGAACTGCCGATCCAATCGGTATCTGACTCGGTTCCAACCGCAACCCACTGGTCGACCATCTCTCCGTTCGCTATCGGCATCCCGGTTTTTGGATCGTACCACCTCTCCACCGGCTTCAACTCCCATTTGTCGGGAGAGCCTCTCATGTAGAAATGCGCCCCGACGGCGAGTGCCGATTCCGAATTCATGTCGCCCCCTTTGTACAGCATGTACTTCGGGCAGAGGTTCAGTTCCCCGTTCGTATACCCTACCCAGCGGGACATTATCTGAAACCTTTCGGTAAGCCCGTACCCCCATGAGAAACCGCTGAAATAGAGAACGTTCTTTTCAAGAACATAACCTGTCGGATCCATAAACACATCAATGAGACGCTCCTTGCCGTAATACCAGCGCTCCTGGTCGTCCCTGCTTTCAGCCAATGGGAGAGTTTCGGAATCCTTAAAATCGATTCGGTCAATTTTATCCCTGGCGATGAATAGTTCCCCTATCTCCGTGCTTAACGTCAAACCTTCAGGCGTATCGTTGATGATTTTCCCTTTGACCTTATCGCCGCTTTTCAGCTTCACCGCCGCGAAGTTTGGGCGCAGATCATCCTTCTTTATCGGGATAAGGCCAAACTCGGTTTGGACTTTATAGAAGACATCGTCCTCGCCAACAATAGTGCCTGAAATTACGTCGCCGCTTTTGAGCGCAAATATCCTTTTGTTACCGGCTTCCGAATATCCTGACGCCAGAAATATCGCCAAAATCACAATTACAAATCTATTCAATGTCGCTCCCTGGCCCAAATGATATTCCACCCATCCACACGTTTGCATTCTTTTTTTATCGATCAAGGGAACATCTATTTTCCATATCCGGATGTCATTACCTTTAAGAGCTCCGGCCTGCCGGTGATGATGCCGTCTACCCCCATTTCGAGAAGCCTCTTCATCTCGGCAGGATCGTCTATCATCCAGACGACCACCTCCTGCCCAAGTTCATGGGCCGACTTTATGAAACTCTCCGTTATGACGGTTATCCCGCTGGATCGCCCCGGCACCTCATAGACATTCGACAACGGAGTGTGCGTATATCCCCACCCTATTTTGCTAAGGAGCACGAGCTTTCGGACTTCCGATGGTGAAGCCGATATTGCGATCCCCTCCCCCTCCCTGAGGAGAACATCGACAACGCTTTCGTGACTGCTCGCTATGATCACCCGCTCGGTCATCCCGGCCTTTCTTACAACTTCGATCACCTTCCTTGCCATATCCACGCTGTCAGGCTTTATCTCCATGTTGAAATGCGCCTGCGGAAAACGGTCGAATGCCTCGGCAAGTGTGCTGATAGTGATCCCTTTCCCTCTTAAAGGGGTGCCGCTCCCGCCGTCCGGCGTGAACCTGTAGGCAAAATCGAGTTTTTTCAGTTCGGCAAGGTTAAGCTTCTCTACTCTTCCAGTGCCGTTACTCGTTCTCTCAAGCGTTTCATCATGCAGAATTACTATCTCGCGGTCTTTCGTCTCCTGCAGATCAAGGTCAATGACATCCGCCCCGCTCTTTAGTGCGCGCTCGAACGCGTAGAGGGTATTTTCGGGCCAATGCGCTTTCCCCCCGCGATGCGCAAAGATCAGCGGTCTTTTAATATCTTTATAAATGTTTCGTTCCTGTACCTCTTCGGAACTGGCAACAGTGGAAGCCGCTGTAAGGCAGATGAGGATCCGGAGAAGAAACCGTTTGCCGAAAAGCAACCCGGGGAGGCTAATCCGCTTTGTTCTCAAAATGGGAAAATTTCAATCCGGCCTTTTCGGCAAGGCTTGCGGGGTCGAGTACCATGGCGGTGCTGCCGTCCCCAAGCGTCGTGATACCGGAGAAACCTTTCTCATCTTTCAGGTCGGTAGGAAGCGGTTTTAGAACTATCTCAACGTTGTCGATAAAATCGTCAACCACGAGGCCGTATCTCTCGCTCCCGAGCTTCAGTACCATTATCATCATGGCCCTCCCTTCGCCGCTGTATGGGAACGCGGGGAGATCCCTTTCAATACCTGCGATCGCTTTCAGCGGAAGGTCCGCCAGTTTTATTACCTGAAGGAACTGGCCTCGCCTCCTGATCACCGAATGGTCGCCGAATTTTTCAACCTGCACGGGGATATCCTTTGCCCGTATCCTTATCAGCTCTTCTAGGCTTGTGCGGGGTATCGCGAATGTCCGCCCCGATACCAGCACCAGCAACGCGGGGAAAATCGTCACCGTAAAAGGGAAAACCAGCTTGATGAGAGTTCCATGCCCGGCAACAGTGGTAATAACGGCGTTTTCCCTGCAATCCTCCACCCCTGTCTTTACTATTCCACCCTTTGCGAAAAGCGCTCCATTCTTCGCGGTGCCGTGAAAAACGACATCAAGGATACTCTCCCCAGATATTTTTTCAGCTTCCTCTTCGGTAATCTGTCCCTGCTCGACGGCTCTCCTCTTTACCTCTTCCAGGTCAAGCCCTCTTCCGTCGTCCTTTATCTCCACTACCAGCTGTTCGCCGTCGCGCACAGCTTTTACCGAGATGATGCCTTCGGTCTGTTTTCCGGCCCCCTCGCGTTCTACCGGCTTTTCTATCGAGATATCAGCCATCGTCCGCACGATGTTTGAAAGCGGCTCTGCCAACGTTTCGATAACCGATTTATCCAGCTCGATGCCTTCCCCTTCGGACTGAAACCGTATGTATTTCCTCTGCCGCCTCGCCCGTTCGTTCACGATGCGGGCCAGCTCATCATAGAGGCCGGCCATCGGGCGAAGCCTCGTCACGATTATTTTCTCTCGAAGGTCGCTCGTAACCGAATCTACCTGCTTCATGAGCGGCTTCATCCCGGGGATCTCTGCAAGAGGTTTTGAAAGTATGCCTAGTATTTCATCCTTCAAAAGGTTCACCTGCTCGGTGATGAAAAGCGCCTGCTCAACGCTCCCGGCTGAAGAGTGATCCCTTCCTACCTTCATCGCGATGTTTCGGGATATTCTCGCGCTCAGATCTGTCAGTCTGGCAGGAAGCGCGCCTTCATCGAGTATCTCGCTCCCTTTTCTGTTCATCTTGTTTACAAGCTGGTTCCTCGCCACAACAAGGTCGCCTGCGAGATTCATCAGTTTGTCGAGAAGCTCGCTTTCGCTCTTGCGGTTCGAATCATCGGCAACTGCCGTATCTCTCTCTGTACGCGCGGGAGCCGCGGCTCTTTTTTTGGCTATCCTCGGCAAATCGCTCTTCACGCTCTTTTTCTTTTCTGAGATCGATGTAGCGTCATCCTCTTGTCGGGGTGAGATTTCAAAATCCGACAGAGTCTTTGCTCCCCTTACGTTTTCTCCGTAACTCTCCATCAACTCGATATCCTCTTCTACTTGGATAGAGTCGGACCTCTCCGCCTTGTCGAGTAGCTCGCCTGTTTTCTTTACCGCGCGCATCAGTGTCTCTGTGAGGTGGTGTGATTTTTCTATTCTCCCCTCCCTTATTTTAGAGAGGAAATTCTCGAGGCAGGAGGCGAACTCGGTGATCCGCTTTTTCCCGATGAACGCGAACCCCCCCTTTATTGAATGGGTGGTTATGAATATCCTGTTTACAAGGTCGTCGGGAAGATCCTCCCCCTTGCTCCATATCTTCCGCATGTCGGATTTTATCGAATCGAGCTGTTCGTTCGATTCGACGACAAGCTCCTTCATGAACTCGGAGAAGTCGATCGTATCACTATTCATGAGCGAACTCCGAATGACATGCAGTCGCATCCTGCGACGCGCAAAAGCGCTCCCCTGCGATGTGAAAACTTACTGCGATAAAAATAACCGTCTCCTCCAAGCGGCATATCACGCGGATTTGCCCCTAAAACAACCAGATATTTAATGAGTTACGCTCATTAGAATAACATCGCACCAAATTTCAGGCAATCGTATTTTCCAAAAGAGTTAATATTGAACGGTACAACCTGTCGATCCAGTGCTGATCCTATTCACTGTTGCGGCATGGCGGGATTCTATATAATGTTACTCCGTATTTATAAAAAAGGTATAGTTACCGCCTGAACAGTGGAGAAAATCAACCGTAATGCAGTTTAAAAATGTTTCGATCGTCTCGCTCGGCTACGAATTGCCGCCGAACGCGGTCACAAGCGAGGAGTTGGAGAAACGGCTCTCCCCTCTTTACGAAAGGCTGAAACTCCCTCACGGACGGCTGGAGCTTATGTCCGGAATAAAGGAGCGACGATTCTGGAACAAGGGGGAGACCCCAAGCTCCATCTCTTCGCGGGTAGGGGAGAAAACCATCGCCTCTTCCGGCATACCAAAGGAG
>Ga0224496_10000605_pt1 | contig 24539 bp, 19 predicted proteins | sample SF_Jul11_sed_USG_2_FD_168127 | JGI IMG/M metagenome (GOLD analysis project Ga0224496, IMG submission 168127) | Sediment microbial communities from San Francisco Bay, California, United States - SF_Jul11_sed_USGS_8_1 | ecosystem: Environmental > Aquatic > Marine > Sediment | place: USA...
CCAATCGATAATTCATGATCTTGCACTCCCTCTTTCTGCCTGGCGCGCTCCCGTCCCATTCCACCAACAGAGGCCCCCCGCTTCTCCGAGCATTCGCGTGGGCGCCGCGGGCTGCCGCCTCTCCCCTTCTACGCGTGCGAGGGCACCGCGGTCAATGATCTCTCGAGCTCCGCCCCGTGCCGGCGACGCCACAGACCCGCGCGATCCCAGCCCCGCCACCAGCAGCAGCGAGCGTCCGGGCTCGGGCACAAAGAGCGTGAGCTTCAAGATTCCCATGGCGCCGGTATGTCGGTGCCACAGCGCATCGCAATTGGGGAAGTCCCACCGCGCGATCTGCGACGCGACGAGCTGGATCGTTCTCCCTGCATACGGGGTGCGGTTGTCACAGCCGTTCCGCCTGAACCGTGTCGGGAACGGCTCCCCCGCGCCTGTGGGAAACCCGTTGCCGATTCAACTATTCAACTACGTCCCCCCGTCAACTGACGAGGCGCCGGCGGTGGGAGGCAAATCCCTTTGCCGGCAAGCATTTCGGCGATCGGGGCGATCTCAGCCCCAGGCTCAAATAACTGTTTATAAAAAAGTTATCACTTTCTGATCCTTGGAGTTTACACTGCCCAGAAGCAGATCGCGGACTCGGCTAATACACGCTGCGTTTTCGGGACACCCGATGACTGCGATTCTGCAAGATCGAAGTGGGGCTGCCGCCGGCCTCTCGCCTCCCCTGCGGCGCTCCCAGTCGAGCACCGCAGAATGCGGAGGAGATCAAATGCGGGATTCCAGTTTCTCATGGACACGCACGCGCATTCTGGTGACGATTCTGACTCTCGTGCTGGTTGGCGTCGCAAGCCATGCGGTATCTCCGGATGATGGGTTCGCTCCGAGCCTCAGCGGACTCGGGGCGTTCGCATGGTCAATTATCCCTCAATCCGACGGGAAGATCTTGATCGGAGGCAGCTTTGCGAGCGTCGATGGAGTGGCCCGCAACACCTTCGCCAGATTGGACTCCGACGGGACGCTCGATGTCTCGTTCGATCCTGCCCCCAACGCCTTGGTCTCTTCCATCGCCGTACAAGCAGATGGGAAGATACTGATCGGTGGATCGTTCACGAGTGTCGCCGGCGCCACTCGCCATCTCCTCGCTCGACTGAATCCCGATGGCAGCGTCGATCTCTCGTTCGACCCCGACGTCAGCGGCATTTCAGTAGACGCGATCGCCCTCCAATCCGACGGAAAGATCCTGATCGGTGGTGACTTCGCAGCTGTCGACGCCGTTGGGAGAAGCAACCTTGCCCGACTCCACTCGGATGGAACTCTCGATGGCTCCTTCGATCCGAGCGCAAACGACGACGTGTCAGAACTGGTCGCTCAGCCCGACGGCAAGATCCTGGTCGGAGGCTGGTTCACGGAGATCGCCGGGTCGCTCCAGGGCCGGATCGCCCGCCTGCGTCTCGATGGTTCCCTGGATACGACGTTCACGGTCACTCCCAACGGTGGTGTCCGAACCATCGCGATTCAGTCGGACGGCAAGATCCTCATCGGGGGTGGGTTCACCACCGTGGACGGCATGCTGCGTCGCCGCCTCGCCCGCCTGAACGATGACGGCAGCCTCGACACCCCCTTCAATCCCGACGTTCGGTTCAACGAGCTGATCGACGTGGTGGTGCAATCCGACGGGAAGATTCTGTTCGGCGGCCCCGGCTCCGTGGTCGGCACGGTGACGCGAAACAACATCGCTCGACTCAACTCTGACGGGAGTCTCGATGCGGACTTCAATCCGAACGCCAATGGGCCCGTATACGCGATTCTTGTCCAGTCTGATGGCAAGATCATGGTTGGTGGCGCCTATACGACCATGGCCAGCGTCACGCGCAACGGGCTTGCGCGGCTCCATTCGAGCGGCGCGCTGGACGACACCCTGAATCCGAACGCGAACCTTCCGGTCTTCAGCAACATCGTGCAGCCAGACGAGAGGATCCTGATCGGGGGCCAGTTCGCGACCGTGGGCGGCGTGACCCGGAATCGCGTCGCGCGATTCATTCCGGATGGAAGCCTAGACGGGTCCTTCGTCGCCAACGTCGGGCAGACCTTTCCCATCAAGAGCGTCTTCGCGGTGGCATTGCAGATGGACGGCAAGCTCGTCATCGGGGGGGATTTTACTGTCGTCGACGGCCAATCGCGAAACCGTATCGCACGCCTGAACCCAGACGGCTCTCTGGATTCATCGTTCAACCCGAATGCGAACGGTCCCGTCCGCGCGCTCGCGATCCAGACAAATGGCAGGATCGTCGTCGCCGGTGGCTTTACTACGCTGAGCGGTGTGGCACGAAGCTACATCGCTCGCCTCAACTCCGACGGTACCCTCGATGGCACGTTCAATGTGACCGTCAACAGTGGGATCAATGCGATTCTCTTGCAGCAGAGTGGAAGGATCATCATCGGCGGTGGGTTCACCACGGTAAACGGTGTCGGGCGTAGCCTGATCGCGCGCCTCAACGCCGATGGGAGCTTGATTGATGGCTTCGATGCGAACATGTTCGGAGTGTCCGTCAACGCAATCGCGATTCAAGAAGACGGAAAGCTCGTCATCGGTGGCCCATTCGGACAAGTTGGAGGGTTCGATCGGCCAAGGCTCGCACGCATCACGGGCGCTTCGGGGAGCCTGGACACGTCGTTCGTCCCGGATGCTCTGAATGCCGACGTGGAGTCGATCGTCGTCCAGACAGACGGAAGGATCCTGATCGGCGGCTTGTTCACGACGATCGGGGGCGTGGTCACGCACGAACTCGCCAGGCTGAATTCGGACGGAAGCAGGGACACGACATTCTTCGCCAGCTTGACTGACACGGTCTATTCGGTGGCGCTTCAGTCGGATGGAAAGATCCTGGTGGGCGGAAGCTTCACGGTCATCGGGATCACAGGACGAAACCACGCGGCGCGACTGACGAACCCCGACGCGGCGTTCCAGTCGCTCTCGGCTTCGCAAGATGGCTCCACAGTCACCTGGCTCAGGAGCGGCGCCGCGCCAGAGCTGGAGCTGGTCGTCTTCGAAGAATCTAGCGACGCCAGCGTTTGGAGCCTTCTTGGCAGCGGAGCGCGAATCGCGGGCGGGTGGCAGCTGTCGGGCCTCTCGTTGCCCGCGGACCAGAATTTGTACATACGCGCCCGGGGTGTCTCGAGAGGAGGCTGGCATAACGGATCTTCGTCCGTCCTCGAGTCCGTCAGGGTCGTGTACCTCCCGGAGCCGCACGCCGTGGCCCTGCTCGCGGCGGGCGCAGGTGTCCTCGTGGTGCTGCGAAGAGTGAGGCAACGGGGCTGATGGATCCGTTACCCGCTCGCCCGCCTGCGCGGCGTGCCGCCGGTTCCGCAGGGCGTTGACGAACGTCGCTGGCTGCGGCCTCACCCTTTTTTGTCACACACCACGGGCGAGGCCGACTGTCAACGTCAATGACCCCCCGGCCCCTTGGAGCCGGGGGGTAGGTCGGCCTGCACGAACGAGCTGGGCTCGAGCAGCCCGTCGCCAGCGTGGGCGGAGATAGCGTCCGGAGCGGCACGGTGTCGGGCAGCGCTCTACGCGCCGCTATGCCCGCATGGCGGACGAGGCGCTGATCCCCGTGCTCCGGCCCCAGGCGCTGACACCGCAGGGTGGCACCTTGCCCCGCGCTCATCCCCCGGGCCAGCTGGGGTGCTCGAACCACCCGGGAAGGAGGAGGAATCTGGCGTCCCCAACGGGAGTCGAACCCGTGTTGCCGCCTTGAAAGGGCGGAGTCCTAGGCCACTAGACGATGGGGACGCTCTTGGGGGCGGCAGCATAACGCGGGCGGCGCGGCGCTGCCGCCGGCGGCGCCCGCCGCGCGGGCTAGGCCGGGCCCGGCGTCTTGGTATCGACCACCCGCCACAGGTACCAGGCCGCGACGCTGCGGTACGGGCGCCAGGGCTCGGCGAGCGCCTCGAGCTCGGCGCGCTTCGGCAACGTCTCCAGCGCGTAGAGCTGCATGGCGCTCTTGCGCACGCCGTAGTCACCGACGGGCAGCACGTCCGGCCGCCCGAGCGAGAACATGAGCAGCATGTGGGCGGTCCACTCGCCGATGCCGCGCACCTGGGTCACCGCCTCCACGACGGCCTCGTCGGGCATGCGGTACAGGCGGCGTCCGTTCAGGGTGCCGTCCTCGAAGGCCTGGGCCACGGCGCGCAGCGCGGCGATCTTCTGGCGCGAGAGTCCGGCCTTGCGCAGCGCTGCATCCCGCGCCGCGAGCAGCTGCGCGGGCTTCGGGGTGCGGCCGCCGAAGCCGGCCAGGAAGCGGCGCTCGATGGCCGAGGCGGCGGCCCCCGCGAGCTGCTGGTAGATGATGGACTGCAGCAGCGCTGCGTAGGGATTGCCGCTCGGGCGCAGCGCGCAGGGCCCCGCCCAGCGGATCACCGCGGCGAGCACCGGATCGCGCCGCCGCAGCGTGCGGCAGGCGCGGCTGCGGGTGGCGGGGTCGAGGCGATCGCTCATGGCGCGTCAGCATACCGGACCCTGCGGGCGGCCCGGAAACCTCTCAAGATGAGGGGAATTTCACTCGAAACGTCCGATCTGCGAGAGCACTGGAGATCCGGACCGGGCTCGCCGATAGGCAGGTGCATGGCAGAACGCAGCGAGCGGAAAGCGGGGGGCGCCGCCGCCTCCCCTGTCCCGAGTGGTGCGGAGCCGGTCCAGCGCGCCGGCCTGCGCACCGCGCTCGGACTCGAGGAGCTGCTCGAGCATCTCGTCGCGCAGGAGCTGCTCTCCGAGAAGCAGATGGGCGACGTGCTCGGCCGCGCCACCACGCTGCGCAGCACGGTGCTCAAGGAGCGCGTCGGCTCGGTGCGTTCGCAGGCCGCCGCGCGCTACGACGTCACCCCCGCCGAGATCGTGAACGCGGCGCGGCTGCCGCACCCCGCGCGCAGCCGCCAGCGCATCGACGAGAACGCCGTCGCCGAGGCCCTCGCGCGCGCCGCCGGCACGCCCTATCTCAAGATCGACTCACTCAAGATCGACAACGACCTGGTGGCGAAGACGCTCTCGCGCCCCTTCGCGCGGCGCCACGTGGTCGTGCCCGTGGGCCACAAGGACGGCGCGCTGGTGCTCGCCGTCACGGATCCCTTCGACAGCGCGCTGCGCGAATCCCTCGAGAATCTGATCCACGAGCCCCTGCGCTACGTGGTCTCGGCCAAGAGCGACATCATCGCGATCATCGATCGCGTCTACGGATTCCGCTCGAAGGTCTCGCAGGCGCAGGCGAAGCTCGGCGAGGGCAGCCGACACGGCGCCCTGGTGCAGCTGGTGGAGCTGCGCTCGAACGACGAGCTGGCGACGACCACCTCGGACGAGCACGTCATCGCCGCCGTGGACTACCTGCTCAACTACGCCTTCGAGCAGCGCGCCTCCGATCTGCACCTCGAGCCGCGCGCCCACGATGCGGTGATCCGCTTCCGCATCGACGGCATCCTGCACGACATCGAGACCCTTCCGATCCTGGTGCACGCCGCGGTGGTCTCGCGGGTCAAGGTGATGGCGGGCATGAACATCGCCGAGCGGCGCCGTCCGCAGGACGGCCGCATCAAGACGCAGCGCGCCCAGGGCGAGGTCGAGCTGCGCGTGTCGAGCATGGCCACGGCCTACGGCGAGAAGATCGTGATCCGCGTCTTCGACCCGGGCGTGCTGATGACCGACCTGCGCGATCTCGGCTTCACCACCGGCGAGCGCGAGCGCTTCGAGAAGTGGATCACCTGTCCGAACGGGCTGATCCTGGTGACGGGGCCCACCGGCTCGGGCAAGACCACCACCCTGTATTCGACGCTCCGCTACCTCTCGGGCCCGGAGATCAACATCACCACGGTGGAAGATCCGATCGAGATGGTCGACCCGCGCTTCTGCCAGGTGCAGGTCAATCCACAGATCGATGTCACCTTCGCCAACGCCCTGCGGACGATCCTGCGCCAGGATCCGGACATCATCATGGTGGGTGAGGTGCGCGACACCGAGACGGCCAACATGGCGGTCCAGGCCGCGCTCACCGGCCATCTGGTCTTCTCGACGCTGCACACGCGCAACGCCGCGGGCGCCATCACGCGCATGGTCGAGCTCGGCGTCGAGCCCTTCCTGCTCTCCAGCGTGCTGCGCGGCGTGGTCGCGCAGCGCCTGATCCGGCGCATCTGCGAGGACTGCGCGGTGGAGGGCACGCTCAACCCGGACCAGGTCACGGCGCTCGCCATCAAGGTGCCGGCCGAGCGGCGCGAGCGCCTCAAGGTGCGCTGGGGCGAGGGCTGCGCCGCCTGCCGCCACACGGGCCTCTACGGGCGCACGGGCGTGTTCGAGATGCTCGACATCGGCAAGCGCGTGCGCGCGCTCGTGAACGAGGGCCGGGACGCGAACGAGATCCACCACGCGGGCCGCATCGAGGGCATGGAGAGCCTGCGCGAGGCGGCGCTGCGCAAGCTCGCCGACGGTGTCACCACCTTCGAAGAGGTGGCGCGCGTCGCGGTGGACACGGAATGAGCAGCGCCACGGTCGAAGAGCTGCGCGCGCTGATCCGCTCGGGCTGGCGCCTGATCGCGCTCGAGAGCTTCGAGGAGGAGCGCGCCGTCAACCTGCTCGAGCGCGTCGCCCAGGCGTGCGAGCGGCGCTGCGAGACCTGGTCGCTCGCCGCGGGCCTCGGCCTCACCGAGCACGGCGAGGGATCGCTGGACGCGGGCCTGCAGGCGATCGAAGCGTGCGAGGAGCCCACGCTCTTCGTCCTGCTCGACGCCCATCGGCTGCTCGGCGATGCCATCGCGCTGCGGCGCCTGCGCGATCTGCTGCCCACGCTGGCCAGTCGGCGCCAGTGCATCGTGCTGCTCGGACCCGTGTTCGATCTGCCCATGGAGCTGGTGCGGGAGGCGGGGCGCGTGGAGCTGCCCCTGCCCGCGGCCGCGGAGCTGCGCCATCTCTTCGGGCGCGTCCTCGAGCAGAGCGAGATGAAGAGCGATGAGACCTGCCTGGGCGACGCCGTGCGCGGCGCGCTCGGCCTCGCCGCGACCGAGGCGGTGCGCGTCTTCCGCAAGGCGCTCCGCTCCGCGGGTGCGCTCGACGCGAACGCCGTGGCCGAGATCGTGCGCGAAAAGCGCCGCGCCCTGCGCCGCACGCCCGCCCTCTCCTTCCACGACGACGCCACCGAGCTCGCGGACGTGGGCGGCCTGGGCGAGCTCAAGCACTGGCTCGCCGAGCGGCGCCGCGCCTTCACGGACGAGGCGCGCCACTTCGGCCTGCCGGTGCCGCGCGGCCTGCTGCTGCTCGGCGTCCAGGGCTGCGGCAAGTCGCTGTGCGCCAAGGCCGTGGCGCGCGAGTGGCAATTTCCGCTGCTGCGCCTGGATCTGGCCTCCGCCTTCGGCGGCGGCGCCCAGAGCCCCGAAGCCGCCATGCGCGAGGCCACCCAGGTGGCGGAATCGCTCGCGCCCGCCGTGCTCTGGATCGACGAGATCGAGAAGGGCTTCGCCGCCACCGCGGACGATCCGCGCGCGAGCCGCATCTTCGGCTCGTTTCTCACCTGGCTCTCCGAGAAGCAATCCTCGGTCTTCGTCGTCGCCACCGCCAACGACGTCACCGGTCTGCCCCCCGAGCTGCTGCGCCGCGGGCGCTTCGACGAGCTCTTCTTCGTGGATCTCCCGACCCCGAGCGAGCGCGAGGAGATCCTCGCCATCCACCTGCGCAAGCGCGGGCGCGATCCGCTGCAGTACAAGCTCGAGGAGCTCGCGCTCGCGGCCGAGCGCCTCACCGGCGCGGAGCTCGAGCAGGTCGTGACCGCGGCGCTCTACGTGGCCTTCGCGGAGTCGCGCGAGCTCGCGGAAGCCGATCTGATCAACGCCATCGAAGAGACCGTTCCGCTGTACGATACCTACGAGGAGCGCATCAAGGAGCTGCGCGATTGGGCGCGCGGCCGGGCGCGGCCGGCCTCCCTGGATGCGAAGATCGTGGATCTCTTCGCCGCGCGCTGAACGCGGTAGAATCGCCGGCATGCAGGACATCGAAATCCACCGGGAGCGGGCCCAGAACATCTGGTCGAGCTTCTCCCGCAAGTTTCCGCCGGTCGCGCAATCCACCCAGCTCGACCCGATCTCGTCGTTCGACATGGGGCGCATCGGCGGACTCTCGAGTGCGAAGGAAGAGATCCAGACCTACGCCTGCGCCGCCACCGACCCCGAGGTCTACGTGCGCTGGGGCACCCATCCCCCTTCGGGTCTGCTGCTCATCGGCCAGCGCGGGGTGGGCAAGCGGCTGCTCGGTCGTTCGCTCGCGAGCCTCACCCACACGTCCTTCCTGTGCGTGTACATCCCGCGCCTCGTGCTCGAGGTGGTGCATCGCGGCGGCAACGTGGGCGAGCTCGTGACCGAGTGGTCGAACACGCTCGAAGAGATGCCGCCGGTGACCACCTTCTTCAACGAGCTCGAGTTCTCGCAAGTCGAGGAGATCGGAACGCGGCGGCCCGATCTTCCGGTGGGCCCCGTCATGGATTTCCTGCTCGATCTGATGGATCGCACCATCGCCTTCGAGCACACCCTGGTGGTGGGCGCGACGAGTCATCCGGACACGCTGCGGCGCGCCTTCGCCCAGCCCGGACGCCTCGAGCGCGTCGTCGAGGTGACTCCCGTCTTTCCGGGCGACATCGTTGCCGCGCTCAAGATCCACGCCAGCGACGCGGAGAAGCGCTCCGGTCGCCCCCTCTTCCTCGACGTCGACTGGGACCTCGTCACGAGCGGCTTCCACCATTCCGCTGCCGGCGACTGGGTGCACATCCTGCACGCCGTGCTGCGCCGCAAGGCGCGCCACGAGGCCGCGGGGGAAGCGGTCGCGCCGATCTCGTCGCAGGACTTGATCGACGAGGTGGAGCGCTTCAAAAACGCGAGCAGTCGGCTCGTCGTTTCCAAACCCGGCACCTACGTCTGAACCGGCATGGGCACCTGGATCGTCACCGGCGGCGCGGGCTTCATCGGCTGCAATTTCGTCCGGAGCGCGCTGCGCGAAGCCGATGCGCGCATCGTGGTCGTGGACAAGCTCACCTACGCGGGCAATCTCCAGAACCTGCGCGACGTCGCCGAGCATCCGCGCTTCCAATTCGTGCACGCCGACATCGCCGACCGCGCCGCCCTCGAGTCGATCTTTCGCGATCACGCGCCGGAGGCCGTGCTCAACTTCGCGGCCGAGACGCACGTGGATCGCTCGATCGACGGCCCCGCGGCCTTCGTCCAGACGAACGTGGTCGGCACCTTCGAGCTGCTCGAAGCCGCGCGCCAGCACGTCGCGGCGCTCGCGCCGGGCCAACGCGAACGCTTCCGCTTCCTGCAGGTCTCGACGGACGAGGTCTACGGCTCGCTGGGACCCAGCGGCGCCTTTTCCGAAACCACGCCCTACGAGCCCAACTCGCCGTACTCCGCCTCCAAGGCGGGCGCCGATCACCTGGTGCGCGCGTACCACGCCACCTACGAGCTGCCGACGCTCGTCACGAACTGCTCGAACAACTACGGGCCCTACCAGTTTCCGGAAAAGCTGCTGCCCCTGATGATCTTGAACGCGATCGAGGGCAAGCCGCTCCCGATCTACGGCGACGGCGGCAACATCCGCGACTGGCTCTATGTCGAGGATCACTGCGCTGGAATCCTGCTGGCGCTCGAGAAGGGTCGGCCCGGCGAGAAGTACAACTTCGGCGGAAACAGCGAGCGAACCAACCTCGAGATGGTGGACCTGGTGTGTGCGCTGCTCGAGCGCGCCCGCCCCGGCCGCGACAATCCCGCGCTCGCCCGCGCTGGCGTGCCGTGCTACGCAGACCTCAAGGAATTCGTGAAAGACCGGCCCGGGCACGACCGCCGCTACGCGATCGACGCGAGCAAGGCGCGCGAGGCGCTCGGCTGGACTCCGGCGCACGATCTCGAAGCAGGGCTCGCCGCCACCGTGGCCTGGTACCTCGAGCATCTGGATTGGTGCGCGGCGGTCCAGTCGGGCCGCTATCGGCGCGAGCGCCTCGGTCTCGGCGACCGCTAGGAATCCATGTCGAGAACACAGCCATGACCGCAGCTCTGGATCGAACCTGCGCGCTGTTGGAAGAGCGCTACGGAGAGCTCGGACGCGGCGCGGCGGCGCGCCTGCGCCAATGGCTCTCGGGCGCCCTGCCCCAGGCACACCCCGAGATCCTCGAACGGCATCTCGGAGCAGACCACGTCGATCTCGTCTTCGACGCCTTCTGGCAGGTCCTGCCCTTCGGCACCGGCGGCCGCCGCGGTCGGGTCGGCTACGGAGCCAACCGGATCAACGCGACGACGCTCGCCATGACCGTCCAGGGCCACTGCAACTATCTGCGCAGCACGCTCTCCACGCGCGACGATCTGCAGGTCGTCGTCGCCAACGACGTGCGCATCTTCAACGATCTGGCGGGCACCTACGCGTTCCTCGGCCCCGCGCACCCGCTGCTCGGCGTCTCGTCGCGCTCCCTCGGTCGGCTCGCCTGTGAGATCTACGCCGGCAACGGCATCACCGCCTGGTGTCCCCGCCCCGACGACGACAAGGCCACACTCACCACCCCGGAGCTCTCCTATCTCATCGCGGCGCTCGGCACGGAGGGCGGCGTCAACCTCTCCGCGTCGCACAATCCGCCCGACGACAACGGCGTGAAGATCTACGACGCCTACGGCAGCCAGCCGATCGCACCGGACGATCAGAAGCTCATCGACGTGATGGCCGACGCCACCGACGTGCGCTCCCTGCCCTTCGAAGAGGCGCTGGAGCGCGGCCTCGTGCGCGCGGTGCCCGAGGAACAGCACGCCAAGTACGTGGACCTCTACGTGGCTCTCTACGACGACATCTTCGAGCCGCTGCCGCAGCATCCCATCACCTACACGCCGCTGTGCGGCTGCGGAATGAGCACGGTGGGCAGCGTGCTCGAACGCCTGGGCTTTCCCCTGCTCGTGCCCGACGACCAGGGCGCGGACGGGCGTTTCTCGGCGATTCCCTTCCGCGCGCCGAACCCGGAGGTCTTCCAGGCCACGAAGCCGGCGCGCGATTTCGCGGACGCGCATGGCTCGAAGATCGTGCTCTCGAGCGATCCCGATGCCGATCGCGTCGGTCTCGAGATCAAGCTGCCCGACGGCAGCTGGTTCCACTTCGATGGCAACCAGATCGCTGCCGTACTCTGCTACTACCTGATGCTCGATCCGGCGGGCCCGAAACGCCGCGGCCTGGTCATCGAAACCCTGGTCACGACGAAGATCCTGCGCCGCGTGGTCGACGAGGCCGGAGACAGCTGCATCATCGACGACCTGCTGGTCGGCTTCAAGTATGTCGCCGATGTCCTGAAGCGGCTCGAGCGCGGCGAGGGATACCGCGGCGTCGACTGCTCGCCCGACCAGCTCGTGCTCGCGGCGGAAGAGAGCCACGGCGTGATCATGGTGCCGGCGATCCGCGACAAGGACGCCTCGCCGGCCTGCATGTATCTCGCGGCGCTGCATCAGCGCCTGGCCGCGGAAGGGAGCAATCTTCTCGATTACTACGTGGAGATCCTCGAGCGCCTCGGCGGCTACGACAACGTGAACCGTTCGATCACGATGATCGGCGCGGACGGCATGCTCAAGAAGGACCGGATCATGGCATCGCTCCGGCAGGACCCCCCGCGCAGCATCGGCAGCCAGGCCGTGCGTCGCTTCGTCGACTATTGGGACGAGCGCGAGTTCGGTCCTTTCGTCAGCGAATCGGATCGCCTGCCGCGTAACGTGATCCAGATGCAGACCGACGCGTTCATCGTCACCGTTCGGCCGTCGGGAACGGAGCCCAAGCTCAAGCTCTACTGCCAGCTGCTGCCGGACGCAGGTGCGGGACAGGAACGCGGACCCGCGCTTCTGCACGCCGTGCGCGAGCGCGCCAACGAGACCGCGCGCCAGGTGTACGGCGATCTCCTGAGACGCATCGATGTCTCGCTCGGCGCCGCGGGTCTGCTGCTTCCCGACATCGTCGACCTGGCGCAGAAGCTCGCCTTCGAGCAGCACACCGTGAAGGCGCTGCGCGCGGCGCTGGCGAGCGGCGCGCACGCCGAGCTCGACACACTGCTGGATTGGCTGCGCGATGCCGTGGCCCCCATGGCGCCGGGAACGGATGCGCTCCCCGCCGTGAAAGCGCCCATCGCGTGGCTGTGCGAAACGTGGCAGCGCGAGCAGCCGCGCCTGCCGCTGCTCGCCGCGCTGGCGGCCTGGGCCGAGAGCTAGCCGCCTCCGACCCGCATGGACGGGGCGCACCGGCCGCCGCCGTCTGCCCGCCGCGGCATCGGCAGCGGCCCGGGCGCGCATCCGGGAAGAAATTTCGGCGCGCCGCCGCCGCCGGCATCCGCTATTAGTACTCAGAGCCTAAGCGTGTTCGTCCGAAGCGGGAACCGAGGGGAGCAATCGTGAACGGCGGCGTCCGTCTCTCGAAGGTGCTGGTGGTGGACGATTCCGCCATCCTGCGCGACATGCTGCGGCTCTGCCTGGCCGCCCACGCCGATCGCGTGCTGACGGCCACGACCGCGCGCGAGGGCGAGAATCGCATTGCGGAGCACTGCGACATCGATCTGGTGATCGCGGAGACGCTCCTGCCCGACGGTGACGGCTTTCGGCTGCTGGCGTGTGTAAATTCTCTCGAAGCGCCGAAGCCCCGGGTGATTCTCACGGCGGTGGATGCGTCCGAAGAAGATGCCGACCGCGCCCTTCAAATGGGAGCAATTGGGTATCTTGCGAAGCCGATCGCGTTGCGCGACGTCGCCGCCATCCTGAAGCAGCACCGCGGCGAGTGGAGCGGCGTGCGCCGACCGCGGCGCCGCTCGCACGGCAAGGCGTGCGTGCTGGACCGGATCCGGACGGCCACCCGCCAGCGCAGCAGCCCGCCCCAGCTGTTCTGGTACCTGCGCGACGTGGGGGAGACGGGCGCATTTCTCGAGACCGAGTCGCCCATTCCGGTCGGAACCCGATTCGATCTCGAGCTCGAAGTGGGCAGCGCAAAGGTGCTCGTCAGCGCGAAGGTGGTGCGCGTCCAGGAGCCCGTGTGGGGCAACGCGGGAGGCGTGGGCGTGCACTTCACCGACTTCGGTGCCGATGCGCGCACGTACCTCAATCAGTACATCGAAGGCGAGACCTGCTGAGCCATCGCAGCGCGCGCGTCGCGAACGCTCAGAACAAGGCGCCCTGCTGCGCCGTGCCGGAAGCCGGCGCCAGGCAGGCGGGATCGTCGAAGCGCGGCTGGTTCACCCGATCGCTCACGGCGTGGAACACGACGGCGTCATCGGGCAGCGGCCGCAGCAGCGCCTGAAGCGCGGAAAGATCGCTCGGCTGCGTCTCGAGCCAGCGCGCCTCGTCCGCCGGGGCGAGGATGACGGGCATGCGCGGATGGATGTCGCGGAGGCACGGACTCGCCTCGGTCGTCAGCAGCGTACACGATTCGAGCACGTCCCCCGACGCATCTTCCCGGCGCTCCCAGAGCCCCGCGAAGGCAAACGGCGCCCGATCGCGCAGCCCGATGTGGTAGGCCTGCTTGGCTCCGCCGCGCTTCGCCCATTCGTAGAACCCGTTCGAGGGAACCAGGCAACGCCGCGCGCGGAACGCGGCGCGAAACGCCGGCTTCTGCGCAGCGGTCTCCGCGCGGGCGTTGATCATGCGGAAGCCGACGCGCGCGTCCTCGGCCCACGCGGGCACGAGACCCCAGCGCACGGGCGCCGCCAGGCGCCTGGCTGCGCTGGGATCGAGTCGAATCGACAGGATCTCCTGGCCCGGTGCGATGTTGTAGCGCGGCGCGAGCTGCGCCGGAGCCTCGATGCCGAAGCGCCGCGCCAGCTCCTCGGGACTCGACGTCAATGTGAACCGACCACACATCGCAGCGGCATTCTACCGCGCTGACGGATCCGCCGTCGCGTGCGGCGGCGGCGCGCGCCCTCCGGGCTCGTGCGCGCCGACCCCGCTACAGTACGCCCCCGCCGACCTCCGGAGAATCCCGTGCACCCGCACCCCGATCGAAACCGCGCCGACGCGCGCAGTGCCGGCAGCAGCCGAATCGTCGCCCTGCGCGGCGTCATCGGCGGCACCCTCATGGGGCTCGCGAACCTGGTGCCGGGCATCAGCGGCGGAACCATGCTGCTGGCAGCGGGCGTCTATCCGGGCTTCGTCGCCGCAATCGCCGAAGTGACCACCCTGCGCTTCCGCTTCCGCTCGCTCGTGCTGCTCGCGGCGATCGTCGGCTCCGCGGCGCTGGCGATTCTCATGCTCGCGGGAACGGTGCGGGATCTCGTCGTGCACGAGCGCTGGATCATGTACAGCCTCTTCATCGGCCTCACGCTGGGCGGCGTTCCCCTGCTCTGGCGCATGGCGCGGCCGGCGACGCCGGCACTCGTGGCGAGCGGGTGCATCGCATTCGGCTTGATGTGCGCGATGGCATTCACGGGCGCCGCGTCGAGCGGCGGCGAGCGCAGCGCACCTTGGGTGTTCTTCGCGGGGCTCGCGGCGGCATCGGCGATGATCCTTCCCGGTGTCAGCGGAGGCTACCTGCTGCTGCTGCTCGGACAGTACGAGACGATCCTCGGCACGGTGGATCAGCTCAAACGGGGACTGCTGGGCGATGCGGCGGCGGGCAGCGGATTCGATCTCGCGCTCGTGCTCGATGCGATGCGCGTGGTGATCCCGCTCGGGCTCGGCGTGGTCGGGGGCGTGGTCGGCGTCAGCAATCTGCTGCAATGGCTGCTCGACCGCTTCCAGAAGGCGACGCTCGGTGCGCTGCTCGGCCTGCTGCTCGGTGCCGTGGTGGGTCTCTGGCCCTTTCAACAGGCGGAGCCGCCCCGCCCGGGCGACATCGTCAAGGGGCGCGCGGTGACGGCGCAGAACGCCGCGAGCTTCGCGGTCGAGGACTGGCCGCTGCGGCGCTTCGAGCCGACCGCGCGACAGGGTGCCGGCGCTGCGCTGCTCGTCGGCTGTGGGCTGCTGGGCACCGCGTTGATCGGCCGCATGGGCCGCGACGCGAACGGCGGCGCCGCGACGCCGCGATCGTCGCAGCGGGAGGCCTGAGCCTCCGCGAGGGCTTTGCCCACCGTGGGCAGCGCGCTTCCCCCACTTGCCGCTGCGCTGCCGCTGCCGGAATGCGCAGCGCGCGCGCAGCAGCGGGCAGCAGGCTGGCGCGCAGCGGGGCAAATCCCGGCTCGCGAGCGCGCTGCCGCGGGCGCGCACGCTTCTTGCAATCCCTCCCACCGGGTGATTGTGCGCAGTCCTCGGAGGGGTCCATCCATGCAGCTGGAACGCACACTGGGGCGCGGAGTCGTGATCGGGCTCGCCAGCACGCTGCTGGCCTGCCCGGCCTTCTATTACGTCGATACCGACGTCGACCGCACGCCCACGGTGGATACGGGTGCGGGTGCCAGCATCATCTATCCGGGCCAGTCGGCCCCCCCGGTCCCGGGCGGCGCCCAGCCCCGCGAGCCCGCTCCCGGCAGCCCGCCGAGCGGATCCGCGCCCCAGCCGCCCTACGCGGGCGCGGCCGCCGCGCAGCCGCCGCCCGAATATCGACAGCCCTACGGCGCCAGCACCGCGCGCTCGAGCAGCAGCCCGGGCGGCGGCGGCGTCACCATGATCGGCGGCTCCGAGGTCGACGTGAAGACGCACCGCAAGGTGCGCGCCGAGCCGCTCTACTGGAAGTACCTGATGGCGCCGTTCGCGGTGCTGGCCGCGCCGTTCAAGTACGGAGCGGACAAGGTGCGCGGCGAGCCCGAGCCCGGCCCGCCGCTGCCCCAGGCGCAGGTCGCGCCGCCCCCGGCGCCGGCACCGACGCCGGTCGACTACGAGACGGCGAAGCTTCGCGAGATGGAGCGCGAGCTCTCGCGCCAGGTATCCGCGCCCCCGCCCTCGACGCCGCAACCCGCCGGACGCGCGCGTCCGGGTGGCATCTCGATCGCGGAAGAGCTCGCCGCGCTGCGCGGGGCCGGTGCGACACCGGATGCGGTCGCACCCCCGCGAATGCCTGCGCAGGCCCCGGAGCCCGCGCCGCGCGCGGCCGACCCGCGGCCGACCGGTGCGTTGGAGCGCAGCCTCGTCACCGCGTCGGGCACGGTCGACCGCAATGGCGATGGCCGCACCGATCACTGGATCTTCCGCGAAGACGGTGAAATCTCGCGCGAGATGTTCGACGAGAACTTCGACGGGCGACCGGACCGCACGCTGCACTACGATCTCTCGAGCCACCGCGTATCGAGCATCGAAGAGGACAGCAACCAGGACGGAAGCCTGGACACCTGGACCGAGCTGCGCGACGGCGCCGTGGTGCGCCGCCGCGTGGACAGCGACAACGACGGCCTGGTGGACAGCTGGAGCTTCTACCGCGACGGCCAGATCACGCGACTCGAGCGGGACTCGAGCGGCAATGGCTTTCGCGATCACGTGGCGCACTACCGGGACGGGCGCCTCGAGCGCGAGGAAGAGGACGACGACGGCGACGGGCAGCCGGACCTGATCAAGCACTACGACGCGAGTGAGCACGTGGTCCGCGTCGAAGAAGACAGCGACGGAGACGGCCGCCTGGACGTGATCTCCCACTACGAACAGGGGCGTCTGGCGCGCCGCGAGCTGCTCGACGCCTCGCTGCTCGGCGCGGAGGAGCCGGGCGACGTCGGGCGCAACTGATCCGATGCCGCGCACCGTCGCACAGGCCGTCGGCTTCCTGCTCGGCTTCTGGCTCGCGCTCTGGCTCTCGCCGTTTCGGGCGGGCGGCGAGCCGCGCATCGCCGCCCCCTCCCACGCCGCCCTCGAGGACGCCTTCCACCGCGAGGTAAACGGCGTGCGCGCGCAGCGGCACCTCATCCCCCTGCAGCGCCAGCCGGCGCTCGACGCGGTGGCGCGGGCACACAGCGCGGACATGGCGCGCCGCGGCTATTTCGCGCACGAGAGCCCGGAGGGCGCGAATCCGCTGGACCGCCTGCAGCGCGCCCAGCTCGACGGCTTCAGCCTCGCCGCCGAGAACATCGGCATGACCACCCGATCCGATCCCAATCGAGAGATCCTGAACGGCTGGCTGCAATCGGCGAGCCACCGGGACAACCTCTACGCACCCCCGTTCAACGCCACCGGCATCGGCATCGCACGCGCGGCGAGCGGCGCCTGGATCTACACGCAGATCTACGTAACGTATCCGCGCCGGGCCGACGCAGCGGCCCCGCCTGCGCAGCCCCCGCAGCGCTGAGCCGCGGCGCGGCGCGCCCGGGCCCGAGGGCCGGCGCGCCGGCCGCACCGCGCCCGTCGCGCAACTCGGGTAGCATGCGCTGCGCGGAGAACGCGTGCAGATCCACCTGATCGATGGAACCTTCGAGCTCTTCCGGCACCACTACGCGCTGCCGTCGCACATCAATCGCGACGGGCAGGAGGTGGCCGCGACGCGCGGCGTCTTGGCTTCGCTGCTCACGCTGCTCGAAGCGGGCGCAACGCACGTGGGCGTGGCGACGGATCACGTGATCGAATCGTTCCGCAACGACCTGTATCCCGGCTACAAGACCGGTGACGGGATCGAGACCGCGCTGCGCTCGCAATTCGAGCTGCTGGAGGAGACCCTGGCGGCGGCCGGATTCGCGCTGTGGCCCATGAGCACATTCGAGGCCGACGACGCGCTCGCCACGGCCGCCGCCCGTGCCGCTGCGGATCCGCGCGTCGAGCAGGTCCTGCTGTGCACGCCCGACAAGGACCTCGCCCAGTGCGTCGTGGCGCGCCGCATCGTCCAGCTCGATCGCCGCAGGGGCGTGACGCTCGATGCCGCGGGAGTCGTCGAGAAATTCGGCGTGGAGCCCGCTTCGATCCCCGACTATCTGGCGCTGGTCGGCGATAGCGCGGACGGCTTCCCCGGCCTGCCGGGCTGGGGCGCCAAGTCGGCCGCCGCAGTCCTGGCGCGCTACCGGCATCTCGAGGCGATTCCGGAACGCGCCGACGCCTGGCGCGTGAAGCTGCGCGGCGCCGCGAAGCTGGCGGAGACCCTGGCGCGCGAGCGCGAGCGCGCCCTGCTCTTCCGCCGCATCGCCACCCTGGTGTGCGACGGACCGGAGGTCGGTGCGGTCGACGACTGGAGGTGGCGCGGACCCCGCGGCGCACTCGAAGAGCTCTGCGACTACCTCGAGGCGCCGCGCATGCACGAGCGCGCGACGCGCGCGGCCCAGCGACGCGCCTGACCGGACCCACGCGCGTGGACCGCGGAGCGGTCGCCTAGCCGGCGACGAACGCCGCCGGCTCGCCCCACGCCGCGCCGAACACGAATTCCGCGAGGGGCTTGCGCGTGCGCGGCGTGCGATCCCGCTCGGCGAGTTCGTGCGACGCGCCGGCGGCATCGCGTCGGTAGCCGATGGCGAGCGCGGTGAACGCCTCGGCCTCCTCGGGAATGGCGTAGAGCGCCCGCGCCCGCTCCGGCTCGATGCCGGCCATCGCGTGCACCGAGAGCCCCCGCGCGCTGGCCTCGAGCATGAGATTGCCGGTCGCGAGCCCGAGGTCGTGCGCGGCCACCCGGTTGGGCTTCCCGCCGCGCGTGAAGGTCGTCTTGACCACACCCAGCGCGAGCACCGGAGCGGCCTTCGCCCACGCCTGATTCGCTTCGATCAGACACGAGAGCAGGCGCTCGAACGCCTCCGGCGCCTCGCGAAGCGCCACGATGAAGCGCCACGGCTGCTCGTTGAACGACGAAGCGGCCCAGCGCGCCGCCTCGAAGAGCGAGCGCAGTGCGTCCGGCGCGACGGGCGCCGCGTCGAAGAGATAGGGGCTCCAGCGCTGGGCGATGGCCTCCTGCACCGGGTGATCGGTCCTGGCGAGCTTGACGTGCATGACGCCCTCCCTGCGATTGCGCGTTGCAGTGTGCCACCCGATGGCGCCATCCGGAAGCGCGCCGCGAGGCACAGCTAGGGCAGCAGGGTCGCGCTGATCTGGAGGTCGTTCCAGTAGATGTCGAGCGGCTGCGCGAGATCCATGTGCGACGGCAGAACCGCATAGCCCAGCACCGCGTCCCCCGCAGCCAGATCGCCGAGCCGGCCCTCCAACAGCGCGAACTGGCTGGGATCCGCGGTGTCGGGGTGGAAGGCAACGTGGCCCTGCACGAAGGTCAGGTTTCCGTAGAAGCTCCCCGGAGCCGAGGCGCTCGCCTCGAAGAGCACGATCGGGCCGGCGGCGGAGTCGCCGCGACGCACCAGCGCATCGCGCAGTCGCGCGTCGAAAGCCGCGGAGCGCGCGACGCGCATGGCCAGCAACGGATTTCCCGTGGCGTCGCGCCGCACGGCGGTCGCCGGAGCGCGCTCCTGCATGATCTCGATGATTCCGGCCAGATCTCGCAGCTCGTTTGGGCCGAGGCCCAGCTCCAGCGCATCGCCGGCCGAGGGCGCCGCGCGGAGCGCAGCGGAAACCGGAGGCGGCGCCGTGGCGATTGCGCTCGCAGACTGGCGTTGCGGCATCTCCTGCGCGGAATTCTCCGGCGCCGGCGGTGCGCCGGCCTGCGCTTCGCCCGCACGCGCCGCGTCCACCAGGTTGTACGGATTGTTCGGATCGGTCTGCTGGTTGAAGCGCTCCCAACCATACGGGCGCGGCAGAAATTCCGGATTCAGCGGCGGGATGTCGCCCGGCTCGACCTGCTTCGCGTCGCTGCACGGAATGTCGTGGGCACGGCTCACGATGAAGATGCTGCCGTCCGGACACACGCCGGTGATCACGCGCGCCTGCGCGGGTCGGGTGCCCAGCAGCGCGCTGCCGGCCAGCAGCGCGGCGGCGCAGGGGAGAAGGCAGAGGCGGAGATACCAGCGCGACATGAGCCTGTCCGCGAGCCCCTTCCCGCGAGCATTCTAGACAAGAAATACCTTTAAAATCAACTAGATAAATAGAAATTGCGAGATCTTGTGGCAACTCCCCGAGAACGCCAGTGGCGCCGCCGGCTTGGGCGTGGAGCTGCACGCTCAGGAGGGCGCCGCAGCGCGCGCGTCGACCCGAGCGGCCAGCCGGCGCAGCACGCCGCGCTCGCGCGCCGAGAGTGGGCGCGCCGCACCCGGAGCGAGGCGCCCGAGCCGCAGCGGGCCATAGCGAACGCGCACGAGTCGCAGCACGGGATGTCCGAGCAGGCGCATCGCGCGTCGGATCTGGCGCTTGCGCCCCTCGGTGAGCGTGAGGTGGAAGCAGGTCGTGCGTGCGCGCGCGTCGCGGCGCACCCGCTCGACGCGTCCCGGCGCCGTCACGCCGTCGTCGAGCGCGACGCCGCCGGCCAGCTGCTCCAGTGCAGCGCCGCGCACGTGTCCTCGCACCGTCACGACGTACTCCCGCTCCACGCCGTGCGACGGGTGCAGCAGCGCGTGGGCCACGGCGCCGTCATTGGTGAGCAGCACGAGCCCCTCGGTGTCCCGGTCCAGGCGCCCGACCGGAAACAGCCGCCCGACCGACGCCGGGACGAGATCGAGCACCGTGCCGCGGCCGTGCGGATCCCGGGCGGTCGTGAGCACGCCGGGGGGCTTGTGGACGATCCAGTAGATGGGCTTCGCCAGTGCGACCGGCCGGCCGTCGAGGTGAATCGCGTCGCGGCTCGGGTCCGCCGAGTCGCCGAGCTTTGCGGGCAGGCCGTTCACCGTCACGCGGCCCTCGCGAAGCAGCGCCTCGGCGGCGCGGCGCGAGGCGATTCCCGCCGCGGCGAGGATCTTCTGCAGCCGCTCGCGCCGCCCCCGACGCGTCTCGGGCCGCAGCGCAGGCGTCAGGAAGTCGAGCTCGGCGGCGGCGGGGCACCCAGCGGCGCAGGGATCTCCTCGCGGCTGCACGTCCGCTCGGCTGTCGGCTCCGCGTCGCTCTCCGCGGTGTCCGCGGCGTCGGCCGCACCCGCGTCCTGGCGCGCAGCGGACGCCCCATCGATCGCGTCGCTGTCTTGCTCCATCTCGGCGTCGGAGGCGAGCTCGCTCACCTCGCGCAGTGTGGGCAGATCGCCGAGCTTCGCCAATCCAAACACCTCGAGGAAGCGACGGGTCGTTGCGTAGAGGATGGGACGACCCGGCACTTCGCGATGGCCGGCGATGCGGAGCAGGTTGCGCTCGAGCAAGCTGCGCAGCACCGCTCCCGCGTCCACGCCGCGAATGTCCTCGATCTCGGCGCGCGTGGCGGGCTGACGGTAGGCGACGATGGCCAGGGTCTCGAGCGCGGCCTGCGAGAGCCGCAGGGGACGCGTGGTCTGGATCTGCTTCAGATACGGCGCGAACTCGGCCAGCGAACGCAGCTGATAACCGCCCGCCACCTCCCAGATCTCGAAGGCGCGCCGCTGCTCCGCGTACTCGTCGTTGAGCTCCTTGATCAGCGCACGGACCTGCGACGGATTGCAGCGCGGCAGGAGCGCGGCGATGCGCGCGGCGGGGATCGGATCCGAAGACGCCAGGATCACGGCTTCGACGATCCTTCGCTGCTCCTCGCGCTCCACGTTCGCGTCCGTCACATCAGCTCCGAAATGCGTTTCGCCCAGCCTTCGCTCCCGGCTTCGCCGACGCGCCGGACGTGAATGGGTCCCTCCGGTACGCCCATCTCGTTCACCCCCTGGTACAGCCCGAGGGCTTCGAGGCGCGCGAGCTCGAGAATCGCGAGGAAGGTGGCCACGATCACGGCCCGGCTGACCCAGCTTCCGTTCGCGACCACGAACTCCTCGAACTCGCACATCTCGCGCTTTCCGAGCAGCTCCATCACGCGCAGCATCTGGTCGCGCACCGTGACGGTCTCGATTTCCACCTCGTGCGCCGCCGCGCTCGGCCCCGCGTGCCGCAGGGCCTGCCGGAACGCCTCGACGAGCTGGAAGATGCCGACCTCGATCTCCCGCTCCGCATCGGGCGGCGGCTCGAGCTCGAAGCCGCACGCCGGGTAGACGTCGCGCCCGAGCAGGGGGCGCTCGCCGAGGCCCTCCGCGGCCTCCTTGAAGCGCTGGTATTCGAGCAGGCGGGCCACCAGCTCGCCGCGCGGATCGATGCCCTCCTCTCCGGCCTCGCCCGTCTCGGCCGGAAGCAGCATGCGCGACTTGATCCACGCGAGCGTCGCCGACATCACGAGATACTCACCCGCGACGTCCAGATTGAGCTCGCGCATCAGATCCAGGTATTCGAGATACTGCTTCGCAATCCGCGCAACCGGGATGTCCGTGATGTCGACTTCGTTGATGCGGATCAGGTGCAGCAGAAGATCGAGCGGGCCCTCGAACACGGAGAGCTTGACGGCGTAGGCGCCGTTGCTGAACTCGGGTGCGCCTTCCGGCGCGGGCGCGGCCCCGGCGGGCGTCACAGACGCGGACATGCGCGCTCCGGTCGATCGGGCGGTGGCCATGGAGGAGGGGCGTTCAATCGGGCCCGTCCAGTATGGGAGATCGGATCCGGCGCGGCAAGCCTGCAGGTCGCCGCCGCGATGCCAGCGCGGCCCGTCACGACTCTCTCCGCGGCTCGGCGGGCGACCCGACGGGCGTCGCGGCCGCCTGCGCGCGCCCCGGATTGCCCGGGGCGCGCGAGCGTCCCTGCCGACCCAGCTCGCCCGCCAGGATCAGCGCCTCGTCGCGACTGCGCACCGCGCCGTCGAGAAACGCGACACGGATCCGCGCGAGGGCGCGCCCGACGTCCGGCCCCGAGAGGCCCAGCGCCGTCAGATCGGCGCCGTTCACGGGCGCTCGACGCTGCCGATCCTCGGCCGCGAACCGCACCACGCGGTTGCGCACCGCGGGGGATGCCCAGGCGTGGATTGCGTGCAGTTCCTCCTCCGGAAGGCCCTGCAGGATGGCATCGATGGCTCCCCGTCCCCGCGCCTTCGCCAGCGCGCGCAGCACGCGATCGCCGAGCTTTCCCATCCCGACGATGCGTTGCGCCAGACTGCCGCGAATCGCGAAGCGCTTGACCACGCGACGGCGCAGCTGCGGCGCGAGCGGCGCCAACCAGATGCCCGCGCCCGTGATCCAGGCGCGCCAGCGCGCCGTCGGCCACGGCGGAGTGCCAACGCAGCGTCCCATGCGCCGCAGGGCAACCCGCGCCGGGTCGGGCAGCTCGAGGCCGGGCTCGAGAGCTCCGAGCACGTGCCAGTCGTCCAGCAGCCGGAGCGCGCGAACGGGATCCTGACCGAGCCCCGCGTCGTCGAAGAGCTTCACGATCTCGCGGCGCAACCGGTCTCCGCTCACGTGTCCGAATGCCCCGTCGCGCAGCGTATCCTGCAGCGCCGAGCGCGAGCTGCGACTCAGCGTGAAGCCGAGTCGCGCCGCGAGCCGTGCGGCGCGCAGCGCCCGCGTCGGATCGTCGTGGAAGCTGCGCGCGTGCAGCACGCGCAGTCGGCGGTTTGCGAGATCGTCGAGTCCATGATCGAGGTCGATGATCGCGGGATAGCGCGCCCGCGCCTCCCGCGTCAGCGGAAGAGCGAGCGCGTTGACCGCGAAGTCGCGGCGCCGCAGGTCGTCGACCAGGGTGCCGACGGAGACCGTCGGAAGCGCACCGTCGTGCGCGTAGCTCTCCATGCGCGCCATGGCCAGATCGACCGCGGCGCCGTTCCTCTCGAGGGTCACCGTGCCGAAGCGATCGTGGGTCGTGACGGCGCAGCCATCCGCGGCCGCCCGACGCGCCAGGCTCTCGGCATTCTCTCCGGGAATCGACTCCACCAGGAAGTCGAGGTCGCGCAAGCTCCGTCCGAGCAGAAGATCGCGCACGGGTCCGCCCACCAGATACACGCACATGCCGAGAGCGTCGGCCGCGTCGATCAGCGCGCGCGCCAGCTGCTGCACCGGCTCGGGCAGGCCGCGCAACACCTCCGCAACCGACGGACGGGTCATCTCCGACTCCGCCGACCGGAGCCTCGCGGGTGGTGCGTCTCGACCGTTTCGCGCAGGCGCGCCCGACTCACATGGGTATAGATCTGCGTCGTGGAGAGATCCGCGTGTCCCAGCATGGACTGCACCGCGCGCAGATCCGCCCCGCCTTCGAGCAGATCCGTGGCGAAGGCGTGGCGCAGCACGTGGGGCGAGACCCGATCCACCGGGATCTCGGCGCGCCGCGCGATGCCGCGCAGGCGCGTGAAGAAATTCTGGCGCGTCATCGCGCCGCCACGCCGCGAGAGAAACAGGGCGTCGGCGTCGCGCCGCGCCGCGCGCGCCAGCAGCGGTCGGCCTTCTTCCAGATACGCGTCGATCGCCTCGAGCGCCGGTCTTCCGAGCGGCACGATGCGCTCCTTGCGGCCCTTGCCGAGAACGCGAAGCAGGCCCGCGCGACGATCCAGGCCCGTGAGGGGCAATCCGACCAGCTCGCTCACCCGAAGCCCCGCCCCGTAGAGCACCTCGAGCATGGCCCGGTCGCGCACCCCCAACGGCACATCGGATCCCGCGGCCTCGATCAACGCGGCGCTCTCGTCGGCGCGCAGGATGCGGGGCAAGGGGCGCTCGTAGCTCGGGTTGGCCACGCCCTCGGTCGCCTCGCCGTGCAAGATCCCGCGCGCGCCCAGATGGCGCAGGAAGCGCCGCGTCGCCACCAGCGCCCGCGCGCGGCTGCGGCTCCCGAGCCCCTCGG
>Ga0224496_10000608_pt1 | contig 24464 bp, 29 predicted proteins | sample SF_Jul11_sed_USG_2_FD_168127 | JGI IMG/M metagenome (GOLD analysis project Ga0224496, IMG submission 168127) | Sediment microbial communities from San Francisco Bay, California, United States - SF_Jul11_sed_USGS_8_1 | ecosystem: Environmental > Aquatic > Marine > Sediment | place: USA...
AATCAGGACAAGTGTTGTGGATGGAAAATAGAATTATTGTAGAAATTGGACGTGCATCTGGTGCTCCAAAAGATAAAGGCGCAGGAATTGTTTTTAATAAAAAAATTGGAGACAGTGTAGAAAAAGATGAATTGTTGTTTACAGTATATGCTGAACAATCATATAAAATTGATAGAGTAAAATATGTTATTTCGACTCAAGCACCAATAGGAGTAGGCAAAAAATCAGACATGTTAATCCATACAATAACGGAATCTCCAGTGGTAGAAAGAACATTTGAAATTGATAGATGATTAGAAATCAAATGTTATAAAAAATGCTACTTCCAATCTAAAATAGTTTCAGAGATGATTTTTGATAAATCAACTTTTGAAAATTTTCCTTCAATTGAATTTGTAGCTATAATTCTTGAGACGCCAATATTTCTGATGTTTCTTTCCGAATCACCCACAAAAACAGGATGAGTGCAAACTACATACATATTTCTAAAATTTCCTTTGAGAAATTTGATTGCTTTTAGAATACTCCCTCCTGTGGACACCATGTCATCAAATAATATCAGATCGCATCCTTTGGAAAATTTTGGCAAAGGTGACTTGATTACTAATTTTCCTGTTTTTCTGTCTCTTTGTTTGTTTAATGCAATGACAGTTGCATTAATGGATTTGGCAAATTTTTCTGCACTAGATTTCCAAAATAGATCTGGGGATACCACAAGAGGATTTTTCAGTTTGTATTTTTTAAAATATTCTGTAAATAAGGAAATTGCTGAAATATTTTTTGTTGGAAATTTGAAAAAATCAATAGCGTCTGGGCTGTGGAAATCCACTACAATTAATCGTGTTGCACCAGCAGATTTGAGCAGTTTTGCAACGACTGAGATTGTTATAATTTCTCCTTTGAGAAATTCTTTGTCTTGTTTGGCATAGCCCATGTACGGTACTATTGCAATTACATCTGAAGACATTTCTCGGGACTTTGAAATTAATGACAAGGTTCGAACAAGATTAGAATCCACAGGCGGTCCCATTGATGACACAACAAGAATTATTCCCTTGTTTTTGTATCCAGAAATAGTCAGTTTGCTTTCACCATCAGGGAAAACTTTCAAGTGAGTCTTCAGATACTTTGCTTGTAGTCTTTTTGCAATTTTTTTTGCTAAATTCTCAGAAGCTGGATTTGCAACAACAAGATAATTATTCATTATAACAATTAAAGGATATTTTGTACTATTAGTACTATTTCTTGTAGGGGTTATTTTGGATAAAATATTTGTTCAACTAATTTTTGCATGTTATTAATTCTCTTTTTGGAAATGCCAGTAATTCTTGCAATCTTGGCCTCATCATACCTCAAAAGATCTTTTGCAATCATCATGTTGCATTCTGAAAATATTTGCAATTCATTTTGTGTCAAATTAAGAATTGTAATTGGATACAAATTATGTTTTTCAATTATTTTTTCCAAGCTGTTTGTTGCAGGGTATCTCCAGGAAAAAATTTGTTGTCCGACACATTTGGCATATTTTTTTGCGTGATTTGAGATTTGAGTATTGCAAAAAATAATTTCTCCTGCAAATTTTGGTTGCATATCGAGGAATCTCGCATGGGTGTACAGTGATTCTTTTAGTCCAGTATACACTCCATGAAGAGAATGGTATTTGCATTCAATCAAAAATTCTCTGTTGTCTTTCATCCCTATGAGATCAATTTCATGTATTGCACATGTTCCATGAATTTTTGATCTTATTTTTGTTACCTGATAATTATAATATTTCAAAATTGATGCAATATAATTTTCAAATGCAAATCCTGCAGGACCCATCCTCATAATTGCGTCTTTTAATTGGTATCTTTGGTGTAGTGCTTTGAGGCCTTTTTCTTCAGAAATAACACGGAGGACTATTTTATAAATATCATTTGAAGCTATATCTCTATACACTTCTGATTTGACTTTCTTTAGAATTCGCTTCGCAGTTTGTTTACTTGCTCCAGCTCTAATACACGTACTAAGGATTTTGTTTTCATTGAATTGGACTCGCCTTCCATCTGCTTTGTAAATGAAAAATTTTCTAGGAGTTATAGATTAGATTAATTTTGAAGAGATTAATCTTTTACTTTAGAGATTCAGTTTTTTTCAATTTCACTTTTTTCAATATTTTTCAGCATAGATTTTCTTACCAGAATTGGAATGTTGTAGTAAGTTGCCAGTGCAATAGCGTCTGATGCCCTGAAATTTCTAAACACCATGTCTTTTTTTCCAGTAAAATACAGATTTGCTCTAAAAATTCCTCCGCTTTCATAGATTTTGACCTTGACTAGAAGGATTTCATTTTCCTCACAAATTTGCTCAACTAGGCGATAAATTGTTGGTGGATCATCACGTTTTCCATCAACAAAGTCAGAAATAATTCTTGCAACTTCCGATGAAAAACCAGACATTACGAATTCAACTTTTTCGTCTTTGAGCAATACTGCACCTGTTTGTGAATCAAGAATTCCAATTTTGTCTACTTTGACTGTATCATAATCAGTGTCAATTTCATCAATTTTCATGGGAATTTTTCCATAACTTTTTCTATTTTCTTTTCCTCTTCAATCATGACTTTTTCAAACTCTTCTCTTAATTTATCACATTTTACTTGTTTTTTATCTTCATCCATTTTTGAAAATCTAATGTCTCTGATTTCATTTACAATTGCAGACACTTTTTCGTTTGTTTCAATCATAATATCATCAATCTTTTTTTGCGATTGTGGATCCATATTTTCAAATAAGAGTCATAGTAGATAAACTAGTTCAAAGTTGTCATATTTGAAAAATATAAAGCCTATTTTTAATTACCAACTCAAAACGAAAAGATAAAGAAATTAAGGAGGATTAAAACATAAACTCAAATTTCATTCTTTGCATGATAGTAATTTTTATTTTTTGTTTCCATATAACACAGTACGGGCAATAATCAACTAACAAGAAAAAGATTTGAACAATCAGATCAGTGTTAAGCCTTTGGGTCATTCTAGATTCAGGTGAAAATTTTCTGCTACTCGACATTAGAACTATATTTTTTAAAAATCCTGTATCATCTACCAACATATATTTTCAAAATTAATAAACATGAATAATGAATAGATAGTTTAACTTCATGTTTTGAGTGGTAAATTATGGTTTGTCTCGCTGGTAAAGAACTCTGTCAAGAGTTTCATTTTTTATTTTGATTCTATTTCAAAAAAATAAGTATCCACATTTTTTGTTCATTAAATGCTAATTGATTTTGATGGAATGACCAACTATTTTCTTTGGAATTTTTATCTCTAGTCGTCCTTTTTGGAATTTTGCAGTTGTTTTTTTAATATCTATTCTTTTAGGTAATGAGATGGATTTTTTAAAATATTCAAACTTTGTGATGTTGCCTAGTTTTTCTTCAGAATATTCTTCCTTGAGCTTTGCCTTGATACTTATGATGTTTTCGTCAAAAGTGACTTTGATGTCTTTTTTATTCACTAGTGGAAGATCAAATTCTAACATCCAATAATTGTTAAATTCTCTTAGATAGGATAGTGGTGAAAGAATTCTTTGCTCCATGTCATCAAATAATGAGCCGATCACAGGAGAAGTCATTCTAAATTCAAACTTATCGTAATTATTCATTAAATCACCTGTAAATCTGCGGAGCCTTTGTTTTCTTTTCTTGTTGTAATGTTCGAAGTGTTTCTTCCATTAGGTTTCTATGCTGTATTCGAAGTGTGTCTATTTTATTTTGAATATCTTTTATGTCTATTTTAATATCCAGAATTTTTGTCAGTGCGATTATTGCAATAATTGATGCTTCAGGATCTGGGAAGAATGGATGACATTCTGCATACAAAACCATAACAGGAATGTTTGTTTTTCTAAAAACTGAAATTATGGCAGCATCTGTCCCAAAAATGGAACCATTTAAAAATTTTGAAATTTGATTGTCATAAAGTTCGCTTTCTAAGATTGGATGTGTTACAAGACCATAAATTTTTGGACCGTCTTCTTTTTGGTTAACTGATTCCATACCACTGACAAGCATTATTTTCTTTATTGTGTGATCTTTACAAAATGCATGAATTGCAATTGCAAATTTCTCTGCCAAATACTGATCAAATGGAACATCTGAGATGATCACAAAAAGATTATTTTTATTGTAGATTCTGATTGGGCTAAAATTTCCCCCTCTTCTACAAATAACGTTGAAGGAAGATATGGTAATTCAACATCCCCAATACATTTCATCTTTAGATGATGTATCAGGTAGGATATTGAAAAAGTGCCAATAAGACCATTGCTTGGAAATCCTACCAATAACGTCTTTTCTTGAGGGCCCATTTTGGTAAGTTTCAAGTCATTATTTTTCGTAGTCTTATAATTAAAAGAAAAACGTAGATTTCCTAACATGATAATCATTCATGATAATTCCCATCAAACTGGATGTTTTTCTAATCTTTTTTATTGAGGGTAAAAACGTTTGTGTGTTCTCGTAGATTTTGAAAATTCAGAGCAATAAGATCCTCGATTGGAGCGAATTATCTAAATGCTGTAAAAATAATTTAGGGAAACATGAAAAATGAAACCTAAGTTTTGGCATTATTTTGAAGATGCTTTATCAAATCATTTGTAGTGATAACCCAAAGCTGTTCAGGAAATCGTTCAAATATTCCTCTTGCATGTTTTTGGCCTTGTTTTTTACTGCTTGCACATGCATCCATCACCACTATCACATAATATCCTAAATGAACAGCATCCAATACACTCGATAGCACACAATAATCAGTTTCAATACCTGTAAAAATCAGAATTTGTACGGATCGTTTTTTTATTTTTGAAAGAAAATTACCTGCCAGGAATATTGATGCTGATTTTTTTCTGCTGGTAATAGATGAATTTGGAATGTATGGGAGAAAATCATCAACTATATCCAGCGCATCAGTTCCCAGAATGCTTGTAGTAATTTTTTGATTTATTTTATAGTATGTTTGCCAAGAGCCATTTTCATCTTTCCAATTCTTAGGAGGCATGAAGCGAGTGAATATCACATTTTGTTCTCCAAGTTTTTTGATTAATTTTTCTATGTTTGGAATTATAGAGATTAATTTTTTATCCATCCAAGGGGATTTTTTATCAGTCAAGAATAATTTCTGCATGTCTACCACAACCAATACCATTTTTAAGCTGGTCTTTACTTCTTCGTGCCATTCAGGGACAGTCAAAACATCACTCATGAAATTTTATTTTCGATTTTTATTTGAATCTTATCTATTACATCTTCAAAGGTTCAGACAATAGAGCAATAGATAAATTCTGCACATTCCTTTAAGGAAATCATATCTTTACCAATTTAATTAGAGAATTCTTGTTAATAGATAAAATGAGAGCCAATTTTCATTTTTGAATTACATTATAACGTTGAAGGGCAATTAGTCAAAATATCCCCTAAAAGATATGGCTCCAGAGGCGAAGAATTATTCTATATTCATGACGCTACGATAGTATACACGTATTCTCAAACAGCAGATCACAGTTTGAAATTATCCTCTGTATGAAAGGATCATTTAATGAAGAAAAAGTAAAGATTCTAAATCTGGAAGAGTCTAATACCTATTGCTATGCTTCCGATCGGTATTCTAAACGAAACATCAGAAATTATCAATAGGAGATCCTTAGAATAGGTAATTCAAAGATAATTAGTTAAAATATTTTTTCATGATTGATTATTACAAGTATCTGAAATGTCAAGTGTAAGGAATTGAGACGGTATTGGTCTGCATTCAGAAAGGAAGTAAAAAAATGCTTGAAAAAGAACAACAAGTAAATTTCTAGAATCTTCTATGCAATTTGAATACCATGAAAAAAGGATATAAAATTTCAATGTTTGGGATAATTCCAATAGTCTTTGCAACAGGAATATTTGGACTAAATGTTGAATCATCTTTAGAAATCAATGATAAGATATTAAAAAATCAGATTGATATCCCCGAATCCAAAAGTGACGTAATTTCTTTGAAAAAATATGTATCTTTACATGAAAAAAACATTAAATGCACTGGAGATGAGCTGTGTCTTACAGGTACAATAACAAGAATTGTAGATGGGGATACAATTTATCTTGATGGAATTCATGAAATTCGACTTTCCCTTACAAATACTCCTGAAAGACACGAGATAGGATTCTATGATGCGAGCCAGTTTACAGCAGAAATGTGTCCTGTTGGATCATAAGCTACAGTGGATCAAGATGACAAGCAACCATATGATGTGTATAACAGAATGCTTGGCAAGATAACTTGTGGGAAAAAAATTCTCAACGCTGAACTTCTCTATGAGAATCACGCAAATATTTTGAACAGTTATTGTCCTATAAGTGAATTTTCAGATGAAACATGGGCGCAGGAATTTGGCTGTTAAGTATCACCAACCTTGAAAGAGTTTATCAATGCAATTCTGTAACAATATTCTGATTCCATTTGTCGATTCAAAACAAAAAATTAAAACAATTCATGGAAGAGTTGGTCGCAGAACTGGTAAAGAAGTACCCTGAGGAGATTGTCTCTTTTGTACTGTTTGGCTCTGCAACAACTGGGGAATGGATACGTGGAAAGTCAGACATTGACTGTATTGTGATAATCAGAAACAAAAAACTCTACAAGGAAATTGAAAAATATCTGACTGGACTTTTACTTCTTCTTGATGCAAAATATGACCTGAAACTATCTGAGACGTGCACAACATACAAAAAAACTGACAATCCTGCACTGGATCTTATCTTTAAGACTGAAAACAAAATGATGTTTGGACAACCATTTTACGTAGTAGCTTCAGACCAACTAGATCTCAAGGGATTCAAGATAAGAAAAGACCTCAAAATAGAAATCGGCACAAGAACCATAGCGTCACTGGGATTGTTCCTGCAGAGAATAAAAAATACCGGCATAATCTTGTATGGTAAAGACATTCGAAAAGAAATCCCAAAAAATGTTCCAACAATTGAGAAGATAAAGGCGACATTTAATGCAATGTTACTTTTGATGATGAGTTTTGTAATATTTCCATTCAGCCCAAAGTCTGCATTCTCTCATGCAGTAAAGGCGAATTTTTGGGCATGCGATGACGTTCTTTTTGCATTAGACAAACCTCTGTCCACCACAAAACAAGAAGTAAAGGAAATATGCTCCATTTTTGGTAAGTCTGAAATTGATTCAGAACATTTGATGATGTCTTTGGAATACAAGAAAACTAAAGATGATATAAAAATAAAGAAAATATTTGTTATACGATATATACTAAAGAGTACAAAATTTGTATATGGATTGTATATAGTTACTCTGAGAAAATTATTCAAAATTTAATTACATGGTTTAATGAGGATTCAGATTTTCATTCTGTAACAGGTAGAAAATCAGGTACAGTGAATGATGAATTAGATAGTGAGCTTTGTCCATCCGGAGAATTTTGGACATTTACATTTGCCAATCCTGGAGAATACAATTATTTTTGCACTATATGCACTCAGCATTCCTCAGAATACAAATCATGAAAAAGCAGAATCTGAAACACATATTCCAAAATAGTTAAAAACGAATGCTGAGTGGTGATCTCAAGGTTTGTTGTCAGATGATGAGTTCAAATAGTATTCAGTATTTGATAGCTAATGAAATGATCTAGAATAATCTGAAATGAAATTTATTCTAGATAAATTAGCAAATTTTGATGTAGACATAAAGGGAATTATTTTTTGAGGCAAGTTACTACCCTGATTTTATGAAGTAACTAAAAATGATCTGAAACACTTCCTAATCAGTTGGCTCAAAATATAGAATTTTAAGATAGAATAAAAATGGAATTTAAGACCAACAACGATTTGTCGTCTGGTGACAATTCCAATTGAATTGTATTGTCTAAAATAGTATTTAGGGACTACTGATGATTTGTATGAACGATTTGTTCATTAGTGTTTTAAGTAAATTTTGTAATCATATATCATGTCAACAATAATTCAATACAAATATGACAAAAACTCTAATCAATCATTTTCTCCGGAGGAATGTAAAGTCAAAAATCCGGTTTCAACCAATGTCTCTGCATTGGATATGATAGGATTAACATGGATCTTTGATGAATGACGATGAGCATAAGCCATACCTAAATTTTCTTATCCGTTGATTAATCACCCATAGCTTACAACAGGATTACTCTTGTTTGAAAGTTATCTTTTCCTATCACGCAAAATAAATTCACATTCATTGTAATCTTAGTGTGAATAAGACAAAGTTTGATGAATTTCCAAGAATAGGGATTGTTATTATTGCCAGAAACGAGGCTAATAATATTTATGATACACTTGATGCCTTATCTCAGCAAACAATTCCGTTAACTCAAATTGTATTGGTTGATGATAATTCAACTGATGATACTGTAAAAATTGCAAAAAATTTTGATGTTGAGATTTTAACTTTTCCTGAGATTCATGATAATTGGGTAACGCGTCCAGAGCTTGCCAAAGTTTTCAATTATGGCTTGAACCATTTGAATGTGGACAACCTTGATTTTATTTCAATAGTAGGCGCAGATCACCTGCTGTCTTTTGACTATTATGAAAAAATAACAGAAAAGATGATGACAGATGATTCTGTTGTTGCGTCTGGTGCAATTCAAGGTGAAATAGCTACGGCACCCAGAGGCTCGGGGCGTGTTATCAGAAAAGATTACTGGAAATCAATAGGTTCCAAATTACCTGTAAATTTTGGTTATGAAACATATGTCTACGTAAAAGCTATGCAGTTAGGATTCAATATCAGTTATTATGAGGATATAAAGACAAAGACTGCCAGAAGAACCTCAATTACGTACAAACCCATAATGTATTACCATTACGGCTATGCCATGCAAGCTCTTGGATATCCCTTATTACACACATTTCTAAGATCGTTGTTGCTATTAAAACGCGGAAAAGGATTCAAAAGTTTCATGTTTTTTCTGAAGGGATATTTTTCAAACAAGGGAATATTTTATGAAGAGTCTCTTCGAAATTTTATATCAAAAAAATATAATACAAAACACGTTCTATCCAATCCTACTGAGAAATTCAAGAGGTTTATGGAAACCAAATACTGATTTGAAAACTATGAGTAATTTTTAGGCAAATGTAAAGGAAGTCCACGGAAAATTTTTCATCGGTTTCTCAAAACATTAAGTGCAGAACCAGCTTTGAACCACTCAATCTGAGATTGATTGTATGAATGATCAAGCAAGAGTTCATCTCTGCTCCCATCCTTGTGTAAAAGGATGCATTTTACCTGTTTGTGTGGCTCCAATTCATCTAATTCTAAAAGACTGATTTTGTCATCTTCTAAAATTTTTTCATAGTCGTCTGGATTGCTAAAGGTGAGTGCCAGAATTCCTTGTTTTTTCAAATTTGTTTCGTGAATTCTAGCAAGGCTTTTGGTGATTACTGCCGCACATCCTAGATATCGAGGAGACATTGCAGCGTGCTCTCTGCTGCTGCCTTCACCATAGTTATTATCACCTACAATCACCCATCTCATTTGTTTTTCTTTGTATTGCCTTGCAATACTTGAGAATGTTTCGAGTTGGTTATTGAGCATGTTCTTGCCCTTTCCTACCTCATCGCTAAACGCATTAACTGCTCCCAAAAGCATGTTATCGCTCAAATTATCTAAATGGCCGCGAAGTGACAACCAAGCACCGGCAGGGGAAATATGATCAGTGGTACATTTTCCTTTGGCTTTAACTAGAATTGGCAAATCAATAAAGTCTCCACCATCCCATTTTGAAAAAGGTTCTAAAAGTTGCAGTCTTTTACTGTTAGGATCAATTATTACTTCAAGATCATCTGAGTTTTCAGGAGGTGCAATGAAAATGCCTTCAGGAATCATAAATCCATCCTCAGGAACTTCTGGTGCAGGTTTGGGAGGATCTAGTTTGAATTTTGTCCCATCAGAGGCTGTAAGCTCATCTTTCAACGGATTAAAGGATAACCTACCTCCCAAAGCTAATGCGATAATCATCTCAGGACTTCCAATAAAATTCAAAGTACTACGATGACCGTCATTTCTTCCTGGAAAATTTCTGTTAAACGTTGTAACAATAGTGTTTTTTTCTTCATTTTCTAATTCAGGTCTATTCCATTGTCCAATACAAGGTCCACATGCATTTGCCAGGACAGTTGCTCCAATTTCCTTAAGAGAATCCATTTGGCCATCTCGCTCTATAGTTCCACGAATTTGTTCAGAGCCAGGAGTGATTAACAGAGGAATTTTAGACTTTATTCCTTTGTCTTTTGCTTGTTTAGCAATACTTGCAACTCTAGACATGTCTTCATATGAGGAATTGGTACAACTTCCAATCAATGCGACAGATATTGGATCAACATAATCATTTGATTTTACATCATCACCTAATTCTGAAATTGATCTAGCCAAGTCTGGAGTGTGAGGGCCAACAATGTGAGGCTCTAATGTAGAGAGATTGATTTCAATTACTTTGTCAAAAAAGATTTCGGGATTTGATTCAATCTCAGGATCTGCTACAAGTAATTCTTTGTTTTGATTTGCTAGTTCTGCAATTTTTTCTCTGTTTGTATACTTCAGATAGGTCTCCATCCTTTCATCATATGGGAAAATAGAACAAGTCGCTCCAATCTCTGCACCCATATTAGTAATGGTAGCCTTACCGGTACAGCTGATAGATTTTGTGCCAGGACCAAAGTATTCCACGATCGAATTAGTCCCTCCAGAAACCGTTAATTCTTCTGCAACTTTAAGTATGATATCTTTGGGTGCAGTCCATCCATTAAGTTCTCCAGTTAATTTAACGCCAATTTTTTTTGGGTAAAGTAATTCCCAAGGAAGACCGGCCATAGTTTCAGCTGCATCTAACCCACCTACACCAACTGCAATCATTCCAAGTCCTCCAGCATTTGGAGTGTGAGAATCAGTACCAATCATCAAGCCTCCTGGAAATGCATAATTTTCAAGAACTACCTGATGAATGATTCCAGCACCAGGTTTCCAAAAACCACATCCATGTTTTGCAGCTGCAGACTGCAAGAATTTGAAAACTTCACTATTTTCATCAAGTGAAACTTTCATGTCAACATCACCTTGAACCTCAGCTCTAATCAGATGATCACAATGAACAGTTGTTGGGAGGGCAGATTGTTTAAGACCGGCTTGCATAAATTGAAGCATCACCATTTGACCGGTGACGTCTTGTAATGCAACTCTGTCAGGTTTAAGAAAAACATAATCTTTTCCGCCAGCAAGAGGCTTATCAGGAATTTCGTAAAGGTGTCCAGATAGAATTTTCTCAGTAAGTGTGAGTGGTCTTCCGATTATATTTCGATATTTTACAATGTTTTCTTTAATTTTTGAATAAACATTTGAAACAAGTTGAGGGGTAGTATCTACATCCATAGAAAACATTGAATTTCTCTGGAATTTAATACTTACAATTTAAAATTTAGAAGAAATAGGAAAAAAGTCACCGAATTCCTTAACAATTATAAGCGAAAAGCATGTTTTATTACATTGTTGAGGAGTAGTATGTTTTTTGGAGTGATTTGTAAATATGGTCAATAAGGGTTTTCCAAAATTTGGAATGTCACAAGCAGGAGCTTTTGTTGCAGCATTAAAGAATTACAATTTACCAGACTTTATTTTAGTTTTAATTGCCAAAGAATGTAAATCAGATCTTCTAGAAAGAGGCAGAATTGATGACAGATTACAAAGTATGAATGATGATGCGTTAGAATTATTGCACAAGGTTTTTGTGGATTGCGAAGAAGATGAGGCAGGAAAATATGCACAATATAGATTCTATGCATATGTTTCAAGTATGTATCACAAATGTGAAGTTTTAGTTAATGAAACAATTCCTGGTGAATCAGGAAAAAATCACAAAATCCCTGTCGCTGTAAAAAATAATGGAATGTACATTTCAGTTGCATATAACAAGGCAACTGGCAATCCTGTCAATAAAAAAGAAACTGCCAGATTTTATGAAATGGTAGATGATATCAAAAAAGGAGATCACGGAACAATGTTGTCTGATGCAATTTATGGTTCATCAGTGGGATTTAGAGGAGATGCATTAGTTGAGCTTGAGAATTTAAGCAAATCAAGAACAAATGATCCTGAAAATAAACTAGATTTCAAAACAGCAAATTTTGAAAACAACATCTATTCAGTTACAAAGTGTTAACTTGAAAAATTATTTAAAAATTTGATTGAGAAACATCGATTGTTAAAAACATAGGCTTACCATCAGTTTTTTGAAAGTCCTCATCGTATTGTTCAAATTCTAGTTGTTCAAAGAGATGTTTTGTCCAGATATCGTGAACTTCTTGAATGAATTTTTTGTGTCCAAGTTTTCGTAAAAACTCATGAAGTAAAATATGAGATACAGTTGTACAGTTTTTTTCCGCAAGAAACAATGTATCATTTGCTTGTTTAGGAGGTTGCCAAAATACCAATCCAAAATTTTCAGCATGATATCCATCACAAGTACAATCAGTCCATAATGGTTTGAAATAAGTAAGGTAAAAGTGATAGATGTTTTTTCCTCTTTGTTCGTGATCACGAACAAACGTATGAGTATCTAGTCTTTGAAGAATACTTCTTGGTTTTGTAACCAATTCATCGCATTGAACTTCATAATCCATGTCAAATTTTTCCTTAATCCATAATTTGTAAAATTGACCCATTTTTTCAATATATTCAAATTCGAATTTTCGTTTTTCACGATCTTCTTCTTTTACGACAAAAATAAAATGCAAAATCATGATAAGAAAAAAGGGTGTTTATGTTTGGCCTTCAATACCCATTAGGGTAAGAGTTGAACGAATCTTTTCAATTTTTCTGATCTTCCAAGTAATTGTTTCTCTTAGTTTTTCTACAGTATCAGATTCAATTTTGGCCAAAATATCATATGCACCAAAAGTTCCATGAACTTCCTTCACACCTTCTAAGCCTTTGAGTTGCTTAATAATAGCTTCCTCAGAACCTAGTTCACAGTTTATTAAAACATAAGCTGTTGCCATGATTTCGTTAAACAAATCGACTATATCAATAAACCGATTGAGGTCACGTTTGTGAAATATTTAAGATAGCATCCCATATAGGCTTTGGAACAGGCATTACAGACAATCTAGAAATTCTAATTAGTTCCCAATCTTGGAATTTTTTATCTTTTTTCATTTCATCCAGTGTTACAGGGCGTTTTAATGTTTTTTTGTATTTTACATCTACAACAATGAAACGTTCATTTTCCTCTTTTGGGTTGGGATAAGGTTTTGATGTTACTTGCATTATTCCGACAGCTTGTCTTTCATCACCAGTATGGTAAAACAAAACAAGATCACCGGACTTCATTTCTCTCATATGTTTTAATGCAAGATTGTTATGGACTCCATCCCATACGGTTGTTTTTTCTTTTTTTAGTTGTTCAAAGTTGTATCCCCTTGGGCCGTTGGGTTCCTGTTTTGCCAACCAATAGTTTACCATTTGATTTTTCTGTATCAAGGGATGTTTTATCTTTTTAAAAATATGTTCCCCGGTTCTGACTCGCACAAAATCATAGGTACATAGCCATAAGCCTCCTCGCGTTCTGAAACCGGGGTTGCCCATAATGTAGCACACCTGGGTGAATTAGAAATCATTGGCATCATAACGATCGACATCATCCTAATCCGTCTGCGTGCCTGCTCTTGGGCGATTATAATGGAACTATTCCTACTAAAAACCATTTAGGGAATTACTGTATTGAAATAGTTTTTTAAAATTAAAATTGATTTTAGAAATACAGAGTTTGTATGGAAATCAAAGATACAGGAATTTTTTTATAGGAATTATAGTTTTGGTTTTAGGATCATTAATCATTGTTTTTGATTATCCGCAAATTGAATTTTTTGAGAAGATGAATACAGAGTCATATCACTTGATGAATGGAGAAAAGAAGGATCTTCATAAAAGATTGGTTTTTGAATTTTCTATTGGAATAGTAATTTTAGCATTGGGTATTTTGTTACTAATTATGTCAATGCTAAGAAGGTTTGAAAAAGAAATCAGATAGAGAAATTTCAAATCCAACTACTTTGGATTGAATTTTGTAGGTTTCAATAGCTTTTGAACTAATTTCTCCTATGATCCCTACATGTTTACCATCTACAACAATTGTTGCACATCGTCCTTCCTCAAATAAGGGATCGGATGAAGTCTTTGTTTCAAGATCAATTCCGAATCCAATCTTTAATGCAGATTGCAAAATAGATTTGATTTCAGTAAAATTTGCATCTTTATGTGTGCTAATTCCAGAAAAATTAATTTTTTCAGAAATTGGATCATTTAAAGAAAATACACTACCAGTTTCAAATAATTTTTGAGGATAAGATTCATGTATGTTTCTAGATAGATTTTCTAACAATCCAGGAAGAATAGAATTTCGTAAAATTGTGTGCTCTTGACTTTTTGAATCAAGTACTGAAAGAATTTTCGAAGGATCCCTTCCAGTCACATCATATAGAACTCGTTTACTTGTCAAACTTGAATTCAATGCCTCAAGATAACCAAGACCAATCATGATTTGATCAAGGGATTTCAGTTTATTTGAAATAGGATTTGTTTGGCCAATAGTTTGTGAAGGTGAAAATGTGGGTTCTAGATTTTGAATTCCATAACCCAGAGCAATTTCTTCTACCAAATCCATCGGTCCAAATATATCAAATCTATATGCAGGGATTGTACAGAGAATATTTTTGCCCTTTGCTACCGCATTCAATCTTGATTTTTTCAGAGATGAAATAATTTTTGATGTACTTAGTTCTAAACCGAGTGTTTGATTGGCCAAATTAGGATCAAATGATATTTTCTTCTCTTCAAATTTTGGAGATGAATTTTTCAAACCAGATATTTGTACATGCTCTAAAGTAAATCCAGCACTTTGTAGAATAGTCGCAATGACTGAGAGCATGTCTTCTGCATCTTCTTTATTGATTCCAGTCACTTCAACGAAGAGGTTCTTTGTTTTTGTAGTAACAGTGGTGATATTTGCATTGATAATAGGAGGAAAAGAGACAGTTTTTTTATTTGTGTCTAAAATTATAGGAACTTGTGAAGAATTTCCCAAAAGGGATCCGTATTCTTTTCCCACATTAATGTTGTTCAGTATTTCAGAAACAGATATCTCAGAATCAGAATTTAATGGAACGAATTTATGATTTCTATTGGTGGTTGTGTAAACTAGAGGAAAAGTAATTTTATCTAGATCATGCATTCCAATTGAAGATTTCTTTCTTTTCCTCCCAATTCCAAAATGAAGATCTTCTTGCATTGCCATGAATTGTTTGATAATTTTATCGTCAATTTTTCCATTTTTTGCAACAATACCAGTTACAAATGGTCGAATTTTTGACACTGAAGGTTTTACAGAAATTTTATACTTGTGGGATTTTTTTATGTTTAATTTTATTGCACCGGTTTTGATTCCAAATAATCCTTGCAAACCTAATGCAATTCCATAACCAGTAGAGTAGTCAGGCCTATTGGGGCTGTATTCAATTCTTACTGAATCGTTGTCTTCAGATTCAATATCTAATCCAAGAAAGGGCAAATAATCAGAAATTTGTTTTTTTGTAACTTTACCAACTAATTTTTGAAGATGGGAATAAGATAATTCAACTACTGGCATTTTGTAGTACTCCTTAACCAATTCAAATTATTATTATAAAATTCTCTAACATCATCCAATTCATATTTCATCATTGCAATTCTTTCAATACCACCACCCCATGCTAAAACAGGTTTTGATATACCAAGAGGTTTTGTTACTTCAGGCCTGAAAATTCCCATTCCAAACAATTCAATCCATTTTCCTAATCTTTCATTATACACCATAGTTTGCAGAGAAGGTTCCGTATATGGAAAGAATGTTGGCCAAAATTTGATTTTTGTAATTCCTATTCTTTTGTAAAATTCTCGTTGAATTCCCATTAAATTTCTCAAAGTGGCATCTTTTCCAACTACAACACCTTCAATTTGGTTAAATTCCACAAGATGCTTGTAGCTGACTTTTTCATTTCTAAATACACGTCCCAACGAGAAAACTCTTGCCTCATCAGGTTTATTATCTGCAAGATGTTTTATTGTAACACAAGTAGTATGGGTTCTCAAAACCATTTTGCGTGCTTCATTAACATCCCAATGATAACGCCAATTCTTTTTGTGGGATTCAGATACTTTTTTTATCTGTTCAGAATTTGCAATTTTTTTAGCATGTATGCAATCAAGATAGAACGTATCCTGTAATTCTCTTGCAGGATGATCTTGGGGAGTAAATAATGCATCAAAATTCCAAAAGCTAGATTGGGTCATATTTCCAATGATTTCTGAAAATCCCAAAGTGACAAAAATTTCACGTATTTCATCAATTGTGTCTTTTAAAGGATGAGTTCTTGCAACAAATACTTGAGGCACCTTTGCTTCTACATCTATTGCTCCAGAGACATTTGAGATTTCTAATAATTTCGCTGAATCAGTCAGAGTGATTTCTTTAGTTGTAATAACATCTTCAATGATAAAATCAGGTCTTTTCAAAAGTCCTAATAAATCATTTTTGTCAATTTCATTTATAGAGACTTTATCATTACCTATTTTCTTTAGGGTTTTTTCACCTGGAAGTTCTGATGGAAAATTTTGAAGTGAGATTTCGTCAGAAGAAGATTTAACCCAGTTATTTTTTTTAGCTAATCCCATAGCAGGTCCAAAAACATATCCAAGATCTTTTTGTAGATCAGATAATTTTTTAGGCCCATCGTTTAGGAAATTAAGTAATCTTCTTTCAGGTAATCCTTTTTGAAGAGACTCAATGCCATTTTTACCTAAACGAACAACACTTGTTTTTGATTCATCTACAATTGCCAGATCTTTTAGTTTTAACCATTCTATTCCTCGTCTAATTTGATCTGAGGAAAGATTTGTTGATTCTTCAAGTGAAGTAGGAGTTTGTTTTGGATTGTTTTTTAGAGAAGCAATAATTTTTTTTTCAATATCATGAAAAACTTGTGACAATAGCAGAAAGTTCGAAAAAGACTTTTTAAACCTTAACCTAAGTCAAATTGAATGTCAGCTAATGACTTTATTGTGACTCCTTGGCATGTGGAAGGAGATATTGACTATGACAAATTAATCAAAAAGTTTGGAACTGAAAAAATTTCATCTGATTTACTAAGAAAAATTAGAAGTGCAGCAGGAGAGGATCATTTCATGCTCAGACGGGGTATTTTTTTCTCACATCGAGAAATGAATAGAATTTTAGATGATTATCAAAAGGGAAATAAATTTTTTCTATACACAGGAAGAGGGCCATCAGGTCATACTCATATTGGACATCTAGTTCCATGGGTATTTTCAAAGTGGCTTCAAGAAAAATTTGACGTTAACATGTACTTTCAGCTTACAGATGATGAAAAATTCTTTTCAAAACCGAATCTTACTTTAGAAGAGACAAATAAGTTCGCTTATCAAAATGCTCTTGATTTTATCGCATTAGGTTTTAAACCAGATAAGACAAAAATCATCATCAATACAAAAAACATTCAAACACTTTATCCCATTGCTGCTCAAGTTGCAAAAAAAATTAATTTTTCTAACACAAAAGCAACATTTGGATTTACTAATGAGACAAACATTGGAATGATTTTTTACACAGCATTACAATCAGCACCTTGTTTCATTGAAGATAAACCGGTTTTGATTCCATTAGGAGTGGATCAAGATCCTCATTTTAGATTAACAAGGGATATTGCACCAAAAATCGGAAAGCCAAAACCTGCGTTGATTCACAACATAATGATTCCTTCATTAGAAGGTCCTGGAGGAAAAATGTCAGCTTCGGCAGAGAATGGAACAATTTACACGACTGATACGCCAAATGTGGTGAAGAAGAAAATCAATAAACATGCATTTTCTGGAGGTCAACCAGATGTTGAACTGCATAGAAAGATAGGAGGGAATCCCGATATTGATGTTTCATTTCAATATTTGAGAATATTTTTTGAACCAGATGATGATAAATTAAAAACAATTTATGAAGATTATAAATCTGGAAAATTACTCTCAGGGGAATTAAAAGCAATGTTAATTGAAAAAATTAATGATTTTCTATCAGTCCATCAAGAGAAAAGAGAAAAAGCAAAAGATAAGATTCATGAATTTCTTTTGGTGAATAAATGAAAATAGACATTACATTTGATGACAAATATGAGATTCAAAAATTTGCAAGTCTCATATTTATAAAAGAAGGAAAAGAGACATACATTACATCAATTCTGAACATTATAAAAAATGAATTAGTTATATCAGTGAAAGATAAATCTGCTCACAGCATTGTGTTCAAAGATGAGGAAAGCGTGGAAAAATTTGCAGATTTTATTCAATCAGTGCTTGATAAAGAACACAAAATAATTTCTACGAAAGTCAGTGAATTCAACATAGAAATCATTAAGGAATAATCAAGAACCAAATACGGTATACAACGCCACTATACCAACCATTATAATCAGAGAAATTCCCAATGCCTTAAAGTCGCCGTTCATAATATTATTCTAAAAGAATTATAATTAAAGTGTTAATAAATTATCAAGAATGATTTTAGGATTATCTAGGGAAATATCTACTCTTTTTAGGTTTAGATCTAGAGGAAGATTCTTTGGGTTTAGATACAGGTTGTCTTATTTCATTACAATTTAAGCATAGAACTCTAAGTTCCTTTTTAGCAAGATCAGGTTCAGAGATATATTTTCCCCATGAAGATGCAGCACCACCACGTCCAAGACTATCTGAAGTATCATCAAATATGTGACTAATTCCTAAAGCTCTTTCATCTTTAAATCCACAACTTGAGCAGGTTTTACCACCCAGAATTTCAAATAATTTTTCTTTTAAAGTCGCATAGAATTTTTCTGAACCACCAGAATAGAAACGCTCTTGTTTTTTTAAGAATTTATCACCCTTGGATTTTTTAAATTTAGAACCATTTTTAGAGGATTCTTGAATAAAAGATCTTGGATTCCTATCATCTCGTGAGTATTTATCATCTCGTGAATCTTGTGGTTTGTTTTGTCTGAAACAATCATTACAGTAAACAGGTTTGTCGGTTCTTGGAACAAATGGAACTTGACATTGGATCCCACAATCAGCACATGTTACAGTTGTAGATTCGCCTCGATTATCATCTCGTGAGTATCTTGGATTCCTATCCTTGCTAGAGTTTCTAAAAGAACGATGTGCACCATTGTCTTTTTTCGTTCTTGAATTTTTTTTATCTGAATACTTTGATTTGTAAAGTTCCATGGTATACTGAATTAAGATTATTTGATTATAGATACTTACAGATTGAATTTGTGCCTAAATTAAAAAATCGTTTCATATTAGGGATTTATCCATTTCAGCGGACATTATTTCTTGAACTTTAAGAAAATAGAGTTTAGTAGAATATGGCATTTCATCTAAATTATTGTCAACTGCAATCATGAAATATCTAACGGCTCGTTTTGAGATATCTAAATTGAATTTCATTGAAAGTATAGGATCTTGATGGACTTTGATTTTATCCTGTAGCCACGGAGGAGCCATCTCAATTGTTTCTTTGATAATTTTGTCATACCAATAAGAGAGATTTTGAGGATGTAATCCCTGTTTAAGGTTTGATATATCAGTATCAATTTTTTTCATCATATGATTGATGATTGCCATGAGGATCAATCGAAGAGTATTGTTTTATTGCAATTACTCAAAGTTAGACAAGTTACTTGTCAATTGAAAGCGAGTTTCCTTCAATGTCAATTTCAGAGTTTTTTATGCGAGTAGTAGATATTCGTTTACCATCTTTTGCCAAAAGCATAGGAACCTTAAAAATTTCAACAGGTGGAAGATTCCTTTCTGCCCTTAATTTATTTAATATATTTCCTTGACTACTAGTTTCATCACTAACAACTAATGCTTGAACTTCTTTTTCTAAAACTGCAGGTCCAAAATCATTATTCAGTTTACTAATTCGAAAAGAGTCACTTGAATATTTTTTTAAAAGTATATTGGTCAAGTTTTCAAGTCGTTGTTCATATTTGTGAAGTGGGTGTTTGCCCTTTTTTTCAGCCAGTTCATCACTAGTTAATCCAATAATCACTTTATTGGAAATATTAAATGCGTTTGAAAGTAGAGTTAAATGCCCTTTATGAACAATATCAAAAGTTCCACCCATTGCAACAAGAGAGAATTTAGACATGCATATGTATAGAATTCTTTGAAAATAAATCTACTAGTTTTTTAAAATACTAAATCTAAATCAGAATAAAATTTTATTTTAACTAGACAATGTCATCAATCCTTCTTTAATCAAGAATTGTATTCCCTCTACAAATGAGCTATCATCAATTTGGTCATCTGCCCACCATCCGGCATTACTCTTAATCCAATCAGGGATTTTATTATCTGCAGATACTGAACCTTGTTCAGTAGAAGGTATTTTCATCAATCCTTCTTTAATCAAGAATTGTATTCCCTCTACAAATGAGCTATCATCAATTTGGTCATCTGCCCACCATCCGGCATTACTCTTAATCCAATCAGGGATTTTTGCACCAGTAGATGATGATTCATCTATATCTGAAAAGTTATCAGAATTTATCAGAAACGAAATACTTTCTACGGTGGCCTTTGAATTGCCATATTGAGCTTTTACAACATATTTTCCTTCAAGAAATTTTTCATTCAAAATAACATTGTGAGAAAATGATGTATCTGGATTAACAGGTATTTTTTGAGTTATAACTAAATTTTTACTAAAATCAAAAATAGAAATTCGTAGATTTCTTTCTTCATCAAATTTATTTACAGTTCCAGAAAAGGTTATTGATTCTCCAAGGTCGTATGATTCTTCATCTTGGTTAATATCTACAGTGTAATTGTTTGCGCTGCTTTGTTCAGGAGGACCACCATAACCTAAAGCATTTTGTCCTGAAAAGGACATAATAAGCAAAGATATTCCAATAACGAAAATGAAGTTAAATTTCATAAGTACATAGCAACAATTTTTACTGCATTTAAATGGTAGAACACTGATTAAGCGAATTTAGTCTACTAAGATTAGAACAAATGGTCCCTGTTCGGATAGTGGAACGTTGTTTCTATCCCAAACGAATGTTTCAATGAAAAATAATCCCTTTTTTTCAGGAATCCAATCTATTGACTGAGATTGAGCCCCATTTCCAATAAACCGCCCGTCAGATTTTCCAACAAACTCAACATATGGGGGCTCTCCAGATTCTTTGACTTGTACATAGTATGTATATGGAGTTTCAGCTGGAATTTGTTTATCAGAAAACTCCACCAAAGTTTCACTTACTATGTTTATTGTTGAATCTACTTTAATTTCAGAGAGGGTGTTTCCATTATTGTCCTGAATAGAAACATTAGAAATTGAAACTAATTTTGTCATAAGTTGAGGAGTAGGAATTTTTACATCAACAAAATTTGAATTAAAAATATTTGATTCTGCAAATAATAAAAATCCCACAGATCTAGGATCAATTTCTTCATTTATCTCAAAAGATACTTCAGAGTTTGGTTCCATAAATCCAATCTCAATGGTAGAAACTCCAAGAATTCTTGGTGGCTCAAAACCGTCATAAAATGCTAGATAGACGTTAGTGTCAGCATTGGGAGCCCCTTCATTTTGTAAGACTCCTGAAAATCTTAAAGATGTATCCAAAAATACATCACTTGAGTAAACAGATAATCCCTTTTGTTTGTCTTGAGAAGAATCAAATCCCAAAAGGAAGACAGATGCATGAGTTATGTTAGGATTAGGAGTTTGAGAACGAATAGCATATGGGGATTTTCCATTTGTTGGGATTACTTCAAGCGTTGTATAACCTTGAGTAATTTCCAAGGGATTGGGATCGAAATCATCAAAAAATTTCACTTCAAGTAGCACATTTGTTACAGAAGATAATGAATCATTATTTTCAACGGTTCCAACAACAACCGTGTAACCCTCTGAGTCTTGATAAACAAATGTATTGCTTGCTAGAGAGACAGAAAGGGTAGGCAATGTGTCAGATTTTTCTGCAGAATAAGATTGTGACATAGGAACTAAAAGTAAAATCAAAAATATGACAAAAACAGATTTTCGCATCAAAAGTCTTTTGCTAAAAGAGATTAATTTCATTTAACATAACATATAGTGAACAAGAAAGGTAACATCAATTCACCTAGTTTACACTAAAACCAATATAATAAAAAGAGATTAAAAAATAGATGTAATTTTATTTTCTCTTTGCGGTAATTGCTAACCAGTATATCAAACCTGGAACCAAACCGACAATGAGTGGAATAAATACCGGCCATGCGTCTGCTGAAGTTGCCATATGAAAAAACGGAAACTTATCCTATTTAAATCCATCCAGCAGTCTGAAATTCAGCATAGATCTTATTAATGAAAAGTGGACCGGACGGAATTTGAATCCGTGACCCCCCGCGTGCAAGGCGGGTATACTACCAGGCTATACTACCGGCCCACATGAAGACTGGAAATTGTGTGGATTTTAATTGTTGTCTTATTGGCAAGAATTTTATTTGAAAGCAAGATTGTTTTTTCATGGTACTCTTAGAGTCTCAAGTCAAACTAAAAACAGGAAGTATTGCACCAGACTTTGAATTGTTGGGAATTGATGATAAAAAACATTCACTATCTGATTATAGTAATTACAAAGGAATTGCAATAATTTTCATGTGTAATCATTGTCCATATGTTAAAGCCAAGGTGGATGCGCTAAATGAGTTATATGAAAAATTTGGAAAGGACATTGCAATTATAGGGATTAATAGCAATGATTCAACTGACTATCCGGAAGATAGTTTTGAAGCTATGAAAGAGACAGCAAAAGAAAAAGGATTCAAGTTTGATTACCTAGTAGATGAAACACAAGAAATTGCCAAGAAGTATGGTGCAATGTGTACTCCAGATCCATTCCTATTCAACAGTCAAAAACAATTAGTTTTCCATGGAAAAATCGACAATGCAATGAAACCTGATGAAATCGCTACTGAAAAGACAATGATTAACAATATGGAGAAATTGTTGTCAGGTAAAAAAATTGAAAAAGAATTTGACCCATCGATTGGCTGCTCAATCAAGTGGAAAGAAAATTAAACTTAAATGAGTCATGCCTAGAGATTTGTTCGTGGGCTCGTAGCTCAGCTTGGCTGGAGCGTTCGACTGATAATCGAAAGGTCATGTGTTCGAATCACATCGGGCCCATTTTTCATCGTTTTAGATTTTCAGAAATTGTTTTGGACCATTGCAAGATATCATCTAGTCGATCAGATTGCAGATCAGGATTAATTTTAGATTTTTTAGATGTTTTACCATAAAGCACTAATTTCATGTTTTTCCCAGATTTTTCTTTAATTGGATTTATAGAGTTTGCAAAAAAGTTTAGTCCTTCATTGGAATGGGAGAATATTATCACTAATAAAATTCCAGGTTTTTGTTTCCAGATTTTTCCAACCAGTTTATGAAAATCTAGATCAAATAACACATCAATTGCTGAAGACATATCACCAAGATGGGAGACTTTCCACCCATCAGAATGATATGCTGCAGACGCAGCTTCGGAAATCAAAATACTTTGGGAATCAGCAGCAATCACTACTACATTCTTTTTTGGATCAGATACTACATGAATTTGATTGAATATTTGAAGTGATTTTGAAATGGTGGTTTTTAAGAGATTGAGTTCTGCGACTCCGATTTTTCCCGCATCATAGAAATTTTGTACATAATTGATAGCAGGGAAAATTATTTCAAGAATTAAACGATTAGGTGCGGCGCCTGAATGTAGACAATTTCGAATTAGAGAATTAGCTTGTTCATCCGTGCCTTTTACCAGATATTCAATATAGGTCGCAGCTACTTTGAAATAATCATCAGGAAAGTCGAAAGATTCTTGCCCTGGTTCTAAAAACCACAAAGTGATATTTCCAATATTTTTTTGTCGAAGTAATCCCTCAGCTGCAAAAACTTTGAGATATTTAGACATCGTAATTCTATTGATGCCAATTTTTTTAGAAAGATCCATTCCAGACATTCCAGTATCAGAACTTTCCAAAGATGAAATCAGTTTTTCTCTAATGGATTCTGTAGAATAACCTCTGCCCATGATGTTTTTGTACGTCAGTATTGTATAAAGACTAATTTTCATTTACATTGGTCTATTTTTGAATAAAACATTAAATACGTGAGTACTTTATTATACGGTAAGGAAAAGTAAATTGCCAAAAGCCGGATTCAAATCAATCACAGTCTCAGAAACAGTTTATGATAAATTCCATCAAGTTTATCAAAACAGTAAAGACGACCTTACAA
>Ga0224496_10000612_pt1 | contig 24392 bp, 19 predicted proteins | sample SF_Jul11_sed_USG_2_FD_168127 | JGI IMG/M metagenome (GOLD analysis project Ga0224496, IMG submission 168127) | Sediment microbial communities from San Francisco Bay, California, United States - SF_Jul11_sed_USGS_8_1 | ecosystem: Environmental > Aquatic > Marine > Sediment | place: USA...
CGTTTCTGTGATTGTGTCGCTTCGCGATATGTTCCCCACACACGTGGGGATGAACCGGGTACGCGCAAGGCGGACCGGTCGAAACTTTCATGTTCCCCACACACGTGGGGATGAACCGGACGCATTCAAAACAAAACGAGAAGCCGTTCAATGTTCCCCACACACGTGGGGATGAACCGCTTAGTTATCGGATTATTACTCACAATCTCACATGTTCCCCACACACGTGGGGATGAACCGGGGATACCGCGCTTCAAGACCTGGCGTATATGATGTTCCCCACACACGTGGGGATGAACCGTTAATACGCTTGTAGGTTTGACTCCTGATAAAATGTTCCCCACACACGTGGGGATGAACCGACGGATGGCTTGATGGTGAAGGCAAAGCGCTAATGTTCCCCACACACGTGGGGATGAACCGTGGCAGAACTGATAGCGCGACAGGTTTAATCAATGTTCCCCACACACGTGGGGATGAACCGAGTATCAAACAAAAAAAGCGTAAAAAAATATTATGTTCCCCACACACGTGGGGATGAACCGCGTCGTAAAACACTCTTTCGTACACGGTCGGGATGTTCCCCACACACGTGGGGATGAACCGAAATCTCAACTCCGGAGTGGGCGGAGAGGGTAATGTTCCCCACACACGTGGGGATGAACCGGCTGTGTCGGGAGGTCCTGAAGAAGCCAGTAAATGTTCCCCACACACGTGGGGATGAACCGCCCACCCCTGGCCCGTGATATCGCGTAACCCCATGTTCCCCACACACGTGGGGATGAACCGAAACGCTTTGGTTTTCCCCTCATTGTATACCAATGTTCCCCACACACGTGGGGATGAACCGTCTGTTTCGTTCGCCGGTGATGAATCGCTGGTATGTTCCCCACACACGTGGGGATGAACCGAAACCCTACATGGCGCAAATACCATGTGCCAGATGTTCCCCACACACGTGGGGATGAACCGGTGAATTTGAGCGCCGCGGATTTGCGAGGCGCATGTTCCCCACACACGTGGGGATGAACCGATCGTATCAGGCCCGCACATAGAGAATGGGACATGTTCCCCACACACGTGGGGATGAACCGGAGAGTGAGATCGTGAACAACGTAGAATTGAGATGTTCCCCACACACGTGGGGATGAACCGTGAACTTCCCAACTTATCAATCACACTAGAGCATGTTCCCCACACACGTGGGGATGAACCGTTTTTCTTGCGTTTGTCTTACCAGAATTTCACATGTTCCCCACACACGTGGGGATGAACCGTCATGCGAGCGGCGGGGGAAGGCGCTTCATTAATGTTCCCCACACACGTGGGGATGAACCGATCCTCAAATCCATCATCATCTCCCGGCCATGATGTTCCCCACACACGTGGGGATGAACCGTTATATGGGCTATTCCGGCATTGACCGTGGATATGTTCCCCACACACGTGGGGATGAACCGCTTTCTATTGGGCAGATACCACGGTTAACAGGATGTTCCCCACACACGTGGGGATGAACCGCGTACCATCTTTGCATAATGGCATGGCATACAATGTTCCCCACACACGTGGGGATGAACCGAGTGGGAAGCCGGGGTGAAGAAGTAATATTGTCAGGCGTGAAGCCTGATTCTTTCTCTATTCATTATTCACTGCATATATCAGCTTATCCAACCCAATATATCTGGCCATAATCCATTGTATCGTACAACTAGCCAGAATTCCATAAACATGACAAACAGCATCGCCGTGGATATGGCCGCAAAGCTTCTTATAACGCTGGCGTTATGGGAGATAGTATAAAAATAGATAAGCTGTATAAAGTATACTATTCGAAAAGTCACATACAATGTCAATGGGTAAAAAAACAAACTGGTTCCTCCGCCAGAGGGGGCGTTTTCGTATAAGTCATTTTCGGCAAATATGATCTCGACTCCAATATCTATCGGAATCCAAAAAGTCCAGCATATGGCGAAAACGGCAAAGGTTTGCGAATATGTTTTGCCATGATTTTTCAAGATAATATTGATAATCAATACCGAGACTATTAAAAATAATACTGTACATAAAATATAAATCAATTGATATGAAAGCTCAATATAAAATACTAATCGAGAAACTTCGCGATAATTTCGGGCCAGCGATTGATGTCCATTTTCTTCCAGCCATAAAATGACCATTTTCCGCAAAAGTGAGCCTACCTTGGCCGAAACATCTTTTGAGATATTCCATGGATACGTCCATGCGTCGCTTTCTCCTCCCCAGACATTTTCCGGTTTGAAGATTTCATTAAATTTTCCACGGTCTTCCTCGTTTAGCAGCTCATAGCTTTTAGGCCAATACTCATTTTGGTACCTCATCCACTGAATACCAGATTCGCACATAATCCAAAGGGCCACCCAGAAAATGATCAACACCATTGGAGCGACCATCTTTTGGCGGTTTTCCTCCATCACTTCGTCCAGCAGCTTTTCATTGTCATAAATGGTCCGGAACCAGACACTGAATATTTTTTCTAAGATAACAAACCTCCATTTACAGGCGCCAGGCCGGATAAATGCATCTCTTTCCCACCAATAGCTGTTTAATATTCTTTAACCCATAAACATTAATACGAGTAATTATAATCAACATCGGCGAAATAACATGAATAATATTCAGATTCTTTAATTAGAGATGACAGACTTTACATTGGGCTATATCATGTCCGTGCGGCGATCACCGCCGCGCTAAACATTAAAACATAGGGGAGGCTTTCGGCTTGAGCGTCGTCAACTTCATGATCGGCATCCACAACCACCAGCCCGTGGGCAACTTCGGCCATGTGATGGAGGAGTCCTTCCAGAAATGCTACAAGCCACAGATAGATGTGCTCAAGGCCCACCCCACGGTCCGCATGGCCCTCCACCACAGCGGCCCCCTGCTGGAGTGGATAGAAGATAACCAACCCGGCTACCTGGACGATATCGCCGCCCTGGCGGAGCGGGGCCAGGTGGAGATTCTCTCCGGTGGATTCTACGAGCCGATCCTCACCTCCATCCCGGAGGAGGACGCCATCGGCCAGGTGGTGATGATGAACGACTATATCAAGCGGAGGTTCGGCGCCACCCCCACCGGCATGTGGCTGGCGGAGAGGATATGGGATCCGGTATTGCCCGCGATCATCCGCGCCGCCGGTATAGGATACACTCTGCTGGACGATACACACTTCCACTACGCAGGATTGGGCTCCCGCGATATGTTCGGCTACTGGACAACGGAAAAGCATGGCCATACGGTGAACGTCTTCCCCATAGACATGACCCTGCGATACAGCATCCCCTTCAGGGCGCCGGAGGAGACTATCGACTATATTACCTGGGCCGCCGGTGATATGGGCGCTTCCGGAGTCACCTATGGCGACGACGGAGAGAAGTTCGGTGTGTGGCCAGAAACTCACGAGTGGGTGTATGGTAAAAAGTGGCTGGAGAAGTTCTACACCGCCCTGGAGGAGAACTCGGACAGGATAAGGATGACTCTCTTTTCAGAGTTCATAGCAGAAAACCCTCCCATGGGCCGGACATATCTTCCGCCTGCATCCTATGAAGAGATGGGGGAGTGGACTCTGAACGCCGAGGCCCAGCATAATTTCCACAAGGCGCTGGAGGAGATCAAGGACGCCGGGAAAAGGGAGGAGTACAAGCCTTTTATCCGTGGTGGGCTGTGGGACAACTTTTTGGCCAAGTATGACGAGTCCAACAGAATGCACAAAAAAATGCTTTACGTCTCCCGCGCAGTTTCCTCCGGGGCGGCCGATGCGAAAGAGGCCGTCGATTTGGCGCGACGGGAGCTTTATCGCGGCCAATGCAACTGCGCATACTGGCACGGGCTTTTTGGCGGGCTGTACCTGAACTATCTGCGCCACGCCGTTTACGCCAGCCTGATCCGTGCAGAGAACGGGATGGACCTGGCCACAAGAGGCATCGGGCCATGGATATCTGTGGAGCGGCTCGACTTCGATTCCGACGGCCGCGAAGAGATCGTTATGAAGAATCCCCTGGTGACGGCTGGCATATCCCCGAGCCGGGGGGGCGCCCTGTTCATGCTTGACTATCGCCCTGCCGCTTTCTGCCTCTCAAACACTTTCGCGCGACGCAAGGAGGCCTACCACGACAAGATTCTGCGTGCCGTGGCTGGAGAGGGGGAGCGCCAGGATCAGCCGGCCAGCATCCACGACCTGGTCCGCTTCAAAGAGGAGGGTCTTGCGAACCACCTGATCTACGACAGATACCCCAGGTCCTTGTATCAGGATTCGCTCATCCGCAAGGAGACTTCCATGGAGGCATACCGTCGGGGGGACTTTCAGCAACTGGGCGACTTCATCGACCACCCATGGACCCTGGCGGAAATGTCCGAGGGGAACGGCGAGGTGGGTGTCCGGCTGGAGCGGAGGGGAATATTCAACGACCAGGGGGAGGCCAGACCGCTATTTATCTCCAAAACATATCATATGGGTGGGCGCGAGGCCGCCATCGGGGCCGCGTACCGGGTGTCCAATGAAAGCGACGCGCCATTGAGCTTTAAGTTGGCGGTGGAATTTAACATGACATTGCTTGCAGCCGATGCCGACGACCGCTTTTGGATAGGAGGCTTCGCCAACCAAAAGCCCCGGCTAAATGAAACTCTTTCCGACACCGGCGCCGTGTGGGTGGGGATGCGCGACGACTGGGCCGGATTCTCCGTCCGGATAAACTCGCGGACTCATTTCGACGCGTGGCGCTACCCGGTGGAGACTGTGTCCCAGTCGGAATCCGGTTTCGAGCGCACCTACCAGGGATCATGTATCGTCATTCTTAAGGAAGTCGACCTGCCGGTGGGGGGAGCGCTGGAATTCAACGCGGATATAATCATGACAGGGGAGCGATGAAAATCCTGGTGGCTGGCAGCCTTGCTTTCGATAAAGCCCTCACCGCGCTAGATGGCCGGATGGGGGAGAGTTCTTCCGGCGCCACGGCCCAGGTGGTGAGTAAAATTATAGCCGATGTGCGCAAACGAGGTGACAAAGCCTTATTTGCATATACAAGGAAGTTTGACAAAATAACCCCCTCCGCTAAAAATATCCGCCTATCCGATTCGGAAATCGGCGATATGGAGCGCCATTGCCACCCCAAGGTTGTACATGCATTGAAAACCAGCGCAGCCAGAATCCGTAGGTTCCACATGCGCCAAGTGGAGCGCTCATGGTCCCTCAATGAGCCAGGGGCTACTCTGGGGCAGATCATCCGGCCAATTGAAGCTGTGGGGATATACGTTCCCGGTGGCAAGGCCTCCTATCCCAGTTCCGCTCTAATGAACGCCATCCCAGCCCGCATCGCAGGAGTGAAGCGGATAGTCATGGTCAGCCCGGCGCCGGGGGGCCTGCTGAATCCTCACACTATAGCTGCGGCCCGGATCGCCGGCGTGGATGAGATATTCAGGGTGGGGGGCGCCCAGGCCATTGCGGCTCTGGCGTATGGAACGTCGTCCATAACCCCGGTGGACAAGATAGTGGGGCCGGGAAACGCATATGTGGCCGAGGCCAAGCGCCAGGTGTTCGGCAAGGTGGCCATCGACATGGTGGCCGGTCCCAGCGAGATATTGATTATCGCCGACGATGCCGCCCGGCCCGATGTGGTGGCGGCCGATCTTTTGTCCCAGGCGGAGCATGATGAAAAGGCCTACCCGATATTAGTGACCACTTCCGCCGCGCTGGCCTCCTCCGTGGCGGGGGAGCTGAAAAGACAGACAAAGAAGCTGGATCGAAAGGATATCGTGGAGGCGTGCCTGAAACGCAACTGCTTCGCTTTTGTTGTGGAGAATATCGACGGCGCGGTCCAGATCGCCAACCGGTTTGGTCCGGAGCACCTGGAGATATTAATAAAGAAGCCGGGCGCTATCGTGAAGAAGATAGAAAACGCCGGGGCGATCTTCGTCGGCCCATGGACACCGGAGGCGCTGGGAGACTATTCCGCCGGACCGAACCATGTGCTCCCCACAGGCGGAACCGCCCGTTTCTACTCCCCCCTGGGAGTGTACGATTTCATAAAGCGCACCAGTTACCTGAACTTCACAAAGGCCGGTTTTCAAAAGCTGGCTGGCGGTGTGATGGCCGTGGCCCGGGAGGAGGGGCTGGACGCTCACGCCAGGGCAGTGGAAATCAGGCTGAAAAAGTAGGCCCGCTTCTGTTACATTAAACCGATGATTAATAAGCAAGATAAAATCATCGATCCGCTCTCCCTGATCCGGCCAAAGATCCGGGAGCTGAAAGCGTATTCCATCGATCACACGCCCTCGCCGGTGATTCTGGACGCTAACGAGTCGCCATTCACCCCGCCACGCAGGATACTGGAAAGAATGCTGGTGGTGATGGCGGGCACTCCCATGAACCGCTATCCCGACATGGAAGCGACCGGCCTGCGGTCCGCCATTGCGCATAAGTATGGAGCGGCGCCGGAGGAGGTGTTGCTGGGCAACGGGTCCGACGAGTTGATCTTCTACATGATCCTGGCGATGATGGAACCGGGGGAGAGGGTATTGGTCCCCACACCAACCTTTGTGATGTATGAGACCATAGCAAAAAGCCTGAATATGGAGCCGGTGACAGTCTCCTTGACCAGTGACTGGAAGCTGGACCTGGAGGGGGCCTTGCGGTTGATAAAGGAAAAAGGCCCCCGGTTGATCTTCCTGGCCACGCCGAATAATCCCACCGGCCAAAAGTATCCCATACGCGCTATTGAGGCGCTGGCTGATGCGGCGCCTGGCGCGGTGGTGGTGGACGAGGCGTATATCGACTTCGCGGCGGATGGCCCCTATGGGCTTTTATACAGAGAGCGGCCCAATGTCATCATAATGAGGACTCTGTCCAAAATGGGGCTGGCGGCGCTGAGGCTTGGCTATATCCTGGCGGACCGGGCGGTGATCGAAAACGTGAACAAGGTCCGGCTCCCCTACAATATAAATTCCATGACCCAGGCCGCCGCCGCAGAGGCGTTGCGTAATTGGGAGGAGTTCCTCCCACTTTTTGGCAAGGTTCGCGAAGAGCGGGACAAGCTTTACGCTGCCCTTAATGAAATCTCCGGAATCCATGCGTGGCCCTCGGAGGCCAACTTCATCCTGATGCGGGTGGAGGATGGCGCGGCGGAACAGGTGTTCAATGGTTTGCTGGAGCATGGTGTCCGGGTCCGCTGGTTCGCGGGCCACCCCGTAGTGGGGGACTGTTTCCGTGTGACAGTGGGGGACACCCATGAGAACTCCCTGTTTCTGGCGGCCTTGAAGGAAGCGTTGTGAAGAAATCCACCTCCTGCCCCAGGTGCGGCGCCGTGGTAGAGGAATGGGTAAACCCGAAACTCACCGTGGACATCATCATTGAAGTGAACAAGCGGATCGTATTGATCGAGCGCGCCGAGGAGCCGCATGGATGGGCGTTGCCTGGGGGATTTGTGGATTACGGCGAGAGCCTGGAGGCCGCTGCCATTCGCGAGGCGAAGGAGGAGACTGGGCTGGATGTGACGCTGGTCCGCCAGTTGGGCGCCTACTCCGACCCTGCCCGCGACCCACGCCAGCACAATGTCTCCGTGGTCTTCATCGCCACCGCCGTTGGGGCGCCCTACGCTGGCAGCGACGCCAGGCATGCGGGACTATACAAACAAGGAGATATGCCACCGCTGATGTTCGACCATGAGAAGGTGCTGGGGGATTATTTCGATTATATGGATTCGTCAGGATGATATAAAAAGGAAGCCCGTGAGAGTGAGGGGTACTCCCACGGGCCATTTTGCACGGCTTCGAGCTTGGTTGGGGAAAGGAGGGATCTCAAAGCCCTGCAAATAACACTTGCGTATACTATCCTTCCCTTACGGTTTATATTGTAGCAATTCTCACGCCATTGCGCAACACCTTATGATTCAATGGAATCATTAGCATTTCTGTTTCCATTTACTACGCTAATAGCAACCCTGTCCTGATAAACGTGTCAATACCACACCTTATAGCAATTATGATGCGCCTCTGAAGGTTTGGATTCGAAGATTCTGACGTTCCCCTTTTGGCCCTAGCCTTATTTATGGCCTGATATCCTGCAAATCAGGTGTACGCCATGGCGCCCCCATTCAGGACACATGGAAAGAAGCGGGCCAACTATCAGTCTGTATGTATTTGTAATATAGGGATATGCCAAGATGGCGCCATACTTGCTTTAAATAGTTTCAGTTAATCTCAATTTTTTCAATAGGGAGACGAAAAATGCATTACGCCGCCGAGAAAAAAGACAACATGCTTTTTGTTTTTGAGGGAATCCGCCACATCCTTGCAATCGCTTTGGTTGCGGCACTGATGATTTACGTAATCTTCTAGTTGACATCCATGGTCATGAGAAAATAGGCTATAAGTTCTACCTTGGACCGAACAGGTATTATCATCGGAAAACGCAAAACTAAATTAATGCTATTTTATGACCATGAAAACCGGACAGGGCGTGGGCAGCGCCAAAATGGGGAATAATCCCCGGCGAGAAACAATCGCCAAGCTAAACTGGCCTCTTCATATCTTTCTTTGGATCACCGGAATCTCTATTTGTACGGCCGCACTTTTAGAAAGCTATCTTCAGCTAAGTGGGGCGAGCTATCATCTGCTCGGTTTCGTCCAAAATTACGGTTATCTGGATAAATATGACCGAGCCAACGAGCCGAACAAGGGGATATGGCACCTGGTCGGCATCGTAGGCTCCGCCTGCTTCATAATCATGATGTCCTATTCCATTCGCAAGAGGTTTAGCTTCATGGTGGACACAGGTTCGCTTCGCTCCTGGCTGGATGTCCATATGTTCCTGGGGATCGTAGGGACAGTTCTCACCACTACCCACACCACATACAAGCTCGGCGGGATGGTCTCCATCAGCTTCTGGTGCATGGTAATTGTCGCCTCCAGTGGTCTTTTGGGCCGCTATCTTTACGGATGGATCCCCCACCAGGTGTCCGGCAAGGAGCTGGAGATGGAGGAGATCCGCGCCTATTTGGAGGCCTCCGATCACCAGATGCAGGACGCTCTTGGCAAGAGCCCCAAGATCGTGAAATACTATGATCAAATCAGCTCCCCCCCAGGCTCCGACAAGGACAACGCGCTGGTGGCTATATTCAAAATGATTTTTTACGACATAGCCAATATGCTTCTTATCAGCAAGATATGGGTGGAGCTTATAGTGGACAAGGAGCTGCCCACCAGCGTAAAGAAGCAGCTGTTCTCCATGATCAGGGAGAAGAACAACATGCTGCGCTCCAGAAACTTTTTGGCGACAGCCCAGCGGCTGCTACACTACTGGCACGTATTTCACAAGCCCCTGGCGCTGATGATGTTTATCGTAATGTTCCTGCACATTGTCGTCTGGTTTCTCTTCGGAACCCATGAACTATAATCTCATTGCATAAAAGGCTTCTTGAACATGGAATTGCTTCTTCGCGTATTCGAGGCCTACCCGGTTCTCATTTTCGCCATCATTCTGGCCTCGATCACCGTGGTCCCATACATACTTTATGAAAAGCGCAAATCGAACAAGGTGCAGGCGGCCATCGACAAGGCCAAGAGGTTGGGCCTGTGGGAGCCGGTGACCATACATCCAAAAGTGAACCGTGATATCTGTATCGGCAGCGGCGCCTGCGTTTCCGCCTGCCCCGAGGGAAAGATCCTGGGGCTGGTGGACAACAAGTCGATGACCGTATGCGCTTCGGAGTGCGTAGGACACGGCGCCTGCGCCAGGGCGTGCCCGGTGGGGGCGATAGAACTGGTCTTCGGCACGGAACGCCGCGGGGTGGATATCCCCCAGGTGCACCCGAACTTTGAAACCAACGTAAAGCGCCTCTATATTGCGGGGGAACTGGGAGGCATGGGGCTGATCAGAAACTCGGTCACCCAGGGGAAGGAGGCGGTGGGATACATCAAGGCCGCATTGAAGGAAACTCCATACAGGACGCAGGGAGTGATCGACATTTTGATCGTGGGCGCGGGGCCCGCTGGGCTGTCTGCCACATTGATGGCGCAAAAAGAGGGGCTCAACTACATCACCATAGAGCGTGAGGAGGATGTGGGAGGGGCGATTCTTTCCTACCCCAGATCCAAGGTGGTGATGACCTCTCCGGCCGATCTCCCCCTTTATGGCAAGGTGATGAAAAAGGAGATCAGCAAGGAGGAGCTGATCTCCTTGTGGGGGGATATATCCGCAAAAACAGGCATCAAAATATCCACAAGGGAGGCTATGATATCCTCCGAGCCCAAGGGAGATTACTTCGAAGTGAAGACCTCGGGGAGAACCATCCTCACTCGCTACCTGCTGTTATCAATCGGCCGCCGTGGCGCCCCCAGGAAGCTGGATGTTCCTGGAGAAAAATCGCCGAAGGTAATGTATCGTCTGCTGGAGCCGGAGCGTTACGCTAACATGAGACTGCTGGTGGTGGGAGGCGGCGACAGCGCTCTGGAGTCCGCCATGGCTCTCGCTTCCCAGGCGGGGACCCAGGTCACCCTGTCCTATCGCGGTGACTCGTTTTCCCGGGCCAAGGCGCCCAACCGGGCCCGCCTGGATGCTATGGTGGCCGAGGGAAAAATAAACGTCCTTTATCAATCCAACGTCTTAAAGTTCCAGGGGGATAAGGTCGATATCAGCCGTGGCGAAAGGATCATCCAACAGGAGTTTGACTTCGCTTTTGTGCTGGCCGGCGGGGTGGCGCCCAACGACTTTCTGAAAAAAGCGGGAGTTGTGGTGGAGACCAAATACGGTACCAGATAACTTTATTATCACAAGCATGGCTTTTATTGTCCGGTTTATCGTATCTTCTTGGCAAAATTGGCGGCATGGTGTATCATTACATTGTATAAATGGGTTGAGATAATCCCTTTCCTGTTCCGGGAAGAGCCAATGTCGCAAGTGGTATTTTTATTATAAGCTTTAATTTTTATACCTATCGGTTATTGAGGTGTTTATGAACCAAGGCAATCTGGAATCTCTTAAGCTTTTGTTGAGCGAGACCCGCTCGCTGTATCACCATATGAAATTAATTGCCGAGGATACCTATAAGGAAGAGACCATGTCTGGTGGAAACCGCGGTATTCTGAACGACCTGGCGGGCCTAGGTCCCCAAAGCGAAATCCAGCTGGAAAAACTGCGGCCCCTTTCCAGGATACATATAGAGGAGATGATAGCCCCTCTGAGAGATAGTGGATATATCAGGAACACTCCCGATACGGACGATAGAGAATTCCCCCTGATCGAACTGACCACCAAGGGGTTTGACTTTATCAGGTCTGGAGACAAAAAGGAGATGGATATCCTCACCAGCATCTCCCGCTCTGTGCCTAGAGAGGACATACTTGTGGCGCTGGACGTCTTACGGTCCGTCCGCAAATCGTTTGACAGTGTCTCATACGACAACCTTGTTCACATCGGGGATAGTGATCAACAGCGGATAGCTAGATAACCCCGGCGTTAGCATATCGGCGGACCAACCTCTTTTCCCTCACGATATCTCCCGAGCCATAGTCTTCCTGTCTCTTCCCCGGATCACCTCAATTTGCTTTATAATGGTCCCATGAAGGAAGAATCCGCGACCCGGACAGTAATATACAGAACCGCCGGAAACGACATCATTCGATACAACCAAACCGCCTTCCGGCTATGGTCGGCCCAAGCGCTGTTGCGCATTTTGACATAACGATGAAAACAGGATTGAGCCTTAGCGGGGGAGGCGCCAGGGGCCTTTCACACTTGGGCTCCATGGATGAGCTGCAAAGGGCTGGAATCAAAATTGACATGGTGGCAGGATGCAGCGTGGGCGCCTTGCTGGGCGCCATGTACGCCGCCGAGCCGGATGTGAGGATAGTCCGGGAAAAAATCTTAAAGCAGATCGGCAAAGATGATGGCCAAATCATCCCGGTGGAATACATCGATGAAGACACGCGGGAGGAGCGGAGGAGCGTATTCCGGAAGGTAGCAGGCTCCCTGCGCAAATCTATCTACTACGGCATTTCCTTGGCCCAGATAGCCCACTTGGCCACCAGCAGGCTCACCGAAACCTTCGCCAATCTGTTGCCCAACGTGGATATTCAGGACCTGGAACTACCTTTCTCATGTAGCGCTACAGACCTGAACAGCCAAAGACCATATTACTTCACCAAAGGCCCGCTTATCGAGGCCGTGGCCGCCTCCTGCTCCATTCCAGGGTTGTACCAGCCCATCAAAAAAGAGGGTATGATCCTGGTGGATGGGGCATGGTCTGCTCTGCACCATGGGAGCCATCTGCGGGAGAGGGGCGCGGACTTCGTAATTGCTGTGGATATACAGCACGAGATCCGGGACAACGATCTGATAAACGGTCTCGACGTGGTTGTCCGCTCCAACATGGCCGCACGAAGTGTGCTCTCACAGATCCAGATCAAGGAAGCGGATGTGATTATCCGGCCGGATATATGCCACATCAATTGGTGGGATTTCGGATCCTCCGCATCCTGCATCGTGCTGGGCAAGGAAGAAGCGGAGCGCCAGATGACTGACATCAAGAGGAAAATCCGGCGCCGAAAAATCAGGAAGTTCTTCCTGGGCTAGGTCGTTTTCCCGCCGCTGGCTTGTCCGCCACAAGATATAACCTTTTGAACTCAAGCTCCATCCTGCCCCTGCCAGTTTCCGCCAGCTTGGCATAATGCCCCATTACAATTTCCCGGAACGCCTCCGCGTAATCCTCGCCAAAACCGACAGGATAAAACGCGGGATTCAGATATCCCGCCGCCGCGCCAGACTCTAATAGACGCATGTAGGCTTGCGTCCTCTCCAGGAAGAACCAGGGGTTTTCAAAACAGATGAACGTGTTCATGGTCCGTGGGGAGGCCGCCACCTGGCGAACAGCCTCCACCATCTGGGGGCAGTCGCTGGATGTGGCGGGCGCCTGCACACCCATCCTCCCGCCGGGCCGCAGGGCCTGCGCGCATATGGCCAGAGCATTGGCAGGATCCTCAAACCATTGGAGAGCCGAACTGCTGAATATGACATCAAATTCACCGGCAAAGCCCATATCCTCCACCTTGGCAGCTATGAACTGGATATCCAGCCCGGCGCAAAAAAGATTCCCTGGCCTTCCGGATCATCCCCGCAGCGGGTTCCAGGCCCACCACTCGGCCTCGTGTCAGGCTGCGGATTCTTTTGGTCAGGGCGCCGGTACCACAGCCCAGATCCAGGACATCCTCCCCTTCACCGATGGCAAGCTATCAAAGAGTCATTCAGAAGCCGCCTTCTACACGAGTCCTTGCTTGTCGTATTCGCCGGAAATCCTGGAAAAATCGGAACCGCTCATGCCGGGGCCTTTCTTGCCCGCTTCATGCTGTGCACGCATCCGCAGTAATCCTGGCGATACATCCCGGTTTGCTTCGCCTTTGCCATTGACAGCTTGAACCCATCCTTTTTCTTGAAATCAGCCTCGATAAAATCAAGCCCGGCGTCCTCTCCCAGCCTCACCCCCACACGGTTTATCACCGCCGCGTCCTTGTGGGGAGACACAGACAGAACCGTGCCGAAATATGGAATCCCCAACTCCACAGCCTTGGCGGCGGCCCGGGACAGCCTGGCCTGAAAGCAAACCTGGCAACGCGCGCCGCGCTCCGGTTCTCCTTCCAACCCACTGGTTTTCTGGAACCATTCCCCCACGTCCGGCTCCTCCTCCATAAAGCATAGCCCCTCCCTCCTGGCCCAGGTTTCCGCCTCCTCCTTTCTTTTAATGTATTCCTCCGCTGGGTGGATATTCGGATTGTAGAAATAAAGGATCAGGTCATACTCCATCTCCAGTTTCTTTGTCATGTATGCCGAGCATGGGGCGCAGCAAATATGCAGCAGTAGCCTCGGTCTGTCCGTGACACCTACAACTGGGCGATTCTCTTCCTTCTCCATGATTTCAAGTATATAAAAAAACCATGGGATATGCATGCGCCGGAATTAGCGGAACAGATATTGCCGAGAGACCGGGATTTGGAGTAAGTTACCCAGACGCGACAAAATACAAGGAATGGAAAAGATGAAATCTAAAAGTATCTTGGTTCTGTGTTCAGCCATTTTACTCACCAGCATCATGCTTCCTGGCCGGGCCGGAGCCTACACCATCACCCTCACCGGAGAGGATATCCAGGCGCAGGTGGAACAAAACTTCCCCGTGGAGGAGAAGAACATGTTCTCCTCCCTGACGCTGCAAAATCCCAGGGTAGAACTGAAGGAGGGAACCGACAGGGTGGGGCTGGTTCTGGATGCGGCGGTGAAGGCCCTGGGAGGCATCGAGACCAATGGCGTGGTTCACCTGGACGGCGCCTTGCGCTATGTCCGGGAAAATGGTGAATTCTTGCTGGTCGACGCGGTAGCCCGCAAGGTGGAGATAGATGGGGCTTCCGAGGTGGCACGGCGAACAGTGGCGCAGCTTATCACAGCGGCTCTTCGGGATTATTTCGACAAGAACCCCATATACAAATTCGACCCGAAAGACATGACCCAGGTTATGATCATGAGCGCGCTTAAGTCTGTGAAGGTGAGCGAGGGAAAGCTGATGATTGAATTCGCCATGCCTTACTAGCCTTCCCCTTCTCGGAAACCTGGCGAACGCGTCTGGCCAGGAGCAGGGCCTAGACGAATACGGGCAGTATGATCCTGGTAGTGGTTCCCTTGTCAGAGCCTTTGCTCTGCAGGTCCAGCGAGCCGCCATGGTATTCCACAATCATTCGGGTGATGGTAAGCCCCAGCCCCATGCCGCCTCCCTCGAACTTGTATCTGCCGGTGGAGTGGTAACTGGGGCTCGACGGAGAGAAAAACGGCTCGAATATCTGTTCCAGCGTTGTGTCGGTCATCCCCCTCCCCTGGTCATGGACCCCGATCTCCAAAAGAGTCCCCTCCAGCTTCACCGTTATAGTAACCTCTTTCCCGTCGGGAGTGTATTTGATGGCGTTGGAAAGCACCTCGTCGATAGCCTGCTGCATCAGGTCCTGCTTTCCAAAAAGCTGGGCCTTGATGGGGATGGAGCCCACGTCCAGATTGATTTTCACATCCCTTCCCTCCTGCCGGCTCTCGTCCAGGGCGTTTTCCACGCTGGCGCTTAACACCGGCTGGATGAATATGTTCCTGCCGGTCTCCTCCACCTTGTTAAAGCTTAGATGGGCCAGCAGGTTCGTGGCGCTTTGCACTCTTTGCAGGTCGGTGTAGGAGGAATCGAGCGCCTGGACGATTTTGTTCAGACTCTCGTCCTCCTGGTTCTGCTTTAACATGCCGGACATCAAAGTTCGCACAAAGCCCAGCCTCTGAATGGGAGTGGCCAATTCGTGGGAAGTGACGGAGGTAAAATACTCGCGAGCCTTGGTGAGCGAGGAGATGAGCGTAACGTCACTTTTTATCGCTATGAAATTCATGATCTTGTTATCCGAGTCGAAGATGGGAGAGATGGTGCTCTCCTCTTCGTACAGCGCGCCGTTCTTCTTCCGATTGATGAAATGACCGCTCCACACCTTCCCAGCTTTTATTGTGTTCCACATTTTTTTGTAGAACCGGGCGTTATGCTTGCCGCTTTTGACAATGCTCGGCTTTTTCCCCAGCACCTCCGTCCGGGTGAATCCGGTGATCTTCACGAACGCAGGGTTAACATACTGTATGTTTCCCTCAGGATCGGTGATCATGATCGAGTCGCCCGCCTGCTCCACCGCCGCGGTCAGCCTGTGCAGCTCCTCTTCCGATCTTTTATACGTCGCCTCTGTGACGCTCAATCCCTTTTCGATCCTGCCCACCGAAAGAAATAAAATGCCGATAAGCGCCACACCGGCGACCATGGATATGATACCGGACTTCAATATGGTCTTGCGGGAGGCGCCCAACATCGCGGTCACATCCCGGGCCACCACTATGGCTCCGGCCTGCTTTTCCCCTGCCACCATGATGGGGAAAACGGCGCCCATGAAAGTAAAATCCCCGGAGGTGAACAACTGGCCCCGCTTGATGGAGCCGGAATCCCCTGCTTCTATCAGCTCCGGCAGGGCGGAGCGGGCGGCCTCCGACGAGGCGTAGGATAATGCGTATTTATCGGTCAACCCCCAGCTGCTTTCTCCATGGGCGCCTCTTTTTTTATTCCAGGCTTCCTTACTCAAAGAGTCCTTTAACACCAGAAGATAAAAATCGAGCCCCAGCACCTGCTTTATGTTGGCTCCCAGCCCGTATATGTTCTTCTCAAGTTCGATATACCCTATCAGCTTGCCGCCCTTCAGCCAGGGCTGGCTCATACGCAGCCAAATCTCCCCGGCGCTATCGGGATTCAGCCCCCAGGCGGACGCCTGAGTGGCCTCCGATTGCATCAGGATATGGTTCTGTTCCACCCCGGAGCTTCTGTCCGGTTCGTGAGCGCTCAGGATATTCTTCCTGCTGGTGTCGTGGAAGTAAAGACGGCCGATGTGGTGGTCTTCCTTGAGCCTTTCCAGCGCCGAAGCGGTTATATTTCCCAGCGCTGCCGCGTCCTTTTTCTGCATCGCGGCTTGTAGGCTTTCGTTTGACATCATCGCCGCCATGGCCACGCCCATGGACTGCGAGTCCTGGAGCAGCCATTGGCTGATCATCTTCTGCGATGTGTCGAACAGGCTTGTCGATTCCTCCGCAAGTTTCTCTTTCTCCAGCCCAAAAACCTGGTACACAAGAAGACCAAACACCAGGGCCAGGCCAAGGGCAAGGGGAACCAGAGAAATCTTGCTTATTCGCTTATCACTCATATCAAAATGTAACTTTTTAACCCCGTTAACAGAAGTCGAATTATATCATTTCCAACACCTTTTCAAAGCTTTATTCTACAGTTTTCCCTTTGCCTTAGGGCCGATTTTCACCACTACGGCCGGAGTGGCTGTATATCCGAGTCCGCACCCCATTCGTCCACAGCGCCACCTCACCATCCAGGTCTGTCCGGAACACTTCCACTCCCCTCCGCTCCAGGGCTTGGATCACTCTCCTGCCCGGTTGCCCGTGGCGGTTATCCTTCCCCACGCTTATCAGCGCAAACTCCGGGTCCACCGCATCCAAAAATTTGCTGGAACTGGAGGAAGCGGAGCCATGATGAGGAATTTTAATCACCTGGGCCCGAATATCCACACCGGAAGACACAAGCCATTTCTCCACTGATTTGTCTATGTCCCCCGACATAATAATTGCGACCTTCCCATAGGTAACTTTCAATACAAGGGATCGGTTGTTCGAGCTGTCCGGATATGGCGGATGATCCCGGGGAGGATTGAGAACGGTTATCAGCGGTCCCTTCTCAAACTTTACTGTGTCTCCTGCGGCCAGTGGCCTGTAGATCCCCCTGGCGACAGCCCATCCCCGTAAAGCGGCCATGGCCGGCTTGGCTTTTGGTCCGGTGGCGAAATATACCCCTTGAGGGGGAATTCTGTCAAAAAGGCCCATGGCGCCACCGATATGGTCATAATCCCCATGAGTGGCGAAAAATGCGTCCAGCCTGGTCTTGCCCAGCCGCCAGACCGCCGGAGCCACCACCATTCGCCCCACATCAAACGAAGAAGAAGACGGCCCCGCATCCACCACCGCCACCCCGCCGGGCCAGGAGATTATGGCGCTGTCACTCTGCCCTACGTCCAGAATTCTGACTGTCATCCCCTTTTCCAGCCTTCCGGCCGCGTAGCCGCCCACCGAAATGGCCACCGCCAGCAGAAGCGACGCCCCCACCCATCCGTTCCTGGCGGCTCCAGGACGAAGGATGATGAACAGGGCCACCGCATAATAGAAAGCCACATAAGCCGCCACCGGCGCGGAAGGGAGGTATACAAAAGAGAAGGGAAGCTCCACCGCCCAATGCGTTATGGCGGTGATCAGATAAATCAACCATCCGGAAATCTGAATCAGTGGCGCCCAGTCAAGCAGCAACCCGGCTATCCCAGTAGGAACAGCCAGCGATCCTAGAATCACCACTGGCGGATTTATCAGCGGCCCTACCAAGGATAAGGTATGAAAATGTATCGCCACCAATGGCCCGGAGCCGATGACTGCGAATACAGACATGACCAGCGCTGAAAACAGCAAGGGGAACAGGACCATCGCCCTGGTGGCCCATCCCGGCGCCAGCCTGCGCAGAGGGTTTACCCTGGTGTCCGCATCGGAACGATTAAAGTACTTCTCCAGAAAAACGGTGATAAAAAAAACCGCCGCAAAGCTCAGCTGGAACGAGACAGTGAACAGCGCGCCTGGTTCCATGATCAGGATCACGCCCATGGCTGTGGCGAAAGCCATATAGAACTCCCTGGGTCGCCCCAGCGCCACCAGCGCCAGATAACTCCCGATCATTATCCCCGCCCGCAAGGCTGGCGCCGATGACCCTGTGAATAACATAAACAGCCAGACAGCAGGAAGGGTAAGGATGGCGGCCAGCCTGACTGGTACACCCGCCGACGCGAGTCTCCGGCTGATGTAATATATGGACACGAATAGAAGCGCCTTGAACGTAAAGAAAACCGCCGCCGCCACAAACCCCACATGCAGGCCGGACACCGCCAGCAGATGAGCCGTTCCCGCCCGGGAAAACATCTCGCGAAGTTGCGGATTAACCAGCCCCTGGTCTCCCGTCAGCATCGCCTTTGCCACAGCCAGGGTGCTCTGGTCTTCGATCAGTGCGGCCAGCCGCGCTCCGGCCTGGCGCCTGGCCTCCTCCATCACCCGCGCCACGGACAGCTTCCTCTCCACCAGCTTCCTCCCGGCTTTTTCTGGTGCGATCAGCCGCCCGGCAATTCCCTTGTCCCGCATGTATCGCCTGTAATCCCATCCCCCCTCGTTGCGGAATCCATGGATAGGCGCCAGCTTTGCCCGCTCCAGATGAAAGATGTCCCCCGGCGAGGCATGGGCCAGCGGATGGGAATGCCGGAAATAACCCACAGCCCGAACCTTGACATCCACTCCCCCGATATTTTTGACCAGAAGGGTAACTCGGACATTGTTGATCCTGTCCGAATCCGCGGTGACCACTTTCACTTCCATGGATGTCGATTTTCCGAAAAGCCCGGCCCGAGCCAGAACCTCAGCGGGGTCGTTCATATCATGAGCCATGATTAACGCGCTCCCCGCAACCAGGGGCGCCGCCAGCAGAACCCCCAGCCGTCGGCCCGCCAGGTATATGGCGGCAGTGGCGCTGATGACCACGATTCCCGCAACTGCAGTGTCCAGCTCATCGAAACGCCCCAGCGCTATCCCCACAGCCAGAGCAAACACCGCAGACAATCCCGGCCTGGCCCTGATGACGTTTTCGATATCCTGGATCACGCTCTTTCGCCCGTTTCTCCAAAGGTTGTAGAAAGAGAATCGAATTACCTTATAATAAACGTTTTCATTCAAACTGAGGCAAGACATGGAGGTTTCCGGGAACCATCGCCGTACCCATAAATGCGGTGAAATATCAATAAAGGATGTGGGGAAAAAGGTGACCCTCACAGGCTGGGTCCACCGCCGCCGAGACCATGGCGGGCTGGTGTTCATGGATTTGCGCGATGTGAGCGGCATTGCCCAGGTGGCGCTGAATCCGCAGATTGACAACCAGGCCCACGAAGTGGCCCACTCAATACGGAGCGAATATGTCCTGAAGATCGAAGGGACCGTCTCCAGGCGCCCAGAAGGGACAGTTAATCCCAACCTGTCGACTGGGGAAGTGGAGATATACGCGGACAGAGCGGTAATACTGAATCCGGCCAAGACACCGCCATTTGTGCTCGACCGGGAGGAGGAGCCCTCCGAGGCGATGAAGCTGAAGCACCGCTACATGGAGATCAGGCGCGGCCCCCTGATGGAGAGACTCATCGCCCGCCACAAGGTGAGTATGGCGATCCGCGAGTTTCTGGATAAAAATGGCTTTTTCGAGGTGGAGACTCCCATTCTCACCAAGTCCACTCCGGAGGGCGCCCGCGATTATCTGGTGCCCAGCCGGGTGAATCCTGGTATGTTCTTCGCCCTGCCCCAATCGCCCCAGTTGTTCAAGCAGCTATTGATGGTGGCGGGGATGGACCGATATTTCCAGATAACCCGTTGCTTTCGCGACGAGGATCTTCGGTCTGACAGACAGCCGGAGTTCACTCAGATCGATATGGAGATGAGCTTCGTGGACGAAAGCGATGTCCGCTCCATATGCGAGGGGATGGTCACCATGGTGTTCGAAAAATCATTAGGTATCAAGCTGGAAACCCCATTCCCCATTATTGGGTATGACCAGGCGATGAGCCGGTATGGTGTGGATCGGCCCGACACTCGCTTCGGGCTGGAGCTTGCGGATATATCCGCCCTGGCCGGGCAATGCGAATTCAAGGTTTTCCGCAGCGCTCTGGATGGCGGGGGCAATGTGCGAGGGTTGGCGGCCACGGGGTGCAATTCCTTTTCACGCAAGGATGTGGACGACCTGACAGGGGAGGCTATCAAGCTGGGCGCCAAGGGAATGGCCTGGATCAGGATAGATGACAAGGGGGAATTCGTCAGCCCTATCACAAAGTTCTTCAACAAGGAGACACTGGATGGGATCCAGGACCGGCTTGGCGCAAAACCTGGCGACCTGATGATATTCATCGCGGACGCCCAGAAGACGACATTGAGCGTGCTGGCGGCCTTGCGGCTTCACCTGGGGCGGAAATTGGGCTTGATGGATGACGACAAACATTCTTTCTGCTGGGTCACCGACTTTCCCTTGCTGGAATACGATCCGGACGAAAAGAGATGGGTGGCGCTGCACCACCCCTTCACCTCACCCAGGGAGGAGGATAAGGATCTGTTCGAATCAGATCCCGGCAGGATACGCGCCAGGGCGTATGACCTGGTGTTGAATGGAAGCGAGATCGGTGGAGGATCGATCCGTATCCATGACAGCAAATTGCAGAGCGCCATGTTCAAGGCTCTGGGAATCAGCCCGGAGGAGGCTTCCGCCAAGTTCGGGTTCCTGCTGGAGGCGCTGGAATATGGCGCCCCGCCACATGGGGGGATAGCTTTCGGGCTGGATCGCCTGATGGCGATCATCACAAAAGCGGAATCGATCCGTGATGTTATAGCGTTCCCCAAGACTCAGAAAGCGGTGTGCATGCTCACCGACGCCCCCAGCGAAGTGAGCCCACGGCAACTGAAGGATCTGGGCATAAAGAAGGATCTGGGGTAGTAATCAAATATGAGCGATCAAACGCAAATAAGGACCAGGTTTGCCCCCAGCCCCACAGGGTATCTGCATATCGGCGGGGCGCGCACTGCGGTGTTCAGCTGGCTCTACGCCAAGAGGTATGGGGGCAAGTTCATCCTGCGGGTGGAGGATACGGACAATGAACGAAGCACTGAAGATTCTATCCAGCAGATTCTCGACGCAATGGCCTGGCTGGGGCTGGATTATGACGAAGGGCCTTTCCGCCAGACCGACCGGTGGGAGATATATCATTCGTTCATCAAGAAACTGCTCGACTCCGGCCACGCTTACCGTTGCGTCTGTACCAGGGAGGATCTGGACGAAAAGCGGGAGCTGATGCAGAAGTCGGGCGCCAAACCGATGTATGACGGCTCCTGCCGTGGCAAGGATATTCCCGCCGATGTGGGAAAACCATACGTTGTCCGCATCGCCGGACCTAAAGATGGAAAGACGGAGGTGGAGGATCTGCTGCGAGGGACTGTTGTATTCGACAACTCCGAGCTGGACGACATGATCATCATGCGTACTGATGGTTCTCCCACATACAACTTCTGTGTGGTGGTGGACGACGCCGACATGAAAATAAGCCACGTGATCCGGGGCGATGACCACCTGGCCAACACACCTCGGCAGCTTGTTATCTACAAGGCGCTGGGGCTGAAGCCACCCAAGTTCGCACATGTATCCATGATCCTGGGAAGCGATGGAAAGCGTCTCTCCAAACGGCACGGAGCGCTCTCCGTGCTGGAATACAGAGACATGGGCATACTGCCGGATGCGTTCCTGAACTATCTGACCCGCCTGGGATGGAGCCATGGCGACCAGGAGGTCTTTACCCTGGATGAGCTGAAAAGCAAATTCGACCTGGATGCAGTGAGCAAATCCGCTTCCCGTTTCGATCTGGAAAAGATGACCTGGACCAACGCTGAACATTTGCGCAAGATGGACAATAAAGCGCTGGTGAAGATTTCCGGAAACGCCTTCGAGGGGATTCCGGGGGAAAGGCTGGAAACTCTGCTGGAAATGCTGAAGCCGAGAGCACGGACATTGGTGGATCTGGCGGCCAGCGCCAGGATTTATCTGGAAGACGGGCTTGAGTATGACGAGAAATCCGTCACCAGGTTTTTGACCTCCGATACTGCGTCTTTGCTTTCAGAACTGGCGGACCGCCTGGAAATTGCGAATTTTGGCCGCAAGGAAGATATTGAGACGGTGTTCAATGAATACCTGGAGGAGAAGGGGCTGAAGCTAAAGATTCTGGCGCAGCCGGTGCGGGTGGCGCTGACCGGTGGTACGGTGAGCCCTGGTTTGTTCGATATTATGGCTTTCATGGGCAAAGATAAGTGCCTGGCGCGGATAAGAGAAGGCGCCCGCCGGGGGAGAGGATAAGGAAATAACGGGGAGGCTGGAAACGATGGCTAATAACGAAACTAAAAGGCCGATAAGCCCTGGCGCCGAAGATGAGCTGGGCCGGACACACAAGGTGCTGGACAAGGGCGAGGTGGAACTGGTGGACTACGTGGGGGACGACCGAACCGTGGCGAGGGCGGCGCGAACCTCGTACCAGGGGAGCGAAGGGAAAAGCGAGGAGGCGGATCTGCGGCTGATCACCCGGCTGTGGAATGATCGGCACACATCCCCTTTCGAGATGGTGGGGGTGACCTTTCGTATCCGGCTGCCAATTTTCGTGATGCGCCAGCATGTGCGGCACAGGACCGCGTCGCTGAACGAGTGGTCCTTCCGCTACACCGAGTGCCCGGAGCTTTTCTACGTGCCTGGGCACGGCGATGTACGGAGCCAAAGCACGACAAACAAACAGGTGGGCGAGGGAAAACTGGAAGAGGACGCGGCGTCGAAAGCGCGAACTCTGATTGATGGAATGAACCACCACGCCTATACGGCTTATCGCCAGCTTCTGGAACTGGGAGTCTCCCGGGAGCAGGCCAGGGTGGTGCTGCCAGTTTCTGCATACACCCAGATAGTGTGGAGCATGGATATGCGCAATCTTCTGCACTATTTCTCCCTACGGCTGGCCCCAGACGCCCAGAAGGAGATTCGCGATTACGCCAAGGTGATGGCCCTGATTGTGAAAAAGGGTTGGCCCTTGATCTGGAAGGCGTTTGCGGATGGGAATGAAGCGGCCGGGAGCATCTGATTCGCTATAAGCTCCCCTAACCAACCCACGGCTGGCGCCACGGCGCATGGCAGGCTCCGGAGAAGCTATGTAGCGTGGCTCTTATCCGCTGATCCTGTGGTGTCATCAGTGGCAGGGAGCCATAATATAAAGCATGATCCCTCTCCCGGTGTCGACTTTGCCTCGATTCTTCCACCGTGGCTCTCCATTATCTTTCTGGCTGATGGCAAGCCCAAACCAGTTCCCCTCGTCTTGGTGGTGAAGAATGGCTCGAATATATTGTCCAATGTCTCCTTGGTCATTCCCTCCCCGTTGTCATCCAGGCTGATCCTTATCCATTTTCCTTCTGCGGAGGCCCGGTCCGTCCACAGGTTGACCTCGATTGTCAACCTCCCTCCATCGGGCATTGCGTCCACCGCGTTTAGCACGATATTCCACAGGACCTGAGTCACTCGCTCCGGGTCCATTATCGCTCGCAGCCCCTGTTCGGTGTTTATCTTGATTTCCACGGAATCGGGTAGCCTGGAGCCTGATTTGAGCAATATGACCAGTTCGTTTAGAATCTCGTCCAGCCCTGCTTCCCGGAAGCATGGCTTTCGGGGGGAGGAGTAATCCAGAAATTCGGTGATAATGTTGTTTAGCCTGTCCGCCTCCCTTATTGTTATATTCATCAGCTTTGTGTTGTTTTCGTCCAGAATGGAGGAAAGGTCTGACGAGAGCATTTGTATCGAGCCGGAAAGCGAGGCCAATGGGTTTCGTATCTCATGGGCTATGACCGCTGCCACCTTTCCGACAGCGGCCATTCGCTCAGACTCGGCCATGCTTCTCTCCATAATTTTCAGCTCAGTGACATCCTCAAAAACCGCGATGGCGCCCTGAGTCTCTCCCCCCACCGCGAATTTGCTCAACGACATTGAAAGATATGCTTCACCGGAGCTAGGCGTGTTGTACACCCACTGGAACCGCTTGTCCGTTTTCTCACTTGCGTTGATATTGCTTAAATATTCCTCTACTTCTGGTAGCTGCAGGACATTGTCAGCAGGTTTCCTGAT
>Ga0224496_10000613_pt1 | contig 24338 bp, 19 predicted proteins | sample SF_Jul11_sed_USG_2_FD_168127 | JGI IMG/M metagenome (GOLD analysis project Ga0224496, IMG submission 168127) | Sediment microbial communities from San Francisco Bay, California, United States - SF_Jul11_sed_USGS_8_1 | ecosystem: Environmental > Aquatic > Marine > Sediment | place: USA...
CGTCGGGGCGAATCAGACGTATCACCGCCATGGATTAACCGGAACTCCCTCTCCGACCACGATCATCCCCTTGCCGGTCATCCGGCAGCCGCTTCCTGCGGCCGTTTCCCCATCCTGCCAACACGTCCAGGTTCCCGCCGCGCTCCTGGCGCGGCCCATACCTTAATTCCCGTGTGCGGGCCGGGTGTCGTAGCGCTGCACCGTCAGTGCCACCGCCGCCAGCGCGGCGGTTTCGGCACGCAGGGTGAACGGCCCCAGATGCGCACGAACAAACCCGGCGTCCGTGAGTTGGTTCACCTCCTCCTCCGCAAGCCCCCCCTCGGGGCCCACGAACAGGGTGATGGCCACTCCCGGGCCGGGCAACGCATCCGCCAGAGGCACACCCGCTTCCCTTTCCCACAGTACCACACCGTGGGTCGTTTCCCGAATAGAATGCAATATGAATGCCTCCAGCGAAACCGGTGCATCCACCGTTGGCACGCGGCTGCGGCCGCTTTGCTGGGCCGCTTCCAGGGCAATGGCCGCCAACCGCTCGTCGCGCGCCGTCCGCTCCTTGACGGCGGGCACGCTGCGCCGGGTGTAGACCGGAACGATCCGGCACGCGCCCAGTTCGGTGGCGTGCCGCACCACCTCATCAAGCTTTTTGCCCTTGGGCACCCCCATGGCCAGGGTCACGTCCACCGCCTCCTGCGGCAACAGGGTATCGCCGATCACCCGCGCCACCAGTTGATGCCGGTCCGCAACCTCCACCCGGACCTCCAGCAACCGGTCGCCGTCCACCAGGCGCACGGTTTCACCCACCCGCAACCGCAGGCTGCCCGCCAGATGACGGTGCAACGGGCCGGAAACCGTTACCGATTCGCCGTCTCGGGTGCCGGGTTCGATGAAGTAGTGTGGCATGATTTACGTCCGGCAAAATTCCGGTGGGCAACACGGTCCGGGATTTGCAACAATTGGGGGAACGCCCGCAACGGCGTCGGCACGCACCCTTCGGGTTACCCGATGAGCCGCGCGATTGCCCAACCGGGCGGGTATTTTACAGAAATTCGGCAGATGTTGCGGCGTATCACACGATTTCATATTCCCCTCCTTCTGGCGCTTGCCGTGAGCGCCTGCGTGAGCACTTCGGCCGAAGAAGCGGACTCGGGGATCGAACTGACCACCCCGGTGGCCCTGACCGTTTCCGCCGACCCCGACTCCGCCGCGCCGGTATTCGCGGAAACCCATGACGGTTCGGTGCAGATCCTGTGGACCTCCCTCAATCAGGTATGGCGGCAGGTCTCCGGCGACAACGGGATCACCTTTGGGCAGGTGGATTTCGAAGCCGACGGAATCACCCCGAGGGCGGTTGCCGATTTTTCGAACCTGGGCAATATCACCGCCGGCGTACAACAGCCCCGCTCCATTGCGGCGGTGGTGAATCAGGATGGCGAATTGCATCTGTTCGCGCAGGTGTCGGATCCGCAGGGCAACCTCACCGGAAGCTTCGACTCGGACCTGTACTACACCCGGCTGAGCGCCGCAGGACTCCCCGTCCAGGGGCCCAAGGCCCTGGTGGTGGGTGGACGCACCACCGAAGGCGCGCCGGTGCACGGCGTCAACGCCTACGACCCCCGCATGCGCCAGTGGGAAACCGTGCCCCGGAACCGCTTCGACGAGCCGGTGCTGTGCAACCCGCCCGCCCTGGACACCGACAACGACGGGGTTCTGGACATCAACGACAACTGCCCGCTGGTCCCCAACCCCGGCCAGTTGAACAGCGACCCGGACCCCCACGGCGACGCCTGCGACAACTGCCCCTTCGATTACAACCCCAGCCAGCACGATACGGACAACAACGGGGTGGGCAACATGTGCGAGATCGCCTGCATCGTCCTCCCCGGGGATCCCACCCCTCCTCCCGCCGATTGCGATGCCGACAACGATGCGGTGCCGGACTTTTTCGCAACCCCGGACGGAAAGGGTGAAGACAACTGCCCGGTGGACTCCAACCCGAACCAGATTGACAGCGACCGGGACGGGATTGGAGACGTGTGCGACCCGGACATCGACCATTACGGGCGCTGGGAGCACACCACCGCCACCCTGTTCCCGCGCATCTATAAAGTGGGCGGGGCCAACGCGGCGGGGCTGGTGGACCACACGCATTTCTTCGACACCACCGATGGCCGATGGTATGAAGACCGCATGATGCCCGAAAGCCGCGCCGGGCACAGCATGGTGGTGGCGGGGGGGGTCATGAACGTCATCGGCGGCCGCAACGACGCCGGCATGGCCGCCGGCATCCTTCAGTACTACCCGTCCCGCGGCAACAGTTACACGTGGAATGTGGACGGCGCGGCCGAATGCACCACCTCCCCCACCTCCCCGTGGCAGTTCGCTCCCGCCGTAAGTGCAACCCTGTTGCAGCCGCGCCAGAACGGCGCCGCGGTGGTGGTGCCGCGCGCCGGAGGGGATGAAATCCATTACATCGGCGGCCGCACCACCACCGCCAGCACCGGCAGCATCGTGGGCACGGTCGAGTCGTTTCGCTCCGATGGCGCGGGCAACCTGACCCGGATCACCAGCCTGCCGCCCCTGCCGTTTGTAACGGCCGAGCACGCCGCAGTCTTCGTAGCCGCCGCCCAAACACCGCCGACAGTGGGGGATGCGATCTACGTGTTCGGCGGCACCAACAACGGCATCGACCCGAACTTCGTGGACATCGGCGCCGGCACCCCGGATTTGCGGGCGCTGGTATGGCGCATTGACCTGCAGGCCGCCCCCCCCGCCGTTCCCCAGTGGATTTTGCTGTCCACCAGCAACAGCAATCCCGGCGATGCCGCCCCCCGCCCTCGCCGGCAGCACACCGCGTCGCTCCTGAACGGAAAAATCTACCTGATGGGCGGGATCGGACTGCCCGATCCGGGAACGGTGACCATCGATCCGATCACCCTGGTGGACGTGTTCGATCCGGCCACGGAAAGCTGGAGCACCGACCCGGAATCGCTCTGGCCCAACCCCGCGCGCGGGGCCTCGGCAGCGGTGTTCGACGAGGCGTCGTTCCCGCGCAATCTGTCACGCCAGGCGGGGGTGGTCAGCCAGATCGACGCGACCATGGACCCGGTGAGCCGTGACCTGTACGTGGCGTGGCGCAACGAATACCTGGTCGGGTCCGATCCGTTCCAGCTCAATACCCTGTCCAATCTGCACATGGCGCGCTCCAGGGACAATGGCGTCACCTTCATGGAGCCGGTGCGCATTTCCAACATCGGCGGGCAGGTCTCGCTGATCAACAGCCAGTTCCGTGAACCGCGCATCGCGGTCGGGCCGAGCGGCGCGGTTCACGTCGCCTGGATGCTCACCGGCGACCCCACCCAGATCGGCGGCAGTCCCGGAGAGGATCTGGTGTATGCGGTCTGTCCGCGCAGCAATACCGCCCCTACCGGCCTGGCCTGTCCCACCCAGCCGACGGGACTGCATTTTCCCCTGGAGCGGGTGGTCATCAACGGAGCCGCCCCCGCCGGGGTGCTGGCCAATCCGGAACTGGCGGTGGACAGCGCCGGCAACGCCTATCTGGCGTGGATCAATGCCGCCGGAACCATCCGCTACCAGACCGCCTCCGCCAATGAAATCGTGGTGCCCGGCGTATACCTGGCGCGCCGCAACGCAGGGGGCAGTTTTTCGTCGCCGATCCTGCTGTCCACCCACATGGAGGCACGCCGGGAGGCGATTCAGGAACTGTTTCCCGAGGCGGACATCCAGCAGCTGCTGGCTGACCTGGCCGCCGGAACATCCAGCCCGACGCTTACGACCGAGCCGGGGGGTGGCGTGGACGTGATGTGGTCCAACGGCACCGAAGTCCTCATCCGCCGCAGCCGGGACGGCGTTCGTTTTCTGGACGAACGGAGTCTGGTTCAGTGGTGGGAGAGCACCCTGCCCAGCCTGACCATGCTGCAGGAGCCCGTTCCCCTCACCAACGCCGAGCGCCGGCAACCGGGAATCCTGCAGGCCCCCAGTGGCGATCTGGTCCTTCTGTGGCACACGCTGGCGGACACCACGGGACAGGGCGACCTGTCCAGCCATGTCTTCACCGCGCTGATCACGCCCACCGCCGGCCCCTGATCGCGGCCGCCACAGGGCTGCGGGCGCCCGTTACCGCAGCACCTTGTACCCGTTGCGCCCGGCATATACCGCGCGGCTGCCCAGGGCCTCCTCGATACGCAACAACTGGTTGTACTTGGCGATGCGGTCGGTACGGCACGCGGAGCCGGTCTTGATCTGCCCGGCGCCGGTGGCCACCGCCAGATCGGCCAGGGTGGTGTCCTCGGTCTCCCCGGAGCGGTGCGAAATCACCGCCGTGAAGCCGGCCTCCTGGGCCATGCGGATGGCGTTCAGGGTTTCGGTGAGGGTGCCGATCTGGTTGAACTTGATCAGGATGCTGTTGCCAATCCCCTCGCGAATGCCGCGGGACAGGCGCTCGGTGTTGGTCACGAACAGGTCGTCCCCCACCAACTGCACCCGGTCGCCCACCGCTTCGGTGAGGGCCTTCCACCCCTTCCAGTCATCCTCGGCCATGCCGTCTTCAATGGAGACAATGGGGTAGCGGCTCACCCAGTCCTTCCAGAACGCCACCATCTGGTCCGGGTCCTTGCGGCCCTCGCCGGAGCGCGAAAAGTTGTAATGGTTGTCGCCATAGAACTCGGTGCTGGCCGGATCCAGGGCAATGCCCACCTGCTCACCGGGGGTGTAGCCGGCCTTCTCGATGGCCTCCATCACCAGCTTGAGGGCTTCCTCGTTGTTCGGCAGGTCGGGGGCGAAGCCGCCCTCGTCACCCACGCCGGTGGACAGGCCGCGCCCCTTGAGCACCTTCTTGAGGGTGTGGAAAATCTCCGTGCCGCAGCGCAGCGCCTCGCGGAACGAATCGAAGCCGAGGGGCACCACCATGAACTCCTGCAGGTCCACGCTGGAGTCCGCGTGGGCGCCGCCGTTCAGGATGTTCATCATCGGCGTAGGCAGCACGCAGGCGTCCTCCCCGCCCAGCCATGCATACAGCGGCATGCCCTTGGCCTTGGCGGCGGCCTTGGCGCTGGCCAGCGACACCCCCAGAATGGCGTTGGCCCCCAGCCGCCCCTTGTTGGGGGTGCCGTCCAACTCGATCATGCGATTGTCGACGGAAGCCTGATCGGTGGCGTCCAGTCCCTTTACCGCCTTGGCCAGTTCGCCGTTCACGGCGGCCACGGCCCGGGTCACCCCCTTGCCCAGATAGCGGGAACCGCCGTCGCGCAGTTCCACTGCCTCATAGGCACCGGTGGAGGCTCCGGACGGCACGATGGCCGCGCCCACTGCGCCACACTCCAGCGTCACTTCCACCTCCACCGTCGGGTTGCCCCGGCTGTCGAGCACTTCCCTGCCGTGTACCTTGGCGATTTCACGCATGACCTGATTCTCTCCTGACACGAATCACAGAGCTTCCGGCCCGGACTTCGGGTCCGGTCCGGAGCGGTGTGCGGTTACTGCCGTGGTGCTCACGGCTTGACTCCGGAGCGGATGAAGGCGGCCTGCGCCTCCTTTCCGCGCCCCAGTTTCTCATACATTTCACCCAGACGGCGGAACGCCTCGCGATCGCCGGGGCTCAGTTCGGTGGCGCGCAGGAACGCGGCCTGCGCGCGCTCGTACAGTCCTTGCTTGGCCAGCACCTGGCCCCGGTTGAAGTGGGCACGGGCCACGTTGGGGTCGATTTCAACCGCCTGATTGGCCGTGGCCAGGGCCTGCTCCAGATCACCCAGCCCGAAATGAATGGCCGAGATGGTGGTGAGGATCTCGGCACGCTCGGCGGCGGTTCCGGCGTCCACGCCGGACAGCAGCGTCTCGGCGTCCTCCAGGGCCTGGTCCAGTTCACCCCGGGAAATACGCAGCTGGATCAGGTTGAAGCGGGCATCCCGATAGCCCTCATCCAGGCGCAGGGCGTCACCGCAGGAACGTTCCGCCTGCTCCAGACGGTTCCACGCCATGTAGGTGACGCACAGGTTGTTGTGCGGCACCGGGCTGTCCGGGTCCAGTTCCGCGGCCTGGTTAAAGTGCTGCTCGGCGCGGCCGTATACCCCCATGCGCAGGAAGTTGGCGCCCTGGTTGTTGTGCACCTCCGGGTAGTGGTCGTTCAGTTCAATCACATGGCGGTAGGCGGCCACCGACGCATCCAGATTCCCCAGTTGCGCTTCCAGCATGCCCAGGTTGAAGTGCAGGTCCGGGTCGCCCGCATCCAGACTCACCGCCTTGCCGTAGGCCTCGGCGGCATCCTCCAGACGCCCCAGCATCTCCAGGGCACTGCCCCGGTTGTTATGCACCATGGCGCGGGTGGCGTCGTGTTCCAGACTGCGGTCATACCAGTTGAGCGCCTGCTCCCCCTTGCCCAGTTCCAGCAGGATGTTGCCCACGTCGAAATAGGTTCCCGCGGCCTCGGGGTTCATCTCCACGGCCAGGGTGAACTGCTCCGTGGCGGCGGTGGCGTTCCCCTGCCGCATGAGCACGTTGCCCAGCGCCACGTGGGCCGGGGGATGCTTTTTGTGACGCTTGATGAGCTTGCGCAGGACCGATTCCGCCTCCCTCAGATCCCCGGCGGCCAGCAACGCCTCCCCCAGGTGCAACTGGGCCTCCGGCGAGCGTTTCTCGCGGGACGCCGCCTCCCGGTACAGGGACAGGGCCTCGTCCACCCGCCCGCGCGATTGCAGCACTTCGCCCAACCGCAAATACAGGGAAACCTCCCCCGGCGCCTGTTCCAGCGCCTTGCGGTAGGCGGATTCGGCCTCCTCCAGCATGCCGTGGCGCACGTAGTAGTCGCCGAATTCCCGGTACACCCCGGGTGCCGGAGGGACCGGCGGCGCCTCGGTAAAGGCCGGAGCATCCTCCCCTTCGCCCGCCTCCCCGGCCTCGCCATCGTCCACCGGCGCCTCCTCCCCGGCGGCAGAGCCGGTGAGACCCATCTCAATGTCCTCCGGGGCCGATTCCTGGGCCGGGGCCGTGCCCGGAAGGGCCAGCAGCAGCATTATCATCAGCGTCGCCAGGGACGAAAACCACACCATACGGATCATGACACACCACCGGCGGAGGGCGGATTCACCGCCACCACCGTTTCCACATAGGTCCGGGGCTCCGCGTCCCAGACAAAGCCCTTGAAATCCAGCGCCCGCCCGCCGCTCACGTCCACCACCAGATACACCAGTTCCGGATAGGTGGGGATCCGCGCCGTCACCTGCTCACCCGCGCCGGTCACCCGCCCGGCAGCCACCAGTTCCGCCACCCGCCCCTCGCTGATTCCTTCGCCCCGGGCGAAAACCGGCACCGAAAGGGTCATGGAGGGGGCCGCCTGGCGCTGGTCCTCGTCTGAAAAATAGGCCCCCACGTCCGCATGGGAGTGGACGATGCCCTTGAACTCCCTCCCCGCGTCCCGGCACTCGCGGGTCAGCCGGAACAGGTCCGCCGGATCGATGCGGTAGGCGGTGCGCGCATCCCGGTGGGCCGCCGGGTCTTCCCGGTGCAGGTCGTTCTGAATGTTGGCACAGGCGGAAAAACGGTCTGCCAGCGCCTGTCCGGCGGGACCGGTCAGCACGCCGCAGGCCTCCTCCGGGTACGCCCCTTCGCAGTGGGCGAACACCTCGGCCAGGACCGGGGCGGAAACCGTGATCCGCGCCATGTCAGGAAACCAGTTCCGGCGGCAGCGAAAAGGCCACCTCCTCTTCCGGCCCCGGCAGGACCCGGACCCGTGCGGCCCCGCCGCCGGACAGCCGGTCCACCACCTCGGCCACCAGCACTTCCGGGGCGCTGGCCCCGGCGGTAACCCCCACCACCGGATTGCCGGTGAACCACTCCGGGTTCAGGTCGGAGGCCCGCTCGATCAGGTACGCCTCGCAGCCGTTGGCTTCCGCCACCTCGCGCAGGCGGTTGGAGTTGGAGGAATTGGGAGCGCCGATCACCAGCACCAGATCCACCTGTTCCGCCAGGTGCTTGACCGCCTCCTGGCGGTTGGTGGTGGCATAGCAGATGTCCTCGCGGGCGGGGCCCACGATGGACGGAAACTTTTGTCTGAGAGCGGCCACCACGTGCCGCGTGTCGTCCACGCTCAGGGTGGTCTGGGTCACAAAAGCCAGCTTCTCCGGGTTCTTCACGGTCAACGCCTGTGCGTCCTCCGCGCTGCTCACCAGCAGCACGCCGCCGTCCGGCGCCTGGCCCATGGTGCCCAGCACCTCCGGGTGACCCGCGTGGCCGATCAGCACCACCTCGCGGCCGGCCCGGCAGTGGCGCAGCACCTCCAGATGCACCTTGGTCACCAGCGGGCAGGTGGCGTCAATCACCCTCAGGCCGCGCAGGGCCGCTTCCTCCACCACCGCTCGGGACACCCCGTGGGCGGAAAAGATCACCGTGGCGCCGTTGGGCACCTGGGACAATTCCTCCACGAACACCGCCCCCATGTCCCGCAGGCTGTCCACCACATAGCGGTTGTGGACGATCTCGTGGCGCACGTATACCGGAGCCGGAAACAACTCGAGCGCGCGCTCGACGATCTCGATGGCGCGCTCCACCCCGGCGCAGAAGCCGCGCGGGTTGGCCAGCACCATTTGCAGGCTGGCGCCGTCGGGGTTCGATTGGGGTTGCGGTTGCATGTCAACGTGTCTCGCTAAAAGAGAGTGTGGGATTTTACCAGAGCGGCCCGCCAGGTGCGCGGTTTTTGCCGGGGGGCGGCCTATAACTTGTACAGATCCGACTCCTGCAATCCCGCCGCCTTACCCCCTGGATACCCCCCCAGCAGACGCTGGACATATTTCCCGATCAGATCCGCCTCCAGGTTCACCCGGCCACCCGGCGCGAGGGACAGCAGGGTGGTGTGGCTGCCGGTATGGGGGATGATCATCACGCAGAATCCGGTGGCATCCAGCGCGTTGACCGTCAGGCTCACCCCCTCGATGCAGATAGAGCCCTTCTCCACGGTCAGCGCCAGCACTTCAGAGGGGGCATCGAACCAGATTTCGGTGGCCTTGCCCGCCGTGCGCATGGCGCGCACCGTGCCCACCCCGTCCACATGGCCGGACACCAGGTGCCCCCCCAGCCGCCCGCCCAGGGCCATGGCGCGTTCCAGATTGACCGGGGAGCCGGCAGCCAGTTGGCCCAGGGTGGTTACCCGGCAGCTCTCCGCCGACACGTCGCAGGCAAAGCCGTCCCTCTCCAGGCGGGTGACGGTCAGGCAGGCGCCATTGACCATGATCGAGTCCCCCAGACGGGTGCCCTCCAGCACCGACCGGCAGGCGACGACCAGGGTGCGCCCCCCTCCGGCGGCCGGATCGGCGCGGCGCACCGAGCCCAGTTCCTCAACGATTCCGGTAAACATGCTCCCCTTCGCTTCCTTCCAGTGCCCCCCAGCAGGCCACGCGCTCCGCCGGGCACGCCCCCGCGCGCAGCAGCCGCCACGGGGTTCCGGTCACATCCACAAGGGTGGAACGGTCTCCGGCGGGCAGTACCCCGGCATCCAGCAGCAGGTCGACCCCGGCCAGTTGCGCCACCGGCTGCGGATCGCCGGTGGCGTCCTCCCCGGAACGGTTGGCGCTGGTGGCGGGCAACGCGCCACCGCACAGGTTCAGCAGCGCCTCGGCCACCGGAGCCGCCCCCGCCGGGATGCGCCGCACCCCCACGGTGCCGGTTCCGGCGGTGATGGCCTCCGGCAGTGAGGGCGCCGCGGGCACCACCAGGGTCAACCCGGCGGGCCATGCGGAAACCAGAGCGCGGGCGGCCGCGGGCACCCCCGCCGTCACCCGCGGCAGGCCGTCCGCGGTAACCGCCAGCAGGAGCGGTTTGTGCTCCGGCCGTCCCTTGGCGGCAAACAGGCGCGCCACGGCGGCCGGGTTCCACGGGTCGCAGGCCAGGGCGTAAAAATGCTCGACCGGATAGGCCACCACCCCCCCGGCGCGGATCACTGCCGCCGCGTCGGCCAAGGCATCGGGCTCCGGACGGGCCGCATCGACGGCCAGCCGGCGCGCCGTGTCAGCCTTCCTTGGCGAGGCGCTGTTCAAGGGCCTCGGCCTTGGCCGTAACCTGCTCGGCCATGTCGTCCCGGTACACGTCCAGCCGGGCGGCCACGTCCACGTTGGAGCGGCCGATGATCTGCGCCGCGAACACCCCGGCGTTCTTGGCCCCCGCCTTGCCCACCGCCATGCACGCCACCGGAATGCCGCCCGGCATCTGCACGATGGACAGCAGGGCGTCCAGGCCGTTCAGGCTGGTGGCATCAATGGGCACGCCGATGACCGGAATGTTGCATTCGGCGGCGATCACCCCCCCCAGATGGGCGGCGGCGCCGGCGCCAACGATGATGGCGTGAAAGTGCTTGCGCTTGGCCTCCTCCACCCAGTGGCGCACCCGGTGCGGGGTGCGGTGGGCGGAGGCCACGGTGACCTCATAGGGAATACCGAACTCCTTGAGCATCTTCGCGGCCTGTTCCATCACCGGCCAGTCCGAATCGGACCCCATGACAATGCCGACCATTGCGTTTTGCGCCATGTCCCGAACTCCTTCGTCTGATTGTCCCTGAACCGTTACCCTTTGCCAGCGCCGTGACGCGCGGCCTTGGCGCCGATATCGCGCCGGAACTGCCCCCCCTCGATGCGGATCCGCCCGGTGGCGTTGTAGGCCAGATCGATGGCCTTGCGGATGGTGGCCGCCCGCGCGGTCACCCCCAGCACCCGGCCTCCGGCGGTCACCAGCTTGCCGTTCTTGATGGCGGTGCCCGCGTGGAACACCATCACCCCGTCGTACTGCTCCGCATCCTCGATGCCGGTGATCAGGCTGCCCTTGGTGGCGGTTTCCGGATACCCGGAAGAGGCGATTACCACGCACACCGCGGCGTCATCGGACCACTTCACCCGCACCTTGTCCAGGGTGCCGTGGGCACAGGCATCGAAGATCTCCAGCAGGTCGCTGTCCAGGCGGCTGAGGATCGGCTGGGTTTCCGGGTCGCCGAAGCGGCAGTTGAACTCCAGCACCTTGATGCCGTCTGCGGTGATCATCAGCCCCGCGTACAGGATGCCGGTAAACGGCGTGCCCATCTCGCGCATGCCGTCAATCACCGGGCGCATCACCTTTTCCAGCGCAAACTGTTCCCGCTCGGGGGTCATCACCGGGGCCGGGGAATAGGCGCCCATGCCGCCGGTGTTGGGGCCCCGGTCGCCATCGAAAATGCGCTTGTGGTCCTGGGCTGTCACCATCGGCACGATGGTTTTGCCATCGGAAAACGCCAGATAGGACGCCTCCTCACCGTCCAGAAACTCCTCGATCACCACCCGCGCGCCCGCCTCGCCAAACACCCGGGCGTCCAGAATCTCGCGCACCGCCGCTTCGGCGTGGGCCAGATTCTCGGCAATGATCACGCCCTTGCCCGCGGCCAGGCCGTCGGCCTTGACCACGTAGGGGGCGGACAGCTCCCGCAGGTATTCCAGGGCCGGGGCCGACTCGGTAAAGGCGCGGGAGGCCGCCGTGGGCACGCCGAAGCGGGCCATGATCTCCTTCGAGAAGGCCTTCGAGCCCTCCAGCCGGGCGGCATCGCCGGACGGACCGAACAGCTTCAGACCGGCGTCGGCAAAGCGGTCGGCGATCCCCGCCGCCAGCGGCGCCTCGGGGCCGACCACGGTCAGGTCGATGCCCTCCCGGGTGGCAAAGCCGAGCAGGCCGTCGATGTCGTCGGCGGAAATATCCACACACTCGGCCACATGGGCGATGCCCGGGTTGCCGGGGGCGGCATACAGTTTTTTCAGCCGCGGGCTCTGGGCCAGTTTCCAGGCCATGGCGTGTTCCCGGCCGCCACCACCCACAAGCAGTACGTTCATGATCTCCTTTTGCACTCGCACTACGCCGGGGGAAGCGCTTTCCAGCGGCTTCGTCCTGCCCGGCATGGGATTAAACCCAATCAAGAAGCATGCTATTGTACACGCCCGTACCTGTTCGCCGAACCCCCCGCCCGCGCATGTTTTTTGGAGCGGGGCGTAGTGAATTGCAAAGTGAATTGCAAGATGTTGAATTCAGTCAGTCGTGCCGTTTCCTCCCGGCTTCTCGCCGCGTCCCTGTATTTCCTGCTGGCCGCCGGGCTGGCAGGGTCCCCCGCCCTGGCCCAGGGGCCGCCTCCCGCCAAGGTGGCGGTGGATCAGGTAACCCGCGCGGCGGTGCGTGAAACCACGGTGCTGATCGGCACCGTGGAGGCGTTTCAGACCAGCACCGTAGCCTCGGTGGTGTCGGCCCGCGCCGAAAAGCTGCTGGTGCGCACCGGCGACCGGGTCAAAAAGGATGCCCCCCTGCTGCTGCTGGACACCACCCTCACCGGCGCCGACCTGCGCCAGTCCGAGGCGCGCGCCGAGGCGGCCCGCGTGCAGGTGGCGCAGGACGAGGCGGACCTGGCGATGGCCCGCAAGCTGCTGCCGGAAGAGGCGGTGAGCACCGATCTGGTGGCGGCCCGGGAGCGCAACGTATCCCGCTCCCGACAGGAACTGGCGCAAAGCGCCGCCGACGTGGAGCGGCTGACCTACCTGATGGAAAACGCCACCGTGCGCGCCCCCTTTTCCGGGGTGGTGGTGGCGGAGCTGGCGCAGGCCGGCGAGTGGGTGCCGGTGGGCGGCGGCATCGTGCGGCTGGTGGACCTGTCCACCGTGCGCGTGGTGGTGTGGGTGCCGGAAAACGTGGTGGGCAGGCTCACCACCGGCGACACGGTCACCGTCCACACCGAGGCGGGGCAGGTGTCCGGCACCATCCACTCGGTCACCCCGGAGGGGGACCCCAAGAGCCGCACCTTCCCGGTGGAGATCCGCATCGGCAACCGGAATGGCCACCTGTTCGCGGGCATGCTGGCGCGGGTGAACTTTGCCGTGGGCCAGCCGGAACAGGTCCTTACCGTGCCCAAGGACGCGGTGGTCACCCGCGGCGATTCCTCCCACCTGTGGAAGGTGGTGGAGGGCAGCGCGGTGCGCGTGCCGGTGACCGTGGGCCGCGAGGGGGAGCGCGGCCGGGTGGAGGTGACCCCGATGGGCGAACTGAAACCGGGCGACACCGTCATCACCCGCGGCAACGAGCGCGTGCGCGACGGGCAGGCGGTGGAAGTGGCCGAGTAGCCCCATGACCCGTCCCGCCAATCTCATCGCCCGCATGATCGCCCGCCCGGTGGCGGTGACCGTGGGGGTGCTGCTGGTGGTGCTGATCGGCGCCACGGCGCTGCTGCGCCTGCCGATCCAGCTCACTCCGGAAGTGGTCAAGCCGTCCATCACCATCGAAACCAACTGGCGCGGCGCATCCCCGCTGGAGGTCGAGCGGGAAATCATTCTGCGCCAGGAGGAGGTGCTGCGCGGCACCCCCGGCCTGGTGGACATGGAATCCGAGGCCCGCGAGGGGCAGGGGCAGATCACCCTCACCCTGACCACCGGCACCGACATGGACGCGGCCCTGGTGCAGGTTTCCAACCGCCTGTCCCAGGTGCGCGAAAGCCCGCTGGATGCCGACCGGCCGATCCTGTACACGGTCAACGCCAATCAGGGCGCCATCGCCTGGCTGATTTTAAAACCCGCCGCGGGCAACACGAACCCCATCGGCACCTACCGCAATTTTGCGGAAAACGTGGTCAAGGCGCGTTTCGAGCGCATTCGCGGGGTGGGGCAGAGCAACGTGTTCGGCGGCTGGGAGCAGGAGCTTCAGGTGATCGCCGACGCGGACCGCATGGCCGCCTACGACATCACCCTGGCCGACATCGCGCGCATCATCGACCGGGAAAACCGGGACATCACCGCCGGCAACCTGGACGAGGGCAAGCGCCGCCTCACGGTGCGCGTGGCGGGAGCCTATCAGACCCCGGAGGACCTGCACCGGGTGGTCATTCCCACCGCCTCCGGCGCGCCCCTGTTTCTGGGCGATCTGGCCGAGGTGCGCATCGGCTACCGGGCGCCGGACCGCTCCGTGCGCCAGAACGGCGAACCGGCGGTGGCCGTCAACGTGATCCGCGAATCCGGCTCCAACACCCTGGAGATCATGGCCCAGGTGAAGGAGGCGGTCATCGAGCTGAACGCCGGAGCGCTGAAGGATCAGGGCCTCACCCTGACCCAGGTGTACGACGAGAGCGAGTACATCAACCGCTCCATCAACCAGGTGCAAAGCAGCCTGACCGTGGGCGGCATCCTGGCCATCATCGTGCTGCTGCTGTTCCTGCGCTCGGCCTCCTCCACCATCGTGGTGGCCACCGCCATCCCGATCAGCGTGATCGGCACCTTCGGCATGCTGTGGCTGCTGGACCGCAACCTGAACGTGGTGTCGCTGGCGGGCATGTGCTTTGCGGTGGGCATGGTGGTGGACGCGGCCATCGTGGTGCTGGAGAACATCTACCGCCACCGGGAAATGGGCAAGGACCGGATCAGCGCCGCCCTGGATGGCATGCGCGAGGTATGGGGCGCCGTGCTGGCCAGTACCGTGACCACCGTGGCGGTGTTCCTGCCGATCGTGTTTCTGGAGGTGGAGGCGGGGCAGATGTTCGAGGACATCGCCATCGCCATCGCCACCGGCGTCACCCTGTCGCTGCTGGTGTCGATCACCGTGATTCCCACCTTCGCCGCTCGCATTCTGGGCGGCGACAAGGACAAAAAGGACGCAAAACCGCTCAAGGAACTGGCCCATCACGGCGGACGGGTGGCGGACTGGATTGCCGACCGGGTGGATGCCCTGTGCGCCCGCACCGGCCGCCAGCTGGCCACGCTGGCGCTGGTGGCGCTGGCCGCGGGGGGCATGATGTGGCTCAGCCCGCAGGCGGAATACCTGCCCGAGGGCAACCGCAACCTGGTGCTGGGCATCCTGCTGCCGCCCCCCGGCTACAACGTGGATGAAATCGTGCGCATCGGCCAATCCATCGAGGCCGACATGCGCCCCCTGTGGGAGGCGGAGGTGGAGCACGAGGGCCGGCCCGCCGTATCCAACTTCTTTTACGTGGCCTCCGGCCAGCAGGTGTTCATCGGCGCCCGCACCCGCGACCCGGAGCGCATCCGCGAACTGATTCCGGTCATGCGCGAAACCCTGGGCAGGGTACCGGGGATGATCGCGCTGGTGTTCCAGTCGTCCATCTTCGCCCGTGGCTTGGGCAGCGGCCGCAGCGTGGACATCGAGTTTACCGGACCGGATCTGGAGCAATTGGTGGGTCTGGGGGGGCGCACCTTCGGCATGGCCATGGGCGCCCTGCCCGGCGCCCAGATCCGCCCCAAGCCCAGCCTGGACATCGGCAATCCGGAGATCCGCGTGGTGCCCGACCGGCTGCGGGCCGCCGACGTGGGCCTTCCGCTGCCCGATCTGGCGGTCTCCCTGGCGGCCATGGTGGACGGGGCGAAAGTGTCCTCCTTCGCCTGGCAGGGGGAGGAGATCGACATCACCCTGTACGCGGTGCCGCCGGAGGCGCGGGAGGCGTACATGGTGAACCCGGCGGGGCTGGTGAACGTGCCCAAGCTCCCCTTGCGCACCGCGCGCGGCGACATGGTCACCCTGGACGCGGTGACCCGGGTGGCGGAAACCAGCTCCCCCACCCAGATCAACCACGTGGAACGCCGCCGCGCGGTGGTGATCAGCGCCGTGCCGCCGGAGGAAATGAGCCTGGAGGCGGCGCTGGACGCGGTAAACAACCAGGTGCTGACGCCGCTCCGGGAGCAGGGGGCCATCCGCCCCCCCTACGCGGTGCGCCTGACCGGCACCGCCGACGAACTGTCGGTGACCATGGACGCCCTCAAATGGAACACCCTGCTGGCGGTAGTGATCGTGTTCCTGCTGATCGCCGCCCTGTTCGAGAGCTTCCTGTACGCGCTGGTGATCATGGTGGCGGTGCCCACGGCGGCGGCGGGCGGCATTCTGGGGCTGATGCTGGTGGATGCCTTCGTGGCCGACCAGCGGCTGGACATCCTGACCATGCTCGGTTTCGTGATTCTGGTGGGCATCGTGGTGAACAACGCCATCCTGATCGTGCACCAGAGCCTGATTTACATCCGCGAGCAGGGCAACTCCCACCGGGAGGCGCTGAAACGGGCGGTGCGGGCGCGGGTCCGGCCGATTTTCATGAGTACCTTCACCACCGTGTTCGGCATGTTCCCGCTGGTCACCTTTACCGGCCCCGGCTCCGAACTGTATCGCGGCATCGGCAGCGTGGTGGTGGGCGGCCTGCTGGTATCGACCTTCTTTACCCTGGTGCTGGTGCCGGTGCTGTTCTCGCTGCTGATGGATCTGCGGCACCGGATCACCGGCAGCGCCGTGGAAACCGGCTAGGAACTCTCCAGGGAAACACGTTCGATGCACGCACCGTCCCCCGCAACCGCCTCCCCGGACCGGCTCGCCCCACGTGCCGCCCGGGTTTTGATGGCGGCCTTGTTGATGGTGCTGGCCCTGTTGGTGGCCCGTCATTTCACCATCGTGACCTACCCCTACCAGCACGAGCTGCGCGAAGGCGCCATGCCCCTTCTTACCCAGCAAATGCTGTCCGGGCCACCGCTCTACACCCTGGAAAGCGAACCGGTCCATTTCCAGCCGTACGGCCCCGGGTATCACTGGGTGGCCTACCCGTTTGCGGCCGTGTTCGGCTCCACCCTGCCGGTTCACCGGGCGCTGACGGCGTTCTGCATCGCGCTGCTGTGCGGGATGCTGTACCTGGCCGCGCGGCACATGGGCGCCGGGCGGGAGTGGGCGCTGACCACCGCGGCGGTGGCGTATGCGATCAATCTGTTCTACGTCCTCCCCCTTGCCCGCCCCGACGCCCTCGGCCAGTTGCTGATGCTCGCCTCGGTCCTGATTCCCTGGTGGTTCCGGTATTCCCCGCCCAGCCTGGCGTTCGCGGTGGCATGCGGGGTATTCGCTTTTTTTACCAAGACCTATTTCGTGCTCGGCCTGCCCATCGTGGCCGCCTACATGTTCCTGTTCGTGTCCAAACGAAAAGGGGTGTTGTTCGGGCTGGTGTGCGCCGCCGCCCTGGCCGCAACGGTCGGAGCCGCCGCCGCAAACTGGGAGATGTACCTGTTCGATACCTTCCAGCATCAGGCCGGATCGGTGAGCGGGTATTCGCTGCCGCATCTGCTGCGGCAACTCAAGGTCTACACGCTTGGGTACTGGCCGGTGCTGGCCATCGTCCTGGCCGGGGCCGGGCTCCTGTGGCGGGACGCCCGGCTGGCCACCCCCCCGGTCCGGGCGAAGGGCTCGCTGCTTCCCGATCGCTTGTCGTTGCGGGATCTGGCCGCCCCCTTGTTCAGCCGGGGGGTGGACCTTCCACTGTTCGCCCTGTTGGTGACCACCACGTTGATTGTCTATCCGCTGGGCGGGCACAAGGGCAATTACATGGTCTACCTGGTGGAACTGATCACCCCTTTTCTGCTGCTGGTCACCACGGCAACCGTCATGCGCATGAGCCGGGCGGCGCCGGGGGGCGCCCTCCGATACAAGGCGGCGCTGCTGCTGCTGCTGGTGCACCTGGCGCAGATCACCTTCGTGATCCTTCCGCAGCTGGACACGGAATCCTCCGGGGACCGCGCAACCATGGATCGGCTGCGGGAACTGGTGGCCCGCGCGGACAACCCGTTCCTCACCCAGGCTCTGGCAAGCGTGGCGCTGGATCAGGGCAAGCCGGTACATGACAGCGGAATGACCCCGTTTTTCATTTACAACACCATCGGCCCACGCGGGCTGTTTGCGCCCAACCCCAAAGCCCTTGGGCCGGAGGCGCAACACGCCATGCAGTATGTCCGGCTGCAGGACGAGATGCTGTTTGACCGCCGCTATGACCTGCTGGTGATTCAGGATTTTCCCGATGGCGGCGTGCCGCTGGATCAGTTGTACGACCGCCGCCTGGCCAACCTGAAGTACCGCGAACTCGAACGCCACACCCTTCACATGCGTCAGAGCGGTCAGGTCGTCCCGGTGCGTGTGATGGTGCCCTCCGGTCCACCCGCCCTCCCGCGTCCGGCCGATGCCCGGCCGTGAACGGGGCGCCGGAAGCAGTATGGTAATATTGGTGGCTGAAGATGTTTTGCACAGACCGGTTGATTGACCAGCCTCCCTGGTGCAATCCGCCCCGCTGAGTCAGGTGTTCGTGTGTATCAGTACGATCCCGATTTTTACCGCTATATCAACAAGGGGGCGATCGCGTCCGCCCAACGCGTGGTGGAGTCCCTCACCCGCCACCTTCCCGTTCGCTCCGTGGCCGACTTCGGCTGCGGTCAGGGCGCCTGGTTGTCTGTCTGGAAGGAGCGGCACAAGGCGACGGTCACCGGACTCGATGGCGACTACGTGGACCGCAACGGCCTGTTGATCGCCGCCGACGAGTTCACCCCCGTCGACCTCACACGTCCACTGGACCTGGGGCGGCGCTTTGATCTCGCCCAGTGCCTGGAAGTGGCCGAACATCTGCCGCAAAGCGCGGCCGCCACGCTGGTGCACACCCTCACCCGGCACGCGCCGATGGTCATGTTTTCCGCCGCGCCTCCCGGCCAGGGGGGTGAAAACCACGTCAATGAACAGCCCTACGCGTTCTGGCGCGATCTGTTCGCCCAGGAAGGGTTCCTGGCGTTCGACCCGATCCGCCCGGCAGTCGCCGGAATGGCCGAGGTGGAACCGTGGTACCGGTACAATATTCTGCTGTTTGTGCACCGGGATCAGGTGGCCGGGTTGCCGGCCGAGGTTTCCCGCCACCGGATTCCGGACCACGCACCGGTTCCGGACGTGAGCCCGCTTCCCTACCGGATCCGCAAATGGTTCATATCGCTCCTGCCGGTATCGGTAATGACCGGCCTGGCCACCCTGAAAAAGCACCTGTCCATCGCTTCCCGGCGCGAAGCGCCCGGGGGCGGGTCCGCGGGCTGAGCGCCGCGCCGTAACCGCCCATGACCCGAGGAACCCTGATCATGCTGTGCGCCGCAACGGTTTCCGCCGCCAGCGGCCAGTTGCTGTTCCGGGTGGGTGCGCGGGGACGCGAAGGGCTGACCGCCTTCGTCAATTTTCCGATCCTGCTGGGTTTGACATGCTATGCGATCGGCACCGCACTGTGGATTTACGCCCTGTCCTCCGAATCGCTGGTTAACGTGTATGCGTTTTCCGCGCTCACGTTCGCCCTGGTGTACCTGGGCGGGGTGGCCCTGCTGGGGGAAACCCTCACCGCAGGGGCTGTGGCCGGGGTCGGACTGGTGCTGGCCGGGCTGTACCTGATCGTCCGGTTTGGAGGTGCCACCTGAGCCGCCACCCCCATATCGCACCCAACGTGTCGCCCCCCCGGGTGAGCGTGGTGGTTCCGTGCTACAACGAGCAGGAGGTGCTGCCCGAAACCGAGTGCCGGTTGCGCGAGTTGCTGAAAGATCTGGCGGCGGAAAATCTGTGCGCCCCCGACAGCCGCCTGTGGTTCATCGACGACGGCAGCCGCGACCTCACCTGGGAGATGCTGGAGCATCTTGCGGCGGAACACGAGAACATTTCGGCCATCCGCCTGTCCCGCAACCACGGTCACCAGCGGGCCCTGCTGGCCGGGCTGTTCACCGCCGACGGCGACGTGCTGATCTCGGTGGATGCCGACCTGCAGGATGATGTCCAGACCATGCGCGACATGCTTCTGGCCTTTCATCAGGGCCACGACATCGTGTACGGGGTGCGCCGCCGACGGGACACCGACACCCTGTTCAAACGCTGGACCGCCCAGGGCTTTTACCGGGTCATGGCGGTCATGGGGGTGGACGTGGTGTACAACCACGCCGATTACCGCCTGATGAGCCGTCGCGCCATCGAAACCTTGATGGAATTCAGCGAGGCGAACCTTTATCTGCGCGGGATGATTCCGCTGCTTGGATTTTCCGCCACCCAGGTGGAATACGACCGCAGCGAGCGCCTTGCGGGGGAGTCCAAATACCCCCTGCGGCGTATGATCAGCCTGGCCTTGAACGGCATCACGTCGTTCTCGGTGGTGCCGCTGCGCATGATCAGTTTCACGGGCATCGCCATCTTTCTCATGTCGCTGGGCATCAGCGCGTGGGTGGTATGGGTACGCCTGTTCGATCAGGAAGTGGTGCCGGGCTGGGCGTCCAGCATGCTGCCCATCTCGTTTCTGGGCGGTATCCAACTCCTGTGTCTGGGAGTCATCGGAGAATACCTGGGGCGGATCTATACCGAAGTCAAACGCCGCCCCCGCTTTATCGTCGACAAGGTGGTGGGCAACCCCCGCTGACCGGCCCGGCCCGCCTCCGGCGCGCGACTATCCAGCGGGGTCCGGGCCCCGTTCCCCCATCCTCCGGTTCAGCGCGCGCATGGCAAACACCAGCGCCAGGGCAATGACCCCTGCCGCCAGCACGCTGCCCGGGTGGGCTCCGAGGGCCTCGAACCACTGGGTATAAAAGTGAATCGCGCCGAAAGTGGCCGCCGCATTGACTACCCAGCTTCGGCCCCGGCTCCAGGCCCACACCGCCACCACGATCAGGGCCACGGCCCAGCCGATGGTGAACACCCACTCCGGCACCCACACGGCCACGTTATAGCGGCGCCCATCCCCCCACAGGGAGCCGACCCAAAAGCCAAAATTGACCCACACCACGCAGGCCCGCGCGGCGGCGATGGCCAGCCGTTCGAACTCCGGCCGCAACACCTTCGACCACTGATACAGGGCGACCCCCAACACCGTGAACAGCAGCACGGTGATGGCCGGGGCGCGCACCACCAGCACATACATGGCGTGGCCATACATGGTGCCCGCCCCCACCGACGCCGCGATCAGAAACACCGCCAGCACCGCCAGCAAGGCGCTGCGGGCCAACACGGAGGCCACCGCAAACAACGCCGCCAGCGCCACGAACGTGCCACGCAGCCCGGTGCCACGCAGCATGTACACCACGCCGCCGCCGAACATGAGGGCGCCGATCATCAGGCAGGTCTGCCCCAGCAACCGCCATTCTTCCGGTCCCCGCCGCACCAGCAGCCCCCCCAGCAGGCCGATGGCCAGGCCCAGCCCGATGGCGGTGCGCGGATCCGGCACCAGCGCCAGCGCGCCAAAGATCACCGCCACCACGCCAAACCCGGTGAGGATATTCAACGCCAGCGTGCCCACCCCGCGCCCGGCGTGGGCCTTCAACGTTGCGTACAGGGCCTCGTCGATCACCCCGGCCTCGCGCAGTTGTTCCAGATCCAGAACCGATTTCACGGAATTGTGCTCCTTTCCGCCGCAGATACCGCTCCGGGGTATTCCCGCCGGCATGTTCGGGGGAAATACCACGCCGAATCCAACCATCGAGGGGGGTTAAAACGTTGCGGCACGGGGGCGGCTCCTGCGAGAATACCCTTCAGGCCTTGCGAGTGCCCCGTGGGGCAGGTACGCTCCATTGGGCACCGGGCGGCGGGAAAAGGTCAATCCCGCTCCGGTTCGACTGGCGCCGGGTTGACCGGGAGGTAAAAACCTCTATATGCTACCGGGTTCCGTATCTTGATTCTGTCGTCCGGCCATCCGCCGGACCGTGTACATGGGTGCTGAGCGAACCGATGCGACGTACGATGCTAAAGAGCAAGGTCCACCGGCTGACGGTGACCGAGGCGTGTCTCCACTACGAGGGCAGTTTCACCCTCGACGAGAACCTGATGGAGTCCGCCGATCTGGTCCCCTATGAGCGGATCGAGATCTACAACATCAACAACGGCCAGCGCTTCTCGACCTACGTGATCCCCGGCCCACGTGGCGGTGGGGACGCCTGCATCAACGGCGCCGCCGCCCGTCTGGGCGACAAGGGCGACCTGATTATCGTGGCCAGCTACGTGGACCTGGAGGCCGACGAAGTCGAGGACTTCACCCCCATCAACGTCTACGTCAACGCCGACAACACCATCCGCGAGCGCGTCTGCGGCGTGGTGATCGCCCCGTTCACGCCTTACAGCCACTGATCGAAGTCCGCTAATATGGGGGGGGAGTGGAGCCGCACAGCGGCCCCCTGTGTTGTCATCCCCGCGCGCGGAGTCGCCCCATGAGTCCGGTTGCCGTCACCGTCATTTGTTTTGTGTTGTACGCGGTGTTCTACCGCGTGTGGGGCCAGGGCCTCGGCTCGAAAATCTACGAGTTGAACCCGGACGCCCCCACCCCGGCTCACACCTGCCGCGACAACGTGGACTTCATCCCCACCAACCGCTTCGTGCTGTTTGGCCACCACTACTGCTCCATCGCCGGGCTGGCCCCCATGCTGGGTCCGGCCATCGCGGTCATCTGGGGCTGGGCCCCGGCCCTGCTGTGGGTGGTGCTGGGCACCATCCTGATCGGCGCGGTGCACGACTTTTCGGCCCTGATCCTGTCCGTGCGCCATCAGGGCAAGGGCATCGGCGCGGTGGCCGAAACGGTCATCACGCCCCGTGCGCGGGGGCTGTTTCTGGCCCTGATCTTCTTTCTGATCTCCATGGCCATGGGAGTGTTCGTGCTGGTGGTGGCCGGGTTGTTCTCCGACGTGGGGAACGCCGCCACCGCCCACCCGGAGGCGGTGGTGCCCACCTTCTCGCTGATGGGCATCGCCATGCTCATGGGGTGGCTGGTCTACCGCAGGGGCATGCGCCTGGGTCCGGTCACCGCCGTCGGCTTCGCGCTGATGGTGTTCCTCACCTGGTGGGGACTGGACCATCCGGTGGGCGGCGTCAGCCGCGAAACGTGGATGTTCGTGCTGCTGGCCTATGCGGCCGCCGCGTCCATTCTCCCGGTATGGCTGCTGTTGCAGCCGCGCGACTACCTGAACAGCCTGCTGCTGTATCTCGGGCTGGGCTCGGTGTTTGCGGGCATGTTCCTGTTGCAGCCGTCGTTTGCCGCACCGGCCCTCAACCCGAGTCCGGCGGGGGCCCCGCCCATCGTTCCGTTCCTGTTCATCGTCATCGCCTGCGGTGCGGTTTCCGGCTTTCACGGGCTGGTGTCGTCCGGCACCACCAGCAAGCAGCTCGACAAGGAATCCGACGGCTGCATGATCGGCTACGGCGGCATGGTGGGCGAGTCGATCCTCGGGCTGGCGGCGGTGCTGGCCTGCACCGCGGGCTTTGCCTCGGCGGCGGAGTGGAACACCTATTACGCCTCCTGGGGGGCCGCTTCCGGCCTGGCCGCCAAGCTGGGGGCGTTCATCAGCGGCACCGGCCTGTTCGTCAGCCAGCTCGGCGTGCCGCGGGAATTCGCCGAGGCGTTCATGAGCGTGATCGTGGTGGGCTTCGCCCTCACCAGCATCGACTCCGGCGCGCGCCTGCTGCGCTACACCTTCCACGAGATCGGCGAATCCCTGGGCATCGCCATGTTAAGCAACCGCTATGTGGCCACCCTGGCCGGGGTGATTTCCATCGGCTTTTTCGCTTTCTTCAAGGTGGACGGCAAACCGGCGGGCCTGTTTTTGTGGGCCCTGTTCGGCACCACCAATCAGATTCTGGCGGGCATGACCCTGCTGGCCGCCACCGTCTACCTGTTCCGCAAAAGGCGCCCCTACCTGTACACCATGCTGCCCATGCTGCTGGTGCTCACGGTGACCCTGTGGGCCATGGGTCACAACCTGATCGACTATGTGCGGAACAGCCAGTGGGCGCTCACCGCCGTGGGGGTGACCATTCTGGCGCTGGCCCTGTGGGTGTGCGTGGAAGCGGTGATCGTGATGCGCGCATTACGGCGCGGGACGGGGGAACCCGTGGCGGAAGAACAGGGGTAGGTGCCTCCTACCAGCCCCAACCCAAAATCAGCCCCAGATGGGAGCCACCCAGGTTCTGGCTTCCAAAGGTGAGGGGGTCGTAGCTCCCGTCCGCGTGGGTTATCGAGTAATCGAGCCCAAGATGCATGTTTCTCCCCACCCGGAACTGAACGCCCAGACCGAGCCAGTAGCCGGTGCCACTGGCGGAATCAACCACGACGTCGCCAAAGGTCGCATCATACAAATCCGAACTGATGAACGATATCCCGCCGCCGTAGTGAAAGGCATAGGGCATCTGCGGATTTTCGATGTACTGACGCACCCCGAGGTTCAATTCGTCATTGCCGATCCAAAACCCGCCCACCGTATCACTGACGCTGACACGCAATTCCCCGAACAAATAGGTGGACGACCACCCGGGCGGTGAAAAATCGAACTGCAAGCCAAATTCACCATGTTCGTCCCACGGCGCAAAATCCCCGCTGAGGGTGTTGCTGCCCAGCAGAATATTGAAATGACTGCCGTAAGTGGCCCGCGGCGCGTAGTACGGATCTCCATAGGGATCGCTGGAGGGATCCCCATACGGCCCGCCCCCCTGTGCCAGCGCCACACCGGGAATCAGTGCCACCAGCCCCGCAAAAACCACCCCCAAAATCTTGTTCCGCATGC
>Ga0224496_10000614_pt1 | contig 24270 bp, 22 predicted proteins | sample SF_Jul11_sed_USG_2_FD_168127 | JGI IMG/M metagenome (GOLD analysis project Ga0224496, IMG submission 168127) | Sediment microbial communities from San Francisco Bay, California, United States - SF_Jul11_sed_USGS_8_1 | ecosystem: Environmental > Aquatic > Marine > Sediment | place: USA...
TCCGCAGACGATCGGGCACACCCGCTTCGTTTTCCACATAATGTGGATAGGTCTGTGGATAAAATTCGTTAATGGAGGGCAACAGGTGACCCACGCCGTCACGCAGGAATGGGACATTTTCAGGGACCTGATACGTTCCAAGGTTTCTCCGGTTACCTGGCAAACCTGGTTGGCAGCCCTCGAGGACGATGGATCCGAACCGCCTCACCTTCGTTTGGCGGCCCCGTCGGAGTTCCATCTCAAATGGGTGATCGACAAGCACCTCGGGGTCATCACCGAAGCCGCCGCCGGAATCTGGGGCCCAGGAGCCCGAGTCGAGCTCCTCGCGCACACCCCCGAAATATCTGTCGACCTCGAGGACGACTGGTCAGCTCCGGAACCGAGCCTCGCCCCGGTACACCAACGGGCCGTTGATCAGCCGCCAATCAAGAGCACCCGACTGCTCAGCCGATATCGATTCGATGAGTTTGTTGTCGGTCCATCAAACAGGTTTGCTCATGCCGCGGCGATGGCGGTCGCCGAGCAACCGGGCCTCCACTACAACCCGCTATTTATCTATGGCGCGGCCGGACTTGGTAAAACTCACCTCCTGAATGCGGTGGGGCACCATGCTCTTGAACTCAATCCGAATGCCGTAGTCAGGTACGTCTCCTCTGAGAACTTTTTCAACGAATTTATCGAGGGCATCAGGAAAAAGCGGATGGCCGAGTTCAAGATGCGCTATCGGACCATCGACGTCCTGCTACTCGACGACATTCAATTCTTCGAAGGCAAAGAGCAGATCCTCGAAGAGTTCTTTCACACATTTAACGATCTCTACGAAACCGGCAAACAAATGGTTTTGAGTTCGGATCGGCATCCCCGCAACCTCGCCCACCTCGACGATCGGGTTCGTTCGCGTTTTGAATGGGGACTGCTCACCGACATCCAGGTACCCGACATCGAAACGCGCCTGGCGATTCTGCGCAAGAACACCGCTGGCTCGGCTCATGAATATCCCGAAGATGTTCTCGAGTTCATCGCCGGCAACGTATCGGACAATATCCGCGAGCTGGAGGGCGCCCTCACAAGAGTGACGGCCTACGCCACCTTGCATGGGGAAACCATCTCCTTGGCCACGACTCAAGACGTTCTCCAGGACCTGATCCCGGACTCCTCATCTCGACCGGTCACGCCGCTCGAGATCATGACGTCCACGGCTGCCGCCTTTGGGTTCTCGCACGACGAATTGGTCAGCGCCGGACGTAAGGCGCCACTGGCCCGCGCCCGGCAGATTGCCATGTACCTGGTTCGTGAACACAGTTCCCTTTCCCTGCCAAAAATCGGTGCCTTGTTCGGTGGGAGAGACCACACCACGGTTTTATATGCCATCGAGAAGGTCAAAGGCTTGTTGAAAACCGACCACGAAACCTTTGAACAAGTCACCGCGTTATCCCAAGACATCCGGATTCGTCCCCAATGAATCACCGCTCCCACACATCCCTAAATCCTCTGTGGTGGAAAGATCCCTAGTTCTCCCCATCACGTGTGGAAAGCTAAACCATCGATTACCAGGGGTTTTAGAAAGTTATCCAGATTCCACACCCCCTATTACTGCTACTACCGTTTAAGTTAATAACTAATAACAACAGAAGAAGGGCAAAGTCCTGTGCGAATCAGAGCTGAACGAGATGACCTGGCTGATGTGTTCTCACGCGCCAACCGGGGGGTTGGTCTACGGTCCGCCCAACCGATTCTGACCGGCGTCCTATGCGAGGTGAGCGGCAGTACGTTGCAGGTCACCGGCACCGACCTCGAAGTCACCGTGAGGACTACCACCCAGGTCGAGGTACTCGAAGAGGGCTCACTCGTAGCCCCGGCCAAACTGGTCGCCGAAGCCATCAAGAAGATGCCGGTCGGAGCGGTAATGGTCGCTTCCGAAGACGGAGAAGTTGTGATCTCTGGCAAGGGGCCGAAGTTCTCTCTCCGCGAGCTACCGGTTTCCGAGTTTCCGCAATTGCCAGACGTTTCGCTCGAAGGGGCTACCACCGTTGACGGAACGCTTCTCGCCGACGCGATCGCCCAGGTTACGATCGGTGCATCGTCCGATGCTGCTCGACCCATTCTGACGGGCGTGTTGGTTGAACACGACGACGATGGAGTACGGTTCGTCGCAACAGATTCCTACCGGCTGGCGGTTCGGTCACTTCCCGGTGTCGAGCTGGCCGGGTCAGGGTTGGTTCCAGCCAGGGGATTGCGCGAAATGGCACGGACTATCGGGTCCGCCAAGGTGAGCGTTGGCGTTATGGGACGTGAGGCAGTGTTCGCTTCAGACCGTGGCTCATTGACGTTACGGTTGATCGAGGGAACGTTCCCGAACTACCGACAGCTACTTCCGGCTTCATATCCGAATCGTTTTGTGGTGAATAAAGAGGCGTTACTCGAGGCCCTCGGTCGAGCTTCACTGGTTGCTGAAGATCACATTCCCGTTCGGCTTCGTATGGCCGACGGAGGTGTCGAAGTTACGGTAATTCGCCAGGACGTCGGTGGCGAGGTCGAACAGATTGAAGGCACATTTGAAGGTGAAGCCGACGAAGTGCTTATCGCATTCAATCCCCGGTACCTCACCGATGGGGTACAGGCCATCGTGGCCGACGAAATCGAATTCAGTGTCATTGATGGATTGAAGCCTTCGGTGTTGCGTGGTGTCGGCGACGAGCATTTCACTTATCTGTTGATGCCGGTTCGCGTTGCGTGAATCTCAAGTGGCTTGAGTTAGCCGAGTTTCGTTCGTACGAGGCCCTTCAACTCAAACCCGAAACCGGCGTCAACATCTACGTCGGAGAGAACGCGGCCGGTAAGACCAACATCCTGGAAGCAGTCGCCTATCTGGCCCTTATGCGGTCATTTAGAGCGATCCCAGATTCGGGGCTGGTACGACAGCTACCCGGACAGCCGCCGGCTCCAGCAGCCGTCCTGCGAGGCGAGATCACTTCTGGTGACCGAAACAGCCTCATCGAGTTGGAGCTGCCCTACGATGGCCGCCGGCGTATCCAGGTCAATCGGCAAAGGCTGACGAGGACCGCCGACATCCTCGGATACGCTCGGGTCGTTGTTTTCCTGCCAGACGATCTCGACATCATCAAAAGGAGCCCGGGTCTTCGACGGCAGTTCCTCGATCAGGTGGCCGTTCAACTTCGCCCTGCCGCGTACGTTGATCAGCAGGAGTACGAGCGAGTTGTGAAACAGCGCAATTCATTATTGCGTTTGAACGGGCGATATACCGATGCTGCCGTTCTCTCGGCATGGAACGAAAAGATGTCGCAAGCCGGGGCGAGGGTTATGGCCCGGCGTGCTGCCAGCGCTGCCGCGATTGGGGACTTCGTTCAGGGGGCTTATGAAGAACTGGCCGGCGAACCCATTGACATCGACCTCGGGTATACGTCAGGGTGGGAAGCATCGCTTGACCCGGGGATCGAGGTTGCCGAACTGGAGGCCCGGTTGTGGAGCGCCTTGGAACGAGCCGACGCAACGGATAGAGAAAGGAGAGTCACCACGGTGGGTCCACATCGCGATGAACCCGTATTCACGCTGGGGGGACGCCCTTCGCGCACTCAGGCAAGCCAGGGAGAACAACGTTCGCTGGTCCTGGCCCTTCGGCTGGCCGCCCATCGGGCGATTACTGCCAGCACCCAGGAACCGCCGATCCTGGTTCTCGATGATGTTTTCTCGGAACTCGATATAACCCGGGCTCGTGCCCTCGCCAACGCTCTTCCTCAAGCGCAAACATTCATCTCGACGGCCCGCTTCGAAGAAGTCCCGGTTGAAGGCAAACGCTGGTTGGTAGAGAACGGAACCGTCACGTGAACCGGGACCTCGAAGCGATTGGATCGGGGCTGTCTGCCTGGTTGCGGCGGTTGGGTCTGGCGGACGCCGACTTGTTCTTCACGCTGGCTGCCGCCTGGCCGGGAGCGGCGGGCGAACCCTGGGCGTCGGCGGCCGAACCGGTGATGCTCCAGGCAGGGGAGTTGACCGTGCGCGTGCACAACCGGTCGTCGATTCGGCTCCTTTCCTATGGGGTCAACGACCTGATTGGCCGCCTGAATGCAGCGATCGAACAGCAAGCGATCGAGACGATCCGACTGGTGGGACCGACGGCGGGCCGGTGACCGGGGGGAAGGCCGGAAACGTCAATTCTGATCAGGGTTTCCGGCCTTCTCGATAGCCAGTCCGGATGGGTCGCCTGGCTTGGGTAAGTGCCCCAAAACGACTAAACTTACAAATGTGTAATACCGCTCCGGTTGCAGAGACGAGCTCGAGCGACCGTTGAGCGTTTCGCGAACAAAGGAAACCCGTGGCTACTGAGAAACCAGGGCAATACAAAGCGTCTGAAATTACTGTCCTCGAGGGCCTGGACCCGGTGCGGAAGCGACCGGGTATGTACATCGGTTCGACCGGCCCGCGCGGGCTGCACCACCTGGTTTGGGAAGTTGTAGACAACGCGGTCGACGAGGCAATGGCCGGATATTGCACCCGGATCGAGGTAACGCTGCTTGCCGACGGAGGCGTCAAGGTCGTCGACAACGGTCGCGGCATTCCGGTCGATAAGCACAAGGTCACCAAGGAATCGGCCCTCACGACCGTCCTCACCACCTTGCATGCCGGCGGTAAGTTTGATTCCGGGGCCTATCAGGTTTCGGGCGGACTGCATGGCGTGGGTGTATCGGTCGTCAACGCGTTGTCGATTCGCCTGGAGGCCGAAGTCCGTCGCGACGGGGCAATCTATGCGCAGTCGTTTGAGCTGGGAGTTCCGAAGGCACCGGTTAAGAAGATCGGAGAAGCGAAGAAAAACGGAACCTCCATCGCATTCTGGCCATCACCTGTCACCTTCACCGAGACGACCGAGTTCAATTACCAAACCATTGCCGGGCGACTGCGCGAAATGGCTTTCCTCAACAAGGGCCTTGAAATCAGATTGCTCGACGAGCGAGGCGAAGAACCGGTTCACGAGAACTTCTTGTACAAGCAAGGTCTGATCGACTTCGTCAAACACCTCAACACGAGCCGCGAGCCTATCCACGGCCGGATACTCCAGTTCGAAGACAGCGCCGATCAGCACGAATTGGACGTCGCCATGCAGTGGACGAGCGGTTACACGGAAACCGTCCTGACGTTCGCCAACAACATCAACACGCACGAAGGCGGAACCCACGAAGAGGGTTTCCGCACTGCGCTGACCAGAGCACTCAACGAATTTGCTCGCGCCAAGGGAATCTTGAAGGAAAAGGACGACAACCTCAGCGGGGAGGACGTCCGCGAAGGCCTGACGGCGATCATCTCCGTGAAGGTTCGTGAGCCCCAATTCGAAGGCCAGACAAAGACCAAACTCGGGAATACCGAGATTCGCAGCTATGTAACCAAGGCCATGAACCGCATGCTGCCCGAGTGGCTGGAGCGTAACTCCGCCGAGGCCCGACGAATCGCCGAGAAGTGTGTGTCGGCTCAGAAAGCTCGCCAGGCGGCTCGTAAGGCTCGTGATCTGACCCGTCGCAAGACAGCCCTCGAATCGGCCTCGTTGCCAGGCAAGCTGGCCGACTGTTCCTCCCGCGAGGCATCACTATCGGAACTGTTCATCGTTGAGGGCGACTCGGCCGCCGGACCGGCCAAACAGGCTCGCGACTCCGAGTTCCAGGCGATCCTGCCCATCCGCGGCAAGATCCTCAACGTCGAGAAGGCCCGGCTCGCCAAAGCCCTGCAGAACAACGAAGTGCAAGGGATCATTACGGCATCCGGTACAGGCATCGGCGACGAGTTCGACATCGAGAAGGCTCGTTATCACAAGATCGTGATGCTGGCCGATGCCGACGTTGACGGTTCGCACATCCGTACGCTGCTCCTGACCCTCTTCTTCCGCCACCTTCGAGGTCTGATCGAGGCCGGATTCATCTATGTCGCGGTTCCGCCGCTGTACCGGGTCAAGATGGGCAAACAAGTCATCTACCTGAAAGACGACGCAGCTCTGGCCACCTTCATGGCCGAGAACGAAGGTCGCAAGATCACCCCTTCTCGGTTCAAGGGACTCGGCGAGATGAACGCCGACGAACTGTGGGACACCGCAATGAACCCGGATACCAGGACGTTGATGCGCGTCGAGATCGACGACGCGGCCATCGCCGACGAGATGTTCACAGTCCTCATGGGCGACGACGTGCAAGCCCGCAAAAGCTTTATTCAGCAGAACGCCAAAGACGTTCGCTTCCTGGACATTTAGGAGTTCCGCATGGCAGACGAAATTACCGACGGCATACCCGACATCGACATCAAGGACGAGATCTCGGCGTCCTTCCTCGAATACGCGATGTCGGTCATCGTGTCGCGGGCGCTCCCTGATGCCCGGGACGGCCTGAAGCCGGTGCAGCGGCGCATCATCTATTCGATGTTCGAAAACAACATGACGTCGGCTTCGGCCCACCGAAAATCTGCAACGGTGGTCGGGGACGTCATGGGCAAGTATCACCCGCACTCCAACGACGCCATCTATGACGCAATGGTTCGTATGGGCCAGGACTTTTCGTTGCGGTATCCACTTATCGACCCACAGGGAAACTTCGGAACTCCCGACGATGGGGCGGCGGCCATGCGCTACACCGAGGCGCGCCTTTCGCCACTGGCGTCGTACCTGCTTCAGGACATTCGTGAGGACACCGTCGATTTCACCTCTAACTATTCGGGTGAGTTCTATGAGCCGTCGGTCCTGCCGGCCCGATTCCCGAACCTGCTTGCGAACGGCAGTCAGGGAATCGCCGTCGGCATGGCGACGAACATGGCGCCCCACAACCTCGGCGAAATCATCGACGGGGTCATGTTCGGAATCGACAACCCGGACGCCCCCGTTGAGGACTATCTCCAGTTCGTGAAAGGCCCCGACTTCCCAACCGGCGCCTACATCGTGGGCACCCGGGGCAGCAAAGAAGCCCTGCTCACCGGCCGTGGATCGATCAAGATCCGAGCCGTCACCGACGTGCAAGAGGTCAGGGGCCGAACCTGCATCATCGTCACCGAGCTCCCGTATCAAGTTTCGGCGAGCCGGGTGCTTGAGCGGATCGCCACGCTGGTCAACGACAAAGCCCTGAACGGAATCTCTGATTTGCGCGACGAATCCAGTTCGCGGGTCGGCACCCGGATTGTTATTCAGCTCAAGCGCGATGCCGTGCCACAGGTGGTATTGAACCAGCTGTTCAAAATGACCCAACTGCAGGACTCGTTCGGCGTCAACAACGTGGCCCTCGTCGACGGGATCCCCCGCACGCTCAACATTGCTGAGCTGATCGGGTACTACATCGATCACCAGATGGAAGTGATCGAGCGACGTACCCGTTTCCGCCTCGACAAAGCTCAGCGCGAAGCCCACATCGTCCAGGGTCTGGTTATCGCTGTCGACAATATCGACGAGGTCATCAGGATCATCCGTGGCTCGGCTGACACCGAGACAGCCAAGAATTCGCTGATGGACCGTTTCGAGTTGTCTGAGGAACAGACGAAGGCAATTCTTGATATGCCGTTGCGGCGCCTTACGGCCCTCGAGGTCGACAAGCTGCGGGAACGCTACGAAGAGTTGATGGCGCTTATCACCGAACTCGAAGGCATCCTTGCCGACCCCGAACTGCGCCGGACGATAATCAAAGACGAGCTCACCGAGGTCAGAGACAAGTTTGGCGACACTCGCCGCAGCCGGATCGTTCCCGACGAGGGCGACCTGTCGCTCGAAGATCTCATCGCCGATGACGAGTTGATTATCTCGGTCACACAATCCGGTTATTTGAAATCTGTGCCGGCCAACACCTATCGGGTGCAGGGGCGCGGTGGTCGGGGAGTAAAAGCCGCGGAGGTGCGCGAGGACGACGTAATCACCAGGCTTCTGCATACGACCGCTCACGCCATCTTGTTGTTCTTCACGAATAAAGGACAGGTGCATCGGATCAAAGCCCACCAGGTGCCCCGTCAGTCTCGCACGGCCAAAGGGGTCCTGGCGCAAGCAGTTCTTCCCCTGCTTCCCGATGAACACATCGAAGCCATCGTCGACACGCGCGACTACGAAACGGCCCGCTACCTGGTGATGATCACCAAGAACGGTGTGGTCAAGAAGACCGCTTTCTCCGAATATGACTCGCGACAGTCTTCGTTGATCGCCATCAAGCTGCAAGAAGACGACGAAGTCGTGGCGGTCCGCACAACCAACGGCGAGAACGATGTCCTGATCTTCACCGAGCAGGGCATGGGGATCCGCTTTTCCGAGAACGACCTGCGCCCAATGGGCCGGGCGACCCAGGGCGTGCGAGGCATTCGACTGCGCGAAGGCGATCGGGTTGTGTCGGCGGCCTCAAACACCGACGGTTCAGAGCTGGTGATTCTCACCTCCGGCGGCTACGGCAAGCGCACCAAGATGGACGAGTTCCGGCCACAAAAGCGGGGCGGTATCGGCCTCAAGACGATGAAGCTGACCCGGGTCCGGGGTGTCATGGTTGGAGCTAGGGCGGTAACCGACGACATGGAACTGTTTGTCATTTCCTCCTCAGGGGTAGCCATCCGCACCCCGGCCAAGAAGATCAGCCGTCAGAAGCGAGAAGCGAGCGGGGTCAAGGTGATGAACCTTCCCGAGGGCGATCTGATCGCCGCCTTCGCCGTCGTACTGCACGAGGAGGAACCAGAGGTCGAATCCGGGGCCGAAAACGGAGACGAAGCATGAGCTTGGAACTCTTCAGAAGACCCGGTCGTTCTTTGAACGTAGGGTTGGCCCCTGCACTGCATTACACTTTCCTGAACCCGGCAAGGAGCTGAGCGCCGTATGGCCCAAGTACGCAGAGTGCGTCGGATTATCCGAAAGATTGATCCCTGGACAGTCCTGAAGGTCTCGTTCGCGTTGTACGCGGTGATGGGCCTGGCATTGGTGCTGGGGGGCATCATCTTCTGGTCCTTCGTGACCGCCGCTGGGTATCCCACCTTTATAGAGGATTCGTTGGCAAGCATCGGCCTTCGCGACGCATCAGCCGGTCCGCTGGTACCCACCAATGACTACATGTTCCGCCTGGCCGCCTTCCTAGGCGTGGCCTTCACGGTGCTGATGACGGGTATCACGACGCTCGGTGCGGTCATGTACAACTTGATCTCGGACGTCGTAGGCGGCCTTGAAGTTGTCGTGCTTGAGGAGTCGTTCAACGCTCCGGTCACGGCAGCCAACCGGCCGGTTCGTCAGGTTCAGTCATGGCAAACGGCCCCGTCGACGAGCGAGACGATCGCGGCTACTCCGGCCGAGACTGCGACCAAGGCTCCGGCTCCAACCGGGCGTTAACTGGCCGGTTCTTGCCGGGCGATGACCAGTCCGGCCGCTTGACAGGCCCGAACGTAGGGTTCAGCAACGTCGATCGGTGTCAGGCGTTGTTGCGACTCAAAGACCTGCGCAGCGGCAATCACCCCCGCCGCCCAACAGACCGCCGCCATATATTCGGCGTCGTCGACCACGGCGTACTGAATCGGAACGCTCGCCGTGTCGATGTCCACTACGAGAGAAGAAAGCGCCGACCCGGCGGGTGCCATCGTGAGCGAGGTGGTCACGTTTGTTCCGTACCGTAGTCCGACCGGCGACGGGAAATGGACCGGGTTTGGCCCACGCGAAGTCCCGGGTTTGGCCCACGAAATGTGCTTGAGTTGCCCACCCGCCACGCGCGAGAGTGCTCTGGCCAGACCAAGCGGGCTGCAATTGGACATGCCGGGTCCGTCAAGGTAATCATCGGCTGTGACCACGAACCGTGGCGCGCCTCTGGTCGCCTCGTCGTCGGCGTAGGCGACAGTTACATCCGTGTCGTTTCGACTGTCCCAGTAGCTGACGGTGGTGATGACGGGGTCGGCCGCCAGCACCCGCGCTACCCGCTGTAGCAGGGGAGTTTTCCTACTCAGCGTGACCTTCACTCGGAGAGTGGGTTCACGGGTTTCCAGATACCGTCAGCTGAGGGTGGATCCAGTTGCTTCTGCTTGTTTAGGTAGGACGCGATTGCTCCGGCAAGGGCCGCGAGAAAGAGAACGTTTCGTATTTTCATCGGGCCATTGTACGCAGGTCGAAAGACTAGGTCTGGAAAAATGGGTCGAGCGGCCCATAGAATCGCGCCGTACGCGGTTATATATTAGAGGGGCGAGTACGGCCTATGCCACCGGTGCTAGATAGCCTCCCAGCTACTCTTCCCACAACATCGGCTGGTTTGTCCGGTGTCGCCAGGGATCGATGGGCCCGAGAGCTAACGCCTCGGGCCCCTCGTGTCCCTGAATCAGGGTCGCGAAAACTTTCGCTCTGGGTGGTTATTCCTGGGGAAAAGCGGGGGGAAAAAAGAGAGAGACCTGCCGGATGGTGGGTCTCTCTTTGTCGTTGGGTGAGCAAAAACCTGGCAGGCACCCGGAGCCAAACCGGCTCCCCGAAGGGTCTTCGGTGACGGACGACCAGAAGCAGATTCCCCGCTCGGGTGTTCGGGGAATCTCGGTGCCGGGGGCCTACCTGGATGTGAACCAGCGCCCTGCTTGTTATCAGGGAAGGCAATCGGGCTACCTGGCTCCTTGCCGGGAACACCCCGCCAGACGTGTCTTCTTAGGTATTAGCCGCTTTGAGCCGTTTTGTATTTGAGTGAGGCGCGGACCAACCCGGAGGCGCCGAAGCTGGGCGCAAAGCGGCCCGTGATTGGGGCGACTGGAGCCGTATGCGCCTGTTTGGTCGCATCTAGGCTCAGGGAAAGGAGAACAGCATGAATCGTGCCATCGCCATCGCGCTTGCCCTTCTCCTGAGCATCTCAGGGTGCGGCAGCGACGACAACAACGACAATGAGCAACCGGGGGTCGCCAATCCGGCGTCGGTTTACTGCGAGGAACAAGGTGGCACCGTCGACATACGGACAGACGAGAGCGGCAGCCAGACCGGCTACTGCGTCTTCTCAGACGGCTCCGAAGTCGAAGAGTGGGCCTATTACCGAGGCGAAGCGGAACCTGCCGTCCCGTCCGAGTAGCCGCCAGCGACACCTGTGAGCGAGAAGGGCCACGCCTCAGCGAAGGTGCCGCTTCTTCAGTTTCCGCGGCACGTTCGGTCGTAGCTTCGTAGCCGCGCGCCAACGCCGGAGGTCAAATCCATGCAACGAAGCACAGAAAACTTGGCATGCGCGGACCCACAGTGATAACACATTCGCGAACCAAGGATGGGCGAGAGCCCAAAGAAGTCAATGCTGACGCCCCTCTCGTGAATACCAAGAAACCCCGCTCTGGGAGCGGGGTTTCTATGTGTGTGGGCCTACCTGGATTTGAACCAGGGACCTCTTCCTTATCAGGGAAGCGCTCTAACCAAGCTGAGCTATAGGCCCGAAGGTTTCGGAATTGTATCAGCCAGATCGGTGGCTGCTGCCACCCTGGCTTGATCCGGATTTGAGTTGTCAACGAAACCGTCGGGATAGACCAGTTCGGTTGTGGAGCTGAGGGGATTTGAACCCCTGACCCCCTGGTTGCAAACCAGGTGCTCTGCCAAGCTGAGCTACAGCCCCGGGGTCCGGGTAGTTTACGCGCAATCCTGCAACGACACGAAACCGAAATTGGCGACCGGTGTACCCTGCTCGCAGCAACCTGGAGATTCCCCTGTCAACAGCTGTCATCGTCGACGCGGTACGGACCCCGATCGGGCGCCGCGAAGGGCAACTTAAGGATCTGCATGCGGTGGACTTGGCGGCCCTGCCGCTGGCTGCCCTGATCAGTCGCACCGGCATCGACCCGGCGTCGGTCGAAGACGTGATCATGGGATGCGTCATGCAAACGGGAGAGCAGGGCCTCAATATCGGCCGTAACGCCTCGCTCGCCGCCGGACTTCCTCATGGCGTCAGTGGGACCACCGTGGACCGCCAGGACGCTTCGTCGCTCCAGGCCATCCACTTCGCCGCCCAGGGCGTGATGGCGGGTGCCTACGACTGCGTCATAGCAGCCGGGGTGGAAGCCATGACCCGAATACCCCTAGGAGTAACGGCTTATCAAGGACCCGGCCAACCGTTTGGGCCGGTCGTGCAAGATCGATACAAGCTCGTGCCACCGGGCGTATCTGCCGAACTCGTTGCTACTGAGTTGGCGATGACCAGAGAGTATGTCGATGGATTGGCGGCCGATTCGCACGCGCGGGCGAATCGAGCGATGACCGGGGGGCGGTTCCGAGACGAGATCGTGCCCGTCGAAGTGGGTGCGGCGCGATTGATGTCGGCCGATGAGCTAACCGATTCGGGGATGGATGTGAAACGGCTCACCCTTCTTCAGCCGGCGTTTGACGAGGCGGGGGTGGTCACGTCTGGCAACTCCGCACAGATCTCGGACGGGGCCGCCGCCGTATTGGTTATGAGTGAGAGGAAAGCTGCGGAACTGGGACTTGAGGCGCTGGCCACAATTCAGGCGGCTTCGCTGGTCGGAGTGGATCCTGTCACGACGTTGGGGGGACCTGCCGAAGCGACCCGCCGGGTGCTCGACCGGGCGGGCCTGACGATGGGCGACGTAGGTCTGGTTGAGGTCAATGAGACCTTCGCCACGGTGGTGGGCGCCTGGCTCATGGAGATGGGCGAGGAGGTTTGGGAGCGCACCAATGTCAACGGGGGAGCGATCGCCCTCGGACACCCGATGGGGGCCTCTGGCGCTCGGATATTTACCACCCTCGTCCACGAACTACGCCGTTCGACGAGCCGCTACGGACTGCAGGTGATGGATATGGGGGGAGGCATGGCCAGCGCTCTGATCGTCGAGCGGCTCTAGAGAAACTGGCGGCCTACAATCCCCGCATGTTCTGGCGGGTAGTGATCGCGATCGTGGTGGGATGGCTGTTGTGGAAGACCATGACCGCGATTATCCGAATGTTGGCCGATGCTCCCGACGAACCTGATCCCACGGATGTGTCCGACACCGAAGTGCATTTCCGTTGCGCTGAGTGCGGCACCGAGGTGATCATGACGGTTCAGTCGAACACCGAGGAAGCGTTTCCTCGACATTGTCGCGAGCCGATGAATCCTATTTGGCGGCCCGACTAGGCATCCTCGCTACTCAGGTCGCTGTCGGCGGCGGCTGCGAGGGGGGAAGGGGAGCGCTAGTGCCAGTTGACCGTCATGATGAAACCGACCGCGATGCCGACCAGGCCGAGACGTAGCGCCCATGGATTCAGACTGAAGATGTAATAGGCCAACACGGCCAACACTCCGACGACCATCAGGCCGGTCATGGTGTATACGTACCATTTCGGCGATTCGACCTCTACCTCTTTGGCGCGAGGGATCTGGTGCACAACGGCTTTTTTTCGACCTTTTGATTTCGGCATGGGGCGCCAGGATAGTCGCTTCATAGCCCCCATCACCAACGACCCCCCTTCGGCGAACGAGTGTGCATCCACGACGCTATATCCGACCTGGATGCACATTCGTCGGAGAGACGGGGGGCGCGGGGCGGTAGGCTGGTTGTCTTATGCGGTGTCTCGTTGTCGACAACTATGACTCTTTCACCTACAACCTGGTTCAGTACCTGGGGGAACTCGGAGCCGACCCGGTGGTGATCCGTTCGGACGAAATGACTCCTGACGACGCGCGTCGGTTCAAAGCCGAGCGTCTGGTCATCTCGCCTGGGCCGGGAAGACCCGAACAGGCGGGATACTCGATCGACTTCGTTCAGACCCTTGGGCGCGAGATGCCCACCCTGGGAGTGTGTCTTGGACACCAGGCCATCGTGGTTGGGTTCGGAGGGAAGGTCGACTTGGCGCCCGAACCGAAGCATGGCAAGACCTCGCAGATCCGCCATGACGGGCAAGCCGTGTTTGCCGGCCTCTCCCAGCCCTTCACGGCCACTCGATACCATTCCCTGTCGGTATGTGATATGCCGCCAGAGCTGATTGCCACGGCTTGGAGCATCGAAGATGACGTCATTCAGGGAATCCGTCACACCGACCTCCCGGTCTACGGCGTGCAGTTTCACCCAGAATCGATCCTGACCACTGAGGGAAAGGCCCTGCTTCAGAATTTCCTGGCCGGTTGACGAACCGGAGTCAGCTCCGCTTGTCGGCGAGAGCGAACCCACCGGCGGTGGCTTGCAGGACCCCCTCGGCTGTCAGAGCCGTCAAGGCGCTGGAGATCCTCGCTTCGTCGTGACCCAGGTGAACGCTGAGAGCATCGAGAGTTCTCGTTTCCCCGTCCAGCATGACTCTGACGATCGCTCCGCGCGTCTGGCGCACCGAACCGTCGAACCGGCTTTGGCGGGGCGGGGGCACATAGACGGTCGGATCTAGACAATCCTGGGCCACCGGACATCGGTCACACCGCGGCACTGGTTTACAGACCTGCGCTCCGAGATCCATGATTGCCGAGTTCCAGCGGACCGCTTCGCCATCCGGAAGGCTTGTTCTGGCGGTTTCGGCGAGAGCCTGGCCGTCGAGCGGTTGACCGACCCAACGCGACAAGACCCGCTTCAGGTTGGTATCGATCGCCGGGATCTGTTCGCCGAACGCGAAGCACGCCACGGCCGCGGCGGTATACGGACCAACGCCGGGAAGGGTTTGTAGCTCCCGGGCGGTGGTCGGCCAACCCGACGTGGCTACCACCCGGGCGGCTGCCTGGAGGTGGAGCGCCCGGCGGTTGTAGCCGAGCCCTGACCAGGCGGCCAGGACGTCGCCAGCCGACGCGGCGGCGAGGGTGTCCGGGTCTGGAAACTGATCAAGAAATGCCAGATAACGTCCGACGATGCGATCGATCTGGGTCTGCTGACTCATCACCTCGGAAACGAGGATCGCCCAGGGGTCGGATGTCTGTCGCCAGGGGAAGCTGCGTCCGTGCCGGTCGTACCAGGCGAATAGTCGTTCAACCACGGCCTAGGGCGGCGGAATGGTCGTGGTGGTCGTTGTCGTGGTGGTGGTCGACGTAGTCGTTGTTGTGCTGCTGGTAGTGGTGGTGGGTGGGGCGACCGCCAGAATCACCGTGATCTTGGTGCCTTTCGGGAACAGAGCGCCGGCGTCGGGGGTCTGTTCCACGATCCGGCCGGCCAGGTCGGCGTTCTCGCGGGTTTCCTCGCTGACCACCAATTCAAACCCGAGGTCGGTGGCGAGTTGGCGGGCGTCTTCTACGGAACGGCCTATCAACGACGGGATCGTCTTGGTCTCAGGTCCGATCGAGACGATCAACAGGATGGTGCTGTCGGCCTTGATCTCGCCAGGAGCAGGGATGCTTGAGACAATCAGCCCTTCCTCGAGCTCATCGGAGAACGCGTCTTCAGACTCGACCACAAAGCCGAGGCCTTCGAGTTCAAGTTTCACCTGACGGAACGATCGTCCTGACAGGTCGGGGAGGATGAACAGTTCGGGACCGCCGGAGACTACGAGATCCACCGACGAGCCGACCGGTACCGGTTCTCCGGCGGCCGGGTTCTGCGAGATGACTTGATCGAGTGGGACGTCGGGGTCATTCTGGTTTGTGACGAAGCCGACCTCGAGGCCGCGTTCTTTGAGTCGACGTTCTGCTTCCTCGAGACTGATGCCGGTCAGGATCGGCACCTGCGCCTGTTCTTGACCGTTCGAAATCACAATCTTGACGAAGCTCTTCGGCTCCACTTCGGTGTCCGCCGCCGGGTCCGATTCAATGACCGTCCCCGCCACCACTTCAGGGTCGGCGCGGCGCTCCACGTTCCAGTTCAAGTCCGCGGCTTGGAGCAACTGGATGGCAGTCGCCTCGGTGAGCCCGACCAGCGAGGGCACCTTCACGGTTGTCACGTCGCCGGAGGATCCACCCCCAATCACCCTGAACAGAACAAACATCAAACCAATGAGGCTCAGCAAGAGAACTATCGACGTGGCGATAAACGGACGGTTGTTGGGAGGGTTCGAGGCCGTGGCAACCTGACGATAGGTCTCCTCAGGCGGGACGGTCGGAGCTGGCATCGGCATGAGCACCTGGGTGGGGGCGGTGGCCGAAACGGCTTGCGCGGCGGTTGGTTTGGCGCCCTGGATGTAGAGCAGCAGATCCTCGCGCATCTCCAAGGCGTTCTGGTAGCGATCCTCGGGGGACTTGTCCATCGCCTTGATAACGATTGTTTCCAGATCAGGGGGGAGGTTGGGGTTGCCGACCGAGGGCAGCTGGGCGGGTTCCGACACATGCTGGTAGGCGACCGAGACGGGTGAGTCACCCGTGAAAGGAGGAACGCCGGTGAGCATTTCGTACAGGACAACGCCGAGCGAATAGAGATCGGATCGTTCATCGAGTTGTTGGCCCTGGGCTTGCTCAGGTGAAAAGTAGGTAGCGGTGCCGATAACGGCCCCGGTGCGGGTCAGTTCCTGGGAGTCGTTCCAGGCGAGCGCAATTCCGAAGTCGGTGACTTTGGCCGTGCCGTCGGGTGTGAGCAGGATGTTGGCGGGTTTGAGGTCGCGATGGACCAGCCCGGCCCGGTGGGCTACGGCCAGCGCGGCGGAGACCTCCGCAGCGATTTCGGCGGCCCGGCGCGGCATCAAACCCGTTTCATCGTGAATGACATCGCGAAGGGTCTTCCCCTCGACGAGTTCCATCACGATGAAATACAGCGAACCCTCCTCGCCCCAATCGAAAATGGAGACGATGTTCGGGTGCGAGAGGTTGGCGGCTGATTGGGCTTCGCGCCGGAAGCGGGCAATGAAGTTGTCGTCGGTGGCGAACTGAGCGTGGAGGATCTTGACCGCGACTCGACGCCCGAGCAACGTATCGGTCGCTTCCCATACATCTGCCATCCCGCCCCTGGCGATGTGCCGGATGAGTTGATATCGGTTTGCGAGCTGATCGCCTGGTTGCATCGGGGAGATTGTAGGGCCACTCATGGCTTCAACCATCGTTCCATCGTCTTCTGGGCGATCGGCGCCGCGGTTTGCCCACCGGAGGCTTCGTCGCCCGCCAGACCGCCGAATTCGACCACGACGGCGATGGCAATGGTTGGCTGATCGGCGGGAGCGAACCCGACGAACCAGGCGTGGGGAGCCTGGTCGGGATTCTCGGCGGTCCCGGTCTTGCCGGCGACTTGGACGCCGTCGATACGGGCGCCGGCTCCGGTTCCGGAGTTCACCGCATCGACCATCAGCTGCGTTATGGCGAGGGCAGTCGATTCCGATGACGCCTTGCGCCATGGTGCTGGCTGGGTGGTCGTGACGATCTGGCCGTCTCCGTCGATGATTTCCGAAACCAGATAAGGGCTCATCAGGTCGCCACGGTTGGCGATTCCGGCGACCATCAGTGCCATATGCAGGGGGGTAACGCGTACGTCGCGTTGCCCGATCGACGTCTGGGCCAACGCAGGGAGGTCGTCCGCAAGGTCGACGGGGGAGAACATGGACTCCGCCACCGGGAATACAAAGGGGATCTCGGAGCCGAACCCGAAAGCCTCGGCCTGAGCTTCCAGCGCGCCGGCCCCGAGAGTCATGGCGATCTGCGCGAACGTCGTGTTGCATGACAAAACGAAACCCCGGGCGAGGGAAACTTCGGCACCCGAGCCACAGGTATGTCCGTCAGCGTTCGAGATGGTCGACTCCGAACCCGGGAGCGCCAGAGCCGTCGGGTTGGAAAAGGTCGACTCGACGGTGATTTCGCCGGACTCGAGCGCGGCGGCAGTCGTCACGATCTTGAAGATCGACCCGGGGGCGTAGAGCTGGTTGACGACGCGATCGCGCAACGGTTCGGCCGGGTCGGCGTCGAGTGTATCGCCGGCCGGCCCGGCCTCGCCGCCGATGAGCAGCGCTGGATCGAACCCGGGCGTCGAGACATAGGCCAGGATCGCCCCGGTTGAAGGCTCGATGGCCACCACCGCGCCGACCTGGTCGCCGAGTGCCTCTGCGGCGACCTGCTGGAGGGCGACGTCGATGGTGAGCCGGAGGTTGGCGGGGCGGAGATCGTTTCCGAGTATTCCGGCGATCACGTTGGAAATCGTCAAGTCCTGTTTGCTCCGTAGGTCGGTCGCATAAGCCGCTTCAAGACCCCGATCACCGAACAGCAACGACGAGAAACCGATGGGGTGCCCGAGCAGGTCTCCGAACGGATACGTTCTCAGAAACGTGCTGGCCTGACCCTCCGAGGACACCAGCACCGCGCCACTTCTGTCAACCATGACACCGCGTTCGCGTTCCGAGCGCGCCAGTTGGACACGGGCGTTGCGATGGTCGCTTCGATAGCGGTCGGCGGCGACGGCCTGGATGTAGACAACGTTCGCCAGTAGGAGACAAAAACCAATGAGCAAGGCCAGCGTTAGACGTCGGATCGGGCTGTTCATACGCGCTCCTCGTGCGAGATCCGGATGAGCAACGCGATGAGTACGAAGTTCGCAACGAGTGAAGACCCGCCGTACGACATGAACGGCAACGTGATCCCGGTCAGGGGAAACAGACGAACGATCCCGCCGATGATGAGCAAGGACTGGAGTCCGAAGGTAAAGGTAAGCCCGGCGGCCAGCAGCTTGCGAAACAGATCACGGCTGCGCAGGGCAATACCCATCCCGACGCTGATGATGAGGGCGTACATGGCCAAAATCAGAACCGAGCCGACGAGCCCGAGCTCTTCACCGACGGCCGCGAAAATGAAGTCCGTGGGAGCGAACGCGATCAGCGAGGGACGACCAAGTCCTAGCCCGGTTCCCGACAGACTCCCCGAGGCCAAGGCGAATATGCCGTTGGAGATTTGATAGCCGGTCGTCTCATAGTGCTCGAATGGGACCAGCCAGGCTTCGAGCCGGGTCTGGACATGGGCGAAGGCACTCCACGCCGCCGCTGCGCCAATGGTGAACAACCCACCCCCGACTACCAGGTACGTGTTTCGCCCGGTTGCGGCGTACATCATGGCGATGAAGGCAGAGAAGAGAAGGAGTGAAGCGCCCAGATCTCGCTGATAGACCATGACCCCAAAGCTGGCGAACCACGCCACGAGGATCGGGATCATTTGTCGAGGTTCCGGGAACTCGAACGGTCCGACCTTGCGAGTCCGCATCGTGAGGGCCGCCTGTCGTTCGGCGAGAAAGGACGCCAGAAAAGCAACCATGAGGAGCTTGACTATCTCCCCGGGTTGAAAGCGCATTTCGATGAACCCGAGGTCGAGAGAAACCCACAGTCGCGAACCGTTGACGGCCAGTCCCCGAATTGGTAGCGGCCACTGCTGGGGCAGGAGTGGCAATACGAGAAGTCCCATGGCGAGCAACAGCATGATGTACCGGTACCGGCGGAGAATCTGCGTGCCGACCGACGACAATCCCCAGAGCGTCAGAATTCCGAGTCCCGCTCCAATCAGGATCCACCATTTCTGAAGTGAGGCCATCTCGGGGTTCAGCCGGTAGATCTCCGACAACCCGACGGCGGCCAGGAGCGCTGCCAGGGGGAGGAGATAGGGGGTTCCCTTGGGAGCCCAGCGGCGAACGGCCGCATGGAGGGCTCCGAACGCGGTAACCATGACGAAAAAGGTCAGCGCAACGTCGGCTCCGATCGGTTGTTGACCGGCAATGTTGACGAGAGCCACTCCGAACGCCGCCATCAGCGCGGCGGCGAGGATGAGCGCCCCTTCGGCGTTGCGTGTCACGAGCGGTAGTCGACTACCGCCACGGTGATGTTGTCATGGCCGCCGGCTTCGTTGGCGGCCTCGATGAGCGACCACACAACTTCGTGGAGCGACTCGGCCGTGGAGAGAGAAAGGATGGTGTCATTGTCAATCATGTTGGACAGTCCGTCGGAACACAGGATCAAACGGTCCCCGTCCTCCAATCGTTCCTCAAGCTCGTCCGGCACCATCTCGTACGTCAGTCCGGCGGCCTTGGTCAGGACACTTCGTTGCGGATGATGCAGGGCTTGCTCGGGCGTAATCTTCCCGGCTGCTTGGAGTTCGGCGATCAGGGTGTGGTCCCTGGTCAGTTGATAAAGACTGCCGGCTCGCAATAGGTAGATCCTCGAGTCACCGACGTGACCGATCACCGCCCGACCGTCGGGATGGATCTCGGCGAGGCTGATGGTCGTCCCCATGCCGCGCAATGATGGGTCTTGTTCGCTGGCAGATACCACGGCGTCGTTGCCGGCGAGCACCCGTAGTCCGGGAGACCCGTCGCTTTCGACGGCCGCAGTCAGTGCCAAACGGCTGGCGACCTCGCCGCCGACGTGACCACCCATGCCGTCCGCCACGCCGATGAGCAGCGTTTCGGAGGTAGTTCCGTCTTCGGTTGGATGTACGTTGTCCTCGTTGTGATCGCGGATCCGCCCCTGGTGTGTTCCGGTAGCCCATGTGAGCGTCATCGGACCTCCATGACGGTTTTACCAACTTGCACGGCATCGCCCTTGCTGAGGCCAACGGGACTTCCAATTCGGCGGCCGTTGACATAGGTGCCGTTGGTGGAGCCTAGGTCCTGCAGCACCAGGCCGCCGTCGATCGACGAGAAGCGGAGGTGAAACTCGGAAGCGTATGAGTCGTCGAGGTAGATGTCTGCCTGGTCGGACCGACCAACCACCACGACGTCGTCGACGGTGAAGTCCAGCCCAGCCTGATTGTCGGATCGCACGAAAACGATTTCAGAGCCGGGCTTGGACTTGGTCCTCCGTTCGAATCCGCCCAGGTGTGATCCGATGGCTCTGGCGATCTGCCATACGAACAGAAACAACAAGGCGATGAAGATGAGCTTGAGAAGGGCGAGTATGAACTCGGTCATGCAAGCAAACGGAGCGTGTAGGCACTCGGACCAAACGACACGACCGACCCGTCGGGGACCAGGGTGGTAGCCGAGATCGGGGTGCCATTGACGCTGGTTCCGTTAGAGGAGTTGAGGTCTTGGACCCAAACGCCGGCACCGTCACGCCAGAACCTGGCGTGGCTACGCGACACCGAACTCTGGCTGATGGACACGTCGGCGCTGTCGGATCGGCCGATCAGTAAGCGATTGGGGCGTAGGTCGAATTGACCGTCGGTTCCGGTGAGTCTGCCCCAGGCTTGCAGGGGGCCTTCGACCGTCGAGACGGTACAGCTGATCCCAGAAGTCAGTGCCGGGTCTTCGATGATCGTGACCCTGGCCGGTCCGGCCAATCGCCATCCCCGCTCCACGGCAGTGTCCTCGGCCGCCTTGGCCAACTCCTGCAGGTACTTCCCTGGAAGGTCATCCGTCACAAGCGCTGGCGGTATGCGGATCTCGAAGGCGTTGGGAGCCTCCGGTCCAGCTGGGCCTTCTTTGACGGCCAGATCGGCTTCCCGGATCATCCGGGAAGCCAGCTCGACAGGATGCAAGGGGCCCTTGAACATCTTGCCTGCCAAGCCTTCCATGGCGCTCTCCAGGCGTTTTTCAATGTGGCGGACGAGATTCACGCCCATGAGTGTATCCGCTACCAAACGCATAACCGGCCTACTTGGCGCCGTGGTATCTTGTAGTTCCACTCGGGCGAGTGGCGGAATTGGCAGACGCGCAGGCTTCAGGTGCCTGTGAGCTTAGGCTCGTGGGGGTTCAAGTCCCCCTTCGCCCACCAATTGCTCGCGGCGCGCCCGGCGTCATAACCGATCGGCTCAGCACGGGCCAGCGGCGCTTGAGCATCGATTCAGTTGCCGGTCGCCAGCCGTAGCCGGTTGCCCTCGGGGTCCGTAAGCCTCACTTCTCGCCCCCACGGTTGCTCTTCTGTTGTCTCGCCGAACACTCCAGCTATCCGGTCGACGTCGTCGATCCAGAAGTACATCAGCGTGCCGGGCCTGGCGTCCCCGGAGTGTTCGGAAAGGTGGAGCTCGATGTCGCCGCGGTCACGGAACATGTTGGAGAGGCAATCCCTCGGCGAATCGATGACGTCCGGCGACTTTGAATCCCAAGCGGGCGTACCTATCGGCGGTTGTTTCGGCGTCGGTGACCCGGAGAACGGGTATCAGCTTCTCGGTCACGGTTTCACCATACCGACGACGCAACGGAAACGACTTCGCGAAGAGTGGTCTAGTGTTCTGATCCCCTTATAGGACAGTATGTTTTCCGAACCGCGTCGCCGCCGTGGCCGCAGCAAACTTATGCTTCCCCTGCTCCTGGCGGCCCTGGTCGCCGTGGCGTTGATCGTCGGTTCCCTCGGCTCGGGGACCCTGGCATCGCGGGACTTTTATGACCTCGTGACCGAAGCCACGCTCGATTTGCGCTCGGATGCAGACAGTTTTGTCGAGCTGGCTACCGGTCCGCTGCTCATGGGGCGAGATGAGTATGTCGCGGCGATCGAGCAGGTGGAGAAATCGCTGGCCGATTCCCTGGCGACGATCCCAGCCGCCGACGATCTCCCTCCTGAGGTGCGCGGCACTCGCCGCCTGACAGTGGCGACCTTTGAGCGCTGGCAGGAGGGTATTGCCGCGTTCAAGGGTGCGACCCTGAACATCGTCGACCTTCCTAGCGCCGGCCTCGGCGACGCCGAACTGGCTTCCGCAGTTGCTTCGCTACGGGTAGCCGACGAGCTCTACATCGTGTTGAGCGCCGAGCTCGAAGCATTGCGCCTCGATCTCGACATCCCGGAGATGATCCTTCCGGAGCTTCGTTTTGTGCCGGTGGACGCGGTGACGTCTGGCTACATCACCGGCTTGAGCGACCGGCTGAAATCGTCGGAGTTACTCGCCGGGTTACGAGCGCTGGAGATCATCAATCTCGTCACGGACCCAGCCCCGCTGGGCGGGAATGAAGATTTCGATGCTGCCCGGCTGCCGTTTACGGACGTGGTTACGGTTCAGGTGGTGGTGTTCAACGGAGGTAACCTGCCAGAGTCCAACTTGACGGTTGCCTTGACCATGCAGAATGCTGCTACTGGGGAAGTAGTCCAACAGTCGCAGACGATCGGCTTGCTGGAGGCCAATGCTCAAGGTGCGGTGAGCTTTGTCGACATCCCTGTGGAGTCCGGCCAACGTTATCTGATCTCGGCCCGCGCACTTACCGAAGTGGTTGACCTCGATGCACCGGGTGCCGAGATGCTGGAGATCTTCATCAGCCAGGATGCCCAAATACCGGACCAGTCCACAACGACGGCACCCTAGGATTGTGGCCTCATGATTGACGTAAACATTCTCCGAGAAGAACCTGACGCACTCAAGGCGAACCTGGCTCGACGAAGCGCCGAGATCGACGTCGATCGACTTGTGGAACTGGACGAAGCGGTTCGGCTGGTGAGGCGCAACGCGGAGAACGCCCGGGCCGAGCAGCGAGTTTTGGGAAAACAGATCGCCACCGCCTCTGATGCCGACCGTCCAGAGATCATCGAACGGGCCGGACTACTGGCCGAGGAATACAAGCGTCTGTCGGCCGAAGCCGATGCATTAGAAACAGAGTTCAACGCCCTGTGGGTAACCGTCCCCAACCTCGCCGACCCATCGGTGCCCACGGGCGAAAGCGACGCCGACAATGTCGAAATCAAGCAATGGGGGACCCCGCGCGTTTTTGATTTCGAGGTCCGAGACCATCAAGACATTGGCGAGGCGTTGGGCATCATCGACGTTGCCGCCGGTGCCAAGGTATCCGGGTCGCGTTTTGCCTACCTGAAAGGCCAGGCAGTCCTGCTGGAGCTCGGCCTCGTTCGATGGGCGATGGAGCTGCTTGCGGCAGAAGGGTTTACGCCGGTCATCCCGCCGGTGCTCGTGCGGGAGGAGGCCCTGTATGGAACGGGGTTTTTTCCAGGAGACCAAGAACAGGTCTACTCGGTCGGCGCAGATGACTTGTTCCTGGTTGGAACTGCTGAAGTTCCGCTGGCAGCCCTGCATGCCGACGAGATTCTCACCGGCGATCTGCCTATCCGTTATGCCGGGTTTTCCACCTGCTTCCGCCGTGAAGCCGGTACTTACGGCAAGGACACCCGGGGGATTTTTCGAGTACACCAGTTCGACAAGGTAGAGATGTTTTCGTTCTGTCACCCGGATCGGTCCTGGGACGAGCACGAGTTCTTGTTCGGTATGGAGGAGCGGATCGTCCAGGCCCTGGAATTGCCTTACCGGGTGGTAAACGTGGCAGCTGGCGACCTCGGCTCCAGCGCTGCCAAGAAATACGACATTGAAGCGTGGATCCCATCCCAGCAGGCTTTTCGCGAGATTACGTCTTGCTCGAATACCACGGATTATCAAGCGCGGCGTCTCAAGATCCGGATGAAGGACGACGAAACCAACCGCATCATTCATACACTTAACGGGACGGCTGTGGCGGTCGGGCGAACCATCCTGGCGATCATGGAAAACCATCAGCAAGCTGACGGAACCGTGCTGCTGCCGGAAGCGATTCGTCCGTATGTCGGGTTCGATG
>Ga0224496_10000616_pt1 | contig 24254 bp, 22 predicted proteins | sample SF_Jul11_sed_USG_2_FD_168127 | JGI IMG/M metagenome (GOLD analysis project Ga0224496, IMG submission 168127) | Sediment microbial communities from San Francisco Bay, California, United States - SF_Jul11_sed_USGS_8_1 | ecosystem: Environmental > Aquatic > Marine > Sediment | place: USA...
AGCTGTTCAATAATCTTTGGAGCCCAATAGAACTGCGCGGCAAAAGGTCCATTCTCCATGGCCACCAACAAGGCGAACTCATCGCCTTGTTGGTGGCCACCTAAGTTTCTTCCCTAAGGGTGAGGAAGAGGAAAAGGCCGGCTATTAAGGCGAGGAGCATGAGGATCAGGCCGCTTACCTGCAGGGCAATTGCCAGGCTGTGGCCGGCTGAGAGGCTGCCGATAAAGGGGCCAAGGAGCGCAAAGCTTACCCGGATGAGCAAACTGCGGATGGAGAGCACCGTGGCCCTGGTCTCGGAAGCGCAATATCTGTTGACCAGATCCTTGAGCAGGGGCGTCGCATAGCCCCGGATCCCATAAAAAACAAAGAGAACGAGCAGGGCCGGCATTAGACTCATAACCCCGAGGAGAATATAGGCGCCGGGGATGATGAGAATGATTAAGGCGATGGCTATACGGCGGCCGATTTTAGCCACCACCTTGTCGGCGACCATCGCCACCAGGGCCACGGTCAGGTTGAGCAGGACCCAGAGCGGGGTGATCGATTTTTCGGCCAGGCCCATGTTGACAAAATAGACTTGCGAGGTCCAGGCCATACATAAGGTGCAGGTGCCGATCAGGGAGGAGAGCAGGATGGTGGCGCTTAGTTTCTTGTTGCCCACCAGGCTCTCTTTGCACACCGCGAGAATGTGGCCAAGACCGGGCTTGCTTATATGACCGGTCCGGGGCGGCTCAAGCAGGTAGAGAGAGGCCGGGATGGCCAGGGCGGCAATCAGGGTCTGGGAGAGATAGACGGCCCGGTAGCTTAAAGTAACGGCAATAAACCCGCCGGCAAGAGCGGCAATGGTCTCGCCAAAATGACCCAGGGAGGTGATCCTGCCTTCTAGGCGAAAATACGAATGTTTTTGGTCCGTGGCGACCAAACTCTCGTAGAGGATGGCCGAGTCGGAACCGGAAATAAAACTGCCTCCCAGCCCCAAAACCATTTCCGCCGCCAAAAAGCCGTAAAAACCGGAAGAGATCGAGTAGATCCCGTAGCCCAGGGTGCCGAGGACACTGCCGATAACCAGCGACTTTTTCCGGCCGATCACATCGGCCATATAGCCGGAGGGGATCTCCAGGAGCGCCACGCTGAGCGAATAGACCGCCTGCAAAAGATAGATGTCAAAATGATCCAGGCCGTTGTCGCTGTAAAAGAGGGCGACAATGGGCATGATCAGCATCAGCCACTTGGCGAGCTTGATCAGGTACAGGCTGTAGATATTTGTGGAAAACGATCTGGGCATGGGCGGGTTTGGTGGACTTTCGGCAGAGCCTGCAGCGGGTCTGTTCTTTGACCTTTGTTATTCTGCCTTTTGATACCGCCCTTTCAATTTTTTATTTAGGAAAACCATCCCGGAGAGCAGGGTAAAAAGGGCGATCAGGCTCATGATGACGGCCAGCCGCTGCCAATCCGCCCCGGTGTGCTGCCGGGCCTGGATCAAGAAAAACATGGTGCTCAGCCACTCCATGGCCCCTATGGCCAGACAGAGCTGAATGATTCTGGGCACCCATCTGTTTTTAATAAACAGCAGGGTCGGGATCATCAGGGCAATGACCATCAGCGGGAAATCGCTGTAGCGCAGGAAGTGGGCGGCCAGGATCAGAAAGCTGAGGATTACCGGCAGCAGGCGGACAAAATTCATATTTTTTTCCTTTTCAGTTAGCGGGGAAAAGCACCGTTGTTGATGTCGATGCAGGTGCCGTTGATGTATTCCGGGCTATCGGTGGCCAGCCAGAACATGGCCTCGGCCACCTCGTCGGCCCGGGCGAAGCGGCCGGTGAAAACCGCCTCCTTGATCGCTTTTTTACGCGCTTCCGGGATAATGGCCAGCATCTCGGTGTCCACCGGGCCGGCGGCGACCGCGTTGACCACCACCCCTTGGGGGCCTAAGATTTTGGCAAAACTCTTGGTCATATTGATCATCCCGGCCTTGGTGATCCCATACCAGAGATCAGGGTGGCCGATCTGGCCGGCAATGGAGGCGTTGTTGACGATGCGGCCCTTGCCTTTTTCGATCATCTGCGGGGCAACCTCGCGGATCAGGGCCACCGGGGCCTCGAGGTTGAGTTTGATGATCTGCTCTTTTTTTTCTTCCGGGTAATCGTTATAGGGCAGGGCATGCATCATCCCGGCATTGTTGATTAAAATATCAATTTCGCCGACTTGGGCGATCATCGCCGGAATCGCCGCGATGTCGGTGAGATCAAAACGGACGCATTCCACATCCTGGATCAGCTTCAGGGTGAAGTCCTTGAAATCACGGGCCACTACCACTACCCGGTAGCCGCCCCGCCGGATGAATTTTCTTGATAATTCCAGGCCGATGCCTTTGTTGCCGCCGGTGATCAATACGGTTTTTTGTGCCATAAGTTGTTAAGCCCTGCCCTTTACCCGCACTTGGCGAGCAACTCTTCAAAGGATTTACGCCAGGAGTCGGATAAGGCCGCCACCGCCAGCACCTGTTCCATGGCGGTTTTGTTGTGGCGGTCATGGTGGTAGACGCGGTTGGCAAAGGTGACGGTTATGTTTGCTGGATCTTTTTCGATCAGGGAGAGCCGGTCCCCGGCCTTGATTTCGCCAGCCTGCAGCACCCGGAAATAAAAGCCGGTGAAGCCGGAATCGACCACCAGTTTCACCAGATCGTTGCGGGCAAAGCGGGCGGCCAGGGTTTTACAGGGCTGCCGGGGCTGGCTGACCTGGAGGATGGCGCTGCCCACGGCAAAGCTGTCGCCGATCGAGATCTCATCTTCATTGATATTGCTGATGGAAAGATTTTCGCCGAAGGGCGCCGCGGGCAGGGAGATCCCTAAAAGCTTTTGCCAGTAAGGGTAGTGGTCCACGCTGTAGGCGCAGACCGCCTTGTCCTCGCCGCCGTGATGTTTGGTGTCATGGTTGCCGTCCCCGGTAAAGCCGGTGGCGGTGACGGCAACGGTTTTATCGGTGGGCAGTTTGCCGATACCTGAGGTAATTTTTTTTCCGGCAAAAATCTCCGGCTTGGGCAGGCCGATGTTCAACGCTTCGATTAGCATGTTAATTTCCGAACAGCCCTTTGACGGTGTTAAGTCCTTTTTCCGCCCCTTCCTGGAGGACGGTACCGACCTCCTTGGCGCCTTCTCCCACCACCGACAGGCCGGATTGAACTGCGGGGATCGCCGCCTTGTTGATCGCCGTTAAGACCAGGGCCAGGGCATCGGCCATGGTGGCGTCCTTATTTTTGCCGATGTCTTTCAGCTCAAGGGGCGGCAGGGGGATCGTAAGTTTTTTGCCTTGCAGAAGCGCGGTGCTCACGCTGATACTGCCTTTTTCTATTTTAAGCAGATCGATCTGCACTTTTTTGCCGCTGGTTTTGCTGTTTGCCGGCTGCTCCTTCCCCGGTTTTTTAAAGGACTGGGCATTGGCTTGGAGTTGCTTCAGGTTGTTGTTGCCAAGGATTCCTTCATACACGATATTTGGGGATTTGATGATGATCTTTTTGATGTGGACCTTGTCGCTGGTCGCCGAGGCCACGTCCAGTTCAATCATGATTTGATCGAGCTGAAAGGCGTAATCGGTTTTAAATCCCTGCGGGTTGCCGACGATCAGGCCGCTGAGTTCGCCGCTGCCGGAGGCGACATCGAGGATGACGTCCGCTAATCTTACCGGGGCTTGCAAGATTTTGGGGCCTACGGTTTCAATCCCTTTTTTGACGATGGTGTTCAGGTTGCCGATCAGGAGCAGGGCGGTCCCGGCTATCAAGGCCAGGGCTATTCCTCCGGCGAGAAGACCTTTTTTCATGGCGTTGTCCTCCTGGGTCACAAGGTGATCAGCGCAAAGGCCTATTGGTGGGCCGATGAGCTTTGCCTTTTATTTGTAAAATTGAGGATAGAGTTTCTTGAGGCAATCGGGGCAGACGGAGTGGGTGAAGTCGGCAGCGGTTTTCTGCGAGATGTATTGTTCCACCGGACTCCATGATTCCGGTTTTTCCGGATCGCTTTCCGGGGTTCTGATTTTTTTGCAGGAGGAACAGATGGGCAGCAGGCCTTGCAGGGTGTTTTTTATCTCAAGGATCATTTTGACCTGCAAGCGGATGCCGACCAGCACGAAGATGGCGCCGCTCAGGAAAACAACCCCCACGAACATTTCACCCATCAGGTGGATCTTGAGAAACATGGTGGCGGCGACCACGCAGTAGCAAAAAACAAAAAAGATCATCAGGCCGCGATGCACCTGCAGGGCGTTGATAATGTCGGCTTTGCTGCGCTTGGGGATAAAGGGGGTCATCTGGAACAGGTCTTTGGCCTTGAGGATACATAGCCCCATAACCCCGGCCCCGAATAAGACCATAATTGTACTGATAATATGTTGCATTGTAAGAGCTTTATTTAAGGTATTTATCTGATTTTATGTTTTTACTCACTGTTCAGGCGTGAATTGATGGTTGATAGGATTATACAGTATTTTGTTATTTGCAGAAGTTATTCTTGCCCTTTTAGCCCATTTTTTTTCGAAAAAGGTCCATTTCTTTGCAGGTGTCGGCCGCCGGCGACAGGGTCAGCCGGATCAAGCTGTTGGGGTTGGCCCGGTTGATGGCCCCGCCGTCTTCGGCGGTCATGGCCGTTACCGTGTGGCTATTATTGATCAGCCCTTGGCCCAGGTGTTCGAGGCGGTCGCCCACCTCAATCGGGTTGCGGGTTTCCAGCAGCGGCGCCGGTCCGGCTTGGCGGACCATGCCCACCGGCGCGTAATCGTAGATGATTTTGGGTCCGTCGTAGAGCATTTCTGTTGCCTGGGGCGGCTGGTCGAAAAAGTTTTCAGTGTAGCCCCGGGAGCCGATTTTTTCAAGCTCCTCGACAAACTTATCCGGCAGCTTCGCCCCTTCATCCTCCCCGTGCCGGGCCCAGAAGTCAAGTGCGGCCCGATAGAGGCGGACAATGGCCCCGACATAATAGACGCTTTTCATCCTCCCCTCGATTTTTAGGCTGTCGGCCCCGGCGCGGATCAGCTCCGGCAGCCGGTTGAGCAGGCAGAGATCCTTGGCGTTGAAGATGTAGGTGCCGCGGTCGTCCTCTTCCACCGGGAAGTATTGGCCCGGTCTTTTTTCTTCCTCCAGCCGGTAGCTGTAGCGGCAGGGGTGGGCGCAGTTGCCCTGGTTGGCGTCGCGATCGGTGAGGTACAAGCTCAGCATGCAGCGGCCCGAGTAGGAGATGCAGAGCGCCCCATGGACAAAAAGTTCCAGCTCCGCCGCGGTTGACTGCCTGATCTCGGCGATCTCCGCCAGGGAGAGTTCCCGGGCCAGGTTCACCCTTTTGGCCCCCTGGCCGGTCCAGAAGCGGACGCTTTCGCGGTTGGTGACATTAGCCTGGGTGCTTAGGTGGATGGCCAGCTCGGGCACCACCTCTCTGGCCGTTAAAAAAATTCCGGGGTCGGAGATGATCAGGCCGTCGACCTCGGCCGCGGCCAGGCCGCGGAGATAGGCGGGCAGGCCGGTCAGATCGTCGTTATGGGCAAAGATATTGACCGTGGTGTAAACTTTGACCCGGTGTTGATGGGCGTAGTCCACGGCTTGGCGCAGTTGGTCGTCGTCAAAGTTTACGGCGCGGGCCCGGAGGCTGAATTGTTTGCCGCCCAGATAGACGGCGTCGGCGCCATAATGGATGGCGGTCCGCATTTTTTCGAAGTTGCCGGCGGGCGCCAGTAGTTCCGGTATTTTCATCTTTCTTCCTGTTAATGGCCGTAGTTTTTTTGGGAAAAGCAGGTTGGCAATATACACCAAAAAAAAATTACCGGCACCGTCCAAGGCTTAAGTTTGCCGTTGCGCTGAAAACAGGGTGGAACCGGGGAGGTTGGTGGCCGCGATTTGTGAGGCGGTTGGCCGGGGAGGCGCTCTTTATCTAGATCATTTCATTGGTAAATGAAGGAAATAATGGTATTGTTCCGGCCGGTGCGAAATGTGTTTTTTTGAGAAAATAAGTTTTGATAATAAAGGAAGATCCGCTGTTTTGCCCCTGACCCAACTAAAAAATATAGCCGTGGCCATGAGCGGCGGCGTTGATTCCTCGGTAACCGCCGCCCTGCTGAAGAAGCAGGGGCACAAGGTGCAGGGCGTTTTTATGGCCCTGGCCCAGCCCGACCTTGACGCCCAGATTGCCAGGGTTAAGGGGGTGGCTGATTTTCTCGGCATTGGCCTGACCGTGGTTGACCTGGCCGCCCTGTTCAAGCGGGAGGTGCTTGATTATTTTTGTGACAGCTATTTTGCCGGCAAGACCCCTAACCCCTGCGTGGTCTGTAATCGGCGGGTCAAGTTCGGCGGGCTGCTTGATTTTGTAAGGGCCGAGTTGGCGGCGGATCTGCTGGCCACCGGCCATTATGCCCGGATCGAGGCGGATGGGGCCGGGTGCAGGTTGCTTAAGGGCAAAGACAACACCAAGGACCAGTCATATTTTCTTTCCCGCCTGACCCAGGCCCAGTTGGCCCGGCTCTGTTTTCCCCTGGGCGAGTTGCGAAAAAAAGAGGTTTATCTGCTGGCCGCCGAGCTTGGCCTCAGTGGCCGCCACGGCAGCGAGAGCCAGGATGTCTGTTTTCTTAAAAATCAGTCGGTGGCGGATTTTTTGGCCGCCCATTCCGCCAAGTCTAAAAAAACCGGGGCCATCGTCACCGTTGACGGCCGCCGGCTCGGGAGCCATCAAGGGGTTTGTTCCTATACCGTGGGGCAGCGCCGGGGGCTGGGGATTCCGGATGCCACCCCGTATTATGTGGTGGGGCTGGATCCGGTCAATAATCAGGTGATTGTCGGCAAGGATGAGGATCTCTGGCATGATACCCTGCTGGTTGCGGAGATGAATTGGTCGGCGGGCGTCGCCCCTGAGTTGCCGGCGGTTTTTGACGTGAAGATCCGTTACCGGCATGGCGGCGCCCGGGCGCAGGTGATCGGCGGCGATGACGGCCGGATCGAGGTCAAGTTTGTCGAACCGCAGCGGGCCATCACCCCGGGGCAGTTTGCGGTGTTTTATCAGGGCGACCAGGTGGTCGGCGGCGGCGAGATTGCCGGGGTTGGCTGAAAAAAATCATAAAAATGAATAGATAAAAGATAATGAGCGCACAGAAGAACAAAAAGATGAAGGTGGCGTTGGCCACCCTGGGCTGCAAGGTTAATCAGTTCGAGTCGGCCGCTTTTCTTTCCGAATTGGGGGAGCGCGATGTCGAGCTGGTGCCCTTTTCCCATAAGGCGGATGTTTATATCGTTAATACCTGCGCGGTAACCGCCAAGGGCGGCGCCCAGTCGCGGCAGGTCATCCGCCGGGCCCTGAAGGTCAACCCCAAGGCGCGGCTGGTGGTGACCGGCTGTTACTCGCAAGTTGCGCCCCAGGATGTCTTGGAGATCGCCAACTCTCCGATCTGTATTGTCGGCAACGGCTACAAGCATCGGCTGGTGGATATCGCCCTTTCCGATCTGCATTGCGATCTGGAGATGCATATGGGCGATATCGCCCGACTCAAGGAGGTCTGTCCGCTAACCGCCAAGAGCTTCGGCGAGCGGACCCGGGCTTATATGAAGGTGCAGGACGGCTGCAACAGCTTTTGTTCCTACTGTATCGTGCCCTATGCCCGGGGGCGCAGCCGGAGCTATGCTATTGACCAGGTTCTTAATCAGGCCGCCCTTTTTGCCGAGCAGGATTATCGGGAGGTGGTGCTCACCGGCATTCACCTGGGCCATTACGGCCTTGATCTTGAGCCGAAAACCAATCTGGTCGCCCTGGTCCGCGCCCTGGTGGCGCAGAATCTGCCCATCCGCTACCGGCTCAGCTCGCTTGAGCCCACCGAGATCACCGATGAGCTGCTTGAGCTGATGGCGGCCTCGGCCGCCATCATGCCCTATCTGCATATCCCGCTGCAGAGCGGCGACGACGGGATCTTGAAAAAGATGAATCGCCGTTATCCGGCCGCCACCTTTGCCGAAAAGGTCAAAAAAAGCGTGGCGCGCCTGCCCGGGGTCGGCATCGGGGTCGACGTGCTGGTGGGCTTTCCGGGCGAGGATGAGGCCGCTTTTCGCAACACCTATGACCTGCTCGCTTCGCTGCCGGTTGCCTATCTGCACGTTTTCCCATATTCGAAAAGGCCGGGCACCGTGGCCGCGGGCATGGCCGATCAGGTCGCCAAAAAGGTCAAGGAAGAAAGGGTTGCACTCTTGCGGGATTTGGATCATAAAAAACGTATGGCTTTTTATCGGCAACATCTCGGCAGCGTCCAGCAGGTGCTGGTTGAGGGCCGGAAGCAGGGCAAGATGCTGCGCGGCTTTTCGGAAAATTATATCCCGGTTCATTTTGCCGCCGCCGACAACCTGGCCAATACCCTGGTCTCGGTCCGTCTGGAAGAATTGACCGATGACGGGGTGCTGGGCGTTCTGGTTTGATTAAAACATAAGTTAATGACTGTAAATTATGCTTGGTGAAATTATAGCGATCGGTGACGAGCTCACCTCGGGCCGGATTCTCAATACCACGAGTCATTTCGCGGCCAGCCAACTTTTTGCCGCCGGCCATGAAATTGTGGCGATGGTCACCATCGGCGACGAGCCCGACCTGATCGGCCAGACCCTGCAGCAGGCCCTGGGCCGGGCTGATTTCGTGGTGGTCACCGGCGGGCTGGGGCCTACCACCGATGATCTGACCAATGCGGCGGTGGCCAGCGCCCTTGATCGGCCTTCCACCTTTTATCCGGAAATTTTTAAAAAGATCCAGGCCCACGGCAATACCCTTTCCGCCAACCGCAAGATATTTTTGGAGAAACTGGCCTGGCTGCCCGAGGGCGCCCATGCTTTGCACACCGAGGTCAAGAGCGCCGGCTATTTTCTGGTCCATGACGGCAAGCCGGTGTTTTTTCTGCCCGGCGTCCCCCACGAGATGAAGGAACTGCTGCTGGAGACGGTGATTACCCGGCTCGCGGTCTGGGACGGAGAAGAGGTGCGCAAGGTGCGCCAGAAACTCTTCAAGGTGGTGGGCATGGCCGAATCCGAGATCAACCGCAAGCTCGGTCATCTGGAAGGGCGGGATCCGCGGGTCAAGATCGGTTATTATCCGGTTTTTCCCGAGGTCCATGTCAATCTCACCGCCACCGGCGCCTCTGCGGTCGAGGCGGATGGGGTCTTTGATAAGTTTAACCAGCAGATTGAGTCGGTGCTGGGGCCCTTTGTCTATGGCAGCGACACCGACACCCTGGAAAAAGTTATCGGCAGCAGCCTCAAGGAGCGGGGCCAGACCCTGGCCGTGGCCGAGTCGTGTACCGGTGGTCTGTTGGGCCACACCATTACCAAGGCGGCGGGTAGTTCCGAATATTTTCTGGGCGGGGTGGTTTCCTACAGCAATTCCTTGAAAGAGCGATTTTTAGGGGTAAATCGGGAAACCCTGCTCAAGTTCGGCGCGGTGAGCTCCGAGGTGGCTCGGGCCATGGCCGACGGCGCCCGGCGGCAGACCGCGGCCGATTATGCCCTGGCGGTGACCGGCATTGCCGGGCCGGCCGGCGGCAGCGAGGAAAAACCGGTGGGCACCGTGTATATCGGCCTGGCCACCCCGGAAAAGATCCATGATTTCCTCTTTAATTTTTCCGGCAGTCGCGGCCGGATTCAGAGGCAGGCCTGTCAGGCCGCCCTTGATCTTTTGCGGCGGAGATTGCTTGATTATGAACTCCGAACAGTGTAAAAATACCCGTTGTTGCAAATTTTGATCATACTCACTTTTGCTATAGATCGGCAAAAAATGACAGGTAACGATTTGGTGTGCTAACTTGTCTCTTTCACTCGTTGCTTGTTACATAATTTAACTAAGGGAGACCCGGAATATGGCTGTTGCCGAAGGGAAAAGCAAAACGCTTGATACCGCTATTTTTCAGATTCAGAAACAGTTCGGCAAGGGCGCGATCATGCGGCTCGGCACTGATGAGCGCGAAGCGATACCGGTTATCCCCACCGGCACCTTGAGCCTGGACATCGCCACCGGGGTCGGCGGGGTGCCCAGGGGTCGGATTACCGAGATTTACGGGCCTGAGTCTTCCGGCAAAACCACCATGGCCCTGCACCTGATCGCCGAGGCCCAGAAGCTGGGTGGGACTGCCGCCTTTATCGATGCGGAGCACGCCCTGGATATCAGCTATGCCGAGCGGCTCGGGGTTAATGTCGATGATCTGCTGGTCTCTCAGCCCGATTACGGGGAGCAGGCCCTGGAGATTGCCGAGATTCTGGTGCGGAGCGGCTCGGTGGATATCATTGTCATCGATTCGGTGGCCGCTCTGGTTCCCAAGGCGGAAATCGACGGCAACGTGGGCGATTCCCATGTCGGCCTCCAGGCCCGGCTCATGTCCCAGGCCATGCGCAAGTTGACCGGCGTCCTCAGCCGGACCCATACCGCGATGGTTTTCATCAACCAGATCCGAATGAAGATCGGCGTGATGTTCGGCAATCCGGAAACCACCTCCGGCGGCAACGCCCTCAAGTTTTACAGCTCGCTCCGTTTTGACATCCGGCGGATGGCCGCGATCAAAGACGGCCAGGACACCATCGGCAACCGGACCAAGGTGAAGGTCGTCAAAAACAAGGTGGCCCCGCCCTTTAAGGTTGCCGAATTTGATATTATCTATGGCGAAGGCGCGTCCCGGGAAGGGGATATCCTCGATCTGGCCGCGGAGATGGACATTGTCGAAAAGAGCGGCGCCTGGTATTCCTACGGTGGCGAGCGGATCGGTCAGGGCCGGGAGAACTCCAAGACCTTCTTGAAAGAACATCCCGAGATGTGTATTGACATTGAAAAAAAGGTTCGCCTGGGTTATGGCCTGCCGGCTGTTGCCAATACCGGCGGCGGGGGCAAGGAACCAAAATCCGCGGAAAAGTGATTGCATTTTAATTATAAAAAATAAATGGCTTTAACAGGGCGGGATGCGGCGGCATCCCGCTTTCCCGTTTAAGGCCAGCCAGACAGGTATTGCTGATGATGACCGGAAACGAGATTCGTAAGAAATTTTTAGACTATTTTGCCGACAAGGGCCACGCCGTGGTGGAAAGCTCACCCCTGGTGCCCCATGACGATCCCACCCTGCTTTTTACCAATGCGGGGATGGTCCAGTTCAAAAGGGTGTTCATGGGCGACGACAAGCGGGATTACGTGAAGGCCGCTACCAGCCAGCGTTGTGTGCGGGCCGGCGGCAAGCATAACGACCTGGAGAACGTCGGCTACACCGCCCGCCATCATACCTTTTTCGAGATGCTCGGCAATTTTTCCTTTGGCGATTATTTCAAGGAAGAGGCGATTCGTTACGCCTGGGATTTTCTGACCAAGGAAATAGGGCTGCCCACGGAAAATCTCTGGGTCTCGATCTTTGATGACGACGACGAGGCCCAAGCCCTTTGGGAAAAGGTCGAGGATCTGCCCAAGGGCCGGATCGTCCGCATGGGCGAGAAGGACAACTTCTGGGCCATGGGTGATACCGGCCCCTGCGGCCCCTGCTCCGAGATCCATATCGATCAAGGGGTGGCGGCGGGTTGCGGCAAGCCGGACTGCAAGCTCGGCTGCGATTGCGACCGTTTTCTCGAGATCTGGAACCTGGTGTTCATGCAGTTCAACCGCAGCGAAGACGGCACCCTGACCCCCCTGCCCAAGCCCAGCATCGACACCGGCATGGGGCTGGAGCGGATCGCCGCCGTGCTGCAGGGCAAGTTCAATAACTACGATTCCGATCTTTTTACCCCGATTATCGATAAGATCGCCGAGACCGCCGGGGTGGAGTACGGCCGGGAGAAGGGCACCGACACCGCGCTCAGGGTTATCGCCGACCACTCCCGGGCCACCACCTTTCTGGTGGCGGACGGGGTGTTGCCCTCCAACGAGGGGCGGGGTTATGTGTTAAGAAGGATTATGCGGCGGGCCATCCGCTATGGCCGGACCCTGGGCCTGAAAAAGCCGTTTCTGGCCGGGATCATCGCGGCGGTGATCGAGCAGATGAACGGGGCCTACCCTCATCTCAACGATGCCCGGGAGCTGCTTGCCAAGGTGGTGCGGAATGAGGAGGAGCGTTTTCTCGAGACCCTGGATCATGGCCTGGCCATGCTCAGCCACGAGATCAAACGCCTTAAAGAGAGCGGGGCCACCGAGGTCTCCGGTGATTTTACTTTCAAGCTCTACGATACCTACGGCTTTCCGGTGGATATCGTCAAGGATATCGCCATTGAAAAGGGGATGGTGGCCGATGAGGCCGGCTTTAACGCGGCCATGGCGGTGCAGCGGGCTCAGTCCAAAAAATCGTGGAAGGGCGCCTCGCTTGCCGAGATGGGGGCCGGGGTCAAGACCCTGCGTGAGCAGGGGTTGAAAGCTGCCTTTGTCGGCTATGACACCAGGCATATCCGGGGGACTCTAGGCGCCATTATCAATGCGGCCGGCGAGAGTGTCGGCCAGGCCAACGCCGGAGAAATCGTTTCCGTTTTCTGTGCGGAAACGCCATTCTATGCCGAGTCCGGCGGTCAGGCCGGGGATAAGGGGATGATTGTCGGCCCCTCGGGCAAGGCGCGGGTGGAAAACACGATTACGGCCGGTGACGGCCTGATTCTGCACCAGATCGAGGTCAAGGAGGGCAGCCTGGTCGTCGGCGACCAGGTGGAACTCAAGGTGGCCGAGAACCGGCGGCAGCGCACCGCGAACAATCATACGGCCACCCATTTGCTGCAGGCGGCGTTGCGGGAGGTTTTGGGCGAGCATGTCAAGCAGTCCGGCTCCCTGGTAAAGTCGGACCGGCTCCGTTTTGATTTTACCCATTTCTCGCCGCTGACCCCGGATGAAAGATTAAAGGTTGAGCAGATCGTTAATGATGAAATCAGGGCCAATAAAAAGGTCGACACCGATCTGCTCGATCGGGAGGAGGCAGTCCGGGGAGGGGCCACCGCCCTGTTCGGTGAAAAGTATGACGAGCAGGTTCGGGTGGTTTCGGTGGGCGATTTCTCCAAAGAGCTCTGCGGCGGCACCCATGTAGGGGCCACCGGCGAGATCGGCCTCTTTAAAATTATCAATGAAGGCGGCATTGCCGCAGGGGTCCGCCGGATGGAGGCGGTGACCGGGCCGGAAGCGCTGCACCGTTTTCAGCAGGTTGAAGAGCAGCTTGCCGCCTTGGCTGAGCTGGTCAAGTCAACCCCGGAGGAGCTGGGCGCCAAGCTGGAAAAAATTATCGGCCGGCAGAAAGAGCTGGAGAAAGAGGTGGGCAGGCTCACCGCCGAGCTTTCGGTCAATGATCTTGATGCAATGATCAATAATGCCCGCGAGGTGGCAGGGGTTAAGCTGCTGGTCACGCAGATCATTATTGATTCGCCCAAGACCATGCGCGAGGTCGGCGATAAGGTCCGTGACAAGCTGGGCAGCGGTATTATCGTGCTCGGCGGCGCTTTTGAGGGTAAGGTCAGTCTGTTGGCCATTGTCAGCAAGGATTTGAGCAAGCAATTTCATGCCGGGAAAATCATCAAGGAGGTTGCGGCCAAAGTCGGCGGCAGCGGCGGCGGGCGGCCCGATATGGCTCAAGCCGGCGGCACCATGGTGGATAAATTACCCGAGGCCCTGGCCGCGGTGGCGGATATCGTTGCCGAGCAGGCCGGATGAGAATCCGGCCTGGTGTCTGATTTGACGGAAAGTCGGGCTGCTAGGCGGTTTTCCCTTGTCGCTCTAAGGGTGGGTCATTACGGGTGAATTTGCGGGGATAAAGTTATTGACATGCAAAAAATTATAGATTAGAACCGTTCACTTGTAAATGAACGATCATTCATTAGTGTGCAATTTTTTTTAAATATACAGATTAACCGAGAGATCACGGGGGCAGAGAAATGATTACCATTGATTTGACCATGCCGCTTCAGATTGTCAATATGTTGCTGCTTATTGTCATTCTGAATGCAGTTTTGTACAAACCGATTCGCGGTATCCTTGCGGAACGGCAAAAGAAAATTGCCGGTTTGGGTGAGGGGATCAGTAACTTCACTAAAAATGCCGAGCTTCGTTTAGGCGAGTTTGAGCAGAAGTTGAAAGCCGCCCGCATCAAGGCCAAAGGGGAGTATGAAGCTGCCCGGAACGAAGCGCTTTCCGCCAGTAATGAGAAGCTTGCCGCGATCCGTAAGGAAATAGACGCGGAAAAGGCAAGCCAGCTCGGTGAAATCGAAAAACAGTTTGTTGCAGCTCAAACCGAGCTCAAGGGCCAGGTTGACGGTTTTGCCACGGAGATGGCCGGCAAGATTTTGGGGAGGGCGGTGTAAATGAAAAAAAATAATTTCTCCAAGGTTGCTGTTGCTGCCATGTCGGTACTGTTGGTACTGGCCATGGCCGTTGCCGCTTATGCCTCAGCTGACGCCCATGGCGGCGGCGGAATTCCCGAGGCAAAACTGTGGGATCTCCTTTATCGGACTCTGAACTTTATCGCCTTGGCTGCCATTCTCGTTCACTTTCTGAAAAAACCGATCGTCAATGGCCTGAACAGCCGGCGCGAATCGATCCGGGAGCAGTTGGAGACTTTGGAATCCCGCAAGGCGGAAGCCGAGCAGATGTACAAAGAGGCGGAAGCCAAACTCGCCAAGCTTGATCAGGAAGTAAATGTTATCATCGCCGAGGCCGTCAGCCAGGGCGAGAGCGAGAAGGTCAGAATCATTGAGGATGCCGAACGGGCTGCCGGTGATATCAAAAGGCAGGCTGAAATGGCGGTTGCTTATGAGCTGGCCGGCGCCAAAAGAAATCTGAAAGCGGAAGTGGCCGAACAGGCCGTGCTTCTCGCGGAAGAGCTGATCAAGAAGAATCTGCAGCAGGCTGACCAGGATAGAATGGTTGCTGATTATCTTGATAAGGTAGGAGGTCTCCAGTGAAAAATACAGTGTTAGCCAAACGATATGCCAAGGCGCTTTTTGCGGTTGGCAAGGAAGAGGGCGGCTTTGACGATTATTGTAAAGCGCTTAATGACATGGCCCAGTTTTATATCACTACCCCCGAGGTCTACGACGGGTTGACCAACCCCATGTATCCTGTTGATGTTCGGGCCAAGGTGATGGACTACCTTATCGACGCCCTGGGCTGTTCGCAGGTCATGGCCAACTTCTTCAAGCTGCTTGTTCAGAAAAAAAGAGCGAACATTCTGCCGGACATCGCCGAGGTATTTCAGGCCATGGTCGACGCGGATAAAAATATGTGTCAGGGAAAAGTGGTTTCGGCCATGGCGTTGAGTCCCGAATTGAATGAAAAGGTTAAGGCTATTTTAGAAAAAATAACCGGCAAGCAGGTTATCCTGACGACCGAGGTTGATCCGTCAATCCTCGGCGGCATCGTTGCTAAGGTCGGTGATTTAGTGCTAGATGGGAGCATTAAGTCACAACTTGCCGGTTTAAAAGAATCCATAAAGGGGAGTGAACAGTAAGATGCAGATCAAAGCCGAAGAGATCAGTCAAATTATCAAGGGGCAGATCAAGGATTACGAGAGTAAAGTTGATCTGAGCGAAACTGGAACCGTAATCTCTGTTGGTGACGGTATCGCTCGTGTGCACGGGGTTGAGAATTGTATGGCCATGGAGCTTTTAGAGTTCACCGGCGGTATTCTCGGTGTCGCCCTGAACTTGGAGACGGACAACGTTGGTTGCGCCATTCTTGGTGATGTTCGTCACATCATGGAAGGTTCCACCGTTAAACGTACCGGTCGTATCGCCGAGGTTCCGGTTGGCCCCGAGATGGAAGGCCGGGTTGTTGACGGTGTTGGTCGGCCCATCGATGGTCAGGGTCCGATTAACGCCACCCACTCCTCCAAGATCGAGGTGCTTGCCCCCGGTGTTATCGCCCGTAAATCGGTACATGAGCCATGCTACACCGGCGCCAAAGCGGTTGACGCCATGACCCCGGTTGGCCGCGGCCAGCGTGAGTTGGTTATCGGCGACCGCCAGATCGGTAAAACCTCCCTCTGTGTAGATGCGATTATTGCCCAGAAAAATACCGACGTTCATTGCATCTATGTGGCGATCGGCCAGAAAAAATCCACCGTGGCCCTGGTTGTTGAAGCGCTGCGTAAGAACGGCGCCATGGATTACACCACGGTTGTCGCCGCTTGTGCCTCCGATCCTGCGGCCATGCAGTATGTTGCCGCCTTTGCCGGTTGCGCCATGGGCGAGTACTTCCGCGATAACGGGCAGCATGCCCTGATCATTTATGATGATCTTTCCAAGCAGGCGGTTTCTTATCGTGAGCTTTCTCTGCTGCTTCGTCGTCCGCCCGGCCGTGAGGCTTTCCCCGGCGACATTTTCTTCAACCATTCCCGGCTCCTTGAGCGGGCCTGTAAGGTAAACGACGAGCTGGGCGCCGGTTCCTTGACCGCTCTGCCCATCATCGAGACCCAGGCCGGTGACGTTTCCGCCTTTATTCCGACCAACGTTATCTCCATTACCGATGGTCAGGTTTACCTCGAGCCCAACCTCTTTTTCGCCGGCGTTCGCCCCGCGATCAACGTTGGTCTTTCCGTATCCCGCGTCGGTGGCGCGGCCCAGTGTAAGGCGATGAAACAGGTTGCCGGTACCCTGCGTCTCGATCTGGCCCAGTACCGTGAGCTGGCCGCCTTTGCCGGGTTCGGTTCCGATCTTGATGCCGCCACCCAGGCTCAGCTCACCCGCGGTGAGCGTCTGGTTGAGATTCTCAAGCAGCCCCAGTATCAGCCGCTGCCCATGGAGAAACAGGTAAGTATTATTTTCGCCGGTACCCGTGGTTACCTGGACAAGTTCCCGGTTAACACCCTGGCCGAATATGAGGCTCAGCTCTATGATTACATAGAAAAAAATGAGCCGAGCATCTTTGATGACCTTCGTACTCAGCAGAAAATCGACGAGGCTCTTGAAGCCAAGATGAAAAACACGTTGCAGGCTTTCGGGGAATCCTTCAAGGCTGCTAAGGGCCTGAACTAAAGAGGGGGTAAGGTCTCATGGCAAGCCTAAAAGAAGTAAAAATGAAGATTGGTGGGGTGAAGAAAACTTCACAGATCACCAAGGCCATGAATATGGTCGCTGCCGCCAAACTGCGCGGCGCGCAGCAGAAGATGGAAAATTTTCGGCCCTATGCCGAGAAGTTCAATGCGGCGATGGGCAACCTGTCCAGCGGCATGGACTCAGGGTCGTTCCCGTTGATGGAAGTGCGGGAGGTCAAGTGCGCCGAGATCGTGGTGGTTACCTCTGACCGCGGCCTGTGCGGCAGCTTCAATGCCAATATCTTGAAAATGGCGGATAAGCTGATGAAAAAATATGAGGCTGACGGGAAAAAGGTCAGCTTCCTCTGTATCGGTAAAAAAGGCGCTTCCTATTTCAAGAAGACCGGTAAGGTTCGCAAGACCTATCCCGATCTGATGGGAACCTTTCAGATGTTTAATGCCCGGGCCATTGCCCAGGATATTGCGGCCAACTTCCTGGCGGCTGACGCGGATGAGGTGCAGATCGTTTACGGCAAGTTCCAGTCCGTGGCCGTGCAGAAGCCGGCATCGCAGCTTTTGTTGCCGGTTAAACCGGTGGCTGCCGATGAGCAGGCAGCTGCCACCCAGGTGAGCGCCGCATATATATATGAGCCGAGCACTGAAGAGATCATGGAAGTGTTGTTGCCGCTGTACATGAACGTCATGGTTTATCATGCTATGCTGGAGGTAAGCGCCAGTGAGCATGCGGCCCGGATGTCGTCCATGGATAATGCTACCAATGCCTGTAAGGATATTATTCACAACCTTACGCTCATTTACAACAAGGCCCGTCAGGCAGGTATTACCGGAGAGTTGATGGATATCGTCGGCGGTGCGGAAGCATTGAAGGGCTAATTAGAATAATCGCAGAAAAATAATTCCGTCTTTTTAATTTTTTTAAAGAGAGTGTAGCTGAGGAGGCTGATAATGAACACAGGTAAAATCGTCCAGGTTATTGGACCTGTTGTTGACGTTGAGTTTGATCCGGATAAATTGCCGGAAATCATGAGCGCCCTGTTGGTATCCAACATTGGTATCAATGATACCGAAGATAACCTTGTTATCGAGGTTGCTCAACATCTTGGAGACAACGTGGTTCGTTGTGTCGCCATGGATCAGACCGATGGTCTGGTGCGCGGTCAGTTGGCAAAAGACACCGGCAAACCCATTGAAATCCCCTGTGGCGCTCCGGCCCTTGGTCGGATCATGAACGTTGTCGGCCGCCCGGTTGATGGCATGGGTCCCATTACATCCGATAAGATTCGTCCCATCCATAAGCCTGCTCCTGATTTTACCGACCAGGACACCGAGGTCCACGTACTGGAGACCGGAATCAAGGTTATCGACCTGCTGGTTCCCTTCCCCCGCGGCGGCAAGATGGGTCTGTTCGGCGGCGCCGGTTGTGGTAAGACCGTTATCATGATGGAGATGGTTAACAACATCGCCATGCATCATGGTGGTATCTCCGTATTCTGCGGAGTTGGCGAGCGTACCCGTGAGGGTAACGATCTTTACCATGAGATGAAAGAGTCAGGCGTACTTCCCAAGGCCGCCCTGGTTTACGGCCAGATGACCGAGCCTCCAGGAGCCCGTTCTCGGGTTGCTTTGACCGGACTTTCCGCGGCAGAGTACTTCCGTGATGAAGAAGGCCAGGACGTTTTGTTCTTTGTTGATAACATCTTCCGTTTTACCCAGGCCGGCGCCGAGGTTTCCGCCCTTCTTGGTCGTATTCCTTCCGCGGTAGGTTATCAGCCCACCCTGGCCTCCGATCTTGGTGCCCTGCAGGAGCGGATTACCTCCACCAACAAAGGTTCCATTACCGCGGTACAGTGTGTATATGTACCGGCGGACGACTTGACCGACCCGGCCCCGGCGACCACCTTTGCCCATCTTGACGGTACCGTTGTTCTTTCCCGTCAGATCGCCGAGCTTGGTATCTACCCGGCGGTGGATCCGCTTGACTCCACCTCCCGTATTCTCGATCCCAACGTTCTGGGCGAGGAGCATTACCTGGTGGCGCGCGGTGTACAGACCTCTTTGCAGAAATACAAAGATCTGCAGGATATTATCGCTATTCTTGGTATGGATGAGCTTTCCGAAGAGGATCAAACCCTGGTTACCCGTGCCCGTAAGGTACAGCGTTTCCTTTCTCAGCCGTTTACCGTTGCCGAGACCTTTACCGGTATGGCCGGTAAGTATGTAAAGGTTGCCGATACCGTTCGCGCCTTTAAAGAGATTCTGGAAGGTAAACACGATGAGTTGCCCGAGACCGCTTTTTACATGGTAGGGACGATTGAAGAGGCTGTTGAAAAGGCTGCCAAGGAAAAGGCTAAGGCTTAAGAATTGACTGATTTGTCTTGCAGTTTGAGGCAAGAAGTAGATGAGGATTACCAATGGCTGAAAAATTACAACTGGAAGTGGTAACTCCCAAAGGCGCCGTGGTCAATGAGGTGGTAGATATTGTTACCGCCCCGGGTTATGGCGGTGAATTCGGTGTCCTTGCCAATCATGCGCCTTTTCTGAGTACGATCAAGATCGGGGTGCTGACCTATAAGAAGGAAGGCAAGGAACAGAGCTTGATGGTCAGTGGCGGCTTTTGTGAGGTTTCTAATAATAAAATTTCCTTTCTCGTTGAATCGGCTGAACGCGGTGCGGATATCGATGTTGATCGTGCCATGAAGGCCAGAGAAAGAGCGGAAAAACGGTTGGCTGAGGCGGTGCAGCACAAGGACAAGTTTGATCGTGTCCGGGCAGAAGCTGCCTTGCATCGGGCCTTGAGCCGGATTAAACTTGCCGAGCGGGGAAAATCCGCTTAAGTTTATGCGCTTAATCGAAGACAAAAAAAGCCGCCCTTGTGGGCGGCTTTTTTTTTGTCTTAACTGCAGATCCTGGCGAAGTGTTATTTTTCCCCCAAATTAGCCTCGACCACAAAGGTGCCGTCAGCGGTTTCAAAAGGGATGACAATGGTGGGCGCGTCCGAGTAGTAGGAGATAGCCACCCCCTTGCCCATGACCATGGTCGGGGTGGCCAGGGAGAATTTGTGGTTGAGTTTGGCCAGAGAGGCCTTGGCCCCTCCGCAAATCATGTTGGTGAGCTCGCCCACCGCATCGATTACCTCATCGTCAATTTTGGCCTTTGGCTCTTCCATCAGCATGTTGGCGACTATTTTTAAGATACATTTTTCCGAAAAACTGACGATCATGGAGCCGGTGATATGCTCGGAGGTCATGCCGATGATACCGGTAACCTCTCCGTAAGAGGTGTTGTCGTCTTTAAGTTTTGGTTTTTGGGCGGTAACCGGAGTTTGGGCCATGGTCTCTATTACATTTTTGGTCGCCTGTAAAAAAGGGTTTATGAATTCGGCCTTCATCTATTATGTCACTCCGTGATTTTTATGTTTGAATTAAATAATATTTACACTAAGTTTGCGGGAACTTTTTGCAATTGTCAACCACAATTGGCTCAAGGCCTTGTGACATTTTTTGTTGAAGCAGAGTGACTGCGCTTGGCATTTATTGAATTTTTCAATGAAAAGCTTTTGAAAACATATTAATGTAAAAAATTTATTTTTTTATATTGGGACAACCTTAAATTTGTCGGAAAAACCGTTTTTACGGTTTGTTTATTTTGCAAGGGAGGAGAAAATGGACGCTAAGGAAAGAATGGCCATTCCCCGTCAGCAACCAAAGGAGCTTGCGGTTGGGGTGCGGATAAAAAATTTTGAGGAAGTAGTTTCCGGTTTTGATGATGCCACCGCAAAGCTCGAAGCTGAGCGCTGCCTGCAATGCAAGAAGCCGAAATGCCGCGAAGGCTGTCCAATAAATAATGACATTCCCGGGTTTATCGAAGCCATTCGCCAGGGCAAGATAGAAGAGGCTTACTGGATCGACCGCGCCACCAATTCGCTGCCCGCTATTTGTTCCAGGGTTTGTCCCCATGAGTTTCAGTGTGAGGGCCATTGTATCCGCGGCAAAAAGGGCGAGGCCGTCGCCATCGGCATGCTGGAGCGCTATATTGTCGATTGGATGGTGGCCAACAATAAAAACCTGCTCGAGCCCTGCGATTTGCCCAAGGATAAAAAGGTGGCCATTGTCGGCTCCGGACCGGCCGGGATGTCGGTGGCCTACTATCTCTCCCATGTCGGCTACCACTGCACTATTTTTGAAAGTCTGCCGGTTTTGGGCGGCATGTTGGCCGTGGGGATCCCGGCTTACCGTTTGCCGCGGCCGGTGATCGACGCCGAGTTCGAGGCCTTGAAAAACTGCGGAGTGACCATTGTCAACAATGTCGTCATCGGCAAGGATAAGAGCCTGCAGGATCTGAAAGATGAAGGTTTTGCCGCCGTATTTCTTGGCCCCGGCGCCCATAAAAGTCGTAAGCTCGGGGTTGACGGCGAGGAGCTTGCCGGCGTTGTGCATGGCGTTGATTACTTGCGCAAGATTAATGTCGGCGAGAATATGGACCTGGGCAAGAACGTGGTGGTGGTCGGCGGCGGCAATGTGGCCATCGACTGCGCTCGGACCGCGCTGCGCATGGGGTCCGACAATGTTTTTATCCTTTATCGTCGGAGTAAGGCGGAGATGCCCGCTTCCCAGGCCGAGATTCATCATCTCGAGGAAGAAGGGGTCAAGATCGAAATGTTGGCCGCGCCGGTCAAGGTGCATGGGGCCAACGGCAAATTGACCAAGATCGAGTGCATCCGGATGGAGCTCGGCGAGTGCGATGCCTCGGGCCGCTGCCGCCCGGTGCCCAAGGAAGGCTCCAACTTCATGATTGAAGCTGACGCCATTATCCCGGCGATCAGCCAGGATGTGGATCTGACCGCCGGGACCGGGATTGAGCTGGCCCTGAGCCGCTGGTCCACCTATGAGGTGGATGAGTTGACCATGCAGACCTCCGAGCCCTGGATCTTTGCCGCCGGCGATGCGGTGCTCGGTCCCCAGACCGTGGCCAAGGCTGTTTACCAGGCCAAGGAGGCGGCGGAATCCATTAAGCGTTATCTGGAAAACAGCGATCTTAAGGCGAACCGGCAGGCTTAGTTCTTTTAAGTTGTAACGACCCTCCGGCACATCTTGCCGGAGGGCACGCATTGGAGCCCATGGCTGAGAGGCTGTGGGCGCCAATGATTTTAATACCGGGCCTGGGCCTGTGCCCGGTGGCGGGATGACCTTTGTGTTATTGTCGACTCCGCCTTTTTTTAATGCGCTTCCCCCACAACAAGGCGTAGCCTATATGGAAAAGGGCAGTTACATAAATTTTTTCGCGCAGCCTAGCCGAGCAAGCGTAACCTGGCTGATCGCCGCCATTATCTTTGCCGTCGGTTTTCTGATCTACTCAAATACCCTGGATGTTCCTTTTTATTTTGACGATGCCCAGAATATTCGGGACAATAAGGCCATTCACCTCTCGTCGCTCTCGGTTGAGACCCTTGCCCTGGCCGTCAAGAAATCATCCAACCCCAATCGGCCCCTGGCCAATCTCTCTTTTGCCCTGAACTATTATGTGCATCAGGATCAGCTGGCGGGCTATCATCTCGTCAACATCGCTGTTCATCTTTCGGCCGCCTTTTTCCTCTACCTGCTGCTGGCGACCACCTTTGCCCTGCCCGGGGCGAGGGTGGTCGGCAACCCGCGCCTGATCGCTTTTCTGGGGGCCATGCTCTGGCTGGCGAACCCGGTGCAGACCCAGGCGGTCACCTATATCGTGCAGAGAATGACCAGCCTTTCCGGCATGTTTTATCTGCTCTCGTTATACTGTTATGCGCGGGGGCGAATCGGCCAACAGGAGGAGCGTCATTGGCGGGGCTGGTTCGTTGCCATGGTTCTGGCCGGCTTATTGGCGTTGAGCGCCAAAGAGAATGCCGTCACCCTGCCTTTTTTCATATACTTGTACGAGTTTTATTTTTTTAGAAATCTGGACTGGGACTGGTTCAAGAAAAGTATCCCCTGGTTGGGCCTGGCGTTGATGATTCTGGCCGTGGCCGGATATATCTTTACCAACGGCCATCCGCTGCAAGCGATACTAAACAGCTTCCACTACAGGGATTTTTCCCTTGTTGAAAGGCTGCTCACCGAAAGCCGCATCATCTTTTTTTATCTCACCCTTCTTTTTTTCCCGCATCCCTCTCGCTTGAATCTCGACCATGACTTCTCCATCTCCCAGGGCCTGCTCGAGCCGTTTTCAACGCTGCCGGCCATTGCCGCGCTGGTCGGCCTGTTCGTTCTTGCCATAGCCCTTGCCCGCCGAGAACGCTTGCTCTCCTTTGCCATTCTCTGGTTTGGCGGCAATCTTTTTCTGGAATCTTCCTTTGTCGGCTTGGAGCTGATCTTTGAGCACCGGCTCTATATTCCTTCCGCGTTTTTGTTGGCCCTTCTGCCGGTGATGCTCTTTCGGTTTGTGAAGTTGCAAACGGTTATGATCGCGATACTCTCCATCGTCATCGCCCTTTCATGTTATTGGACCTATCAGCGCAATCACACCTGGCGGGAACCGCTGCGCTTTCTGCAAGACATCGCCGACAAGGCGCCGACCAACTATCGGCCCCACTATAATCTTGGTTTTGAGTTTAAGAAAAAGGGCAAATTCGCTGAGGCAATTCCGGAATTCACCAAGGCGCTGGAGCTGGAACCGCGATTGCTGATGGCGCACTCGGAGTTGGCCTTTGCCTACAGTCAAATCAACAGGCTTGACCTGGCCCTCCACCATTACCAGAAGGTTTTGGCGATTACCCCGAACGATCCGGCGGTCCTCTATGCCGTTGGATATGTTTACTCGCAATACGGAAATCTACCCCAGGCAACCCTGTATTTCGAAAAGGCGCTCCGGGCCGCCCCGGGTGACCCGATGCTGATGCTAAACCTGGGAACGCTTCTGCATAAACAGGGCGATACGACCGGCGCCTTGGAGCTTTATCGGAAGTCACTGGCGATTGATCCCGGCAACGCACAAACCTGGCATCATATCAGCATTGTTTTTCTTGACCGCAAACAATATGCACTGGCGGAAAAATATGCCGGAAAAGCGCTGGAGATTAACCCCAATTATATCAAGGCGCAACGAACGCTGGCTGAGATCAACCGCTTGCGGTCTACCTATCCCTGATTTGCCTCGCCATCGGTTACTGAGTGATGTTTGACATGCTTTTGATGACCGCGTTTCGGTCGGCAGTGTCAATCTTCACTTCACCGGCCTCATCCACCCGCACCCATGGTGCTTCCTGCACCGAATACCAGATGCCGATGGTTTAGCCCGGG
>Ga0224496_10000621_pt1 | contig 24153 bp, 16 predicted proteins | sample SF_Jul11_sed_USG_2_FD_168127 | JGI IMG/M metagenome (GOLD analysis project Ga0224496, IMG submission 168127) | Sediment microbial communities from San Francisco Bay, California, United States - SF_Jul11_sed_USGS_8_1 | ecosystem: Environmental > Aquatic > Marine > Sediment | place: USA...
ACCGCCTTCTCCAGCCGCAGCAGCCGCTCGTTCTTGGTCAGCAGGTTGTGACGGCCCCAGACGCCGCGCACCCCGGTGGAACTGACCTGGATGCCCTTGAGGGCCAGTTCCTGCGCCACCCGCATGCTGGACTTGCTCGGAAAAAGTGGACAGCCATCTTCAGATATCCCCGTTCAGTTGTTCAAACTGGATGGGGCTGTTGAAACCGAGTGCCGAATGGCGGCGTTTTGAATTGTAGAACCCGTTGATGTAATTTCCCAGGGTCGTTTCCGCTTGGTGGCGTGAATCAAACCGGGTTCTCCAGACCAGTTCGGCCTTGATGGTTTTGAAAAACGACTCCACTGGTGCGTTGTCGTAGCAATTTCCCTTACCGCTCATCGACGGTACGATGCCTCTTGATTTGATCCTGTTTTGATAATCAGTGGCACAGTATTGGCTGCCCCGGTCGGAATGGTGAATCAGCCCCGGTGGCGGTTGACGTAAGGCGATTGCCCGCTCCAAGGCCAACATTGGTAGGTCACAGCGCATTCGATCACTCATCGCCCACCCCACGGCCCGGCGGGAAAATAGATCAAGGATAACGGCCAGATACAGCCACCCTTCCGCTGTTTTGATATAGCTGATATCGGCGGACCACTTCTGATCGGGACCATCCGCCGAAAAATCCTGTTCCAGGACATTTGGGGCTATCGGCAAGCGGTGGTTGCTGTTGGTTGTTTTCTTGAAGGCTCGTGTCCGCTTGGCTTTCAGGCCATCTTCCCGCATGAGCCGGGCCACTCGATAACGCCCGACATCGAAACCCAATGCCACGATTTCCCGGTGCATGCGAGGGCTTCCGTAAGATCGGTAACTGCTGGAAAACACGGCTCGAATGTGGGTGAGCAGGCGCACGTCCTCGTGCTGTCGCGGACTGGGTGGGCGTTTTCTCCATGCGTAGTAACCGCTGGAGCTGACCTGAATCAGCTTACACAACCGCCGCACCGGAATCCGTGCCTTCCCCGCATCGATGATTTGATATCTCACCGACTTTCCTTGGCGAAGAAGACCGCCGCTTTTTTTAACAGGTCACGCTCCTGGCGTAGCAGCTGGTTTTCCCGTCTTAGGCGTTTTAACTCCCTCGCGGGGTCATCTTTGGATTGGCTCACCAACGCAGCTTCACGATGCCGCTGAATCCACGCTTTCAACGTCGAGAAACCAACCCCCAGGTCTTTTGCTATTTGTGAATCGGGCTGATCGCTCGTCAATGCAAGTCGAACCGCTTCCGCCCTGAATTCCTTTGTGAACAGTCGTTGTTTTCCTGATCCCATGAACATCTCCTCTTATTTCCCTTGTCAGGTCATAAAAGGCTGTCCACTTTTTTTAGGCAAGTCCACTCCTCTTATTTCCCTTGTCAGGTCATAAAAGGCTGTCCACTTTTTTTAGGCAAGTCCAAACACGTCCATCGCTGATTGGATGTGCTCCCCGTTCTGGTGGGCGTAGCGCACCACCATTTGCAGGGTCTTGTGGCCCGAGATGCGCTGCACCGTGGGCAGGTCCACCTTCGAATTGGTTAAAGCCCCTAGACCTTGCTGACCAGTCGTCTTAGAGGCGGGCGCTGGCATACCTCAGTACCGAACTGAACCGAGTCCGACATGTCGCGCGCGGATGATTACTTAATTGTCGCGTTCGCGCCCCCCGACTACACCGGCATTCTTTCACGGTCCGCACCAGTGCATCGCAAAAACGCCAATGTTAACAATTCCTTGTGAGTTGTTTTTCGCGGGTGCCCCGCGCTGGCACGCGTCTTGAGTAGATGGTATCTACAACGCAATGAGGCGCGGCGGCCGCGGGGCACCCGTCCGCATAACGGCTTCCTGCCGGGGGATGTCAGCACCAAGAGGAGAAACATGAGCGAGAAGCTGGGCGAAAAGACGAACGAACCGGGCGGAATGTCGCGCCGTGGCTTTATCGCCGCGGGTGCGGCCGTAGTGGCAGGGACGGCTCTGCTGGACCTGATTCCCTCCGGCCTGCGGGCCAAAGCATGGGCCGCGGGCAGCGATGGCCTGGAAAAGACGACATGCACCTACGGCATCATTCCGCTCACCGATTGCGCCCCGATCGTCATCGCCAAGGAGAAGGGCTTTTTCAAGAAATACGGCTTGGACGTGACCGTGTCCAAGGAGGCTTCCTGGGCCAACATTCGCGACAAGGTGTCCATCGGCGCGCTGGATGGTGCCCACATGCTGGCCGGGATGCCGATTGCCGCCAGCTTGGGCGTGGGGGCGGTCCAGAAGCCGACCATCACCGCCTTCTCGATGGATCTGAACGGTAATGGGATCACCGTCTCGAACGACCTTTACGACCGCATGATAGAGGCAGATCCGGAGGCCATGGCCGGGCGGCCGGTTTCCGCCCGCGCCCTCAAGAAGGTGATCGATGCCGACAAGGCGGCGGGCAAGGATCCGATGACCTTTGCCCAGGTGTTTCCGGTTTCCACCCACAACTATGAGATCCGCTACTGGATGGCCTCCGCCGGCATCGACCCGGACAACGACGTGCGCCTGATCGTAATCCCGCCGCCGCAGATGGTGGCCAACCTGCGAGCGCGCAACATCGTGGGTTACTGCGTTGGGGAGCCTTGGAACGAGCGGGCCGTCAAGCTCGGCATCGGGCGCACGCTCATCACCAACTACGAGATCTGGAACAACAATCCGGAGAAGGTGTTCGGCGTCAACCAGGAATGGGCGGAACAATACCCCAACACCCACAAGGCGACGGTAAAGGCGTTGATCGAGGCTGCCCGGTGGATGGACCTGCCGGATAACCGCATGGAGGTGGTGAAGATCATCTCCCGCAAGAGCTACGTAAACGCGCCGGTGGACGTGGTGAAGATGTCCATGACCGGTACCTTCAGCTACGTAAAAGGCGAGACGCCCCGGCCACTGCCTGATTTCAACGTGTTCTACCGGTATGCGGCCACCTTCCCGTGGCGGTCCCATGCGGCCTGGTTCCTCACCCAAATGGTGCGCTGGGGGCAAATCGAAAAGCCCCTCGATATCGAGTCCGCCGCGTCGCGCATCTACCGCCCGGACATCTATCGGGAGGCGGCGGGTGAACTGGGTGTGCCCTATCCCACCATCGACAGCAAAACGGAAGGCACCCACTCCGGGCCGTGGACCCTGAACGACGCCACCCAGCCCATCGCCATGGGTCCGGATCGGTTCTTTGACGATATGACCTACGACCCGGCCAACCCGGCGGCTTATCTGCGCGGCTTTGACGTACACGCGATGAAATTCAAACCCGAGGCGTTGGCCTAGGCCGATGTGGCGGCAACCCAACAGTAGACCTGATTGATGAGCACCAACACCATGGCTATCAAGGACGAAATCGTAGCCGATAACCCATCCGTTAAACCGGAGGCAGAGCCAACCTATCAGAAGGGTGGGACGGACCCCTCCGTGCCCGAATCGGGCGTTAACCCATTTGCCCGGCTGATCCAGATCGTCACCCCGCCGCTGGTCACCCTGGTCGTGGTAATGATGGCGTGGATATTCATCAGCACCATCGTGGCGCCGGACATTCCTGGTCCCCAGGCCACCTTCGAGCAGGCGCGGGAGATTCTGGCCGATCCGTTCTACACCTATGGCCCCAACGACATGGGAATCGGCTGGCAGGTGTTCTATTCCCTGGGCCGGGTGCTGGCAGGATTCGCGCTGGCGGTGCTGGTCGGGGTTCCGCTGGGGTTTCTCGTGGGCACCAGCAGGATAATGCACCGGGCGCTGTCGCCGCTGATCCAGATTCTCAAGCCGGTCAGCCCGCTCGCCTGGCTGCCCATCGGCCTGCTGCTGTTCGAGGCTGTCAATCCATCGGCGATCTTCGTGATCTTCATCACCAGCATCTGGCCGATCATCCTGAACACCGCAACCGGCGTGAAGGCGATTCCCGGTGACTACATGAACGTGGCGCGGGTACTGAACCTGTCGCCCATGGAAACAGCAGTCAAGATCCTACTGCCGGCCACCCGCCCGCACATCCTCACCGGCATGCGGCTGAGCCTGGGAATCGCCTGGATGGTGATCGTGGCGGCGGAGATGCTCACCGGCGGCGTGGGCATCGGGTTTTACGTGTGGGACGAGTGGAACAACCTCAACGTGGCCTCGATCATCGTCGCCATTCTGGTGATTGGCGTGGTCGGCATCGTGCTGGAAGCGATCATGAACCTGGTCCAGAGTCGCTTCGACTACAACCAACGTTGATTTGCAGAGCTGACCGGCAGGCAATTCGGATCCAAGTCAAACGGAAGGCAAAATTATGACTCCCTACCTCTCCATCGAGGACGTCGGCATCACCTTTCCCACCCCCGATGGGCCGTTTGTGGCCCTGCGGGACATCCGGCTGGGCATCGAAAAGGGTGAGTTCGTCTCGATCATCGGCCACTCCGGCTGCGGCAAGAGCACCATCATGAACATCATCGGCGGCCTTGCCCAGGCCAGTATCGGCGGCGTGGTGCTGGACAACCGCGAGGTGAACGAGCCGGGGCCGGACCGCGCCATCGTGTTCCAGAACCACTCTCTGCTGCCGTGGCTGACGGTGTACAAGAACGTGGCTATCGCCGTGGACAAGGTGTTCGGCGACCTCAAAAGCAAAAAGGAGCGCGACGACTGGGTGCGCCACAACCTGAGGCTGGTGCACATGGATCACGCCATGGAAAAGCGCCCCGGTGAGATTTCCGGCGGCATGAAACAGCGTGTGGGTATTGCCCGCGCACTGGCCATGGAACCCAAGGTACTGCTGATGGACGAGCCGTTCGGCGCGCTGGACGCCCTCACCCGCGCCCACTTGCAGGACTCACTGATGGAGATCCATGCGCAGTTGGGCAACACGGTGATCATGATCACCCACGACGTGGACGAGTCGGTGCTGCTCTCCGACCGCATCGTGATGATGACCAACGGCCCCGCCGCCACCATTGGCGAGGTAATGACTGTCGATCTGGAGCGGCCTCGGAACCGGCTGGAACTGGCCGACAACTCCGCCTTCAACCATTACCGTGCAGAGGTGATGCGCTTTCTGTACGAACGCCAGCGCAACCCGCAGGCGGCATAGGAAATCCCCGGGCGGCCCGGACGAACTGCAAAGATAAGGGAGAAAGCCGTGTTTGGACTTGGTTTTGCGGAATTGCTGGTGATTTTTTCGATCGTTCTGATCGTTTTCGGCGTGGGCAAGTTGCCTCAGATCGGCGAGGGGCTGGGTTCCGCGATCCGGGGTTTCAAGCGGGAGGTGGGTGATCCCGCCCTGTCCCCGCTGGCGTCGGAGGAGGTGCGGCGGGACCAGTAGCCAGTCCCCCGGAACAGCCCAATGACCTTTCCCCACGACATCACGGTGTTCAAATCCGACTATCAGGACCGGGTGCCGAGCATTCGCCAGAACCCGGTGGATGATTGGCGTTACACCACCTGCGGCTACTGCTCCACCGGCTGCGGCATCGAGGTGGGGGTCAGGGGCGGCAAGGCGGTCACCGTGCGCGGCAAGCTGGGCCACCCGGTCAACGACGGGAAGTTGTGCCTGAAGGGGATCTGGGAGTTCGAGGCGGTGAACGCCCCGAACCGAGCCGAATATCCCATGCTGCGGACATCCATCGATCAGCCGTTTGCCCGCGCCACCTGGGACGAGGCGTTCACGCGCACCGCCGCCGAATTCACGCGCATTCAGCAGAAATACGGCAGGGATGCGGTGGCGGTGGTATCCACCGGGCAGATCTACACCGAGGAGTTCTACACCCTGGGCAAGCTGGTGCGTGGCGGACTGGGCACCAACAACTACGACGGCAACACCACCCTGTGCATGGCCTCCGCCGTTTCTGGTTACAAGCGCAGCTTCGGCGCGGACGGGCCTCCGGGTTGCTACGACGATTTCGACCATACCGAGTGCCTGCTGGCGTTCGGCTCCAACCTGGTGGAGTGCCACCCGGTGATCTACTGGCGGCTCAAGTCGGCCCTGGAGCGGCGCCGCTTTCCGGTGATCGTCATCGACCCGCGCGTGACCATGTTCGCGCAGATGGCGGACATTCACCTGCCCATCACCCCCGGGACCGACGTGGTGCTGCTGAACGCCCTTGCCCACGTGGTGCTGGAGGAGGGGCTGGCGGACGAGGCATACGTGGCGGCGCAAACCTCCGGTCTGGCCGAATGGCGCAAGGTGATCGAGCAGTATTCCCCGGAAGTGGCGGCCTCGGTATGCGGCATCCCCGCGGAACGCATCCGCGAGGTGGCGCGCATCTATGGCCGCGCCGGGGCCGCCATGTGCATATGGACCATGGGAATCAACCAGTCCACCCACGGTTCCGACGGCGTGGTGGGCATCAACAACCTGTCGCTCATTACCGGCAACGTGGGCAGGCCGGGCGGTTCGCCCCTGTCCATTACCGGCCAGTGCAACGCCATGGGTACGCGGGAGTTCTCCTCCTGTTCCGGGCTGCCCGGCTACCGGCTGCTGGAAAACCCGGAACACCGCGGCGAGATCGCCGCGTTCTGGGGAGTGGACGAAGCCACCTTCCCGCAAAAGCGCGGGCGCGCCATGACCGACATCTTTCCGGCCATCGAAGCGGGAGAGATCAAGGCCCTGTGGCTCATCGCCACGAACCCGATGACCTCCATGCCCGACACCCATCGCGTTGCGCAAACGCTAAAAAAACTGGAGTTTCTGGCGATTCAGGACGTTTTCCACCCGCTCCCCTCGGCGGAATTCGCCCACGCCTTCCTGCCCGCGGCCATTTGGGCGGAGAAGGAGGGAACCTTCACCAACAGTGAGCGGCGCGTAAATCTGGTGCGCAAAGTGGTGGATCCACCCGGTGAGGCAAAGAGCGATTTGGACATCTTTCTGGGGCTGGCGGACGCCATGTCCATGACCCACCTCATCGCACGCACCCCGGCGCAGGTGATGGACGAGATCGGCCGGGTGTCCGAGGGCCGTCCGTGTGATTACTCCGGGATCACCCACGAGGCACTGGAAAGGGCGGGCGGCATCCAGTGGCCCGCCCCTAAGGCCGATGCCGGGGAGGCCCCCCAAGGCTCACCGCGCCTGTACACCGACGGCGGGTTCCATCACGCGGATGGAAGGGCAAAGCTGATTCCGTTGCTGTTTGATGACGACAACGAGCGTCCTGATACCGCCTACCCGTTCTGGCTCAATACCGGACGGGTGGTGGAGCACTGGCACACCCGCACCAAGACAGGGCGTATCGGCAACCTGAACAAGTTCTCCCCCATCCCCTACGTGGAGATGAATTCCCGCGATGCCGCCCGGCTAGGCATAGAAAGTCTGGATTTTGCGAAAATCCGCTCCCGCCGCAGTGAACTCACCGTGATGGCGCAACTGACCGAGCGGGTGGCGCCAGGCATGGTGTTCATTCCGTTCCACTACGCTCGCGGCGCCAACCTGCTCACCCTGGGATTGCTGGATCCGCACTCGCGGCAACCGGCCTTCAAGCAGCAGGCGGTGGCGGTGGAGAAGGCCGAGCGGCCGACCAATCTGAGTCAGGAGGTATGACCCCGTGTCCCTCACCATGATGCCGGAGCGCCAGGGGGCGTTCCACTTCACCGCCTCCAACTGCATCGGCTGCCACTCCTGCGAGGCGGCCTGCTCTGAGAAGAACGGCCTTCCGCCCCACGTGGCCTGGCGCAAGGTGGGGTTTGTGGAAACCGGAACCTTCCCCGACTACCGGCGCATCAACATCTCCATGGCCTGCAACCACTGCGACGACCCGGTGTGCCTGAAGGGGTGTCCCACCCGCGCCTACGTCAAATACGAGGACACAGGTGCTGTGATTCAGGACTCCATGGTCTGCTTCGGCTGCCAGTACTGCACCTGGGTATGCCCCTACGGCGCGCCGGTGTTCGATCCGCTGGCGGGCACCGTGTCCAAGTGCAACTTCTGCGTGGACCGGCAGATTGTGGGCCTGAAGCCCGCCTGTGTGGAAGCTTGCCTGGGCCATGCCCTGGACTTCGGCCCGCGAGAGCGGCTGGGGGAGACGCACGATCAGGTTGCACGGTCCATCCCCGGCTTTCCCACCCCGGACATCACCCGCCCCAACGTGCGCTTTGCCTTTCACGGTGAACTGGCAGACGGCTACGGGCGGCCAGACACCATGAACCTAGCCTATCATGCCAACACTTCCGCCGGCCACGCGCCGCGTGTTGCCGCCCCGTCCGGGACGGAAAAGCAGGCACCATTGGCCTGGAAATCGCTGCGATCATCGGAGTCGCCGCTGGTGGCGTTCACCCTCATCGCCCAAGGAGTGGTGGGGTCGTTTGCGGCACTGACCGGGCTGGGCGCGGTGAATGTGGCCCCAGCGCCGGGGCTGACCACGCCCCTGCTGACGCTGATGTGCGCCCTCCTGGGGTACGGGCTGTTCACCTCCACCATGCACTTGGGGCGGCCACGCTACTTCTACCGGGCCATGAACAACCTGCGGTACTCTTGGGTAAGCCGCGAAATACTGTTTGTAGGCGGTTTCATGACCTTGCTGCTGGCCTGTACCGGCAATGCGTTCACAGGTCTGCTTGCGCCCCCCCTGTCTACCGCGCTGGGGTGGGCGACCGTCCTGTTTGGCGTCACGGGTATCTATTGTATGGTGCACGTCTACCGGATTCCCGCCCGGCCGTTCTGGGACCACATGCACACAAATATTGCCTTCTTCAAGAGCACCCTGCTGCTGGGGCCGCTGGCGGTCGCACTGGCGCTGGCGGCGGGCGCGGCCCTTTCCGGGCTGCCGCTGCCCCACGCCCCGTGGCTGGCCCTCACCTCCATCGCGCTGGCGGCCACCCTGTTCGGCTGCGCCGCCAGCCGGGCGCACGGACAGGATATGGCCCGCGCCGGCGGCGAGGCAGAGGCATCATTGGACCGGCTCACCAAAACATACGGCAATTTCCAGCGCCTGCGGCAGTGGATGGGGGTTGCGCTGGCGGGCGTGCTTGCCGGGGCGTCGATGGCCGATTCGACACCCTTGGCGGCGGCACTCGCGGGCGGGGCGCTTGTGCTGGCCATGGCGGGCGAGGTGGTGGAACGTTCCCTGTTCTACCTGGTGGTGGTGCCCACCACCATGCCGGGGGCGTTGTTTCTGAAAAACGCCGGGTTCGAGCAGTTGGCCCGCGATACCGGGCTGGCAGAAGACCGCCACGTGGGTGTGGCTCCCGATCTGCATCACGGCGATCCGCCAAAGTTGCCGGAACCCCCACGGCCCGCCCCCGCCATCGCTCCAGTTCCCGAACCGGAGGCCGCCCGATGATCCGCCACGATATTGTCACGCCCGACGCCAAACTGCCCAACGAGGAGCGCTTCAAGCGGGAGCGGCACCCGTTCGATATCCAGAACGACATCCTGCGCCTGATCAAGGTCGGCACGACCGACCTGGAGAAGGAATGGGCCTTCCGGCTCCGCTGGTATGGGCTGTTCTGGGAGGGGCCACGCTCGGACACGTTCATGATCCGCATCAAGGTACCGGGGGGGCAGATCACCGCAAGGCAACTGCGCACGGTTGCTGACCTGGCGGAGCGCTTCGGCCTTCAGCACCTGGATGCCACAACCCGGCAGGGCATCCAGATCCGCGGCGTCCCCATGAAGCGGGTACCGCAGGTCATGGAGACACTGGCCGTCGTGGGGCTGTCCTCCATGCAGTCGGGAGCGGACAACATCCGCAACCTGACCGCCTGCCCGGTAGCCGGCATCGACCCGAACGAACTGGCAGACGTGACCCCCCTGCTGCACGAGCTGCAGAGGCGTTTTTCGGGTAACCGGGAACTGGCGGACCTTCCGCGCAAGTTCAACATCACCCTGTCTGGTTGCGGCACCGGATGCACCCACCCTGAGTTGGCTGACATCGCGGTGGTGGCGGTGCGCCACCCGCGGCAGGGACACACCGGCTATGCGCTGTATGTGGGGGGACAGCCATCCACCTCCCATTTCCTGTCCCACGACCTGGAGGTGTTCCTCGCGGCAGAGGAAGTCCCGGACGTGTGCGAGGCCATCGCACGGGTGTTCCGCGATCACGGCGACCGCACCAACCGCAAGCGCGCGCGCATGAGCCACCTGATCGAAAAATGGGGGTTGGAGTGCTTCCGGCTGGCGGTTGAGGAGTCCCTTGGCCGCATGCTGTCACGCGTTTCCGGCATTTCCCCTCCGCGCGAGAACGCCCACGACCCGCTGGGGATCCATGCCCAGAGGCAGGCGGGTTACACGCTGGTAGGAGTGTCCTTTCCGGTGGGGCGCATCACCTGTACCGAGGCTCGCGTACTGGCCATGCTGGCCGAGCGCTACGGCAGCGCGCGGATGCGCATCACCACCCGCCAGAACGTGCTGCTCACCGACGTGGCTGAAGCCAACGTGGCCGCCATCTGCGCCGCGCTGGGAAACGCGGGCATGAACCCCGGAGGGAACCCGGTGCGCGCCGGGGTAACCGCCTGTTCCGGCAACACTTACTGCAAGCTGGCCACGGTTGAAACCAAGCAGCGTGCCGTGGAAATCGTGAATTACCTGGAATCTGAAGGATTGGCTCATCTACCGCTGACCGTGGGCCTGTCCGCCTGTCCCAACACCTGCGCCCTGCACTCTGTGGCCGACATTGGCCTGCAGGGATGCAAGACCAAGGTCGCCGGCCTGACCATGGAGGCATTCCACGTCCACTTCGGTGGTGGCACCGGGCGGGAGGCCGGATTCGGGAAACGCGTGTTGGAGAAAGTTCCGGCCGCCCAGCTGAATGAGTACTTGGCGCACGCACTGCGAACCTACCTGGAACAACGGCAAGGCGAGGAATCGTTCCGTGATTTCTGCCGCCGCCAAACGCCGGAGCACTTGGCCACCTTGTTCACACCGAAGAAAAACTCTCCCTTGGCGGTGTTCCACTGGCCGCCCGTTCTGCCTGCGCGGGGGGCGGGTTGACGTGGGTGGGGAGCGCACTTTGCCTTCGCTAGGGGTGACGACACTGATATTTCACAGGATTCTTTGGGGGGTCATGGCTGGATGGGCCGCATGGTGGACCGCGCGGGGAATGTTGTCCTTGAGATACGCCCAACTGGATTGGAAGGGAACCACCCAGCGGTGAAGACGAGATTGGCCGATGAGTTATGAAGGGGGCGTTTCTGTGTAATTCCTGTAATCGTGCACAGAATTTCCGGGAATTAGCGGGAAGACCTCGGATGATCCCCTCCGGGGGGATATCTCAGATAACCCGCGTGGATAGAAGCCGCGAGACGTACCCAGAACGGAACAGAACCCCCTCCCAATATCCTTAAATCCCTCGGAACGTCGTTCCGTCCGGGTTCGATTCCCGGCTCCGGAACCAATTCAATCAAAATGTTACGTATGGCCTCCGTGGAGTTCCAGATGTGGCCGAGGGGTCAACCATCCCCTGTGCTCACAGCTTTGCGTTTTCCGCCATCATGCTGGGAAAGCGTTTCATCAACAATCCCACCACCATCCCTACCGTGAAGCCGGTGGCGATGTTATGGGTGCCCAGGGCAATGCCCCCGATCAGGAGCGCCAGAAACGCTGCGCGACGATGGGGTAGTACATCGCCTAGCATCATGCAGTGCTCAATCCCCACATAGACCAGTAGAGCACCCAGCATGGCAGGGGGAATCAATGCGAACAGACCGTGCACGGAGTCGCCAAATAAAAGTCCCACGAATACGAACAAGGCACCCATTAAAATGGTTGCTCGGCCGGTACGGGCACCAAATCTGTAGTGTGCGGTCAATCCTCCGGCCCCATGGCAGCAGGGTAACGCGCCAAACAATCCGCCGATCAGGTTCCCGATCCCAAGTGAGGTGCATACCGAACGAGGGGTGACCCGTTGGGCCCGGTCCCCAAAATAGTCACGCGAAACATGGCAAGTGGAAACCACCGCGTTGCCAAAGGTCAGTGGAGCTTGGGGGATCACCATCAGGAATAACGCCGTAGCGAAGTCGTTCCAGGTGGGAATCAGCGGGGTGGGGATGGTCAGTCCTTCTCCCATGGCGGGCATGCTCTCCGCTGGCACCATGAACAGCCCGGCCAGGATGCCCAAGGGAAGCAGCACCAAGGTTGCAGGGACTCGGTGTTGCATGGATAGTCCGAGCACGATCAGTCCGCTTATCGCCGCCAAGCCGATCGCCAGCCAGGGACTTGACTCCACAGAGGGAACCGCCAGAAATACGACAGGGGGGGTGGTGATCAGCTCCAGCCCCTTTTGAACCAGGAACAGCCCCACGGCCAACTGAATTCCGCGCACAATCGGCTTGGTAAAAATTCGGGACAGCAACCCGGCCAGATCCGTCGCGGCCAGAAGCAGCAGGATTACTCCCATCCAAATGCCGGTGGCGCCGATCTGCTGAGCCGTGGCGCCAGTGGCCAGGGCGATGACCGCCATGGCCTTCAACGGCTGTACCGGAAGTGGAATCCTGAAATAGAGGCCGGTAACCAGGTAGTGCAGACCGACAAAGAGAAACACGGCCACCGGGGACAGGCCGTTGTTCACGATCAGAAGAATCGCCAGAGGTAACAGGGTTCCCAGATCGCCCAGGCCGCCGCCCAGCTCACGGACGTTTTTCAGGATGGTATTTTTTACTGTCACGGTCCCTCCTTGCAACGCGCCAATATTACATGTTGGGTTCCCGTAAATCTGCCTTTCGGTGTTATTTCAGTCAGGTATATTCGCAATAATTGATTGTATGCTGACCCCAGCCTTCTCTGTGAGCTTTCCCCTATCGCGGAGGCGGGCAGTGTGAATGAAATATCCACATATCAAAATGTTGAAGAATTGCGGCGAATGTTCCGATTTTCCTAGTATGTGTCCGCCCCCACGCGCATCGTGGCGGTGGACCAGTTGGGTAAAAAAACCGCCTTAGGGAAAATCACATGGGACATCTTAACAATGTGACCGCGGGAGATCAGACCCGGGCACTGGCCACAAGTACGCTGGCCTTTACCGTTTGCTTCGCGGTCTGGACCCTCTTTTCGATTATCGGCATCAAAATCAAGGCGGACCTGGGGCTGAATGACACCCAGTTCGGCATCCTGATCGCCACCCCGATCCTGACCGGGTCCCTGTCGCGGTTCTTCCTGGGCATCTGGTCCGACCAGTACGGCGGGCGGCTGGTCTTCACCCTGCAAATGCTGGCGACGTCCTTTGCGGCGCTGCTGTTGACCCAGGTGGAAACCTACATAATGTTCCTGGTGGCCGCCCTTGGCGTTGGCCTGGCGGGCGGAAGCTTCGCGGTGGGCATTGCCTATGTGTCCACCTGGTATCCGAAGGAGCGCCAGGGCACGGCCTTGGGTATCTTCGGTGTCGGCAATCTGGGTGCGGCGGTTACCAGCTTTGGCGCCCCGTTCCTGCTGGTGGCCATGGGCGACCAGTGGCAGGGAGTGGTGCGCGTCTACGCGGCGGTGATGCTGGCCACTGCGGTGCTGTATTTTCTGTTTTCCAAAACCGACCCGGCCATTACCGACCGCCGGAAAAAAAATGTCCAGCGACCCACCTTTGCCCAGCAAATGGAGCCGCTCAAGCACCTTCAAGTGTGGCGCTTTTCGCTCTATTACTTCCTGGTGTTTGGCGCCTTTGTGGCGCTGGCCCTGTGGATGCCGCGCTACCTGATGGGCGCATACGGCGTGAGCATGAAGACCGCCGGCATGCTCACCGCCTGTTTCTACGTTCTGCCCGCCAGCCTTTTCCGGGCCTACGGAGGGCACCTGTCCGATCACTACGGAGCCCGCAAGGTTATGTACTGGGTGTTCGGGGTCTCTCTGGTGGCTACCTTCATGCTGTCCTACCCCCAGACCGACTACACGATTCACGGCATTGAGGGGCCGATCCATTTCTCCACCAGCATGGGGCTAGTGCCGTTTGTGTTGATGGTGGCGATCCTCGGGTTTTACATGTCGCTGGGCAAGGCGGCGGTCTACAAGCACATTCCGGTGTACTACCCGGAAAATGTGGGTTCCGTGGGGGGGCTGGTGGGAATGATCGGCGGCTTGGGCGGCTTCTTTCTGCCCATTGCCTTCGGGGTCATGAACGACCTGACCGGCGTGTGGACCAGTTGCTTCATGCTGCTGTTCGGCCTGTTCGCCACCGCTACCATCTGGATGCACTTTGCCATCCAGCGCATGGAGCAGGGGACCATGATCCATAAGGCCGGACAACTGCCCGAGTTGCCGGAGATGGCAGAGATCCACGTGCCGGAGAAGCACGGCGACTCTATGGGGCCGGTAATCGCCGATTGGCGTCCGGATGACGAAGAGTTCTGGGAAAAAACCGGCAAGAAGGTGGCCAAGCGCAACCTGTGGATCTCGATTCCGTGTCTGCTGCTGGCCTTCTCCGTCTGGCTGGTGTGGAGCGTGGTGGTGGCCAAGCTGCCGTCCATCGGCTTTAATTACACCACCAACCAGCTGTTCTGGCTGGCGGCGTTGCCCGGTTTGTCCGGTGCGACGCTACGGATTTTCTACTCCTTCATGGTACCCATTTTCGGTGGCCGCCTGTGGACCACACTGACCACCGGCTCGCTGCTAGTCCCGGCATTCGGCATCGGTTATGCGGTGCAGAATCCGGACACTCCCTACGCCATGTTCCTGTTCCTGGCGCTGCTTTGCGGTCTGGGCGGCGGCAACTTCGCCTCCTCCATGTCGAATATCAGCTTCTTCTTCCCCAAAAAGGAGAAGGGCCACGCCTTGGCCATGAACGCGGGGCTTGGCAACGCGGGTGTCAGCGTCATGCAGTTTCTGGTGCCGCTGGCCGTTACCGCGGGTGTGTTCGGCATTCTGGGCGGGCAGCCGCAAATTCTGGCCGACGGCTCTAGGCTGTGGCTGCAGAATGCCGGCTTCATCTGGGTGCCGTTCCTGATCACCGCCACCCTGGCCGCCTGGTACGGGATGAACGACATCGGCAGCGCCCGGGCGTCGTTCAAGGAACAGTCGGTGATTTTTTCCCGCAAGCACAACTGGGTGATGTGCTGGCTGTATACCGGCACCTTCGGGTCGTTCATTGGCTATTCGGCGGGGTTCCCGCTGCTGGCCAAGATGATGTTCCCGGAAGTGAACGTGCTCAAGTACGTATTCCTGGGTCCGTTGATCGGGGCCGTTTCTCGCGCCGCCACCGGCTGGATTTCCGACAAGTACGGTGGCGCCCGGGTGACCTTCTGGACCTTTGCCTCCATGGTCGGGGCGGTGGGAGGGGTGCTCTACTTCCTGTCCATCCGGGAGCAGCCGGGGGCGTTCTGGGGCTTCTTCGCCATGTTCCTGATCCTTTTCTTTGCGACGGGTGTGGGCAACGCCTCCACCTTCCAAATGATCCCGGTCATCATGAACAAGGAGATTAAACGGCTGATGCCGACCCTTTCAGCATCTGACCATGAGGTTCAGGCCAGCAAAGAATCGGCCGCCATTATCGGCTTTACTTCGGCCATTGCCGCCTACGGGGCATTTTTTATTCCCAAGTCATACGGCACGTCGATTGCCATGACCGGTGGACCGTCCGCCGCCCTGTGGGGATTTTTGACTTTTTATGTCACCTGCATGGTGGTGACGTGGTATTTCTATACCCGTCGTGACGGTTTGTTGCACGACATAGAGAGAGGGATCCCGCCGGTCGAGACCGCTTCGGCCGCTTACCCGCAGAGCAAGACCACCACCTCGGCGATTGCCAAACCGACCGCAGTCAGCAAGGACGAGGCCGCGCCGAAGTAGATAGCGCAAAGGGTACATAGATGAGCCAGTTCATCGACCGGTTAACCTATTTTTCAAAGGTTAAGGGCACGTTTTCCGGCGGGCACGGCATCCTCACCGAGGAAAGCCGGGACTGGGAAAAGGCGTATCGTGGGCGGTGGGCGCACGACAAGGTGGTGCGCTCCACCCACGGGGTTAACTGTACCGGCTCATGTAGCTGGAAAATTTACGTCAAGAACGGGCTGGTCACTTGGGAAACCCAGCAGACTGACTATCCCCGCACCCGTCCTGACCTGCCCAACCACGAGCCCCGCGGCTGTTCCCGCGGAGCCAGTTACTCCTGGTATCTGTACAGTGCTGCGCGGTTGAAATACCCACTGGTGCGCTCCCGCCTGATGAAACTGTGGCGTGCCGCCAAGGCCGAGTATCCCGACCCGGTGGATGCCTGGGGCAGCATCGTCTCGGACCCCGTCAAGGCGAATGAATACAAGAAGGTAAGAGGCCTGGGTGGCTTCGTGCGCGCCAGTTGGGACGAGGTGAATGAAATCACCGCCGCCTCCAACATCTACACCACCAAGACCTTCGGACCGGACCGGGTGATCGGTTTCTCGCCGATTCCGGCCATGTCGATGGTGAGTTACGCGGCGGGCTCCCGCTATCTGTCGTTGATGGGCGGCGTGTGCATGAGCTTTTACGACTGGTACTGCGACCTGCCGCCGTCCTCCCCCCAGACTTGGGGGGAGCAGACCGATGTGCCCGAGTCCGCCGACTGGTTCAATTCGTCCTACATTATCGCCTGGGGGTCCAACGTGCCTCAGACCCGGGCGCCGGACGCCCACTTCTTTACCGAAGCCCGCTACAAGGGCACCAAGACGGTATCGGTCACGCCGGACTATGCGGAAATTTCCAAGCTGGTTGATATCGCCCTGCACCCGGTTCAGGGAACCGACTCGGCCATGGCCATGGCCATGGGCCACGTGGTGTTCAAGGAGTTTCACTTAGAGGGCAAGTCGCAGTACTTCGCCGACTACTGCCGTATCTACACCGATATGCCCACCGTGGTGATGCTGGAGGAAAAAGACGGCGCCTACGTGCCGGGCCGCACCCTGCGCGCTTCCGATTTTGAAGGCGATCTGAAGGCGGGCGGCAACGCCGAGTGGAAGCCGGTTGTCTACGATGAAGGCAGTAACGGCTTTGCCGTGCCCGACGGATCCATCGGCTCCCGCTGGGAAGGCGAAGGCAAGTGGAACCTGGGTGGAACCGACAGTGCATCCGGCAAGGATCTCACCCCCCAGCTCTCCTTTATCGAAGGCAGGGACGAGGTGGTGGGGGTGGCCTTCCCCTACTTCGGCAACCAGCCCCACGACTCGGAAATTTTCGCCCATACCGATCACGGCAGCGTTCAGGTGCGTAACGTCCCGGTGCGCAAGGTGAAGCTCAAGGGCAATAAAGAGGGACTGGTCGCCACCGTATACGACCTGATGGCCGCCAACTACGCCATCGACCGGGGGCTGGGCGGTGAAAATACCGCCTCCGGCTACGACGACGATGTGCCGTACACCCCCGCGTGGCAGGAAAAGATCACCGGCGTTCCCCGCCAGCGAGTTATTCAGGTGGCCCGGGAGTTCGCCGACAACGCCAACCGCACCGAGGGCCGCTCCATGGTCATTCTGGGCGCGGCGATCAATCACTGGTACCACATGGACATGACCTACCGGGGGATCATTAACCTGCTGGTCATGTGTGGCTGCATAGGCAAATCCGGCGGCGGTTGGGCTCACTACGTGGGACAGGAAAAACTGCGCCCGCAAACCGGCTGGCTGCCGTTGGCGTTCGCCCTCGACTGGAGCCGCCCGCCGCGCCAGATGAACTCCACCTCGTTCTTTTACGCCCACTCCGACCAGTGGCGCTACGAACGGCTGGGTGTGCAGGAAATCCTCTCACCACTGGCCGACAAGCAGAAGTGGGAAAATCACTCGTTGATCGACTGCAACGTTCGCTCCGAGCGCATGGGGTGGCTGCCGTCCGCGCCGCAGTTCCACGAAAACCCGTTGACCCTGGCGGAAAAAGCTAAAAAGGCCGGCAAGGAGACCAGGGACCACGTGGTCGAACGGCTGGTTTCCGGCGACCTGAACTTCTCCTGTGAAGACCCGGACCACGCCAACAATTTTCCGCGCAACCTGTTCGTGTGGCGTTCTAATATCCTGGGCTCGTCCGGCAAGGGGCATGAGTACATGCTCAAGCACCTGCTCGGCACCCAAAACGGGGTGATGAGCGAGGATCTGGCCGAAATGGAGATGCCCAAGCCGTCCGAGGTCGGTTGGCATGAAACCGCGCCGGAAGGAAAACTGGATCTGGTGGTGACGCTGGACTTCCGTATGTCCACCACCGCGGTGTATTCCGACATTGTGCTGCCCACCGCCACCTGGTACGAAAAGAACGACCTCAACACCTCCGACATGCACCCGTTCATCCACCCCCTGTCGCGGGCGGTGGATCCGGCGTGGGAAAGCCGTTCTGACTGGGACATCTTCAAAGGGCTGGCGAAAACCTTTTCGGAACTGTGCGAGGGGCACCTGGGGGTGGAAACCGACCTGGTGAGCGTGCCCATTTTGCACGATACCCCCGGCGAACTGGCTCAGCCGCTGGGCGTCACCGACTGGAAAAAGGGCGAATGCGACCCGGTGCCCGGCAAGACCATGCCGAATCTGGTGGAGGTGACCCGCGACTACCCGGCGCTGTATAAAAAATTCACTTCCGTCGGGCCGCTGCTGGAAAAGCTGGGCAACGGCGGGAAGGGCATCGGCTGGAACACCGATACCGAAGTGGAATTTTTGGGAAAACTGAATCGGAGGGTAACGGAAGAGGGGGTTTCCCACGGGCGGCCGAAAATCGAAACCGACATCGACGCCGCCGAGGTGGTGTTGAGCCTAGCGCCGGAAACCAACGGTCAGGTGGCGGTCAAGGCGTGGCAGGCCCTCGGCAAGATCACCGGGCGAGACCATACCCACCTGGCGCGTCCCAAAGAGGACGAAAAGCTGCGCTTCAGAGACCTTCAGGCCCAGCCGCGCAAAATCATTTCCTCGCCCACTTGGTCTGGCCTTGAGGACGAGCACGTCAGCTACAACGCAGGCTATACCAACGTGCACGAGCGGATCCCGTGGCGCACCCTGACCGGTCGCCAGCATTTCTATCAGGACCACGAATGGATGCGCGATTTCGGCGAGTCGATGTGCGTCTACAAACCGCCCATCTCCACCCGCACCATTACTGAGGCGTTGCAAAAGAGGGGCGGTGATGCCAGGCAGATCGCCCTCAACTACATTACCCCGCACCAGAAGTGGGGCATCCACTCCACTTACTCGGACAACCTGCTGATGCTGACCCTGAACCGGGGCGGGCCGGTGGTGTGGGTGTCGGAAATCGATGCCAAAAAGGTGGGCGTGGCCGACAATGACTGGATCGAACTGTATAATGTCAACGGCGCCATCACCGCCCGCGCGGTGGTGTCCCAGCGGGTGCCGAAAGGGCTGGTGATGATGTATCACGCCCAGGAAAAAACCATCAACACCCCCGGGAGCGTCATCACCGGCAAGCGCGGCGGCATCCACAACTCGGTCACCCGCGCGGTGATGAAACCGACCCACATGATCGGCGGCTATGCCCAGCTTTCGTGGGGCTTCAACTACTACGGAACGGTGGGGTCCAACCGGGATGAGTTTGTTATCCTGCGCAAGGTGGAGCAGGTGGACTGGCTGGACAAGCCGTATGCGGAAGGCCAGCCATTGGGCGTGGCGGATGTGGAGGCAGTCCAATGACCATTCGCGCGCAAATCGCCATGGTTCTGAATCTGGACAAGTGCATCGGCTGCCACACCTGCTCGGTCACCTGCAAAAACGTGTGGACCTCCCGCAGCGGTGTCGAATACGCCTGGTTCAACAATGTGGAAACCAAGCCCGGCGTGGGCTATCCGCAGCATTGGGAAGACCAGGACAAGTGGAACGGTGGCTGGGTGCTGAACAGCTCCGGCAAGCTGGTTCCCAAGGCGGGTGGCAAGGTCAGAAGCCTTCTGAACATTTTCGCCAACCCGGATCTTCCGGAAATTGACGATTATTACGAGCCGTTCACCTACGAGTACGGCCACCTGACCTCCGCGCCCGAAAGTCAGGCCGTGCCCACTGCGCGAATGCACTCGGCCATCACCGGCAAAAAGCAGGAAAAACCCAAATGGGGCCCCAACTGGGAGGAACTGCTCGGCGGTGAGTTTTCCAAGCGCAGCAAGGACACCAACTTTGAAGCGGTGGAAAAGGCCATCTACGGTGAGTTTGAAAACACCTTCATGATGTACCTGCCGCGTCTGTGCGAGCACTGCCTGAACCCGAGCTGTGTCGCCGCCTGCCCGTCCGGCGCCATCTACAAACGCGAGGAAGACGGCATTGTGCTGATCGACCAGGACAAGTGCCGTGGCTGGCGCATGTGCGTGTCGGGGTGCCCGTACAAAAAAATCTATTTCAACTGGCAGTCCGGCAAGTCGGAAAAATGCACCCTGTGCTACCCGCGTCTGGAAGCCGGGGAGCCGACTGTCTGTTCCGAAACGTGTGTCGGCCGCATCCGCTATCTGGGCGTGCTGCTGTACGATTCGGATCAGATTGAAAAGGCCGCCTCGGCGAAAGACGAAGGCGACCTCTACCAGTCTCAGTGCGACCTGTTTCTGGACCCGTCTGACCCGGAGGTCATCGCCCGCGCCAAGGCGGATGGGGTGCCGGACAGTTGGATTTCCGGGGCGCAGAACTCGCCCATCTACAAAATGGCCATCGACTGGCAGATCGCCTTTCCGTTGCACCCGGAATACCGCACCCTGCCGATGGTCTGGTACGTGCCGCCCTTGTCCCCCATCCAGTCGGCGGCCGAGTCCGGCATGCTGGGCGCGTTTCCCAATGTGGACGACCTGAAAATTCCGATCCGCTATCTGGCCAACCTGCTCACTGCCGGCAAGGAAGCGCCGGTCAAATGGGCCTTGGAACGGCTGATGGGCATGCGTGCCTATATGCGCGGAAAGACCGTGGACGGTCAGGGTGATCCGGAAATCCTGAAGCAGCTCGGCATGAGCGAAGACGAACTGGACGAGATGTACCAGTTGCTGGCCATCGCCAATTACGAAGACCGCTTCGTGATCCCCACCAATCACCAGGAATATGCGGGGGAAAGCCCGTTCGATCAGGAGATCGCCTTTGCCACCCGCTCGGAATGCGGGTTCACCTTTGGCGAGGGGTGTGGTTCCTCCGCCGATCCCAAGCTGATCAACCTGTTCGGCACGCAAACCCATCCGAATACCCTGAGCGGCAAGCCGAAGGATTCGTGATGCGGAGCTTTCGCGTACTTTCAAGGTTGCTGACTTACCCGCAGGCCAAACTTTTCGCCCACATGGACGAAATGAAGGCGGTGTTGGTGGACGAGAAGGTGCTGAAGGGGCGCAAGTTGAAGGCCGTAACCGGGTTCATGGACGAGTTGTCCGCCACCGAACTGATCACCGCTCAGGAAACCTATGTGGAACTGTTCGACCGGGGGCGCTCCCACTGCCTGCACCTGTTCGAGCACGTCCACGGGGAGTCCCACTTCCGGGGTCAGGCGATGATCGAGCTTGCCGCCCGCTATGAAGACAAGGGGCTAACCATCGGCGCGGCGGAACTGCCGGACTACCTGCCTCTGTTTCTGGAATTCGTCTCGATTTGTGAACCGAAGGAAGCCCAAGCCACGTTGAGCCAGGCCGCTCCGGTCATTGCCACCATCGGTGAAAAACTGAAGCGCCGGGAGTCCGGCTATGCCACCGTGATGGAAGCAATCGTCGCCCTTTCCGGCGTGCGTTTGAGTCGCTTAGATATCAAACGAGCGGCGGATGCAGCCATGCCGGACATCCAGACCCTGGACGACCTAGACAAGGAATGGGCCGAGCCCGAGGCGTTTGACGGCTCGCCCGATTGCGGTACCTGCGGCGAAAACGAACTGCCCGCTCTGCAACAGATCAAAGGTGCGTGATGAACGACCCGCTGCATAGTTTCCTGTTTGGCATCTACCCGTATATTGCCATTGCCGTCATGTTGGTCGGCTCCATTCTGCGCTACGACCGCGACCCGTACTCATGGAAAGCCGATTCCAGCCAGTTGCTGCGCCGAAAGGGGTTGAGATGGGGCAGCAACCTGTTCCACATCGGCGTGCTGTTTATCTTTTTCGGACACTTTTTCGGTCTGTTGACCCCTCATGCGTTGTATGAGCACATCATAGCCGCCAGCAGCAAACAGACCCTCGCCATGGTCAGTGGCGGAATTGCAGGAGCCATGGCGATCCTCGGTCTTTTCATTCTGATCTGGCGGCGGCTGGCGGATGCCCGCATCCGCGCCACCACCCGCTTTATGGACATGGCCATTCTGGCGCTTCTGTTGGCCCAGTTGACCCTGGGCATGCTGACCATCCCCCTCTCGGCCCAGCACCCGGACGGCTCCACCATGATGGCGTTGGCCCAGTGGGCGCAGCACATTGCCACCTTCCAGCCCGGCGCGGTGGAACACCTAGCGGGGGTGGCGTTCATGTTCAAGGCGCACATCGTGCTGGGCCTGACGATCTTTTTGGTTTTCCCGTTCACCCGGCTGGTGCACATGCTCAGCGTGCCGTTCAAATACCTGCTGCGGCCCGGCTATCAGGTGGTGCGCCGGGGCCGCCGCGCCAGCTCGCTGGGGTAATTATTTATTGAGGAACCTGAGTGTAATTCCTGTGTAATTGTGAGCAGATTTTCCGGGATCAGGTCGGAATTTCCCGGAAATTCTTGTTAACAGAAGCTGCCCGACGATTCCGGAACCTCGGGGGTGCTTCGCCCCATATCCTTAAAATCCCTCGGAGCCTAGCTCCATCCGGGTTCGATTCCCGGCTCCGGCACCAAATTTTTCAAGTAGTTACGAAGATCCTTCGACCACCCTCCCTCGGCCGCCCCGGCTATTTGGGACATTTTTGGGACAGTGCCGGGGAAGGCTGGTAACATGAGTGTCGACCACCTGGAGGAGAACCCATGGCACTCATCGAGAAGCGCGTCGGCACCCACGGCAACGTCACCTACCGGGCGCGGATCCGCACCAAGGGGCACCCGCCGGAGATCGCCACCTTCCAGCGCAAGGGAGACGCCCAGAAGTGGGTCCAGTCCACCGAGTCTGCGATCCGGGAGAACCGCCACTTCAACCGCGCCGAGACTCGGCGCCGCACCCTGGCGGAGCTCATCGACCGCTACGAGGCCGAGGTGCTGCCCCACAAGGCGGCCACCACCCAAAAGGGCCAAGCCCGCCAGTTGAAGTGGTGGAAGGACCGGCTCGGCGACTACGCCTTGGCGCAGGTCACTCCCGCCCTGATCACGGACGCCCTGGGCACCCTGAAGGTTGGCCCATCCAGCAAGAATCGGTATCTCGCCGTCCTGTCCCACACCTTCACGTACGCGGTGAAGGTCCGCGGCTGGCTCGACCGCTCCCCCGCCCATGGCATCGACAAGGGGGCGATCGGCATCCGCGAGGGCCGCGGTCGAGCCCGGTTCCTGTCGAAGGACGAGCGCAAGCGGCTCCTGGAGGCGTGCAAGGCCCACCCGAACCCTTACATCTACCCGGCGGTGGTGGTGGCCATCTCCACCGGCATGCGCGCTGGCGAGCAGTTCGGCCTAACCTGGGACCGGGTGGACCTGAAGGCCGGCCGCATCCGACTGGAGGACACCAAAAACGGCGAGCGCCGCACCGTCCCCCTCACCGGCCACGCCCTGGAGGAGATGAGGGGGCTCATCCACCAGGTGGACACCCCCCACGTGTTCCCCCAGGCCAAGGGCGCCGGCCCCGCCGGGCTACGCACCCAGTGGGAGGCTGTCGCCCGGGCGGCCGAGTTGGAGGACTTCCGCTGGCACGACCTGCGCCACAGCTTCGCCTCCGAACTCGCCATGAGCGGCGCCACTCTCGCCGAACTGGCCGAGGCCATGGGCCACAAGACCCTGGCCATGGTGAAGCGTTACGCGCATCTGACGGAGGGACACACCTCCCGGGTGGTGGAGCGAATGACGGCGCGGTTGTTTGGGGAGTAGGCGACCCCGTACGGTTCGAGTCCATTAAGGGTCCCCTTGATGGGCGGTGTACGAACCGAATGAATGGGCATGAACCAACGGTTTACTTCCGCATTCCCATACTAGGCACTGAGGTCGTCGCCGTAGGTTAAGTATGGGCCAACCTGAATCCGTGTGGCCTGCCTCCAATCAACAACGCTCCACCTAGTGCCCAATAATGGTTTGCATCCTGTCCACTAGCGCCGTTGCCAAGGTCGCACGCCCTTCGACGTTGCCGAGATACGAAATATGCCGGAGATGTCGGAGATCGAACGGAATGTCGTCGTTTCTCTGCGTGATCAGGATCACCTCTCGCCCCAGAGTATGAGCAATGCCGGCCTCATAGAATACATTTGGGT
>Ga0224496_10000622_pt1 | contig 24149 bp, 19 predicted proteins | sample SF_Jul11_sed_USG_2_FD_168127 | JGI IMG/M metagenome (GOLD analysis project Ga0224496, IMG submission 168127) | Sediment microbial communities from San Francisco Bay, California, United States - SF_Jul11_sed_USGS_8_1 | ecosystem: Environmental > Aquatic > Marine > Sediment | place: USA...
GGCGCCAACCTGGGCGAGGCGAATCTCAACCGGGCCAACCTCGATCAGACCGACCTCACCGCCGCCGCCATTGAGAACGCAAAAAACCTCGACCGAGCCAACAACCTTGACCGCAGTAAAGGTCTGACAAACCGAAAGGCACTGGCCAAAGCCGCCCTCACCGGGCCAAACCTGCCCCCCCACCCCACCACGGCCGAAGAACAACCCGGCGAGAACAAGCCGACCAGGGAAATAAAAATCTGGGGCCTGAAGATCGAGCGCTTCGGCCTGGTGCAGACCCCCTTTAAAAACATTCCCGAACTGACCCAAGCTTACCAGGGCCTGAGCAATGTCGAGGCCAACATGGTTCAACACCGGATGTTCGCCGACAGCGGCAGCGCCATGCCGGCCCGCCGGGGCGCCACCTTCGGCATCCTCTTCTCGGTCAATTTCGTGCCGGCCACCGAGGAAATCCCCCTCGAAATCCGCTGGCTGGCGCCGGACGGCACCGTGGTCAAAACCAGCACCCACACCCTCGGCTACTGCCAACGGGTGGTGGAGGCCTACACCCTGCCCACCGCCGAACAGCGACGGCTGGGCGACTGGACCATCCAATTCTTCCATGCCGGACAAAAAGTAGGCGAACAGGCCATGGTGCTGCTCAAGCCGGAAACATACCAGGCCCGCCACCGCGGCGCCGGCACCAGCGCCAACAGCAACCGGGCGACATCCTGAGCCGCGCGGCCCAGGATGAACTCCGCCAGACGCCCTCCTCGCCGGCCCCCCACGGCCTCCCGGTTCGACACGGACAAAACCGTCATCCCCGCCGCTCCGGGCCTGAAGAGTTCGCCCCCACCCGCCGGCCTTTACCGAGATCATGTCTGGACATTTTCTTTTTCGTTTATTATGGTTATTCGTTTTACAAACTCTTTGACAACCTCTCCATTGCGTGGCTGAACTGACTGACCAATACCTGAAAAAAATGACCAAACTGTTCGCGACAGAGAGCAGCGCAAGCAGGACCGTCCGGCTGGTGATTACCCTGTTGCTGACCATCCTTGTCGCGCAACCTGCCGCGGATCTGGCCTGGCAGACCTTCGCCCTTTTCCGCCCCGCCCCGGTGCCACCCTTTTCCCATCCCCCGGTACCCCGGGCTCTCGCCAAGACGACCGACGACGTGACCAGGGCCACCGAGCTGCATCTTTTCGGCCAGGCGGGGCGGGTGACCGTTGCCGAGACCTCGCAGTCACGATTCGCGCCGCAGACCACCCTGGACCTGACCCTCAAGGGAGTAATTGCCGCCCACCCCATGCGCAAGGCCATGGCCATCATCAGCAAAACCAACGCCAAGGACGATGAGCAGATCTACGCCGTCGGCGACAAGGTGCCCGGCAACGCCGTGATCCGAGAAATCCTGGCCGACCGGGTCGTTCTTGACCGGGCCGGCAAACCGGAAACCCTGCTGCTTGAAAAGGACGCCGGCATCTCCGCCGTCGGCGGCGTCCAGCCGCTGGGCGACGATCGCCACTGGCAGATGGATGGATCCTTCCTCGACCAACAGCTTGCCGATCTCGCCAATCTGGCCCGCAGGATCAACTTCATCCCGTACCTCAAGGGCGGCCGCCAACAAGGGTTCCGGGTGCAAACCAATACCAAGGAAAACCAGTTGCTCACCCAACTGGGTCTGGAACCAAACGACATCGTCTACGAAGTGAACGGCATCTGGCTCAATGAGCCGAGCAACGCCTGGAAGGTCTACCAACTGATCAAAACAGCGCCGGAAATCAAGCTGGCCATCGGTCGCGACAACCGACGGCTGGAAAGAATCTACACCATCAACCGATAGAAGCCGATGAAAGCCCCGAAACGGATAACCCTGCTGCTCCTCTTCCTGGTCGCCCTTCTCGGGGCCGTTCCACCCTGCCAGGCCAGCGAAGGCCAGACCGTGGCCTCCTTCAATTTCAACGACACGGATATCCGCACCGTCATCAAGAGCGTGGCCAAGCTCACCGGCAAGAATTTCATCATCGACCCCCATGTGGTCGGCAAGGTGAACATTGTCTCCAGCCAGCCACTGCCCATCGATGAACTCTACAACGCCTTTCTCGACCTGCTCCAGGTGCATGGCTATGCCGCCATTGAGGACGGTGCCGTGATCAAGATCGTCCCCCAGGCAGGCGGCCAGGAGTTTGCCGTGCCCATGACCGACGACGGGCGCAGGGGGGCACCAGGGGAACTCGTCACCCGGATCCACAAACTCCACCATGTGCCGGCAGCCAAGCTCCAGGCCATCCTCAAGCCCCTGATGCCGACCAAGAGCCAGCTGACCGCCCACCCGGCAAGCAACACCCTGATCATCACCGACATGGCCGGCAACATTGACCGGCTGATCACCATTATCAACCGCATCGACCAGGCGAGCAGCGGCAACATCGAGATCGTACGCCTCGAATACGCCGATGCCCGTGACGTTCTGGCAATCCTGGAGAACCTGGAGCTGAAAACCGGCAAGATCACCGCGGACCAGCTGCAGATGGTGGCCGACGATCGCACCAACAGCATCCTGCTGGCAGGAGACTCCGATGTGGTGCTCCACCTCAAGACCCTGATCACCGACCTCGACTCGCCGGTGGAAAACGCCGGCAGCACCATGGTGATTTTTCTCCGCTTCGCCAAAGCCAAGGACCTGGAACCCATTCTTTCCGGCATGGACCTGCCGGAGGCAAACAGCGGAGCCGCGCCGCCGGGCACCAGGAAGACCGCCCCCCAGTCCACCACCAAGATCAAGGCCGACCCCAACACCAACGCCCTGATCATCACCGCGCCGCCGGCGGCGATGAAGACCCTGCAATCGGTGATCCGCCAGTTGGATGTGCGTCGGGCCCAGGTGATGATCGAGGCAATCATCGCCGAGGTCTCCACCAGCAAGGCGGCGGAACTGGGCGTGCAGTGGCAGTCCACCGACGCGGTCAGCGGCAACAACAACGGTGCCATCGGCGGCACCAACTTCAACAGCACCACCACCGGCGGCAGCATCACCCAGCTGGCCGTCAACCCCCTCTCGGTGGGCGACGGCCTGACTCTGGGTTTTTTCACCGGCACCACCACCATCCTGGGCTCACAGATCATCAATCTCGGCGCCCTGCTCCGTGCCCTGACCAGTGACACCGACACCAACATCCTCTCCACCCCCTCTCTGGTCACCCTGGACAACGAGGAGGCGGAGATCACCGTTGGCCAGAACGTTCCCTTTGTCACCGGCAGCTACACCACCGTCGGCACCAGCAGCACGCCGCAGAGCCCGTTTCAAACCATCGACCGCCGGGATATCGGTGTCAAACTCAAAGTCAAACCGCAGATCAACGAAGGGGATACCATCCGTCTCGACATCCAGCAGGAGGTTTCCAATCTCACCGACACGGTCAACGAGGGCGGCACCGTCACCAACACCCGTTCCATCAAAACCAGCGTCATGGTGGACAACAGCAAGGTGCTGGTGCTGGGCGGCCTGATCAGTGACGACATCCAGGACGGGGTGCAAAAGGTACCCGTTCTGGGCAGCATCCCCATTCTCGGCTACCTGTTCCGCTACAACAAGAGCCGGCACGTCAAACGGAACCTGATGGTGTTCCTCAAGCCGATCATCATCCGTGACGAGTCGGCCAGCGCCCGGATCACCTTTGACAAGTACGATTACATGCGCCGCCACCAGCAAGAATTCCGCCCCGACGGCATCCCCCTGATGCCGGGCGCAACCATCCCAGTTCTGCCCGAGCGCTCGCAGGAAGGGCAGGCCGCTGTCCCGGCCCCCCAGCCATGACCCGGCCGCCCTACCTCTTTGCCAAACAGCACGGCCTGCTGGTAACCGGCGTTACGGGCGACGGGGCCCAGGTGGTGTGCCGCCGGGATGTTTCGCCCCTGGCCCTGGCGGAACTGCGCCGCTATCTCGGCGTGCCGCTCGCACTGACCACCGTGGATGCCGACGCCTTCACCGGCCAACTCCACGCCGCCTACGAGTCCGGCGGCAGCGAGGCCCTGCAGGAGGCCATCGACATGGGCGACGGCCTTGATCTCAAGAGCATTGCCCGCCTGATGCCCGAGCCCAAGGATCTTCTGGAAAGCCAGGACGACGCGCCCATCATCCGCCTGATCAACGGCCTGCTCACCGAAGCGATCAAGGAAAACGCCTCGGATATCCATATCGAACCCTTTGAAAGCCGGCTCCGGGTTCGATTCCGGGTGGACGGCATCCTCCGCGAGGTTCTGGAACCGGCGGCAGTACTGGCACCGCTCCTGGTCTCCCGGATCAAGGTCATGGCCCGGATGGATATTGCCGAAAAACGGTTGCCCCAGGACGGCCGCATCTCGCTCAAGATCGCCGGCCGGCCGGTGGACGTCCGGGTGGCGACCATTCCCTCGGGCCACGGGGAACGGGTAGTGCTGCGGCTGCTGGACAAACAGGCGGGACGTCTCGACCTCACCCACCTGGGCATGGCACCCCGGGACCTGAACCGAATGGACCGCCTCATCCACCGCCCCAACGGCATCATCCTGGTCACCGGCCCCACCGGTTCCGGCAAGACCACCACCCTCTACGCCGCCCTGACCCTCCTCAACCAATCCAGCCGCAACATTCTCACCGTGGAGGATCCCATTGAGTACTACCTGGACGGCATCGGCCAGACCCAGGTCAACTACAAGACCGACATGACCTTTGCCCGGGGCCTGCGGGCCATCCTCCGCCAGGACCCGGACGTGGTGATGGTCGGTGAAATCCGCGACCTGGAAACCGCCGAGATCGCGGTACAGGCAAGCCTCACCGGCCATCTGGTCCTCTCCACCCTGCACACCAATACCGCGGTGGGCGCGGTGACCCGCTTACGCGACATGGGCGTCGAACCGTTTCTCCTGGCCTCCTCCATGATCGGGGTGCTGGCCCAGCGGCTGGTGCGGTTGCTCTGTCCCCACTGCAAGGAACCCTACCGGGCCACGCCGACGGAGTGCCGTGAATTCGGCCAGCCTGCCGACCAAGACGTCGAGATTTACGCGGCCCGGGGCTGCGACCGGTGCAACGGCCTTGGCTACGAAGGTCGCACCGGCATCTACGAACTGGTTGAACTGGACGACGCCCTGCGCACCGCCATCCACGAACACGCCGGTGAACATCAACTGCGGGCGCTGGCGGCAAAATCCAGCAATGCCATCCGCGATGACGGCTGGCGCCGAATCCTGGCCGGTGACACAACCACCGAGGAGGTGCTGCGGGTAACCAACACCGCAGGCCGGGAGGATGCCTGTTGAGTGCTTTCGAATACGCGGCCCTGGATGGCTCCGGCCGGCTCCGCAAAGGGGTGCTGGAAGGCGATACTCCCAGGCAGATCCGCCAAGCCTTACGCGAAAAAAACCTGGTGCCGGTTTCGGTGACTCCGGTGGCAGAAAAACCGGGGCGCCGCCTGCTGCTGCCGGCCCGATCCATGCCTGCCGCCGATCTGGCCCTGATCACCCGACAACTGGCCACCCTGGTCCGGGCCGGCACCGTTCTAGAGGAGGCCATCCTGGCGGTGGCGGAGCAAAGTGAAAAAACCCGCAGCAAGAGCATCCTGCTCGCCCTTCGGGCCCGGATTCTCGAAGGACACAGCCTGGCCACCGCCTGCGGCGAATTCCCCGCCACCTTCTCGGATCTCTACCGGTCCACGGTGGAGGCGGGAGAACAGGCGGGCGCCCTGGATCTGGTGCTCGAACGGCTGGCGGACTACACCGAATTCCGCCAACAGCTCCGCCAGAAGATCATGCTCGCCCTGCTCTACCCGAGCCTGCTGACCACGGTGGCGCTGCTGGTGGTGGGAGGGCTGGTGACCTATGTCGTCCCCCAGGTGGTTTCCGTCTTTCAGAACATCGGCCAGGAACTGCCGCTGCTCACCCGGGCGCTGATCCGGACCAGCGATTTTCTCCGGCACTACAACCTGGCGTTGCTGCTCATGGCCGGATTGGCGACGGCCGGAGTCAAAATCGCCCTTGGCCATGAACAACGGCTTCGGCAACTGCACGGCCTGCTCCTGAAATTGCCCCTCATCGGCAGATTTGTCCGCGCCCTCAACACGGCCAGATTCACCCGGGCCTTCAGCATCCTCACCGCCAGCGGCGTCCCGGCCCTTGAGGGCCTGCAGATTGCCGGCGAGGTGCTGGGCAATCTGGTCATGCGCCAGGCCGTGGTCCAGGCCGCCCTGCGGGTGCGGGAAGGCGGCAGTATCTCGCAAGCCCTCACCCGGGCCGGCTGCTTCCCGCCCCTCACCCTCCACCTCATCGCCAGTGGCGAGGCAAGCTCCAACCTTGAAGAAATGCTCGACCGGGCCGCCACCAGCCACGAACGGGAGGTGGAAACCCTGATCACCACGGCCATGACCATCTTCGAACCCGTCCTGATCCTGGTCATGGGCGGCATTGTCCTCCTCATCGTGCTCGCCATCCTGCTGCCCATCTTCAACCTCAACCAGCTGGTTCACTGACCATGGCGACCGTTGACTTCAGCAACAAATCGCAGCGCCGACGACACCGGGAAGGCTTCACCCTGCTCGAAATACTGGTGGCGCTCGCCGTGCTCAGCCTGGTGCTGCTGGCCTCCATGAAAAGCGGCGCGTTGGCGCTACAGAACACCATGGGCGTCAGGGATCGAACCCTGGCCCATTGGGTGGCCATGAACCAGAAGACCCGACTGCTGCTGAACCCCGCCTGGATCCCCCTGGGCACCAGCCAGGGCACGGAAACCATGGCCCGGCAGTCCTGGCGATGGCGGCAGCAGGTAACGCCGACCCCTGATCCGGATATCCGCAAGGTGACCATCGAGGTGGGCCCTGCCGAGACGAAAAACATCGTTGAGTCGCTGGTGGTTTACCTCGGCCGCCCCAACGGTTGAGCCAAGGGAGTCCGCCATGGCGGGAACGTTCACAACGGCAGGAATACGCGCGAAGATCCTGGTGCCAAACAACGCCAGGGGGTTCAGCCTGCTGGAACTGCTGGTCGCCTTGAGCGTCTTTGCGATCATGACCGGCATGGCTTACGGAGGGTTGCGCTCCCTGGTCAAGGCGCGGGAGCACAACCTGCGGGAAACAGAACGGCTGGCTGCCCTTGACAGCGCCATGTCCCTGCTGCAGCGCGACCTGATCCAGGTGGTCAACCGCCCCGTTCACGACCAGTACGGAGACCTGCGACCGCCCTTGGAGTATCACCAGGAAAACGGCCCGGTGCTCGAATTCAGCCGCACGGGCCGCCGTAATCCCACCGGGCAAAAACGCAGCAGCCTCCTCCGGGTAACCTACCTGCTTGCCGACGGATGCCTGGAGAGGCACCTCTGGCCCGAACTGGAGCGAAAACCAGGGGACACGCCCTTTAAGGAAGAGATTTTGCAACAGGTGGAAGTTTTTCGAATCACCTTCTTTGCCAAGGGCAGATGGTACGCGGACCAATGGCCGCCCCGCCAAGCTGAAACCGAACCGCCGCGGGTTCTTCCCCAGGCGGTCAAAATAACCGTCACCCTCAAGGATTGGGGCACCATTCACCGCCTCTTCATCCTCCCCGGGTGAATTGCGGCGCAATACCCGCGACCAAAGAATCATGCCGAGCACAGCGCATCTTGCCACCAGAACCGGCTCTTGGTATGCCGTCGTCAGCAACAGCCACGGCGCCGCCCTGCTCACCGCCATCATCGTGGCCGGACTCGCCTCTTTTCTCGCCATGGCCATGATCGGCGAACAGCAGCTGGCGATCCGGCGCGCCGCCAACAGCATCAACAGCGACCAGGCGTATGTGCTGACCAGGGGGATCGAGGAGTGGGGTGGCCATCTGCTGGTCAGGGACGCCCGGGACAACCAGAAAGATTCGCTGGGCGAGCCCTGGGCCATGGGCCTGCCGCCGCTCACCTCGGAGGGCGCCACCCTGTACGGCCGGATCGAGGATCTTGACGGCCGCCTGAACCTCAACAACATGCTCGCCCCCAACCGGGAGCTCCGAGATTTCAGTTTCAGACAGTTTCAACGGCTGCTCAGCATCTGCAAGGCTCCCGACGTGAGTCCGGAACTCCGCAGCCGTTTTGCCATGGACAGCCTGACCGGGGAGAAGGATACGCCGCAGAGTTCCCTGCGCATGGCCAGCCCCACGGAACTCCTGCTCCTCCCCGGCCTCCAGGCCGAGGACATGGACCACCTGGCCCCCTATGTATGCGCCTTGCCGACGCCAACCATGATCAATATCAACACCGCGCCGGCACCGGTGATCGCCGCCCTGGACGACAACATCAGCCTCGATCAGGCCCGGGCAATCGTCGATGCACGCCCCGGCGACGGCTACGCCTCGGTGGCGCAATTTCTTGCCCTGCCGGAACTGGCCGGCAGCGCCATCAAGGATAATTTTTTAACCTTGGCGAGCAGCTTTTTCATGGTACATTCCGAAGCAACGGTTGGGCGGGGGCACATCCGTTTGACGAGCCTGCTGCAGCGCTCATCGACCAACTACCACGTTTTCATCCGCAGCCTGGGGAGCATTTGACAGTGGCGCCATTCCTTGTCCGCATCCACCACCATAGCGATGCCGTTTCCTGGCTGACCCCGGATGGCAAGGTCAGCCAGGGGCAGTTGCGGGACGCCGCCGCCCAGGCCGGCAGCCAACGCCTGGTCATCCTGGTGCCGGGTGAGGATGTGCTGTTGACCGCGGCCAGGATCCCCGGCGGCCGCCGCCAGCCCATGCTCCAGGCCCTGCCCTATGCCCTTGAGGAACAGCTTGCCTCGGACCCGGAAGAACTCCATTTCGCCGTGGGCGCCAAATCTGCCGACAACACCTGGCCGGTGGCAGTGGTCGCTAAGGCAAAAATGCAACAATGGCTGGAACTCCTGAGCGAGGCGAATATCCAGCCGGAGAGCATGATTCCCGACACCCTGGCCGTCCCCCATGCCGACGGCAGGATAACGGTGTGGCTCGATCCCGCCGGGCTCCGGGTCCGGACCGGCCGCCTGGCAGGTTATGCCGTTGATCCGGACAACCTGCAGACGGCCCTGGCAGCGGAGCTGGCCGGGCATGAGGACCACCAGCCCCAGGTTTTTTGCCTGGACCTGCGCCAGGAGGCAGTGCCCTCCCCCTGTCCCGCCCTTGCCGAATCCATCGCCCACACCCGCGAACAAACCTCGGCCGCCCCATTGACGGTGCTGGCGCAAGGACTGCACCCCGACCTGAGCATCGATCTCCTCCAGGGCGTTTACAGCCGCGCTCCCCAATGGAACAAGACCTGGCAATACTGGCGGACGCCACTGGCACTGCTGTTGACCTTCCTGCTCCTCCAGGGCGCATCCGGCCTGCTCAGCCTCGCCGCCCTGCGGGCCGAAAGCCGTACCCTGTCGCAACGGATTGAAAAGGTTTACCGAACGACCTTTCCCGACGCCCGCCAGGTCGTAAACCCGAAAGCCCAGATGGAACAACGGCTGAAAGGCCTCAACACCGGCAATCAGGCCGGATTTCTGGCGCTCGCCGCCGCCCTGAACCCAGCCTTGACACAATCAGCCGGACACAAGATTTTACAGATCCGCTTTCAGAATCCGCAGCTTGACCTCACCATCGAAACCCCGGATCTCCGAACCCTGGAAGCCCTCAAGCAGCGGCTGGCCGCAACGCTGGTCGGCCTTGAGGTGGAACTGAAAAACGTCTCGGCGGGCAGGGAGCGGGTGCAAGGCCGTCTGGTGCTCGAAAAAAAGGAACCCGGATCATGAAGGATCTCATCTCCCGCCTCAGCCGCCGCGAACGGCTCCTGGTGATGGCTGCCGCCCTGCTCGTGCTGGGAACGATCCTCCATGGCCTTGCCCTCCAGCCGTTCCTGGCCGAACTGAAAAAAATGCCGGCCGAAATTGCCGAGAAGCAGGCAACACTGGCCTGGATGCAGCAGGCCTCGGAACAGATCCGACATAATGCGCCGACCAGTCGGGCAAACCAGGGCGCGGCAAAAATTTCGCCCATGCTGGCCATTGACCAAAGCGCCAGAAAGTTTGGGCTGAGCGCGGCGATAAAACGGCTTGAACCGACCGAAACGGGCACGGTGCAGGTCTGGCTCAAGGACGCCATCTTCGATGACATGCTCGGCTGGCTCGATCTGCTCCAGAAACAGTTCAGCATCACGGTGGTGACCTTGGCGGTCAATCCGCAACCCGAGCCAGGCTATGTGGAAGCACGGATAACCTTTCTCTCCAATCAGGGCCCATGAAACTCAGGACATTGATACTGACCGGTCTGACGGCCTTCCTTTTTTTTCTGGCCTGGAACGCGCCGGCCGCCAGGCTGTTCGGCCTGCTCAACGAAAGGCTGCCCGGCGAGGTGCATTGGGGAGCCATGGGCATTGAGGGCAACTGGCACCATGGCGGCTGCCGCTGGCTGCGGGTGGAAAATTTCGTCTGCCGCGATCTCCGGTGGCAACTCCACCCCCTTGCCCTCTGCACCGGCGACCTTACCCTCACCGCCGCCTTCACAACCACGGACGACGGCGCCATGCAGGGCACGGTCACGGCAAACGGGATGGGCCTTGAAATCACCGGCCTCAACGCCCGCCTGCCCCTTGCCTGGCTGACGGCCTGGCAACAGTCCATGGGCATCCGGGCGCAGGGAACGGCCGAGGCCGAACTCTCCCGCCTGGCGATCCGAAAGGGCCGGCTCACCGCAGCCCAGGGAACCATACGCCTCAACGATCTGGAGGTTGACCAGCGCCTGCGCCTCGGCACCCTTGCCGTTACCCTGACCACCACCGCCGACGGGGTGGAGGCACGGATCAAGGACACCGGCGGCCCGGTGCAACTGCAAGGCCTGCTGACCTTGACAGGAGACCACGGCTATACTCTCCGCGGATTCTGCGCCGCCAGGGCCGACGACCCGAATCTGAAGGACGCCTTGGCGCTGTTCGGCCCGCCGGATGAAAAAGGCCGGATACCGTTCTCCCAGCAAGGGCAGATACCACCGCTGCGACTCTGAAATCGCCGTACCTGTTCAGCACCACCGCATCGGCGGTGTCATCGACCTGCCCGCATACCCTGCGGATCAGAGTCTCCCGGCAGGTCGCTTGCCTGGGGCACTGCTGAACAGATCCGCGCCGAGGTGAGTCGAACGCTTTTCAACCTGAGCCGGACAGTTACAACACGCTAAGGAATGACTATGAACAGAGAAGAACAACAGACGCATCAGAAGACGGCAGCAACTGCGGCCAGCACGGGGCAGCAGGGGTTTACCCTGATCGAGATCATGGTGGTCCTGGTCATTCTCAGTATCCTGGCCGCCATCATCGTGCCCAAGATCATGACCCGCCCCGAGCAGGCCCGGCTCACCAAGGCCCGGCAGGACACCAGATCCCTGGAGAGCGCCCTGCAGCTCTATAAACTCGACAACTACCACTATCCCACCACCGACCAGGGCCTCGAGGCCCTGGTCACCAAGCCGGAACTCCCGCCCATCCCCCAACGGTGGACCGAAGGCGGCTACATCGACCGCCTCCTCAAGGATCCCTGGGGAAACGACTACCGTTATCTCAACCCCGGGGTGCACGGCAGCATAGATGTCTTTTCCATGGGCCCCGACGGGGAGCCGGGCAACAATGACGACATTGGCAACTGGAACCAGGAATAGCGGTACGACGGAGGGAGGCTTTTCCCTGCTCGAACTGCTGGTCACGCTGCTGATCATCGGCATTACCGTCAGCATGATCAATCTCTCCGGGGCCAATCTCCGCCCCCGGGAAACACGGCGTGAGGCGACGCGGTTGACCGCGCTGCTGCAGCTCGCCCAGCAGGAAGCCGTCCTGACCGGCTTTGACCTGGCGCTGCACATAACCACCAGCGGCTATACCTTCCTGCGCCAGGATGATGACGGCCGTTGGCAGATCATCCCCAAGGACGATGAGACACTCCGGCCGCGAACGCTGCCCCGCGGCATGACGATCAATGCCACCATTGAGGGCGAGGCGGTCATGCCCGACAGTGGCGAATTCACGGCAACAGGGGGAACAACCGCCCCCCATCTGGTTCTCTTTGCCAGCGGCGAAGTCACCCCGTTCTCCCTTGCCCTGGAAGATCAGTACAGCTCGACCCTGACAACCATCACCAGCACCTACCCCGGCAAAATCGTCCTTGCCCCGCCGCCGGACAACAACCTGAATCCGTGACGGCACGAGAATGCCGCGCGACCCGCCCGCCTGCCGCGATACACAACAAAAAAAGGACGGCGCCGATGAAAAGGCGTCGTCCTTTTTTTGTACCACCCGGAGGCGAAAGGAGGGGACTCAGATCTCCTCGGAGAGCGCCATGACCATGGCACCCTTGGCGGTGGTGTTGAGGGGGTCCGAAGCGATCCGCACCGCCGAGATGTCGATGGGCAGGTCAACACTGGCCAGGGTTTTTTCGAAGCGCTGCTTGAAGCCCGCCGGCATCACCGTGCCACCGCTCATGACGATGGGGATCGGCTGGGAAATCTTGGGAATCTTATCCGAGGAGTGCAGCACCTCGGAGAGGCTCTGCAGCAGGTGCTGAAGCAGGTCGTCGTAGTAGATGTGGAGGGCGGTCTCGACGCGATTTCGGGGCGCCACGCTCAGATCGAGTTCATCTTCCTTGATGGTCTTGATCTTGGTGGCCGGCTCACCCACCGAGGTGCCGACCATGGAGTCGATGAAATCACCGCCCTTCTGGATGCTGTAGGTGATAACCGGCACCGACAGATAGGAGAGGCAGATATTGCACATGCCGCCGCCCATGCTGATGCCGATGCCGGTGAAATTGTCGCCGGCCAGTTCCGACATGACGGTGGCAAGGCCCTCGTTGATGGAGATGGGGCGGTAGCCCAGGCCGGAGAGGTACATCTTGATGATCGATTCGTGGTAGACCACCGACTTGGTGCCGCCCAAAGGCTCGCCGGGCATACTGAAGCAGAGCACCTCGCCGTTGCGCTTGGCCTTGGTGATCAGGGTGTTGATCAAGGCCTGGAGCACGTTGATGCCCTCATCTTCCTTGGCGCTCAACAACCCCTTCTCCATGGTGCGGCGGGTATTGGTGTTGAACATGTTGGCGAAATTCTGCGCTGAATAGCCGAGAATATAAAACTGGTCGTTCTTCTCGAAGAAGCTGACCTCGTTTTCCTTGAGAATCTTCTTGGTGAACTGTGAATAGGGGATGGTGAAGAAGGCGTTGAGCTGCTTGACGGTGTGGATCTGCTTGCCCTTGTTCTGGGCCATGATGATATGGCTGGTGCCGATATCGAGTCCCACCGGCCCACGAGGCTGTTCCGCGTCCTCGCCGATCTCCTTCTCCCGGGAGACCACCGCCTTATGTGACGCCTCGATGGCTGTTTCTATGTTTTCCAATTCTTCCGCCATGCCGTTCCTCCCCTTTTTTCCTCTTTTCCTCACGAATCAAACCCCGTCTGTCTTGGAACCGACCAGCGGCCCGTCGGCCTCAGTTTCTCTGGGACAGTTTCACTCTCGAAAACTTCTCATCTGTCGCGTCAGGACGGGTCAAAAACCTTAACAACGGCCAGGGTGGCATGCCAGCGGCCCCCGCAAATGATGAGACGCACGCGGAAGACGGCAGGATTTTCATCACCCCTTGGACGATTCGAGCAAAGTTGTTATGATGCCCCTTTTGCTTGAACGACTCTACTCCATTGCCCGCCTTTTCGTCAGCAATTATTTCATATAACTTACCAATTTGGCAAGAATGATCAACAAAATTCATTATCAGGACGATCTTCCCATTGTCGCCGCCAGGGAAGAAATCATCGCCGCAATCCAAATCCATCCGGTGGTTGTGGTGGCCGGCGACACCGGCTCGGGAAAGACCACCCAGCTGCCCAAGATGTGCCTGGAGGCGGGCCGCGGCACCGGCGGTCTGATCGGCTGCACCCAGCCCCGGCGCATCGCCGCCATCACCGTGGCCGAACGGGTGGCCGAGGAACTGGGGCCCGAGGCCCGCGGGCTTGCCGGCTACAAGATCCGCTTCCAGGACCGTACCTCGCCGGAAACCAGGATCAAGTTCATGACCGACGGCATCCTGCTGGCCGAAGCCCAGCACGACCGGATGCTGCGCGCCTACGACACCATCATCGTCGACGAGGCCCATGAGCGGAGCCTCAACATCGACTTCCTGCTCGGCATCATCAAACAACTGCTGGCGCGGCGGGCCGACTTGAAGGTGATCATCACCTCGGCCACCATCGACACGGCCAAGTTCTCCAAGGAGTTTGCAGGCGCGCCGGTGATCCAGGTGGCGGGCCGCGCCTATCCGGTGGAAACCCGCTACCTGCCGGCCACGCCCGGCGAAGACGAGGAGGCGACCCACATTGAACGGGCGGTGCGGGCGGTGGCCGAATTGCGCCAGCGGGAACGGCCCGGCGACATCCTCATCTTCATGCCCACCGAGCGGGACATCCGCGAAACCGTGGACAACTTGCACGATCTGCTTCGCAATGAGCGCGACCCCGGTTCCTGGCCGCGCCGCACCTCGGTGCTGCCGCTTTTTGGCCGCCTGTCGGCCGCCGACCAGCGCCGGGTTTTCCGCCCGGCCGGGGGAGGGGCCAAGATCGTGGTCGCCACCAACGTGGCCGAGACCTCGGTCACCGTACCCGGCATCCGCTACTGCATCGACACCGGCCTGGCCCGCATCTCCCAATACAACGTCCGGGCCCGCACCACCACCATGCCCGTCACCCGGGTTTCCCGGGCTAGCGCCGACCAGCGCCGGGGCCGCTGCGGCCGGTTGGGCCCCGGCATCTGCATCCGCCTTTACTCGGAAGAAGACTATGACAACCGGCCCGAATTCACCCGGCCCGAGATCCTGCGCGCCAACCTGGCCGAGGTGATCCTGCGCATGCTCTCGCTCAAGCTGGGCAACCCGGCCACCTTTCCCTTTGTCGACCCACCCTCGCCCCGCGCCATCCGCGACGGCTACGCGCAGCTGCACGAGCTGGGGGCCATCGACCGCCACCACAAACTCACCAAGCGGGGCCGGCTCATGGCGCGTCTGCCTCTGGACCCCCGGATCTCGCGGATGATCATCGAGGCCCGCGACCACAATGCGCTGCGCGAGGTGACGGTGATCGCCGCCGCCCTGAGCATCCAGGACCCCAGGGTCCGGCCCGCCGACAAGGAGGCCGAGGCGGACCAGGCCCACGCCCGCTTTGCCGCCGACAACTCCGATTTTCTCTCCTATCTCAACCTTTGGGACACCTACCACGCCACCCTGGCCAAGGTAGGCAGCGCGGGCCGAATACGAAAATTCTGCCAGAGCCACTATCTTGCCTATCAGCGGATGCGCGAGTGGCGCGATATCCACGAACAGCTCCGCACCATTCTCGACCAGGAAAAAAATTTCCTGGAAAACGCGCAACCGGCCGATTTCAGCGCCGTCCACCAGTCAATCTTGAGCGGCAGCCTGCGCAACATCGGCCTCAAAAAGGAAAAAAACATCTACCTGGGCGCCCAAAGCAAGGAGCTGATGGTCTTTCCCGGCTCACACCTGTTTAACAAGGCGGGGCAGTGGGTGATGGCCGCCGAGCTGGTGGAGACCTCACGGCTCTTCGCCCGGACAGTGGCCACCATCAAGCCCGAATGGATCGAACCCCTGGCCGGCGACCTCTGTCGGGCCTCCCATTCAGCCCCCCACTGGGAGAAAAAACGGGGCCAGGTGACGGCCACCGAACGGGTGACGCTCTTCGGCCTCATCATCGTCGCCGGCCGCAAGGTGAACTATGCCCGCATCAAGCCCGACGAGGCGCGGGAGATTTTCATCCGCACCGCCCTCATCGAAGGAGAGCTGAACGGCCGCTACCCCTTTCTCGACCGCAATCAGCAACTGGTCAAAAACCTCCAGGAAATGGAGGACCGACTCCGCCAGCGGGACATCGTGGCCGACGACCAGACCCTGTTCAACTTCTACGACGCACGCCTCCCGGCCGATGTCTGCGACCAGGCGAGCTTGAACCGCTTCCTGAAAGCACAACAGGGCGATGCCGTGCTGCGCATGCGCAAGGAGGAAATCACCGGTCGTGCGCCCGGCGCCACGCCACTGGCGGAATTTCCGACCTCGCTCACGGCGGGCGACCTCACCCTGCCGCTTTCCTACACCTTTGCGCCGGGGGCCGAGGACGATGGCGTAACGGTGACCATTGCCGCCGAACTCCTGGCCCATGTCCAACCCGAGATCTTCGAGTGGCTGGTGCCGGGCCTGCTGCTCGAAAAGATCACCGTGCTCATCAAAAGCCTGCCCAAGAGCCTGCGCAAAAAACTGATTCCGGTGCCCCAGAGCGCCGAGCTTCTGCTCGCCGACCTCACCCCTTACCTGGGATCTTTCTACGGCGCGCTGGAACAGGCGATCCAGCAACGATTCCGGGTCCGGGTCGACCGGCTGGAGTGGCAACGGGACAGCCTTACCGATCACCTCAAGATGCGCTACCGGCTGGTGGACATGGCCGGCCGGGAACTTGCCGCCGGCCGCAGCTTCAACGAACTGGCCGCCGCCCCGGCGCCGCAGAGCGACACCGGGGAACTGGCGCGACTCAAAAAACAGTGGCAGCGCGACGGCATCACCGACTGGGATTTTGCCGACCTGCCGGAACGGCTCCCCATCCAGGGCAAGGACCAGCGGCTGCGCGGTTTTGCCTACCCGGCCCTCACCGCCGATGACCGTGGCGCGGTGGCCATCCGCCTCACCACCAGCGAAGAAGAGAGCCGGGGCCTCACCCGCCATGGGCTCTGCCAGCTCTACCAACTCCAATTTAGCAAGCATCTAAAAACCCTGCGCAAGGATCTGGTCGTGCCTCGCCGGCAATGGCAGCTTTACCAGGGGCTCGGCAGCGAGGAAGAAATCAACCGGACCCTTTTTCCCTTTGCGCTCGAAGCGGTCTTCGCCTGCCGGGACGGCCGCATTCCAGACCAGGCCACCTTTATCTCCCGAGTGGCAGAGCTTCGCGCCAACGGCCTTTATCCTGCGGCACGGCAGGTGCTGGACACGGTACTTGAGGTGCTCCAGGAGCGGCGGCAGACCATGGAACACATCAGCCGTTACCAGACCATGGCCGCGGCGCCGGACAAGGCGGGAGAGCGTTTTGCCAACTACCGCCGCGAGGCCGAAGCCATCCTGCCGGCGGATTTCCTTGCACAATATTCGCTCCCGGAACTGGCGGAAACAGCGCGCTCGTTCAAGGCCCTGCGCATCCGCATCGAACGCGCCCACGCCGACCCGGCCAAGGATGCGGCCAAGGCGCGCCAGGTGGCGCCGTTCCATGCCCGTCTCGCCGCCCTGGCCGAAAAAACCTCCCCAAGCCCGGAACACCGCCGGCTGGCGGACGAGTACCGGCGGATGCTCGAAGAGTTCAAGATATCGCTGTTCGCCCCGGAGATGAAGACCGCCTTCCCCGTTTCGGCCAAGCGTCTTGACAAAAAATGGCAGGAGCTGGAGCGGATCGACTGACCGGAGTCTTGAAAAATGCGGCCGTTCGTTCGCGATCAAGGACGATGGACGCGCAACAGCCAGTCGCACCATTTCCATTTGAAATATTTTTTATCCTAGTTGACGAAACAGCACAAAACCGTTCTATAAGGAAAGAATTCTTTGGTTCACCCTACGCCTCCCCGGAAACCATACCGCCGGATTTCGCAGCCGGCTGCTCCGGCCGCGCCGCCACCCGCCCACCACCGGGCCACAGAGAAAGGACCAGCATCGTGCCTTCCGTCCCCGAGCCTCCGCAGTTTGCCGATCCCGTGGTCGGCAAGCTGTTTGACACCCTGCCCAACGCCGCCATTCTGATCGACTCCGCCGACCTCCGGATCGTTGCCATCAACCGGGCCGGCCTGTCCCTGGTCGGCGAAGACGTTTGCCGCCCCCCCGCCACCTGCCACACGCTGCTGCGCCGACAGGAGCATCCCTGTCCCGAGTGCCCGGTCGGAGCCGACCAGCCGGCAGCCACCGCCGACCTCCGCTCGACCTCCATCCGTCTCGCCGACGGGAACGAATGTTTCTTCAAATACAGCTGCCTCCTCTGGGAGGGCCACCCGCTGGCCATCCTCCACGACGTCTCCCGGGAGATCAACCTGTTGCGCGCCACCGACCTGGCCCGCAAGGAATTCCAGGCCAAGCTCGTCCTCCAGGAGCGCCGTGAACGGGAGGTTCTGGCCACTCTCCACCATTTGGAGGGAATGATCGATCATATCCCGGAAGCGCTGCTGTCGGTAGACGAATCCTTCTTCATCCAGAAACGGAACCGGGCCACCGGGGCCTTCCCCAACGGCACCACGGCACAACAATGCTTCGAGCTGGTGGGACGCGATCAGCCCTGTAGCGATTGTCCGGCCAGGGAAGGATTCGACGGCATTGCCGAGTACAAAAAACGCCACACCGTCGACGGGCTCTACTTCACGGAAACCATCACCCCTTCACCTGCCGAACGCGGCGGACTGCTGCTGTTCCGGGAAACCACCCGGCAGATCAAACTGGTGGAGCAGATTCGCGCCCAGCAGGACAACATCACCGCCCAGAACAAAATTCTCGAGGGCTTGGCCCGCTTCGGGGCTTACATGCAGCAGGAGCCCGACCTCCACCTGGTGGTCGACTTCTTTCTGGAACTCCTCCTGCCGGTTATCACGAGCGAGGCCGGGGCGGTGATCGTCAACGACATCCGCCCCGGCAACATCGTCTGCCACGCTGAAAAAGGAATTTCCGACAAGGCGATGAACAAATTGATGCGGGCCTATCTCTCCCGGGAGATGCAGACCGAACGTATCGACACGGTTCCGGCCGAGGATCTGCCCTGGCCCGATACCCGGCAAATCTCCCTGTTGGGCACCGACGGCCGGCGGGTCGGATTTCTCGTCTTCAAGGGCGAAAATGTCGATCATGAGGAGAACATCGCGCTCTTTGTCGAACCCCTGGGAGCCTGCATCCACAACCGGCTGCTGATGCTTAAACTCGAGGAACGGGCCAATACCGATCCACTCACCGGCCTGTACAACCGCGGCTATTTCCACCGTGCGCTGGAAACCGAGGAGGCAAAATTCACCTCCCTCAACATCCCCTTCGCAGTGGTGGCGGCGGACATCAACCGCCTCAAACAGGCCAATGACCTTTACGGCCATGCGGCAGGCGACCTGCTGCTCACCGCCGCCGCCGGCCTGCTCGCCCGTATGGTCCGCACCGGCGACGTGGCGGCCCGCACCGGCGGCGATGAATTCCTGCTCCTGCTCACCGCCACCGACACCAGCGGCGCCGCAGCCTTTGTCAAACGATTGCGGCACGAACTCCTGAACGAGGCACCGATTCTCTTCGGCTCCGGCCAGGAATTTCCTGTTGAACTCAGCCTGGGGTACGCCGGCACCGATGAGGTGCCCCCCGCCGATCTTATCAAGACGGCGGACAGTAGCATGTACGAAGACAAGGAATCCTATTACCGGCGAACCCCCCATAACCGCCGCACCTCATAACCACGCCGCAGACACCACCAGCGTATGGCCTCCCAGAGCACCGCTGAAGAAGTCACAGAATTTTTACATTGTAATTGATCGCTATTCTGCTATCCTACCTTTCTCTGTGTGTCATTTTTTCTCTTTCAGCTTCCCTGGCGTTCCCTTTGCCCAGCCACCGATGACAAAACCACCTCCAGCCAAAAACATGGACAAAAATATCGCCTCCTTGGTGGAAATCACCGATGCCATTCTGCGGGGCGACTACAATCGCCAGGCCTCAGCCATTGACGCCGAGGGACTGCTCTCCACCCTGGCCCAGAAAATCAACGCCATGATGGTCAACCTCAAGACCATTGAGGAGCCACTGACAGCTGCCGGTCACCATGCGCCCACCGCCATTCATCAGGCGCACAACGTTGTCGAGCTGATGGCCCAATCCACCGAAGTGGTGCTCGACAAGTCCGACAAGTTACTCACCCTTGCCGAGCAACTCGAAACGCTTGGCCGCGAAACCGGAGCAGAGCCTGGTGAGGGCACTTCCCCGCCATCCCTGCCTGAACTCAAGGCGGCGGTCTTTGACATCATCGCCTCGCAATCATATCAGGACGCTGCCCGGCAGAAGATGGAGCGGCTCATCGACGACCTCAACCAGATCCGCGCCTGGCTCATCGAAGCCCTGGTGGTCCTCAATATCAATCGGGACGGTTCGCCAGAAAATATCCAACAGAAAACCGAATTATTGCGGGGCATGACGCAACCGGCCGACGCCGCCCCCCTCGAGCAGAACCTCATCGACGACCTCATGGCCGAGTTTGGGCTGTAGACATATCACCCGCCCCGCCGCCTCCCCCCTCCGGGCCACGTCCCTTTTCTTACAAAATCGATTTCACCGCCCAACTATTTTCTTCACCAACAAATAATGCTAAGATGGTATCGCTGTTGGTCAGGATAAGGCCTTACCAACGAGCCGGCCGGCCGCTGACCGACACCCCTCTTCCCCGCCAATCGTGAGGTCCGGACATGGATGATTTCAAGAAACGCTTTTCTCAAAACTTCGCCGACATGGAACGCCAGATGGGGCGAATGATGCGCAACATGTCCTTTCCGCGCATGTTTCCATTTCAAACCGGCACCACCTGGTACCCGGCCACCGACATCTATGAAACCGACCAGGCCATTCTGGTCTACGTCGACGTGGCCGGGGTCGACCCGCAAAAACTGACCGTGACCGCCGAGCCGACCAGTGTCATCATTGCCGGCGAACGACTCTTTGCCGGCAAACACAACATCTGCCGCATCCATCAACTGGAGGTGGAGCACGGCTATTTCGAACGAACCCTGCCCCTGCCGGTGCCGGTCGACGTGAGCGCCACCACGTCCAGCTGTCAGAACGGTTTTTTGATCATCGAACTGCCCAAGCAGCAGCACAAAGGGAAGATCCAGGTCAAAATCGGCTGAACAACGCCCGGCAACCGGGAATAGAATCAAGGACCAGAAAATGAGCGACCAAGAAAAAGAATCGACCCTCGAATCTCGCGACCAGGCCGCGGCGTCGGAACCGACGCGCCGCAGCGTCAACCCGGCCGAGCTGGAGGTGCCGGAGGTGCTGGCGGTACTGCCACTGCACGGATTTGTTTTTTTCCCGGGCATGGGTTTTCCACTGCAGATTTCCAACCCCACCTCCGCCAAACTCATTGATGACGCCGTGCTCAAGGACCGGATGGTGGCGGTGGTAACCCACAAAAAAGTCGAGGAAGGGGAAGCGGATGAGAATGGACAAGGCTCCGACCATTTGTACCGCGTCGGCGTGGTGGGCTATATCCACAAAATCGTCAAGACCCCGGACGAACAGTATCAGGTGTTGATGAGCGCCATCAAAAAAATCCGGCTGGAAGAGTTTGTCCAAAAAGAGCCCTACCTCAAAGCCAGAGTAACGCTCATCGAAATGAAGGAGAGCTCCGACAAGGAAATCGAGGCCCTGCTGCTCAACCTGCGCAACCAGTTCAAACGGCTGGTGGAACATTCACAACTGCCGCCCGAGCTGTACATGACCACCATGGCGCTCACCAACCCCTTCCATATCGCCTACCTGATCGTCTCGCAGCTCAACCTCTCCATGGAAACCGAACAGGAGCTGCTGGAAATCGAAGAGAGCAAGCCTCTGCTCCACCGCACCGCCCGGGAACTCAACAAACGGCTGGAAACGGTAGAGATGAGCGAGGAGATCCAGAAGAGTGTCAAGGAAGACATGGACTCCAAGCAGCGGGAGTTCTTTCTCCGCCAGCAGATGAAGGCAATCCAAAAAGAACTGGGCGAGGACGACGGCAACGTCGAAATCGAAGAACTGCAGAAACGGTTGGCCGAAACAGATCTCCCCGAAGAGGCGCGCAAAACCGCCGAACGCGAGATGAAGCGACTCGCCCGCATCTCACCCTCATCACCCGAGTACACCGTGGCGCGCAACTACCTCGACTGGATTCTCGACCTGCCTTGGGAGGTTTCCACCAAGGACTCCCTGGACCTGAAAAAAGCCCAGGAAACCCTGGACCACGACCATTACGGCCTTGAGAAGATCAAGAAACGGATCATTGAATTCCTGGCGGTACGCAAGCTCAAGGACGATATGCACGGCCCCATCCTCTGTTTCGTGGGCCCGCCCGGAGTGGGCAAGACCTCGCTGGGCCAGTCCATTGCCCGCACCATGGACCGCAAGTTCGTCCGTATCGCCTTGGGAGGAGTACGCGACGAGGCGGAGATCCGCGGCCACCGGCGGACGTACATCGGGTCGCTGCCTGGCCGTATCATCCAGAGCCTGCGCAAGGTGGGTACCAACAACCCGCTCTTCATGCTCGACGAGGTGGACAAACTGGGCTCGGATTTTCGCGGCGACCCATCCTCGGCGCTGCTCGAAGTGCTGGACCCGGAACAGAACTCCACCTTTGCCGATCACTACATCGAGATCCCCTTTGATCTTTCCAAGGTGATGTTCATTACCACCGCCAATTACCTGGAAAACATCCCCGGCCCGCTACGCGACCGCATGGAGGTGATCGAACTCTCCAGCTACACAGAGGAGGAGAAGCTGATGATCGCCAAAAATCATCTGGTTCCCAAACAGATCGAGGCGCACGCCCTGACCGGTGACGACCTGCTCCTCGACGACGATGCGATCCGGGCCATCATCCGCTCCTACACCAGGGAAGCCGGGGTGCGCAACCTCGAACGCCGCATCGCCGAGGTCTGCCGCGGGGTGGCCAAGGACATCGTCATGGGAACCACGACAACCATTGCCATCACCGCCGCCGACCTGGAACGGATTCTCGGCCCGCTGCGCTACTTCCCCGAAACAATCGCCCGCTCCTGGGGGCCGGGACTGGCCACCGGGCTTGCCTGGACACCGGTGGGCGGAGTTCTGCTCTTCATCGAGACGGCCAAGATGACCGGCCGCGGCGGTCTCACGCTTACCGGCAAGCTGGGCGAGGTGATGAAGGAATCGGCCACCGCCGCCCTTACCTACATCCGCTCGCACGCCAAGGAACTCAAAATCGACGAAAAGATTTTCAGTCAGAACGACCTCCATATTCATGTCCCCGAGGGGGCGGTGCCCAAGGATGGCCCGTCGGCAGGAGTGGCCATGGCGGTATCGCTCACCTCGCTGCTCACCGACCGGGCGGTGCGCAAGGACCTGGCCATGACCGGCGAGATCACCCTGCGCGGCGATGTCCTGCCGGTGGGCGGCATCAAAGAAAAGGTCCTGGCAGCGGTGCGCGCTGGCATCAAGACCGTGCTGCTGCCCCACCTCAACAAGAAAGACGTGGCGGAAATCCCTGAAGAAATCCGCAAGGGGATCACCTTCCATTTCGTTCAGGACGTACGCGAGGCCTTTACGCTGGCTTTGGAAAAAAACAAGTGCCGCCGCAGGACGACCCCGCCGCGCAAATCGGCTCCGGCCAAGAAATCTGCCGCCAAAGGAAAAGTCTCTTGATGCCGTCATGCCCTGCAAGAGAGGAACAAATGGCCGCCACTGAACGAAAGAAAACCATCTTGGTCGTTGAAGACGAGGTCATCATCGCCCTTGAAATTCGCACCCGGTTGCAGCAAATGGGCTACGAGGTGCCGGAAGTCATCAACAACGGCGCTGCGGCCATCGCCGCCACCGGGGCCCTGCGGCCCGATCTGGTGCTGATGGACATCGCGCTCAAGGGGGATATGGATGGCATGGAGGCGGCGACCGAAATCAAATCCCGCTTTCGTATTCCGGTGGTGTATCTGACCGCGAACACCGACGAGCAGACCTTCCAACGCGCCAAGGAGACCCAACCTTTCGGCTATATCATCAAGCCTTTTTCGGGACGGGAACTGCGCACCACCATTGAAATGGCCTTCTACAAGGCCGGCATCGACGATGAACTCGAACGTTCCCGAGAAAATCTCGAAAAAACCCTGCGCGAACGCGAAATACTCATCACCCGCCTTGAAGAGGCCCTGGCCAAGGTGAAAACATTGAGCGGCCTGTTGCCCATCTGCGCGGCCTGCAAACAGATCCGCGACGACAGGGGCTACTGGAACCAGATCGAGTCATATATCCGGGACCATTCCCAGGCGGAATTCACCCACCTCATCTGCCCCCCATGCGCCAAAAAACTCTATCCCGATATCGACCTCTACCCGGAAGAGACGTAAGCACGAATCCTCTCCCCTTTCGCTG
>Ga0224496_10000623_pt1 | contig 24130 bp, 22 predicted proteins | sample SF_Jul11_sed_USG_2_FD_168127 | JGI IMG/M metagenome (GOLD analysis project Ga0224496, IMG submission 168127) | Sediment microbial communities from San Francisco Bay, California, United States - SF_Jul11_sed_USGS_8_1 | ecosystem: Environmental > Aquatic > Marine > Sediment | place: USA...
TGGAAAAAGAACACACAAGAATTATTTATCGCTCTTATTCAGGCAAATCCGGATTATATACAAATCAGGCTCATCAACACAAAAGGCAAGGAAGTTATTCGTGTTGACAATATCCAACATGCAATCAAGATAATTCCCGACAGAGATTTACAGGACAAGTCACAATCGAATTACGTCATTACGACACTGAATCTTTCGGATGAGGAGATATTTCTATCTGAAATAAATTTAAATCGAGAAAGAGGAAAAATATCGACACCTTTTCAAGCTGTTCTAAGAACCGCCACACCTGTTATAGATAAAGCAACCAATACAAAAACTGGAATTATTGTTATTAATGCCGAAATAAATCATGAACTCAATAAAATACAATCCGTCATACAAAATGAAGGGCGCAATATATATATCACAAACGACCATGGTTACTACCTTCTGCACCCGGACAAAGATAGAACCTTCGGCTTCGACCTTGGCAAACAGTATCGAGCACAGGAGGACTTCCCTTTAGCCTCAAAACTATTTAAACCCGGCAATCAGGACTCCAGAATCTTATTACTGCCTGATCATACTCAATCAAACAATATAGCAATATTCACTAAAATACATTTTGATGAAATAAATACCGAAAGATTTATTACCGTTGGCATTACCGAATCATATTCAGGCATTCTTCAACATGAAACCCAAGCCTTATACAAATATTTATTATTTTCTGCAATTATTGTAGCATTGAGCCTGGTTAGTGCATTGATCCTGTCTTTTCGCCTGGTAAACCCTCTACAGAAAATAATTAATGCATTAAGTACATTCAAAGATAACACATCAACAACAGAAATCCTGCCAGTCAATCATCAGGATGAAATCGGAATTCTGGCTCGAACATTCACTCGCATGTCAGAAAAAGTCAAAGAATCGCAAAATAGTCTTAATGAACTTAATAACGATCTTGAAAACAAAATTAATGAGCGCACACTTGCCCTTGAAGAATCCAAGCGTATGTTACAAATCGTTCTCGACACTATTCCTGTTCGTGTATTCTGGAAAGATATTAATGGAAAGTATTTAGGCTGCAACACATTGTTCGCCAATGACACTGGATTCAATGACCCAAAACTTATTATCGGGAAAACCGATTTCGACATGCCATGGAAAGATCAGGCACCATCATACATTAATGATGACAAGAATGTTATTAACATTACGGCTAAAAAATTAAATTACGAGGAACCTCAAACCACGCCAACTGGTGACATTGTCTGGCTTGAAACGAACAAAGTCGCTCTAACAGATGCCAGCAATAAAATTATTGGCATCCTTGGTACATATCAAAACATTACTCAGCGTAAAATTAACGAATTAAAACTAATTGAATCCCAGTCACGCCAGCAGGCCATTGTACAAAATATGATTGATGGTGTAATTTCAATCACCCCAACTGGGATAATCCATAGTTTCAATAAAGCTGCAGAACAAATATTTGGCTATACACCCGATGAGGTACTCGGCAGAAACGTTTCCATGTTAATGCCCGAACCCTATCATTCCGCTCATGATGGTTATCTGCATAATTACATGACAACTGGCAAAAAGAAAATCATTGGCATTGGACGTGAAGTTATGGGCCTTCGAAAAGACGGATCTACTTTTCCGCTCGAACTTGCCGTTAGTGAAGTCATTACTGAAAATGAAAATATTTATATTGGCATTGTACGCGATATCACTGAACGAAAACGCATTGACAAAATGAAGAACGAATTTATTTCAACAGTAAGTCACGAATTACGCACACCACTGACATCAATAAGGGGAGCGCTCGGCCTTATCAACGGTGGTACTTTTGGACCGATTCCACAACAAGCTGACGAAATGCTTAAAATTGCCAGCAACAATACCGAAAAACTACTTTTCCTCATTAACGATATTCTTGATATTCAGAAAATCGAATCTGGAAATATAGCATTCAGATTCGGTAATTTAGAATTAACTCCTTTTATAAAGCAGGCCATTATTGACAATGCCGCTTACGGCGCTCAATATAATATTTCGTTTGTACTTCAACAAACTGTAGACAATTGTTTTGTTTACGCAGATCGTGATCGTCTTATGCAGGTAATAAGCAACCTTATGTCAAATGCTGCTAAATTCTCCCCTCCCGGAGGTAACGTTGAAATCACAACAGCAAAACATAATGACATTATACGTATTTCCATAACTGATCATGGACCTGGCATACCAGAGGATTTTCAACCAAAACTGTTTGAAAAATTTACCCAGTCTGACAGCTCAGATACTCGTCATAAAGAAGGAACCGGCCTGGGGCTTTCTATTACGAAATCCATTATTGAAAAACACGGCGGCCGTATTGGCTTTATATCTAAGCTCAATATCGGATCAACTTTTTATGTTGACCTGCCTTTATCTAATAACATTACACTAACAAATGATAACCAGGAACCGACCCACCTGGAAACAACTCACAAATCCTGCATTCTAATTGTTGAAGACGACCATGACGTGGCTGCATTAATCCAGCGTATGCTTGCAGAATCAGGCTATGAATGTGATATTGCCTACACAGCACTCCAGGCAAAGAATTTACTTGAAAAAAATGGCGATCAATATCGACTCATGACGCTTGATATCTCTCTACCTGATGAAGATGGCATAAATCTGCTTATTGAACTGAGACAGCAAAGTCAATACAGAAACCTTCCTGTCGTTATGATTTCTGCTAAAGCTGATGAAGCAAAACATACAATAGAAGCAGGGGTTCTCGAAGTCGTTGACTGGCTCAACAAACCTATTGACCAGAAGAGATTAGTGGACGTTATCAAACATGCTGCAAGAAAATGTTCCGTAATCCAGGTTCTACATGTAGAAGATGAAGATGATGTTCACAGCATTATTTCAGCCATGCTAAAAGACCAATGCAGACTCGACCGAGCATCCACTTATACAGAAGCCATGCATAAAATAACCCACTATAAATATGATCTTATTTTACTCGATATCGGCTTACCCGATGGCTCTGGCCTGGATCTTATCGATACCATTAAAAATTGCATACATCCACCACAGGTTATAATCTTCTCTGCTCAGGATGTTACTCCCGAATATGCCAAACAGGTTAATTCTGTTTTAGTTAAATCACGTACCACTAATCAGAAACTTCTTGATATCATCAAAGATATTATCGAATAATAGCAACACAATAATTTACTCCATTAAAAATCACCACATCATTAAACATGGATAACGATAACCCTAAAAAGATTAATGATAAACGCTTATTCCAGCGCTACCCCTGCGTTGGAATTACGCTTATGTACTCACCACTGATCAGTAAAAATGTCGACAATCTTGCTGACCATTTAATCAATGCGACAACTAATGACGCCAGCTTAACAGGTCTTTCATTCGATATTAATCAACAGCTAAATCCTGGTGATAAACTTGTTGTTCTTATTAGCATACCTGAACAGCAGGCATCTGAACGACTGATAACAAATGTTCGCTGGTGCAAAAAATTATCTACCCATGTTTTTCGCGTGGGTGTTGAAATTGATCTATCTGAACTGATTATTAATGATGCCCCTGGCACCCATATCAGTATGCCCGTTAATATTAGCGCTGTTCCTGCCGAAGCAGAAATGCGCTGTCCGGCCTGCATGCAAATCAGCACGTTTACTTTTGTCAGCCATCAAGCCATTCCTGGCAAAGGCAGCATGCCACTGTACAATTGCTCTAACTGCGATTCAACACGGACTTTAATTGGCATGCTTTCCAGTAACAGACATTCAAAAATATAATAATAAATTTTTATTTATTTTGATCTTTCACTATCGATATATAAGTTGCGGGGACCTGCAAATAATTAAAGGCAGCAGCCGTTTTTTTATAACCCCCGCGTCTGAATAACTCACTAAGATTAATGCCGATACCAAAATAAAGATTACGCTCATTCGTGACTGCAGGATCATAAAAACCGCGCGCGTAATAACCCAGTTGCAATTCAAGATATTTTGAAAACCCACCACTTGTCTTTTCAAAACCGCTCAACTTTAGTGCAATGAGATATTTTGAGTTTTCATAATCGGTTGTAAAGTCAGTGCCCGTAGGATGAAGCCCATACTCCCAACGCATATCTATTTTACTTGCCAGATTTTCATTCTCATAAAGATAATAGCCAAGCACGCTACCCAATGCATTCATCCAGAGATCTTCTTTTGAAAAGCCATAATCACTGAATGAATCCCCCAGCTCCATATAGCCCCAGACAGAAAATGATGACAAAGCACCATAAAATGCAGCATCATGTTTATTAAAACACCAGTAGCTAAATAAACTGGAAAAACCATGAGAAGTTACATAAGAGGTATATAAATGACCAAGCTTATCAGCTCCACCGTCATCGGTATCGTTTCCAAACCAGCCTTCCGATTGTGAATGGGGTGAACGTGAAAAATAATCCCACTGCAACACGCCCCATACGGTGACTATACCAACACCTGTATAATTGACTGACATTACTTTGGCAAATTGTTGTTCGCTTGTGATTTCTGTCGCACAGGTATCGGCATACTCAGCCGCTGCTACCGAATTAACAGATAGACACATTAGAAAAATCAACAGGACCTTTGTTGTCATTTTTTCAACTGAAAATATTAAACTGACAAATATTATCGACTTATATTCTCCTGCCACCATTGTGGAAAGTCTTTAATTGAATCTATCACTGCATCCGGCTTAATTCCCTGTTCAAGATCAACTGATCTGAACTTACCTGTTCGCACCAGAATCGCATTCAGGCCTGCCTGCTGAGCCCCTTCTATATCCCCTCTGATATCATCACCCACCATCAGTGTCTGCTCTGCCTTGCTACCCAGCATTTTTAATGCTGCCTGATAAAACAAACCATCAGGTTTGCCTAACACCAGCGGGGCGACACCTGACGCATGCTGTAGCGCAATAACAAAGGGGGCGACATCCAGCCGCAGCCCATCATCTGCCTGCCAGTAACGGGTCATACCCAGCGCAATCAACACCGGTCTTGTGTCTGCCATTAATAAACGAAAAATCTGATTCAGAACAGTGAAACTCCAGCCTTCTCCCAGATCACCCATCACTATGGCCGCGGGATTAGCCTTACCATGCGACCATAACGTCAGCTCACTAAACTCGGACTTAGTGACCTCGGGGACATACAGTGCCACCGGTTGTTGATTAATATTTTCTTTCAACCATTGCACCGCCGCCAGTGGTGGCGTCAACAAATGAAACTCATCGATCTCAAGGCCCAATGCTGAAAATTTTTCCTGCAGGGCCTTTCGAGATCGTGATGTCGTATTGGTTACAAACAGATAGGGAATATTATGTGTTTTGATCCAGGAAAGGGTTTCCACAGCCCCCGGAATAAGCTGATTACCCTGATAAAACACACCATCAAGATCAAACAGAACGGACGTCATTATTGTTCCTGAAAATGGCTACACCTGATTTATTATAACGCCGGCCTTTTTAATTATTCACTACAGATTGCACAGCTATTTTTAAATTTAACCAACAGGCTTCAGTAATCATATTAACTGACGAAATCAGGCCAGCATGTCTTTCAGGGAATCCAGATGTGCACGTCCTCTGGCTTTGCTGGTTTCGGGATCCAGCTGGCGTCCACCACCTTCCCATTCCAGATCATCCTCAGGCAACTCATAAAGAAAACGACTCGGCTCACATTCTACATCCTCACCATATCGACGACGGTGCTTGGCATGGGTAATGGTCAGCTCTTTTTGTGCCCGGGTCAGACCTACATAAGCAAGGCGACGTTCTTCTTCAAGACTGTCTTCTTTTAGACTGTTACGGTGTGGCAGGCACTCTTCTTCAACACCAACCATGTATACATAAGGAAACTCCAGCCCTTTGGCGGCATGAAAGGTCATTAAGCGCACGGCATCGGATTTATCTTCTTCCTGATTACGCTCCAGAATATCCATCAACGCCATATGCGCCAGTAATTCACCCAGGTTGTCACCTTTTTCTTCTTTAGCCAGGCGCGCTAACCAGTCCAGCAATTCATCGACATTCGCCATGCGACGTTCTGCTACTTTTAATTCACTACTCTGATCTTTTAACCAGTCTTCATAACCAATTTCCAGCACCAGACTGCGCGCAACTTTAACCGGATCACCACGTTCTGCATTATCACTGTGCTTATTAATCCAGTGAGTAAACTGTTGCAAACGATTCAAGGACCGTTCATTCAGATATTCCTGAAGACCCATTTCAAAGCTGGCTTCAAACAAACTGATATCTCGCTGGTTCGCATATTCACTAAGGCGTTCCAGTGTCGCCGCACCAATTTCACGCCGCGGCGTGTTCACAATTCTCAAGAATGCCGTATCGTCATCGGGATTGGCCAGTAAGCGCAAATAAGCCATGATATCTTTTACTTCTGCCCGCTCAAAAAAAGACGTCCCACCACTAACGACATAGGGAATTTGCATTTCACGCAAATATTTTTCAAAAATACGCGCCTGAGAATTACTACGGTATAACACAGCGTAGTCACTGTATTTGGCCCGGCTCTGAAACTTGTGGGTATTGATTTCAACCGTTACGCGCTCAGCTTCAGCTTCAGCACTGGTGCATTCAATGACACGCACCGGCTCACCATAACCCAGATCACTCCATAACTGTTTTTCAAACACATGGGGGTTATGACTGATTAACTGATTGGCACATTTCAGGATACGACTGGTAGAGCGATAATTCTGCTCCAGTTTGATCACTTTGAGACGATGATAATCTTTACTTAACAAGTCCAGATTTTCAGGTCGCGCACCACGCCACGAATAAACCGACTGATCATCATCACCTACCGCGGTCAGTCGTGCATGAGCACCGAGTAACATTTTGACCAGTTGATACTGACTGGCATTGGTGTCCTGATATTCATCCACCAGAAGATAGTGCATACGTTTTTGCCAACGCAGCAAAGCCTCATTATGCTGCTGAAACAACAGAACGGGCTGCAAAATCAGATCATCAAAATCAAACGCATTATAGGCTTTTAACTGCCGTTGATAGCGCACATAAAAGCGAGCAAAACGGGCATCAATATCATGCTCAGCCTCAGCCAGCGCCTGCTCGGGCAAAATAAAATCATTTTTCCATTTTGAAATTCGCCAGCGCAGCTCCTCGGCATCGTCCAGATTGCTGGCATTATCCTGTTTATACAGGCCTTTTAATAAACTCAGCGTATCAGTGGTATCAAAGATACTGAAACCTGATTTATAACCCAGTGATTTATGTTCCTTACGCAGAATACGCAGGCCCAGATTATGAAAAGTCGACACGATCAGGCTACGGGTCTCATCCTTACCCAGAAGACTACTGACGCGCTCCTTCATTTCACGAGCTGCCTTATTGGTAAAGGTGACGGCAGTAATGTGACCGGCACTGATCTGACAGTCACGAATCAGGTAAGCAATTTTATGGGTAATAACACCGGTTTTGCCACTGCCCGCACCGGCCAATACCAGAAGAGGACCATCAATATACTTTACAGCGGCACGCTGCTGGGGGTTTAAGTCAAACAAATCATTCACCTGAATCTACGATCCGCTATTCTATAGTCAGATCCAGAATGCGCCTATACCACCCGGGGCATATTTACAGTCTGCTTCACATTTTTATTAACCTGACTTGCATGATCAGAATCTCATGCTAGGATCTAAGCCTATGAAAATAAACAAAAAAACAGGGCTTATTGAAGGCGCGGAATATATTCCGTCACCCAACGCTGATGAACGCCCGGAAAATTCAGAACCGGAACTGATTGTGGTACACAATATTAGCCTGCCACCGGGGGAATTTGGCGGTCATTACATTCAACAGTTATTTACCAATACACTAAATCCCGATGATCACCCCTATTTTCAGGAAATTCACCAGTTACATGTCTCCGCCCATATACTCATTCACCGGAATGGCCAGATCACACAGTTTGTGCCCTTCAATAAACGCGCCTGGCATGCGGGTGTTTCCTGTTTTAAGGACAAACCACAATGTAATGACTTTTCCATCGGCATAGAACTCGAAGGCACGGACGACATTCCCTATGAACCCGTGCAATACCGGCAATTAGCAGATATGATCATTGCATTGCGCAAGTGCTACACTACTATAGCCGGGGATGCGATTACCGGACATTGTGATATTGCACCCGACAGAAAAACAGATCCAGGGCCTGCGTTTGACTGGGATCACTTAACACAATTAATAAACTGATAATAAAAAGATAACAACCATGTCTCTTATTTGCATCATTGCCGGACTTTTTCTTGAGCGGGTACTCGACACATTACAGGAACTTCGTCAGTTTCACTGGTTTGAGAAATACAGCCAGTGGATGATCAACCATATGCCCGGCCTGCTTGAGCAGGGCGCCTCCTCGATTGTCATTTTATTACTGCCGGTGATGATTATTGCCGCAGTCATACAGAACATACTGGCCGATACCTTCTTTGATATATTCAGCCTGATTTACGGCTTCGTGATTTTTGCCTACTGCCTTGGCCCAGGTGTACTGGACAAGGAAATTGAATGTTTCTTAAAAGCTCGGGAAAACGGCGATGAAGAGATGGCCCATAAATGCGCCAGCGCCATTATGGGAGAAGACGCACCCGGTTCACCTGATCAGCAAATTGCCGACGTTATGCAGAATATTCTTTACCAGTCTAATGACCGTTTTTTTGCCGTCATCTTCTGGTTTGTGGTACTGGGTCCGTTTGGTGCACTGCTCTATCGTTTGACGTCATACACCAGCAAACGATCCAACAATAAAATACTGACTGCCGCCGCCATAAAGCTTAAAGCTATTCTGGCCTGGGTACCGGCACATCTGGTTGCAATCGGCTATGCACTCACTGGCAACTATGAAGGCGCCAGTGCCGGTTTCAAGGGCAAACAGAAGAAAGACGAACTCAGCGAAAGCAATTACAACACCCTGGTATCCGCAGGGCTTGGAGCCTTGCAGAACTGTACTCCCGGCGAAGAAACTGCCTGCATTCGCTCTACCCGTGCACTGGTATTACGCACGCTCATCGTCTGGCTGGCATTGATTGCCCTGCTAACATTAATGGGCTGGATAAATTGAAATGTCGGACACACGTATTGATATTATTCGCCATGGCGAACCCGAAGGTGGACGGCGTTATCGCGGCCACAGTGTCGATGATCCTTTAAGTAAACTGGGCTGGCAGCAGATGTGGAATGCCGTACCCGATAATCCCGGCTGGGAACATATTATCACCTCACCCCTTTCCCGTTGTCAGCGCTTTGCTGAAGCGCTGGCCGAAACACTTAGTATTGATGTTTCTGTCGAAGACAATCTAAAAGAAATTGGCTTTGGCAGCTGGGAAGGTCGGACATCCGAAGATATTAAAACCAATGAAGGTGATGCCCTGCAGCGTTTTCTTAAAGATCCGGTGCATAACCGTCCTGAAGGTGCAGAACCACTGGAATCATTTGCCGAAAGAGTCTGGACCGTCTATCAGCAGACACTGACGCAATACCACGGACAACATATACTGATGGTGGCGCATGCCGGTGTCATTCGCGCCATTACCAGCAAAATTCTGCACATGCCACTGGATGATGTTTATAGTAAATTAAAAATAGAATATGCGGCTATAGCCAGTACACGCATTCCTGACAAAGGCGAACCGGTACTGGTTTTAACGTAAAAAATTAGCCCGTTACTGAATTAAATTTCTAATTTTTCAGGTATTCGCCGCAGCAGAAATATCAATCAACTTTTCCACACTAACACCGAATTTTTTTGCCTGTTCCAGTGCGCGTTTCAGCCTTGAAGGCGCACTACGGCCCATGCACTTATGCTCAAGATCACCTTCAAATGCTTTCACCATGGCCGCGATTAATTTATCCGCATCAAACTCTTTACCGGTTAATGCCTGCTGAATCTGAATAATTTCCCTGCTTACCTCATCAGCGACATGATTGTGATGTTCCCAGAGTTCACCCACCGTACCGCCGGTTTGTAGACCCGAAATATTGGTTGTCAATATATAAACATTTTTAACCACCAGCTCGAACAACAACTGATCTTCACTGGATAATTGCTCACAGGGAATATCGATAGCAGCCAGCGCATCATTTATCAACTGACTTTGAGGCCCATACACAGGCGAAGGAATAATCACTTTTGCATCCTGACCTTTTTTCTTTTCAAACCAGACTGAAATTACCGTGGGATTATCCAGTTGATGCTGATGCCAGTCATGGGGCAATAATTCATTTTGTAACAATGCAATTTTATTGCGCCAGTTCTGCGGAATAGTCTCCAGTGTCGAATGCAGATCATTTTCTGCCACAGCCACCAACACCATCTCAGGATCAGCAATCTGCTCAGCACATTGATTGATATCCATGTTACGTGTAACAGGATACACAGGATAACCTAGTCGTAAAAACCCACGGGCAAATACACCACCCATTTCACCGACACCTATAATCACAACTGGTTTATTCATAGCAACCCCTTATGCAAGTCCTGATTCACTGTTACAATTTGGGCATTATAACAAACATTTCTTTGATCCACATGCAAACAGACACCCGACTGGAACAACTGAAAATCTGGCTATCAAGCGAACTCCATATCAACAACTATACAATTGAAACAGCTTCTGCAGACGCCAGCTTTCGTCGTTATTTCAGAATCACCACCAATACACACAGCCAAATTATTATGGATGCACCACCGGACAAGGAGGACTGCAAACCATTTGTACACATTGCCACTCTGATTGAAACTGCTAACGTTCAGGCACCCCATATTTTCAACTGGAACAAAGAAATGGGATTCATGTTACTCAGTGATCTTGGCAGTGAACCTTATCTTAATCATTTATCCGACTCTACAGCAGAAGATTTATATATCGATGCTATTGATGCCATCATTAAGATGCAAAGCATTAAAAATAGCATCCCTGCTTACGATAACCAGTTATTACATTTTGAAATGAGCCTGTTTGAAGACTGGTATCTCAATAAACATTTAAATATCCAGCTAGATAAACAGCAAAAAACCACATTAAACACCATGCTTGATTTGCTTGCCAGCAACGCACTGCAACAGCCACAGGTTTTTGTTCATCGCGATTATCATTCGCGTAATCTTATGCTCACCGAAAAATCCAATCCCGGCGTCATTGATTTTCAGGATGCTGTGCTCGGCGCTATCACTTATGATCTGGTCTCTTTACTAAAAGACTGTTATATCGCCTGGCCAAGAAATCGGGTTATCAAATGGCTGAATTATTTTCGCATTAACAACCCATTAACAAATCCAATTGATGAAAATATTTTTATTCGCTGGTTTGATTTAATGGGACTGCAACGTCATCTAAAAGTGCTTGGTATTTTTTGCCGACTGAATTACCGGGACAACAAAGCTAATTATTTAAACGATCTACCGCTAACACTGGCCTATGTCATGGACACATGCCAACGCTATGATGAATTAACACCCCTCCATGATTTAATCCTGTCGCTGAATATCACACCTGATCAAACCATAATGGATAAATTACAATGAAAGCCATGATACTGGCAGCAGGCCGTGGTGATCGACTCCGACCCTTAACGGATAGCATACCCAAACCATTATTACAGGCAGGACAATATAAACTGATCGAATATCATTTATACAATCTTGCCCGTGCCGGCTTTAAAGATATCGTCATCAATGTCGCCTGGCTGGGTGATAAAATTATTAATACACTGGGTGATGGCTCAAACTATCAGCTCAATATTCAATATTCTGATGAAGGTGATCTGGCACTGGAAACCGGCGGTGGTATTTTTAATGCCCTGCCATTATTAGGTGACGAACCTTTTCTGGTGATCAATGGCGACATATGGACCGATTATCCTTTCCAGCAACTGTATGGATTAACACCCCAAGGTCTGGCCCATTTAGTACTGGTGAATAACCCAGAACATAATCCCGATGGTGATTTCTATCTGGAACATAATCGACTGACCGAATCGGGAAACCATAAATACACTTTTAGCGGCATTGGTGTTTATAAAAAAGATTTTTTTGCTGGCCAGACTCATAACAAATTTCCGTTAGCTCCGTTAATCAGACAGTACCTGAAAGACGATAAAATTAGCGCTGAATACTATAACGGTGAATGGGATGATATTGGCACGGTCAGCCGACTTGAAGCGCGCATAAAAAAACAGACCCGTTAAGAGTCTGTTATTGAATACCTGCTTATTTTAATTATTATTTTTAATTATTATTAAAGCCCAGTTCTACCCGGTGTACCACCAAACAAATAACGCAAGGTCACCATATGCGTATCTGCAAAACCACTTGCTGAATCAGCACTAAAAAAGTCGTATTCAATTTCCATACGTTTTTCTTTTTCCAGTCTGAAACCCATCGCCAAACCATAGACATTACCATTGACCTTGGTGGTAGTCGCACCATTTGACCAGCTCACATCTGTATCCGCATTGCCGTATTTAATCTTGTAATAATTACCACCGGATTCAACTGTTCTGTATGACAATGAAGCGGAGCTACCTTTTAATTTATAATCAAGTGTCGAAAGACTGGTGCCAGTTTCTATTGTCTGATAACCACTGTATTCCACTGCCCAGCCATCTTCTTCAAGGCCCACAGTGAATTCGCCACTGGCTGCAGCATCAAATTCAAGAGCAGGCGCACTCTCATCGATATACGCAGCACCAAGACCGATACCATAAAAGAAGCTAACCCCCTGGCGACCGGCAAATGACACGGCTGATGCCGATATCAACAGTGCGAAAAGAATTAACTGACTTGTTTGCTTATGCTTCATCCATCACATCCTCATACGTGGAGATTTGTTATTGCTAATGATAATAGCATGTTTTCAAAATAATACCTCATGCAAATCAATAATGTACATTGATTTTATGAAGTTCTACACAAACTTTAATAAGTAACCGATTTATTTAAGAGCCGGAATCAGAAAACGACGCAGCGGAGCCACCGCCAGAATCAGCAGCAGAACAGCACTTGCCATTACCAGAAACTCAGGCAACATACCCTGCGCTTCACCCAGAACCGCCACGACCGGCCAGTCCTGACTGACGATTAGCTGATCCAGTAACAGCCCCATTAGAACACTGACCACCGCTATGCCGGCAAGATAAACCATCGTCACCTTCATGCCCAGCTCCTTTTTAAGCAGTATCAGACTGGCCATATTGGTCGCCGGACCGACCAGCAAAAATACCAGCACCGTACCTGGCGAAACCCCGACCAGTAGCAGACCTGCTGCAATCGGCGTCGATGCCACGGCGCAAATATACATGGGAATCCCAACTACCAGCATCACCAGCATAGCCAGTAAACCACGGCCCCATTGAGCCAGCCAACCCGGCGGAATCACCGTTATCATCACACCGGCAACGATGATTCCGATAAATAACCATGTTGAAATGTCATCCAGCAACTCGGCAAATGCATAACGAAGCACCATCAGTACTGGGTTTTCGGGTTCAGGCTGTTCAGTGTTCTGGCCCGCACAACAGGACGTCTCGGCAGACTGACTGCTGCCACAACCCGTGGTTGCACTACAGCAACCGGTGTTTACCGGCATTTCACTTACTGGTGTTTCATCACCAACAAAAGACGTCATCAGGCCAGTGATCATGGCACTCATCAGGGCCGCCAGTGGGCGGTAAATGGCCATCACCGGCCCCATGAGCGCATAGGTCACTGCCACCGAATCAATACTGGTTTCCGGTGTTGAGATCAAAAACGACACCGTGGCTTCTTTAGAGGCACCACTGCGCCGCATGGCAATAGCCGCCGGTAATACACCACAGGAACACAGCGGCAAAGGGGCACCAAATAACGCAGCTTTAACTACAGCTTTCATACCTTTGCCACCCAGCCAGCGCTGCATGGTGTCAGCAGAAATACAGGCTTTCACCAGGCCACCGGCAAACAACCCCAGCAATAACCAGAAAGCGGTATCCTCATAGACGGTCCATATATTTTCAATTAATTCGATCATTCAACATCCAGAAACAAGCTGATTTTACTGTCATGACGAGTACAACCCCGCAACTCAGTCACGAAGCTGAAAGTACGCCACCAGACCAACAATCACAATATAGATTACAAAAAATAATACCCCTGAATTAGATAACGCATTTTTCTGATTAAAAAAGGTACAATAGCGTCCATTGTAACTATTTGCTTCACCTATGAAAAAGACTGAATTACTTTCCCCTGCCGGTACTCTTAAAAACATGCGCTATGCCCTGGCTTACGGTGCCGATGCAATTTATGCCGGCCAGCCACGTTACAGCCTGCGCGTGCGGAACAATGATTTTCTGGAAGATAATCTGGCCATAGGCATTAATGAAGCACATCAACTGGGCAAGAAGTTTTATTTAACCTCCAACATCATGCCCCATAACAGCAAGATCAAAACCTATCTTGATGACATGGCACCCATCGTCGCCATGAAACCCGATGCACTGATCATGGCCGACCCGGGTTTGATCATGATGGTCAGAGAAACCTGGCCGGAGATGCCGATCCATTTATCGGTACAGGCCAACACGGTCAATTATGCAGCAGTCAGATTCTGGCAGTCAGTGGGTATAGAACGCATTATTCTGTCCCGTGAATTATCACTGGATGAAATTGCCGAAATTCGTCAGCAATGCCCGGACATGGAACTGGAAGTGTTTGTACACGGCGCTCTCTGTATTGCCTACTCCGGTCGCTGTTTACTCTCCGGATATTTCAATCACCGTGATCCCAATCAGGGCACCTGTACTAATGCCTGTCGCTGGGAATACAAAACCACACCTGCTGAACAGAATGCAGAAGGTGTTTATAAACCGGTGACCTCCAACATGGGTGATGCACGTCATCAGGCAGCGGAGCAGGTAGTGTTCATTGAAGAAAAAGGCCGCCCCGGTGAAATGATGCCCATGGAAGAAGATGAACATGGCACCTATATCATGAACTCCAAAGATTTGCGTGCCGTTGAGCATGTGCATCGCCTGGTTGAAATCGGTGTCGACAGTTTAAAAATCGAAGGCCGCACCAAATCCCATTACTATGTGGCACGCACCGCGCAAAGTTACCGCCAGGCAATTGATGATGCTTTAGCCGGTAAAGAATTTAATCCGGAATTATTAGGCGTACTGGAAAACCTGGCCAACCGCGGTTACACCGATGGCTTTTATCAGCGCCATCACACTCATGAATATCAGAATTACATGCAAGGCAATTCAGTCAGTCGTCAGCAACAGTTTGTTGGCGAAGTAGTTCATTATGACACTACCACAGGCATGGCCGACATTGATGTGAAAAATAAAATCAAAGTCGGTGACCGACTGGAATTATTACAGCCTTCCGGTAACACAGAAATTATTCTCGACAGCATGCAGGACAGAAACGGTAACGCCATGGAAGAAGCACCAGGTGGCGGTTATCAGATTCGAATTCCGTTACCTGCATCCATGGCCGAGGTGGGATTGATTGCTAAATATATCGATAACCCCATCTACACTTAATCCCTGACATCCTGATGTTAATCAGGGTATCAGGGACTATTGATTTTATTTTTTTCTGGCCACACCCAGCAAACTTAATAAGCCAGAAGCAAACAACCAGACTGCTGCCGGCACAGGCACGGCACTGACTGAATATACTGTATTGGTATAACCAGTTGTGTAATACACCAGTGAACGCGTATCACCCGAATTAAATACCAGTTCAGCTGTCGCACCTGCATCAACATATTGAAGACCAATTAAATTTAGCAACGCCCCACCATCACAACCATCAGCAACACAAATCAATGGCCAATCACCATTACTGTCAAACAAACTGGGAGCAATGTCTGCCGACTCTGAAAAAGGTGCTGGATTCTGTAAAAATGGATCGTAAGGATCCTCACAGCACTGAATATAAACCTCACCATAACCTGATAAAAGCCCATCAGTTGTCATGTTGAGACGTTGTTCACTAAGGCTATACCAATTGTTATCTCCCCACACCCACTGTGGAGCATCTACGACGTTTATCTGATCAAAATGCAAAGTCATGGCATGTAATGAATCACTAAGACTATAGCTCTGATTCAGCTCAAGCCACAATGATCCGGTTATAGCCAATCCCTGCGAACGCGAGCTTGTCCCAAGCTGATATTCCATCAGTACTTTTGTTTCAAAACTACCACTTCGATTATCTACAAAATAATGCCCAGCTATCAAATTTCCATCATATGCATAGGCAAAAGGAGCGCCACCATAAATACAGTCTCCTGCAGCAACACAATCATCAATAGCCACAGGCATGGCATATGCCGAAATACTTACCGGTAAAAACAGAAACATACCCAGAATAATTTTTTTCATTTTGTTAATCATCACAGTTTCCTTTGTTATTTTATTAATTCAACCAACCAATAAACTCCAGGATCAATACCAAAGCAAAATACATGCAAGAAATAGTAAATTTCATACTAATTAACGCTTTAGAAACTTTCACACACTCAGTCATGTTATAAAGAAATATATTATGTAAAAATTTGCGACAAATAATTTATTAACCCCAATAAAAAAGCCAGCAAAAGCCGGCTTTTTTATTGGGGTTAAAATAACTTATTAATCCAATACATGCGACACCAGTCCATCCGCCAGCTTAGGCTCAAACCAGGTCGACTTGGGCGGCATGACTTCGTTGGCATCCGCGACTGCCATTAAATCGTCCATACTGGTGGCATACATGGAAAAGGCGACCGCCATTTCACCGGAATTCACGCGTTTTTCCAGTCCTTGCAAACCTCGAATACCACCGACGAAATCAATGCGCGGATCAGTGCGCGGGTCTGAAATTCCCAGCACAGGTTCTAGCAAATTATTCGCCAGCAAACTGACATCCAGTTTAGCAACCGGATCAGCGGGAATTAAATTTGCATTGATCGTTAAACGATACCATTCGCCATCGATGTACATACCAAATTCACCCGGCTTGCCAGGCTTAACCGGTGCCGTTTCTTTTACGCAGGTAAAATTAGTTTCAATTTTTTTCAGGAATTCATCTTTGCTTAAACCGTTAAGATCCGTTACCACACGGTTGTAATCAAAAATTTTCATTTGATTGTGCGGAAAAATTACCGACAGAAAATAATGGCTCATCTGATCATCAGAACCACCGATGGATTTGGCTATCCGTGATGCTGAAGCCGAACGGTGATGACCATCGGCAATATAAATTGCTTTCATGGCATCGAAACCGGCGCTGAGTTTTTCCGTAATCGCATCGTCTTCGACAATCCAGAAGGTATGACCAATACCATCATCAGCTTTTAAATCATACAGCGGTTGACCCTGCGCCACTTTTTCCAGCAGTGCATCCAGTTCAGGATCGGATTTATAAGCCAGTAACACAGGACCGGTTTGTGCATTCAAGGCTTCAATCTGGCGCACACGATCATCTTCTTTCGCTGGACGGGTAAATTCATGTTTACGAATACGATTAGTGTCGTAATGTTTTACCGATGCGGCTGCGACCAGACCGGTCTGCACATGATCACCCATGGTCAGACGATAAACATAATAACGAGGCTGAGCTTCACGCATCAGAATACCCTGCTCGATCAGGCTGTTTAAATTCTCCGCTGCCTTGGCATATACCGCCGGGTCATAGGGATCAGTATCTTCCGGCAGATCAATTTCCGCTTTTGATATATGCAGGAAACTGTACGGTTTACCCGCAGCGCGTTCCCGTGCCTCGGCACTGTTTAAAACATCATAAGGCGGAGCCACAACATCTGCTGCACGTTCTGGAACAGGGCGTAAACCGGCAAAGGGGCGAATCAAAGGCATGTTATTACTCTTCTGTTAATTTTTTGCGAGGCGTCATTATACAGATCAGCCGGGTATTAGGCGAACCAGGCTTAATCAAGGCACAGCGCTTTAATCTGGTCACGCAGCTTCACCACGATACTGATCAGATTATCCCGATTCTGCCGGGGCAACCGTTCCAGCACCGTGAGGCGATCAGCATAGGACTCGGTCAATACCAGCTGTTCGCAAATAATCTCGCTCATCTGAGCGCGACTGATTTTCATGTTTGCCGCAAAACGCTTTAAGGCTTCCAGCAGGCCAACGGGTTTTTCATGCCCGGTGACCAGTTCGCCATAATCGCCAAACGGCATCACCGTCAGCATATTGTGTATGGAATAGGCACGCATCGGTGTCGGATCGTACACCGGGGTAAACTGACTGATCCCCTCCCGCTGCAGCAGTGACAGGTTTTCCATGTGCAGATCGCCGTTACCCGTAAGCAGCGCCAGGATTAAACGTCGAAATAGATACAGCTTGCCCGCCTGACGATCACTGACCAGATCAATCGGGCTGACATCAATGGCATGACCAATGGCATCATAACTGTAACTGTAGTTATGGGTAATCGCGCCATCACCACTGGCGAGCACCGAATACAGACTCTCAGTAAATACGGGCAGATGATGTTTATCTCGATCAAAACGCTCAATAGCCATCACTGGAATACCATTGATCTCTGCCTGCCAGTAGCGCGGCACATCAAAACCGGCTTCGCGATGAACATCCAGTGTCAGCGCCTCCAGATCATTAATGCCGGGATAAGCTACCGACTGTTCGAATTTCACCACCACATCGGTAATGCCACGAGAGCCGATACGTGTGGGTAGACCAATGCGATTGTCCCAGCCGGTGTCAGCGATGGACAGTAACAACTTGGGAATGGCTCCGCCGACACTGGGCGTGGGGCCGATGATGTTAATCAGGCCTTCGGCATCATGATCAAACCAGGTGAGGAACTCTTTCAGGGAAAAGCCCAGTTCATCCGTGACTTCAAACAGCTCGTTTTTTGCCGGTGTGCCATACCACTCCAGCGCCCGTTCATCATTCTCGAACACATCCAGATGACCAATGCCGCCATGGCCAGCCACTTTGAGAATTTCCCAGTCGACATTGGCACCGCTGGCCTGGAGACCTTTCTTGTTCAGGTAATTCAGGATCAGCTGACGCTGGAAATTTTTATCACCTTTCGGAGGAATCAGTGCCTGAATCGGCGGCAGGAATTCAAAGAACTCACTGCGCGGACGCACAATAGTATTTTCCTGCACGATCTCCGGCGCATAAATCAGCCCCAGCCCGGGCAGACCGGTGTGCAGATAATCCAGATCATAACTAAACCGGCAGTCGCGATCGGTGATGTAGAGGTCACCCATTTTCACCGGACGGGCCGCCAGCCTCGTCCACACCACTGCCTGCCGATCACGGCTCATTTAAACAGCGACCCCTGATTGATACGATCCAGCACCGGTTGATCCGGTGACAGACACAGCTTCAGCCCCACCACCCGGGCCAGCTCCATCAGGGATGACAGATGCATATCCCCGGTTTTCTTGGCACGGGAAATGGATTCGGGAGACAGCCCCGCCCGCTCGGCCAGATCCTTCTGTTTGAGTCCCTTACGCCTGGCCAGATCGATGATCTGGGCAAGCAAATCGCCAGTTGCACTCATAGCATTGACCTTTATATCAATATTTAACTTTATGCTAGATTTAATTGATATATATGTCAATATTAGTAATTGATGTTTCTATCAATTAAAAATTAATTTCATTCATAATTGATTTGTATATCAATATATTCAAACCACGCCCCAGCATGGCTTTTTGTGCCAAAGCCTGCAATCATCCGTAACAGATCATTAACAACTACGTTCAGGCACCCTGACAATATGCACACCGCAACCGGCATGTTAAAACTTATCACCAGTCTCAGCCTGATGCTGGTCAACCTGCCTGCCATGGCCGACAACCTCCGGGTCGCCGTAGCCAGCAATTTTGTCCAGGCGGCAACCGGCATCGCCAGAGCCTTTGAATTGAACAGCGGCCACACAATTACCCTGATCAGCGGTGCTACCGGCAAACATTATGCCCAGATCACACACGGCGCACCCTTCGATATTTTTCTCGCCGCCGATCGCCTGCGGCCGGAACGCCTGGAAAACGAAGGCCATGCACAGCCCGGCAGTCGCTTCACCTATGCCATTGGCAAACTGGCACTGTGGAGCCCAAAGCCAGGCTATGTTGACGCCGAAGCCCAAGTGTTACAGCAGAATACCTTTCGCCATCTGGCCATAGCCAACCCGAAACTGGCCCCTTACGGTAGAGCGGCACAACAGGTATTGCAGACCCGCAACCTGTGGAGTCGCCTGCAACCTAAACTGGTACGCGGCGAGAGCATCGGACAGACCTTTCAGTTTGTTAAAAGCGGCAATGCTGAACTGGGGTTCATCGCCTACGCGCAAGTCAAACAACCCGGCAAACCCATTGAAGGTTCCTGCTGGCTGGTACCGCAATCACTGTATGAGCCTGTTGAACAGCAAGCGATCTTACTGACACAGTCAGCCGGTGCTGCCGCCTTTATGAGTTATCTGCGCAGTGAACAGGCATTGGCGATTATGCGTGATTATGGCTACGATACCCCCTGATGTTTACTGAAGCCGATCTCACTGCTCTTGCCATTACCCTGAAACTGGCACTGCTGACCACACTGATCCTGTTAGTGCTGGGCACGCCCTTTGCGTGGTGGTTATCGCGCAGCCGCTGTCGGCTCAAATTCCTGCTTGAAGCGCTGGTCGCCCTGCCACTGGTATTGCCACCCACGGTACTCGGCTTTTACCTGCTGGTAGCACTCGGTCCCAACGGTCCGGCAGGCGAACTGATGCAATGGCTGGGGGTAGAATCACTGGCCTTCACCTTTACCGGCCTGGTAATTGGCTCGGTCATCTATTCCATGCCGTTCGTGGTACAGCCGCTGCAAAATGCCTTTAGCGCCATTGGCTCCCGACCGCTGGACGTGGCCGCCACCCTCAGAGCCTCACCCCTGGATCGCTTCTTCAGCGTTGCCATTCCCCTCGCCCGCCCCGGTTTTTTCAGCGCCGCAATACTGGGCTTTGCCCACACCCTGGGCGAGTTTGGCGTGGTTCTGATGATCGGCGGCAATATTCCCGGCGAAACCCGGGTCATTTCCATTGCCATTTATGATCATGTCGAAGCACTGGAATACAGCCACGCCCACTGGCTGTCAGGCCTGCTGTTGCTGATCTCGTTCATCATGCTGATCACCGTCTATGCTCTTAATCGCCACTTCCGGCTGGGGCATACCCCATGAGTATTGCAGCCCGGTTCCAGATCAGGCGGGGGGATTTTCACCTGGATGTTGATCTCAACATTCCGGCCCAGGGCATCAGCGCCCTGTTCGGCCCCTCGGGCTGTGGCAAAACCACCCTGCTCCGGGCCATTGCCGGGCTGGAACAGCATCAAAACGGCTATCTCAAAATCAACGACATGCTCTGGCAAAATGACCACCATTTTGTGCCGCCACACCGGCGCCCGTTAGGTTATGTGTTTCAGGAAGCCAGCCTGTTCGCTCATCTTAATGTGCAGCGTAATCTGGAATACGGCCTCAAGCGGGTGCCGACAGCAGAACGAAAAGTGTCACTGGCACAGGCGATGGAACTACTCGGCATTACCCATCTACTCAGACGCAAACCCGACAGCCTTTCCGGTGGTGAACGCCAGCGGGTTGCTATCGCCCGGGCACTGGCGGTCAGCCCGCGCCTGTTACTCATGGACGAACCTCTGGCAGCACTGGATCAGGCACGTAAACAGGAAATCCTGCCCTACCTGAATTCACTGCATAACGAACTGGATATCCCGGTGATTTACGTCAGCCACTCACCCGATGAAGTCGCCCAGCTGGCGGACCATCTGGTACTGCTCGACAAAGGCAAAGTCAAAGCCACCGGCGCCATCAGCGACATGCTCACCCGGCTGGATCTGCCACTGGCCCATGAACCCGATGCCGAAGCCTTAATCGAAGCCACGGTGGCCGCTCATGATGCCGACTATGACCTGACCTATCTGGATTTTCCCGGTGGCCGCTTCACCGTCAGCCGCAAGCCCCTGGCCATTGGCACTAAAGTTCGCCTGCGTGTGGCCGCTCGTGATGTTAGCCTGACCCTGGCACATCAGTCCGGCACCAGTATTTTAAATATCTTCCCCGCCACGGTTGATGAACTCATTCCCGAAGGCACGGCACAAATCAGTGTGCGCATCATGGTAGGCGGTATACCCATGCTGGCACGAGTCACACGTAAATCGGCAGAAATTCTGCAATTACAACCGGGCAAGGTCGTGTTTGCTCAGGCGAAGAGCGTGGCGTTGTTGTCGTAATTTTTTGTCAATACTAACGCAGTGGTGCAATCCCGGGACCCGTCACTTTTTTATGCCTAAGGAAACACGGCCAGCTATCAGCGAGGGCAGGTGACACGCAAAAACAGATACAGAACACAGCAATTATTCTAATTATCGAAACCCCAATTAAATGAATCACTGTATTTAACTTATTATTGGTACTGATATTAAATTCTGTTAATCTGGCTTAACAAAAAAACAATACTCAGGGTTGAGTGATACCTGATGGTTCGAGGATATTTAAGAACTGATTCCCTGATAAACAATGAATGTCCAGATGTAGACATGTATTCCTATATATGGATATTTATGTCTAGATATAGACAGAATGTCTACATCTGGGAATCCGTATAACACACTGTTATGTGTAAAAACGAGAAAAATAATGAACACTATTAATAAATACGACGGAAAAACAAAACACTGGCTACATTTAGTATTGTCCTTTTTCACGGGAGGACTATGGATTGTTGCGTGGATGGTAATTCATAATACAAATGAAGCGTTTTACATAAAAACACAAAAAGCATTAAGAGAAGGAAATTCAGCCCCTTCTGATACTAGCTGGATGATAAGAGTTACTATAATTTCATTTTCTGTCTATCTTATATTATTTATATTATCTATCTGGGCAAGCATCCAAAGCAACTCTAAAACAACTAGCGACATAAAGCCCATTAATGCTTTTACAACAATACAAGACTCAGACGGTATAACAGAAAAAGACTTAGACAATAAAGCTCTACTAAAGCTAGAGGAATGGGTTAAAGACAGCATAGTTAGAAAAACACAGAATTCTTATTCTGAAAAAGGGTACGACCCAGATAAAGCAATATCATCATTAAATAGCAGCTCTATCTATGCTTTAATCGAAGGCAAGAAATTAGCAATCATCAACGTCACAGTAAACAGCCTGGTTCGCTATGCAACTATTATGAGCGTATCAGACAACAGTTTACTGCGAGTCAACTGCATCAGATTAAGCAACCATGATATACCATTAGTTAATGGTGTCTGTGGTGATGAAATATATAAGACATTTGGCGTCAAATTACTAGAATTATGAGGTCAAATAAACACATAACAAGTCAGTCAAGCACGCGCAAAAATCGCGCTTGGACAAGCCAAACCGCGGCTTGCCACTTACTTAGGCGTTATACGTAATAAAAATATGACATTCACTAACGCTGAATTGAAACGCAGAGCTCTCTATCGTGTAGCCTTCATATTGCATCAACAATGGGAGGAGTCAGGTGGAGGCGACACTCGGTTGTTTGATTGGCTCGTAAATGATGATTTTGTTTACATAGGAACATCAATTAAAGGGTCTGACTATCGAGAGCATGTTGTACCACGTGCCGTGATACGTGATCTATGTATACAACAGTTTGAGAAAGGAAAGGATGCAAATGATGTTGTTGACTTGATCGATGAGTTATTGATGATTGCAAGAATATCAAAAGAAGAGGCAGATCATCTTGATCATACTCTAGGTTATAAAAGCACTATGCCACCGGATTGGAAATATGGCCATGGTGATAATAGGCGGCGCCTAATAGAGGCGGGAATCAAACTTGAAAAAAACGTATAACAATGCGCTCGTTCGGATGCAAACTACGCTCCGCTTCGTTTGCGCCGCACAGCTTTAACGTTAGGTGTGCAAAAGAAAATATTAGACAAGGAGTTATTTATTTACATTAAGTCGCTCAAATTCATTCCTGCCGTTCTAGCAGTATTTATGCTAGGTATTGCAACTTTTA
>Ga0224496_10000624_pt1 | contig 24128 bp, 15 predicted proteins | sample SF_Jul11_sed_USG_2_FD_168127 | JGI IMG/M metagenome (GOLD analysis project Ga0224496, IMG submission 168127) | Sediment microbial communities from San Francisco Bay, California, United States - SF_Jul11_sed_USGS_8_1 | ecosystem: Environmental > Aquatic > Marine > Sediment | place: USA...
CGCGTCAGAAGGCGGCTTAAAAGTCTCCACATCTCCTACCAGCCAGGCGCTGGATTCGTAGGGCAACGTATCGACAATGGTCTTGACGCGATATTCGTTTTGTAACCGAAACTCCAAGACATCAAACTGGAGACGCCCCACCGCTGCCACAAAAAATTCTAATCCATCGAGACTGCGCATAATTTGAATGGTGCCTTCTTTCGCCAGTTGCTCAATCCCTTTATCAAAGGATTTTCGCATCGTGGTATCGGTCGGACGTACGCGCGCGAAAACTTCCGGTTGAAATTGAGGAAGCGGTTTATAGTTAAAGCCGTCCGTTAATGAGATCGTATCCCCAATCTGAAAGGCTCCGGTATTGATAATCCCAATAACATCACCAGGATAGGCGACGTCCACCGTATTCCGCTCTTTGGCCAACATGCTGTGTGGACGCGACAATCGCACTTCGGTTTTCGTTCGATGATGCTTGACCACCATATCCCGATCAAACTTCCCCGAACACACACGCATGAACGCCGTACTATCGCGATGACGGGGATTCATATTCGCCTGAAGTTTAAACACATAGGCACTAAAAGGCACTTCGACTGGATCAATGGCCTGCTCCTGCCCATCTGGTGTATCTGCGATCCGAGCATGAGGATGGGGGGCCATATCGACGAATGCATCAAAAAACGGTTCAACGCCAAAATTGGTGAGAGCTGATCCGAAAAACACGGGCGTCACTTTTCCATTTTGAAATTCATCTTTGGAAAAGGGATTCCCCGCTATATCGAGTAATTCTAGATCATGCTCTAATTCTTCCCAGACATAGGCCGACACACGATTCTTTAACGATGGATCATCTAAGGACAGTTGGGTCAACTCAGGTTTGGCCGCACCAGCCTTTGCAGTCTTCGTATATAACAACACCTGACGCGTTTCTCGATTCACCACACCCATAAACTCTCGCCCAGACCCGATGGGCCAATTAATGGGACTGGCGTGAATCCCCAAAATTTCTTCAACTTCAGCCATGAGATCCAAAGGCGGTCTGCCCGGAAGATCCATCTTATTGATAAAGGTCAGCACGGGAATTTGACGGAGTCGACAGACTTCAAAGAGTTTTCGAGTTTGAGTTTCCACACCTTTGGCCGCATCAATCACCATGATCGCACTATCTGCCGCCGTCAGGGTTCGATAGGTATCTTCACAGAAATCCTGGTGACCTGGCGTATCCAACACATTGATCACCGCCTGTTTATATGGAAACTGCATCGCCGACGCGGTAATGGAAATACCTCTCTCCTGCTCCATTTCCATCCAGTCAGACGTGGCCATTTTCGCATTTTTCCTCGCACCAACCATCCCCGCGGTCCTGACCATGCCGGAATACAGTAAGAGCTTTTCGGTTAAGGTCGTCTTGCCCGCATCGGGATGACTGATAATCGCAAACGTTCGACGCTTACTGGCGGCCGTTCGAATTTCTTGTTTGAGTTGGAGTGAGGTCATACTACCTTGTGAACGAAAACGTTCGATCCGTTACAATTTTTCCAACTGACCCTGCGCCCTGGCCAGGCTCAGACGTGAGGCATTAAAGGTAAATAATCCTTCAATTAAATTATCCCGGGCTTGCGCCACCCGAGTTTGCGAATCCGTGACTTCGATATTGGTGGCGACACCGACGGCAAATCGTTCACGCGACAATTCTAATTCGGTGAGTGCGAGCTTTAATCCTTCTTCGGCCACTGCCACTTGCTTTTTGGCCGAACTTATCGTGATGAGGGCATCACGAACCTCCAGTGTCACTTGATATTTCACGTCCTGCGTTCGAATTTCTTCCTGTCTGACTTTACTGCGGCTCTCAGAAATTCTTCCTTCCCGCTGTCCACCATCGAAAATTGGCACCCTCATCAGAACCTGGACATTGTCGGTGGTGAGCGCATTGGGGATTTGATTACCGATCAAGCCCACATCCCCTAAGGCCTGAATGGACGGAACCCGCTCATTGGTCACTGAACTTAATGTCAGAGAAGCCAGCCGCTCACGGTTCTTCTGTGCCTTCAATTCAGTCCGGTTTTCATTCGCAACCTGCAATGCCTCCACTATCGATTGTTCGGAGACGTGCACCAATTTCATTTCATCCGTGAGGACCAGGCGCACGTCGAACGACAGCCCCATTGAGCGAATCAGATTGAGTTTGGCACGATCCCGCGCATTTTCAGCAACGAGTAATCGCTGTCTGGCGTTTTCCAATTGAACCTTCGCCCGCGTCACATCCAAGCTTGTCGCCATCCCCGCGGATTTTCGTTCCGTCGCCAAATGAAGTAATTCCTTATTCAGGACGACATCCGCCGTGCGAGCGACCACGGCCGCTTTGGCCCGAAGGGCTTCCAGATAGATCAGACCTGTTGTTGCCATGGTATCACGCTTGGTGATTTCCGCATCCAACCCCGCCACATCCACGCCAGCCTTGGCCGCGCGCCATTTTTGAATGAGACTTAAACTGAATACGTTTTGAGTCAAAAAGGCGCGCGCTTCGTAAAAATCCCTGGGACCGACAACGGTGGGCTGCCCTCCAAATGACCCCGTGAAGAACCGACGTCGGGCTCCGCTCATCGTCCCTGAGAGATTTGGTAATAATTCGCCTAATTGGGTATTGGCCACATCCTGTGCTTGGATGATGCGTTCTTGGAATAACCTGACCGTAGGATTTTGATCCACCGAAGCATCCATGGCATCCCGCAAACTTAATTTCAAGACCGGCGCTTCGGGTTGCGCAGAAGGTGGTTGCTCGGTCGCAGCCAACCCTGTCTGCCCCAATCCACACAGAAGGACGGTCAGACCCAATCTCAGCACCCATGCCGAGACACCCAAACTGCTTCCAGACTTTCGCGTTGTTTGAACCACATGGCGGATGTTCATACAGTTTTCCTGATTCATCACTTACACTTCCCTCATGCTCGTAGCCACGATAGGTTTGGACATCATCATGCGCAGGCCCACTTTCTTTACATCCATAAAGAAACTAAACAAGGCCGGCACCAAGATCAGCGTAAAAATCGTCGAAGTGACCAGGCCACCCAGCACAATGCTGCCAATGCCCCGATATAATTCCGACCCAGCCCCCGAGGACACCACCAAAGGAAAGAGGCCAAACGTCGTGGTCAACATACTCATCATGATGGGACGAAAACGCGTTCGAACCGATTCTGCGATGGCTTCAATAGGATCGTCAGTCGACCACGTACTCGTGGATAAGGCACTCTCATTCCCCTCACGGCGCTTGGGGTCAAGAAAGTTCAAGGCTTGATGGACAACCAGAATAGCATTATTCACGACCACGCCTAGTAAGATGATAAATCCCAGCATGGTGAGAACATCCATCGGTTGATAGGCCACAAATTGATTCACTAACGCCAAACCCAACAAGCCACCAGCGGCCGCAAGAGGCACACTGGTGATAATGACCAAGGGATAAAGAAAACTTTCAAACAGAGCGGCGATTAACAAATAGGTGATCAGTAACGCCAACAGCAAATTCCATTTTAGGGCATCATAAGTCTGCGTCAAATCATCGGCCGTTCCTGATAATCGAATATTATACAGTTGGCTTAAGGACCCCTCTTGTTTCAAGGGAGTAATTATCTGTCGTTCCAACAGGGCCATGGCCGTTTCGATGGGCATTTCGGAGGGTGGGATGACTTGAATGACAATCGCCCGCTCCCGTTCGATGTGGTTGATTTGTTCCGGACCAGGAACGAGCTTCACATTCGCAATGGCTCCAACGGTGGTTATACGCCCTCCAGGAGTATGAATGGGGATTTTTTCAATGTCTTGGGTCCGCGTGGCATAACGATCTTCCCCACGAACGGTCAAATCAATCTCATCACCTTCATGCTTATAGTCACTTGCCTTGGCCCCATCCACCAACGCATTAATCGTAAACCCCAATTCTTGATTGGTCAGTTGTAGGTCGGCCGCGCGATCACGTCGTAACGTGACATGAAGCTCTGGCGTTCCGAGATCTAAACTGGGCTTAGGCCGGATTTGGGCATCAGGTATCAACTCCTTTACCTGTTGGAAAATTTGACCTCCTAACCCGACCAAGACATTCAAATCCGGCCCGGTTATTTCCATATCAATGTTCCGGCCTTCTCCCAACCCTCGTTGAAACAGACTGCGTTGCGTAATAATGCTAATGACCCCCGGCAGGTCTGCCGTCGCTCTTCGCATGAGAGGAATTAATTCTTTGGCTCGCCCATCCTCATTAGTCCGCGCCCCCATGAACACCATTCGCCCTCGTGCCACATAGAAAAAATTCCGGATGCTGGGTCCGTCCAATTCCAATTCTTCAGGTGATCCAGGCTTGACAGACCAATACGGACGCAGAACCTTCTCAATCGTATGCCCCATTTTGACAAAGGTCTCCATGTTATAACCTGGCGGAGGCAGAAGAATTCCGATGACAAGATTTCGATTTCCAGTCGGTAAATACTCGGCCTGGGGAACCAACATCCATGTCAGTCCACACGAAAATCCGATGAGGCCCACAATCGTCATAAGACGACGCGTCGAATTGGCACAAACATTCGATACGAGGGTACTGGTGCGATCAGCCAGAGTACGAGATCGAGGAGCCATCTCCCCCTCAAACGCAGGCTCATCAAATTCGCCATCCATCAATTCTTGATTCCTAGACCCGTCATTCTGCCCCTTTCGTATCGTGAGAATTCGAGCGGACAAGCTGGGAATCACCGTAATGGAAACCAAAAGACTGAGGCCAACGCCTGCACTAATCGCGATAGCAATATCTCGAAAGAGTTGTCCAGATTGTTGTTCAATAAACACGATGGGAATGAAGACGGCAATGGTCGTCAGGGTACTGGCCAGCACTGCCCCCCACACTTCAGTGGTCCCATCATACGCTGCTTGGATAAGAGTCTTACCTGTTTCGCGATGACGATAGATGTTTTCCAACACCACGATGGAGTTATCAACCAACATGCCAGCAGCAAAGGTCATTCCGGCTAAACTAATAACATTCAGATTGCGCCCCAGCATCCACAGCGCAATAAACGTTCCCATGATGCTAATAGGAATCGCCAACCCGATCACCAACGTCGTGCTACCGGTCCGCAAAAACAGATAGAGCACCACGATAGCCAACAAACTCCCCACGACCAAGTTTTGTTGAACCAACGCCAACGAGCTGTAAATGTAATCCGTCTCATCATAGACTTGATATAATTTAAAACCGCGTGGATTCAGGCGTCCTTCATTGAGTTCACGCACGGCTTCTCGCAAACCCTCCATAATTTCAAGCACATTCGCCCCGGGTTGCCGCACCGCATTCACCGCAATGCAGGGTTTCCCACTTTGCCGAACAACATTCGTGGGATCCTTGTAATCCAGCTTCGCAGAAGCCACATCACGGACATACACGGGTGAACCATTCCTTCTTGCGATGATAACCGATTCAATATCACCCGGAGTCTTGTATTCGCCCACCGTCCGAACCACATATGAACGTTTGCCTTCATCAAAGTCCCCGCCGCTAAAATCTCGATTTTCTTGATCCAACGCCCGCGCCAAATCAAGCCAGGTGAGCGAACGAGCTGCCAGCTTGGCAGGATCCACCAATACCTGCATTTCCCGCTCGCGCCCACCATAGACGTTCGACGCCGCCACACCCGAGACTCGTTCGAATCGAGCTTTAATTACATCTTCCACGTAGTCGTACATCGTGTCGATCGGCACAGGATTATTTTCTAACGCCTCGAAAATAAACCACCCAATGGCCGACCCCGAAGAATCCGCACTGCTCAAGACGGGCTCATCTGTTTCTTCCGGGTATTCTTTCACCTGATTGAGACGATTGGAGACGAGAAGGAGGGAGGCATCTGTGTCAGTGCCAGCCGGAAACCGGAGGACAATTTTTCCACTGCCAAATGAGCTTTCTGAAAACATGCGCTCGAGGCCTTGGACGCCCTTCAACTGCTCTTCTTGTTCATCGATGATTTCTCGCTCAATTTCGTGCGAGCTGGCGCCAGTCCATCGAGTATCGACAGTAATTTCCTCTTTCGTGACGTCTGGCGTCAGTTGAATGGGCAACCGCAGTAAGGACACCACACCAAAGAGAACGATGAACAACACCCCAACTGTCGTGGTCACCGGATAGCGAATCGCCGATTGAATCACATTCATACAGACGATTCCTCTTCAAGCACACGCACGGGCTGCCCAGGGAACAGGCGTTCGTTTCCTTCAACAACTATGATCATTCCTGGCTCCAGCTGGCCATTGATTTCCACTTCATGGTTCACATGATTGACGGAAATTACGGGTACTTGTGTCACACTGCCATCTTTCAGCACAAAGACAAACTCAGCCCCTCCACGAAGAACCAAGGCATCTTTTGGAATTACCAGGGCCTCATAGGGTGCTCCCACCTGCAAGATAACGCGGGACACCAAGCCGCTCTTGATCATGAGGTCGGCATTCGGCAACTCCACTTTGATGGGGAAGGTTCGGGAATTTCTGTCAGCTTGAGCCACCACCGAAAACACCGTGCCTTTGGCCTGAAAACCTCGAAGTCCATCAAAGGTAGCCGTGACGGAAGCCCCTACTTTAATTTCGCCGACATAACGTTCAGGCAGCGGTACTTCGACTTGCACTCGCGAGAGGTCAACCAACTCCACAATTGGGCCACCAGCCTGAATCCATTGACCGACTTCAGTAAATTCTTTAACGACCCAGCCATCGAAGGGCGCCAGCACACGCGTTTTTTTCAATTGATCCCGAACCTGCAACAGCTCCGACTCCAACTGGGCCACCCGCTGCCCGAGGGCCGCATCCTGAGTCACGGCATCATCAAACTCTTTTTGGGTCACCAATTGTTTCGCAAAAAGCATGTTGATCCGTTCCAAGTCCTTCTTGGCCTGGGCATATCGGGTTTGCGCTTCACGATGGGACGCTTCAGCCGAATTGAGCTGAATCGTCAGGCTATCCGTACGTAATTGTGCCAACACCTGACCTCGGTTGACCGCCATGCCTTCTTCCACCGGAAACTTCTCGACCAATGAGGCAAGCTCTCCAGCCACGATACTCCGGCGCCAGGGTTCAACCGTCCCCACCAATTCTACAGTTTTTTGCACCGTTCGATTCACCACTTCGCCAACACGAACAGGTGTCGGCGGCCGGCCTTTTGGTGGTTGCGCGGCTTGTTGTTCGCTGCATCCCAGTAATCCAGGGGTACCAACGAGCAGCGTAAGCAGGAACCAGTAAAAATTTGTACGAATCGTCATTGGCATTTTACAATTAGGTGTTCGTCTTGACGGCGCCAATGCCCCCAAGAAACAACGCACTCAACCATTCCCCCTTATCGACGAGCGACTCTTTGGGCCCTGCCTGCAAAATCCACACATAAATCGTGGAATTCAACATTCCATGCAAGGCCAGAGAGGTATCTTTCGGATTCACTTTACGAAACTCTTTCGCTTTAATCCCTTCCTTTATGAGATTGGCGACGAGATCAATTTGAGCCAAATACTTTTTCCAGACACGATCGCCAAACGCGCTTTTGACTGTCCAATCAAACCCACTCCATTCGGAAACATAAATCCGAAAAAAGTCACGATTTTGATCCGCAAACGCCAATTTCACTCGAATCACTTCCCGCAGTTTCTCCGGAGCCGTCGGCCCACTCTGGGTGGCCTCTTTCAGAAGGCTCAACAGTTCCTCGACCTTGGCTTCCACCAGTGAAATATAAATTTCTTCCTTACTCTTAAAGAACCGATAGACGGTGCCCATGGCAAATTGAGCGGATTCCGCGATTTCCGCCATACTGGTTTTAAAAAACCCGTTTTGCGAAAACATGTGCTCAGCCGCTAAGAGAATTTCTTCTCTCCTGGCCTCATATTCGCGCTGTTTTCGTTGTGACCGTTGATCCACGCTTACCCTCAATGATCGGCAACCTGCTCCTCATAAGTGAATAGTCATTCTAATAGATGAATGGGCATTCGACAAGATGGAACGTTCATTCATATGCTCAGAAAAGGCTTCAAGGGCAACCCTATCCTCTGGCCTTTGCAAGAACCATAAGCATGCTGAAATTACACGACCAACGCCCCTTCAGAATGCGGCCCACCGGAAACTCCTCCAGACACAATAAACGCCATCACATCCGCGCTTTCCGCCTCCAGCGGACGAACCTGTTCTTTAGGAAACACCAGCAGGTTCCCAGCAAAGTTATAGGATTGCGGAAAATAGACGGCAACATGGTTGAGCAATCCCAGGAATTCCAAGTCGGTTCGAGTCACAAATCCCACCGCTTCAGCATGGCCCCCAGGGGAGAGAGACACAAGGACGGGCTGATCAAATCGTCGTTTTTCACCCATAAACGCGGCAATGAGGTCTTTGAGTGAGGTATAGAGCAACTTCACAAACGGCGCTTTAATTAACACCGCCTCCATCATATCCAACACCTTTTGCACAAACACGGTGGAGGCATACCGCCCCGTTAAAGTAATGAGCCCAAGGGTGACGAGAAACCCCACTCCGGGAATGGGGATATTCAGCCACCCGTCAATCGTTTGTAAGACCAGCCAGCCCACATACAACGTCGTCACCACCGGCACAAGGATTAACAGACCCTCAAAAAAATTCCTGGCCAGATCATTCATATTCATGGTGCCCCAAAATCTACGCCGCTTCGTTTCCATACCCGCCTACCCCCTCAAAATGTGAATACGGAGTGGTCCCTGCGCCATTCCTTCTTCGCCCAGCCACTTCGCATGATATTCCACAGAACTATCCATGAACCCATCAGGTGCAAGAAGAAATGTACCCCTATATCTTGAAGTCGGACAAGCGATGAGGAAATTTTAGGAGGAACGGGCTAAGGAGGTTACAGGCAGAACCATAATGCAGTACAATCTGGGCTCGTGACGTTTTGAATGAAGGAGACCATTATGGCACAGGGCAGCTCAGGAGCCGAAACCTCATCGTCCAAGGCTCCAACCAATTCACCCGAAACAGAAATTCTTCATGTGGTGATTAAACGAGATGGAAAACTCGTGAACGCCAATTGGGGCCTGCACCCTAATCTGAAAGAAGAATTGAAGCCAGAAGAATTGAAAGAACTGACGGAAATTATGGGGAAAGTCACCACCATTGTCGGTAAACGGTTTGCTCAAATTCTCACCCAAGCCGAAGAAGACGTATCCGGGACGGCATAAGTCCCAATCTGTGCCTATCATCTAACCTTTTTCCCATCGTATAGTTTTTCCTATACACTTCCGCTTGTTGATTCGCACGCAATCGGTTTTCCCCTCTATCACATGTGAGGCCGTCACAATGAACAGATGCTTCTTGCCTTGAGCTAAAAGAAACCCTCTCCCAACTTTTTGTGTATTCGAAAACTTAGCGATAATCTTGACGACACCTTTTTTTAGGGTCCCCACGTCCACCTCCGCCAAAGCTGACGGAAAACCAATACCTACGACAAGAGACTCGACACCATCAGTTGAACGAAAAGAATCATAGGCCCTTTCTTCTTTGGAATGATTGGAAAAACCTGAAAACTTCAAGCAATCTTACTGAACATGAAAAGAACAATCACCTGATATTTAGTTCAAACCATGAAGAATTTCAACGAAATTCTCCATAGGCATCTTGCTTCAGATTCCAACAGGTTTTGGCCAAATACAGGCTTTTCCTCAACATGTGCTCGTCTAGGTAAGGTTTGTTGGCTTGAACCGGAAATAGCTTTTGATAAATTTCAGAAAGTCGATCATCTCCAATTTTCTTCAAAATAACCAAAGGATTGGTAGAGTGATAATCCGGTTCAAATCTTTCGAGATAGAGGGGGAAGGTCATACGTGCCGCAAACTTGGCAGTAAAATTCGCCTCAACATATGTTCTATCTTGAAACAGATTTTTTGCATCCTCCCAAGTACGACAAATATAGCTCCAAGCAGCATATTTTCTGGTAAAACCTCTTTTCAACATGTGCTCGATGCTCGGAGTCTTCATCAATCGTCCCATCTCTTCAATGAACCGTCTGGACAATTCAATAGATCGACCGGAAGCATTGGATGAATCCGATCCAATCCGATAGGCCTTCCGCAACAGACTAATCAGGGAGTGATATCCGGCATCTCTGAGATCCACCACTATCCATTTCGGTTTATGGTAACGGAACGGATGAAGCATCAACAGAACGAAGGCCAAGTTATCCACGAGGGCACGACACAATTCCCAACGGATTCCTTTTTGTTTCGGCCTTTTTGAAGATAAATCTGTAAGGATGGTAGACAACACCACCATTCGTTGTTCGATCATGGCTCTATCGGGAAGAAGGTTCACCGCTAGAGTCCGAAAATTCGATTCAAGCATATCCCGGTCAAGGAGGAACACACCGAGTCCCAACCTGGAAGCTTCGCGCAAGCCCTTAAGATCCCGCTTGCCTCCTTTCATAATCGACAACGCACGACGCATCGTGAGCCACTCGATATCAATGGTCACCTCCTGCCTTATCTCGGAAGTGACAGACCGTCTGATTCCTTGATCCGCGGTAATGACCGTCAAATCAAGGTCTGAACTCCGGGAACATCGATTTCTGGCCACGGACCCTGTGGCAATTACCGCAAGAATCCGAGGGTCTTGTTCAAGAGAACAGGAAATGTTTCTGGCGAGGATTAATCGAATCAGTGTGGCTTGCCTGAGACGGGGCATTCACAAAATTCTAGGTCGTAACCGAAAATGGAACAGGGTACCGTTCCAGAAAAATCTGTGGAGAAATTAATGGACCCCCGGAGCTTTTCCAGCATTCCATACAGGAAATCAGAAAATCCGTGTGGGCTCCGGAGTCCAGCAAAAGGTCATCGCTATTTACTAAAGTTCCTTTTATTCAATTCTTTTGCTTTATTCAACTGTTGCATTTGATTGAATTTATTCAGTTGATTCATCTGCAGTTTGAGTTGCCCAAGATCTTTCGTCAACTTCGTTGTCGTAGTGGCTCCTAAACGGCTCAACGTATTTTGGTCCATCGCTCTCGCCCGTGGGACCAGTTTTCCTTTATATTCAAAGCCTTGGGTCAGCTTGGCTTGATTCAGACGTAATTCTTTTGGGAAATTGCCCCGTTCGGCCAAGAGGGATTTAAACGATCCCTCCGCTCTCATGAGGTCCTGCGTTTTCAAGCCAAGATTGAACGTTTGGTTGAGAACCACGTACGCTTCAAAAATCTCACCCATGCTCCACCTCCTTTGGTAGTAGACGCAGGAATTCTCTTCCTACTCTGGACAATGTTCAAGATAGAGTCTGATACCAAACCGCCTCTTCACTTCCTCGCAGATTTTTTGAAAGTTCCGCTCCAGAGACTCATGGGAAAACGAACTCCCCGGTAACGATTGATTCAGAATCGAAAATTCTTCAGGTGACAGCCGAGGAAGATCTACTGTTAGCGCCTCAGAACACGTCTCCTTACTGAGAGAATCACTCAATTCTCGAGTCATAAATTCGAGAAGATCCTGCTCTGTTCTTGAATGGTATAAAGCTTCGATGATCAGATACACACCACCTGTAAAATGAGAACACCTGCCCCCCTGCATATTCTCTCTCCCCCCTTTGACATATGGCAGATAGGAGAGGTTTGCCAGGGAAGATTCAGAGGTGAAAACTGTAGCACGTTTCTCGTAATGAGGGAAGTCATCAGATTGTAGAGATACCGTCCCCCCCTTTCCATCCACGACCACTCGTTTCCCATGGAAGCGAGTTCTGGCTTGCTCAATACCCGAAACATACGGAATCCCTAATTCGCGACAGGCAATACTCAGATGATTCAATTGACTTCCAACCTGTTCAGTGACAATGCCTTTGACATCAAAAATCATGTCATAATTCCGTTCAGTCAAGGATTCCAATAACACAATCCGCTTTGAGGAATCTTCTGGAAATCCGGCTATGGCCGGATCCATAGCCACACCCTGGGTCATGCCAGGAGCACAACTGACACCCCAAAATCTGTTTATTCCTGACGAGTGAGCTGACGGGCTCGCCCCTACACCGGGCAATTCACGGGTTACCGGACGACATTGAAAAATATAGGGGAATGCTGATTGGCCCTGAAATCCAAACTCAATATCTACACGGCTCTCCCATTCCTTAGCGGCTAATTCACCGATACGAGCCAATTCTTGAAGTTGTTCCGTTCCCAGAAAATCGTCCACATTCCATTCTCTCCCCGTCATTTCCCATGTGCCGAGAGTGCTCTTCCGGTAGCAAACCGGCCTGGCTTGACCTGACATAAAGAATTCCCCGTTCCCGCGAACCCCTTCGATGAGAATGGTTTCGGGATTCCAATAAAACATGACACCTGAATATGTGGTCTTCACAATTTGTTGAATAACGAGGCCCATGGAAAACTTTGGCTGCAACCCTTGCAATCGCAACCAATATCGAAGGGCCTTGGGCTGGAAAAGTGAGCACATGCAATTCAGCACGGCCTGCTGAAGCGCCTCCAAACTTGTCAGGCCCGCTTCCGACAGAAAAATTCCAGGGTAAGCCCGATCCTGGGAATCTTCCAATAGACACGATGACCGGCAGATCAACGCCATGCTGCCGCTTCCCAGAGCATCAAAACATTGCTCGATATTGTGCATAAATGCGGGGGGCAGTGGGGTTTCACGCAACTGTTGGGTGATGTCTTTTCCAAGCTCGAGGACATAGGCTTCTTTAAGAAGGGGCCCGTGTTCCTCTAACCATTGAATACGTTTCTGCAACCCCGCGTGGGCTATCAGACTCTCACAATAGGATGTTTCAAAGATAAAACCGGGAGGGATACAACATCCGAGGGAACGCATTCGACTCAGGGAGACGGCTTTGGCACCGACAAGCCGATGATCCGGAACCTGATTATCTATAAGGGATATCACAAGCCGGCACCCTTCTCATCCCAACGTCGATTAACGTGGTGTCCCAATCCATGTGCAGAGATAATCCATGTGCACCAGACGCTGCTCCGCATGAATAGTTGGTTGTTGAGGAAAGACCTGCTTCGGTTGAATTTTCTTAGGACAATAGGGGTCACGCGCCAGCATTGTTTTTTGGCCGGACTCATGAAGGGCATACAAATAGGACCGGGCAGAGCATCCTCCCCCGCACTGGGAAATGACCCCGCATCCAGAACATCCCTCAATCAAATCAGGGTTAGCGTTCCGTTGGCGAAACACCTTGAATTGAGGGCTATGGATAATATCAAACAGGTCGTGCTTCAAGAGGTCCAACGGAGCCTTGTAATCATGCAGATACACACAAGGACTCACATGAATTTCTCCAGTCGGGGTGATGGAATGGATACGAAAAGAGGTCCGGCCACATGGACAACGGCGGGCTCGCTGGAAATCGGTCACCGCGGCCAAAGGCGGCTCACCCATATCCACGGGATGACATCGTTTTAACAAATAAGAAAATCCTTCATAGTACATTTCCGGGGAAAGAGCCACCTTCATGTGAGCAGGCTCCACCGGTTTCACAGGGTTGATCCGGATATTGGCGTCATACCGCTTGGCCAGATCGACCAAACATTCCAAATGCCCGAGAGAAAAATTCCAATTCATCCCAGCCATAATACACGTATGGGGCTTACCATGCCGCTGGCAGATTTCCAGACTTTCGATGGCCTGATGATAGACGTTCGCCCCTCGATTGGCATTGTGTTCTTCTAGAATGGGTGAATCGAAAGAGACATCGACATCGTTCAGCAAATCGAACGACTCCCGATGATGATTGTACAACCAGAGAAGCGAAATCCCACTCGTGGTCAGCCCAACTGGGATTCCCGATTTGACGAGCGCTTTTATAATGAAGGGCAGCATGGTATCGCGAGGATTGAGCCCATTGGTAAACAACGGCTCGTTTCCACCAAGATTCACAGTCTCCACGCCATTGAATTGAAGTTGATCCACCACTCGCTCGATCATGGCCCGAGTCATATTCTGACCCTTCACCCTGGCGTTCATGCTGTAGCAATGGGTACAGCGGTAGGGACAATCATTACCCAAGGTCCATCCGATATTTCTAATGGTCACCGGAATTTCAGGTAATGCCGCAAATTCATGAGTCGGCCCGGTCTGTAACTGATAATGCTCGAACCGGTCATACGGATTGGCAATCGGATGGAGCAACTCGTGCTCAGCCATTAAAACCTCCTCGACTGGTTAAGAAGAAATTGACCCATCGGCAATCGAATGACTCCTCATCCTCTTGTATGGAGCAAGTTGAGCAGATCTTGAAGACCTGTTTCGTCTCGGAGAAGGCCCCTATGCGAACAAAGTCTATGCATATTCCTGAAAAAACGCATTTTGACCCACCGATTCATCTCCTGATGGTGGAGAAGGCTGGACCATAATCGGACAAGATTATAAATCCGTACTCTTTCAAGAGCCATGGGTTCCATTGCATTCAATAAATCATTCATCCGATGATTCATGGCGGCAACCAGATTCAAAGCCACCTCTTCAAGGGCCGCAAGTTGTTCACGAACTCGTTCAGGATCGCCTTCAAACCGCTCTGCCAAATATTCTATTTTCGAATCGACAAAGGCATCCGTGTCAAAGTCGGCAAAATCAAGATCCTCCGCTTCTAAAAATCCCCATGCCTTTCGGTATATCGAGCGGGATTCTTCGTAGGCGGCCGTCGTGGCAGTTAACCGAACGAGGAGCAGTTCCAACTGACGGCGGTATAATTGGGTAAACAGGGAAACCTGGGGAGGGTGGCACAAATCCTCGCACCATTCAGCTTCCATTCCTGGAACCGACTCCAGAGCCTGTCTCACCTGTTCCATTTTGAACGAAAACTTCAAGGCATCTAACGACTGATAATTGGTCACGGCATCGACACAGCGCAAAAAGGAAGCTGGCGTTGGAATTTCTCTACGTTCAAGGGCCCGCTCGAATTCTTCGCTTGCTTGAAGAATTTCTTCCAGGCCGGTCACGAAATTCCTCATGACTTCAATTTGCATAACCGGATCAAGGATAATCGTATTTGAAATCTGTGCATTGAGGGCTTGAATCACTGAACGACTGGCCCTCAGGGCTCTTTCAGATATAACGACCATGCAAGGGACTAATTTATCGGAAAGATTGTAAATTTGTCCTTGTTTTCTCATTCTGATTTGCAGCATTTCCAGAGCCAACCGGGACTGAAAACCGTCGAGGGCAAACACGACACATTCCTCATCATCCAAACTCATTGGAGCTAGGTATATCTCAAGATCCTGAGCGGATTGGATAAACTGTCTCATCCTGACGCATTCCCATATTCATGTGCCACGGCCTCTTTTCCGGGCCTGACCGAGAACAGGGGCACGCACGAAGATGGCGGCAGAGAAGGCAACCGTTCCCGGTAATGCCGAATCAATTTCCTCAATGACAAACGAGCATTGAGTTCCCGATACGAGGCGTTATTCGTGAGGGTACATGGGAGGAGGGCCCCCGTAGAGTCGACATACAAGATGGACCGTCCCGCTTCGCAGGTTTCATGAGAATCCCCTCCGAATTGCGTGGTGCGAATCACCAATCGCCCCTCATATTCCTGTCGTTTGACCGCAATCAGTTCAAACATCCGGTTGATCCTATTGGGATCTTCTTTGTACATGAGACAATTGTCCATGAATCGGGCCGGTCGGGTCGTTTCCTGAAACACATTCGTGATACTGAGACACCGGATCCCTTGGGCCACAACCCAGTCGATGATGCCCTCGATGTGATCATGGTTCATCGTACTGAAAGTGGTAATGATGTTGAGCCGTTCTTTCGGCAAAATGCGGATCGTCTCTAGTAATTTGGTCCAGCTCCCTTTTCGCTTGAAAATCAGGTCGGACATCTCTTCATCAATGGATTGTACGCTCAAAGAAACTTCAATCTGCGGTGATCGTTGGATCAAGCTAAAGATCGAAGGATTGTGGATGGTTCCATTGGTCAAGAGTTTGACCAACGCTCCCCTGCCGACCAGAAATTCCAGCAACGCTTCAATTCCTGGATAGAGCAGGGGTTCTCCCCCGGAAATAAGGAATTTCTCTACCCCTTCTTCTAGTAAGACCGTAGCCATATCCATCGCCTGCTGAACAGGAATTGTCTGATGTTTTTTTTCGACCAGACAAAAATCACATTCCACATTACAGGCGCTGGTAATTTCCCATAAGACTCGGATTCCTTTACTATTGATGGCCCGGTAACAACATTTTTGGTCCTCATTCCGATAAAGAGATTGAATGGTCATAAAATATCCTTAAGTACGGCTCAGGGAGGCTATTCGATATACCCACCCGGCTTTCAACTTCGTCAGAATTTCGTAAGGATTCGATTCAGAGGGATGCGAGAGGAAATGTCTAACTGGAAGGGCCATGAAACTGTCCCGCCTCCATACCTAACCAAAAGGTCAACATGGAAAGGGTCGTATGCTAGGATATCCCTCATCTTTTTGCAATTGGTATCTGGGCATCCCCAGCACAATTTTAATTCAAACGTGGGTCAGAATTGCCAAACATATCATCATCTTTAGCCCTCTTTGGCGGAAAACCTGCGGTTTCCCATCCCCCGACATTTTCTTGGCCGCCTATTACCGACAGCGACATTGCCTTGATTGTTCAAATGCTTCAACGCAAGGAACTCTCGTATTACGGGCGTGAAGGAGAAGTTCAGAAACTTGAAGATGCATTTAAGGCATATTTTAATGTTCGATATGCCCTGGCCCTGAGTTCTGGTACAGCGGCTCTCCATTCTGCCTTTTTTGGACTGGGGTTAGGATTGGGAGATGAAGTCTTAGCTCCGACATTTACCTTCTTATCCACGGTCATGCCCATTTTCGTGGTCAACGCCCTCCCGATTCTCGTTGATGCCGAATCTGATACCGGCAACATCGATCCACTGGATGTAGAACGACGAATAACGCCCAGGACCAAGGCCCTCGTCATCACTCACATGCAAGGGCATTCCTGCCACATGCCCGCAATCATGGACCTCGTTCGGAAATACCGTCTGAAACTCATCGAAGATTGCTCTCATGCCCACGGGGCATCGTGTCAGGACCAGTTATTGGGAACATTCGGAGACGCCTCCGTCTTCAGTCTCCAAGGCAGCAAGCTCGTGGCCGCAGGCCAGGGGGGAATCCTTCTTACCAACGACCAGGAAATTTATGAACGGGCCACCCTTCTGGGACATTTTAAAGTCCGGGCGATGGAAGAAGTCACGAGCGACAAATATCGGCGATTTTACGGGACGGGATACGGCTTAAATTACCGAATGCATTCCCTGGCCGCCGGGTTAGCCACCGAGCAATTCAAGCGATTAGACCATTATTTGAGAGGACGGAATGAAAACTTGCTCTATCTTTCTTCGCGACTCAAAGGGATTCCCGGCCTTACACCTCCAGTCGTGCGAGACTATGCCACTCGACATGCCTGGTTTACCTACCGCCCTTTCTACAAACCGGATGAGTTGAGCGGATTATCTATGCACACGTATCTCAAGGCTCTTCAAGCCGAAGGGGTTCCCATACAAAAAGCCACCTCTGTACCTCTTCACTTGGAACCACTTTTCCAAGTGGAAGATGACGGAAGTTACACCTATGGTCGGACAACTCCTGATACCTCAGCCCTTAATCGGCAACGTTATCGGCAGGGAGACTTCCCTCAAAGCGAGCACTATGCTCAATCGACCTGCACCCTCCCACCATTTACCGAACCCATACCTCAAATCCTGGATCAATTTGTGGAAGCCTTTTCAAAAGTTGCGGAGCATGCGCCTCTTCTCCTGGAACGGGAAATAGCCTAGCTCACTGCAGACACAATAAAGACAGGATGGTTATGAATTGGCTTGGAGGAGCATCCGGCAAACCCGCTTGACCTGCGGGGCAAAGGTAAATACTTCCGGACGAAGATAGACAGAGAGGGACCACAACGCTTGATAACGGTCAGCCAAATCTAGAGCTTCCGTCGCATAACCGAATCGCCGGGCAAGATCCATCAAAGGAGCCGGCTGACCATCCATCCATCCAATCAACACCGATGATGGTTTGGCCTGCATGGAAATTGGACGGCAGGAAAAAATCAAATCGGTCTCAGCTAATTCAGGAATCTGTCTGAGGATTTTTCGTTCAAAGGCGGTTCGTACCTTAGGATGGGCAGCCTTTTCCACCAGACTCCTCCCTTGAGGAGAAAGATCCGACATCCGAGACACACGAAACGCTTCCTTGTACAAACGCCGTGCAAGAAGATCCGGCATAATGGGCCGCGCGCTTCTCTCGGAAGCTCTATTTTGCCGGACTTTTGGGCGAAGATCCTGAGGAGCATGTCGATGTTTTTCGCCTCCATGCCCAACCTGACTCAGCACCTGCCGTTCTTTTGTTTCAAGCAATTTCAAAAGATCCTCGTCCCCCATCCTAAGGAGCTTTGTCTGGCTGAAAGGCCCCAATTCTTGACTAAGGGCATGGGTTTCGTCATCGACAAGACGGATTGCACGATCGAGCATCGCATCAGCCACTAATTTTTCCTCGTGGTAAAACACCTTTTCAGCCAGCTCATACCGAATTCGTTGCAAAGAAATGACTCCAGTAACGACCTCATGACGGTAAGTCCTCCAAAGAGGATTGAGTCCCAATCGATAAGATTTTTCACGAGTTGGTTGGCGGGTATTCCGACGTTCTCCAGATTTGGGAAGTATCCCTACAGATTTTTCTTCGGGATGATAATAGATACAAAGATAGTCCCCCAACCATTCATCAAACGTCCGCGACATTCCTGCTCCCAGTGAATCTCTGAGAGCAAAATCCACCAAATCCGCGCTGAACGTGCTAGCGATCAGATCAATCACCAACGGGAAGAGGAGGGCTTCCGCCTTCGCTCGGGGTTTTAAAGTCCGTGCCCACCCCTTCTTCTTTTTGAAACCCTCAGAAATCTGCCGAAAATCAAAGAGGCCCTGGACTAGCGATAAATGGGAAATCAAACAGTCATAAACCTGAGAATGAGACACCTCCCCTCCCCCATAAACCGAAGAAAGAGCGGCTTTCAGTTCTTTTCGAATTCCTTGAAGGCAACATTGGGCACGCCCTGCATTGGCCTCTTCATTACCGTAATACCCCAATTGAAATTGAAGGGTATGTCCCAGAGGCAGGAGAGTCATATCATGGACGAGGGCAAACAACCGGACGAAAAGTTCTAACGATAATTCGGAGCCAAGCTCATCTTCTATCTCCTCCAAACGCTGACAATTCCCGGGAGGATCGCGTTCATCACCGACCTGGTCGGCAAAACAATTCGAGCGAAGGTGAGTAAGAAACTGCACAGCCCAATAGGCTGTCCCTAAACTGTGAGCCAATCGACTGTGTTCCGCCGTGGGCAAAGCCAGATACCCCAGTCCAATCTGTCGAAGTCCCCTCAACCGTTGTATCGGTGAGGTTTGAAAAACCGCCATCTCAGCCAATGAGAGATCATAGGCTCGGCCAGGGAATACATGAAACCGATGAACCGGACGGATTAGCATTTGAACAGTTTCTGATTTGGCAGACACTATTTTTTCCCCAAGAAACGGTGAAAGGCAATTTCAAAGATAAACAAAACTCTATCGCTTACTTGGTAAGCTCCAGAGCCTCATGGTTCATATACCATATCAAAAAAGTCCTAAGTATGAACGACCAGGCACCATTCAGACCTCACATTTAATTGAGGCAGTTGGTTTCTCGCGAGCCTTGCTTTAATCCCTTTTGGTGAAATGAGAGGTATAACATCCAAGCCACTTGACAGAGTGGAGAACACGATCCCCATTTTCATCATCAAGCCAACTTAGTAAGATCACTTGCGGGCCAAAAGAGCCCTTCTTCTAGAGGTGACCTCTCAAAGCAAATACCATTCAATCTCCATCAGCTGTTATTTCTTTATATTCTCAAAGAGCTTCTACGCGCACTTCCTGAAAGAGAAGGCCCCCGCTCTCCAAAGAAAATTCCAATGGGAATTTATGATTCTTGTACTCATAAACAGCGGGGAAGGACCGAACCACCCTTTGAGGACCAGAACTTTCAGGATAGTCCCAGGTTTGGACCGTCCGGCCCTGGTTTGTGGATAACATTTCACGGATTCTCGCTGAAATCACCGAAGTTGTTTGGAGGGCCTCAATATTCACGAGGTACCACCCATGTTGCGGAAAATCGATCTTGAAAATAGCTTTAGACTGTCTTTGGGTGAAGCTATTAAGGAAAAAAATCGAGTCAGGTAAGACTTCAACGCTTTTCAAAGTCACCGTATTTTTCCCCACTTGCAAGTGTCCTGGAAAAAGGACCACGGAAAAAGGAGGTATGCGTGTGAGGTTTGACGGTATGCGACCCATGGACAATCTCGAACTTCCCTTCTTGGTAGCCTCCAGGGCTTCCTTTCCGCCCTGGTGATTTTGAAGAACCGTCAACAATTCACCGGCGGTCTTTCGACTTCGTTGGGGAGATCGTTGCGATGGCTGGGATCCTGATAGTTGAGTTCCCGCTGCTCCCGCCGTCGGCACCAATTCTCCAAACCCACTGCCAATGCCCAAAGCCCCGAGTCCTAACAGCCCGGCTTGTTTTAACAACCCTCGCCTCGACAAAGTCGAAACAGCGTTTAGATGTTCGATGTGAGGTTCTTCGTTCATAACCACCTCCCCTGGTTGGATGGCATTCTTGCTTTCAGCCCTTCCAAAGTATAGATCTCAGAAATAAAAAACATTTCGACGGGATTTTTCAACTCCTCGTTCAACCGCCCTGTGTAGAGAAAGCAGTTTTCCGTTGAACGCGGCATCTTTCCGCATAAATTTGATCGATTTTTTTTGGTTTATCAATGAGACATCTAGAATGGTCTATTCGAATCCCAATTTTGAGATTCGGAATCTGCTTTGGGGAGAGGTTGAGCAAATTCGGAGAGGTAAGGAGGAGCCGACCCACTTGAACGGCCCGTTTCTGATTCTCCAGATTTAATAGAGGCCGGTACTTACGTAGCTATCCATTTTTTTGTCCCCTTGTTGAGTGCCACCCCATAGGGGTGGAGTTCCCTTGAAATTGAAAGGACCACTCAATCCTTTTTATACCCAACTGAACAGGACCCCACACTGTTCTGAAGTTTTCCCGCTCAACGTTTCAGTGGCACGGCATCGGCATACACCAGCCTTCGTTCTTCTTTTCTGACCGGCGAATCGGCCTCCCCGGTCGTATCGAACACCTCGAATTCTTTGATCACCACCCGGTATTGTTTTGGACCCAATTCCGGGAGTGGGATAGGGCCACTCCACTGGTTGGCGTTTACTCTGGCCAGGACAATGGGTTTTGATCCTCCAACGGGAAGCCATCCCAAGTCGTCCGGCACGGCCGGATTCATTTCTTCTACGGAGACTTCGACGACAGAAGTTCGAGCCGGGGCGGCCGAACCCTGCACGCCCGCCACCGTGACAATGACCTGATTTCCATTTTTCGAATCCGGGACGACACTGGCCGTGCGATCGGGAACCAGTTGAGCAAAGTCTGCCAGGACGACAGGGGAGAGGTGAACGCCATGGATCGAATTGACCTGATAGCGGGCCAGGGCCAGGCGCACGAAAGGGAAATAGGCTGTTCCCGGATCCATGTCGATGTCGCAGTACCACAACTGTCGGCTCACATCAGGTTTCACGTCAAATACACAAATCGTCACCGGCATGGGTTGGAATAAAAACAAGCGGGAGTTCACCGCTATTTGAGGATTGACGGTGGCGGCTCTGGAGCTGACTCCACCGGCCGGGATGGGCGCCTCTCTCACACCCAGATCAAAGCGGACAGCCACGGCATTCTTGAAATTCGTCGGAGCTGGATGGGTCGCTCCCACTTTGAGTTGGTTGAACACCTGGGCGGATATTTTTGGATCTACCTGCAAGGCTTGAGGCGTGTTTTTGAGAATCCCAGGCGGGGTCGCTCGGGAAGTAATCTCATCCTCTGGAATCGACCGCGGTTGTATCCGAGGAATATTGAGTCTGGGATTAATCGGAATTTTCTCAACTGGGATGGTACTTCTGGATGGGCCGCTTTCCCACAAGGGATCCAAGCCCCATTGGGAAACATAAGGTTTAGCTTGATCCGGCAATTCGGCTCTGGGGTCAGGATAGAGGACGACGGCCAGTTGTTCTCCGTCGCCTGAAGAAAACCAAGGACGGTCCAGATAGACCCGAAGCCCTCCACCGACCCGTTGACGCCCTTGCGGGGTATTTTCCCATCGGAACGTAGGAAGGATGTACAGAACTTCCGGTTTGGCTGGAGGAGCACTGTTTAAAATATCCACCTTCACCGGTTGTGAAGTCCGGGTCCATTTGGGGAGATTCGGCAGCGGGGGGAGCGGTTGCTTGTTAGCCATCGCCGCCGAAACAGCTTTTTCGTAATTATCCCAGACCCCTTCCTCTACTTCCCGCGTTGGCAGAAAGTAATCCCGGTATCTCGTCTTGCCGATGGCCACATAGTCGACGCACCGGTATTTGGTGTCGGTGAATGTCTGCTTGCCGGCAAAACGATACTGATGGGGTACGAAGTTCTGCGGCAAAGGCGGAAGGGCTGTGGCACAACGGAAAGGTCGCTCATCGTAGGGAGGAGGGCCTTGGGGTTGTGGCCGTGCAACAGCCGAAGGGTTGATTTTTGTCGCGGCAGCCGGGGTTTTCTGCAGAATGGTCGGAGAGGTTCTCTTTTTCATTTGTGCCAAGGGAACTCCTCGCACCTGCACCTCGTCGTTCATCGCCTCTTCTCCCGCTTTCGATTCCGGACCCATTTGAGGAGAATCGTCTGACTCGGGTGCCGGAGGGGTCTGGGTATCGTCGTCAGGAGCCTCTGAATTTACGAATGCGCGTTCAGTCAAATCTATATCCAACGGAACAGCATTTTCCTGCCCCTCAAGTCCCCGGGCGATGACCCGTTGAGCTGCCCGCTCCACCACGGGCACTTGAAAGGCCTGGGCTTGCCCGATCACTCGCTGCGGCGGATCGGTCAGGGACACACCGATGTCCACGGGCTCGCTCCATCGCGCTTCCACATCGAATTCTTCCGTGCTGCCGCGATGCACGGCAATGGTTCCATACAAGTAGGCCTGGGTGTCGCCCGCCTTGCGGACGTGATCAAACGGAACCTCCTGGCTGGTTTGCACCGGATTAATCAGACTGGCCCACAGGGGATTGAACAATGGTTGTTGGAGAGCATGCACCAGATCAAGATCCCGATTAGGGGTGAGAAGCCAATGCCGTCCCTGTCTGACCAGTGCCAACATGGAAGATCCGTCTTGCTGTCGACCCAGGCGTTCTTGAATCCAGCGCCAAAGCCCCATAAGATTTTCCGCTCCAGGAGGGAAAAAGCAACTTGCCTCAGCCCGGATGTGTTCCCCAGGGGGAACAAAAATTTTTAAGGTATCGCCTTGAAACACTGGTGTGTTATTGCCCGCCTCAATCTGAATCTTGAACCCGACTCGGTTTGGCCAATTGCCGGCAAAAGACTGTTGAACAAGACCGGGTCCACTGGTTCCAGGCAGTTGGGAGAAGGTCACTCCCGCTGCCAGGGGATCCGGCAAATAGGGAACGGTAATTTGCTGATTAGCCGGCACGACGAATTCCGGCGAGTCGATTTTTACAGCTTTGCGCCCAATGGGGGAGGTGGGATCGGGTTGCCATTGTTCCCCCAGATCCAAATCTTTATCCGTCATAAGTTGATGAGCTTGTTGGGGAGGAAATGCATCGAACATCCCATGTTGTTCCGAGAGTTCCTGACTGACGCGGGGAGGAACGATATGCCGAATGGAAACGGGCGTGGCTGGCCCTGCAGGAACTTCTTGTGGTGTTTCCCGATTAATGGTTCGAATGACCAATCTGGAGGGAAAATCACCAGGAAGCAGGGGTTGTTCAGCGGGCTTCGGTCCCTTGGTTGGTTGGGTCATGACCATGACCGGGGAGCTCACCGGCTCAAATCGATCGTAAAAGCCATCGTTGGCGTCGGTGACAAACAGCGGATTTTCCGGCGGTGAAAACGTGACCGGTAAACTGTTGCCTGCCAGGTCTACCACTCGTGCCCGGAATTGATACTGTTTGCCGAACCGCAATCGCTGTAAGGTCCCAGGGACGGGTCTGAAA
>Ga0224496_10000626_pt1 | contig 24061 bp, 18 predicted proteins | sample SF_Jul11_sed_USG_2_FD_168127 | JGI IMG/M metagenome (GOLD analysis project Ga0224496, IMG submission 168127) | Sediment microbial communities from San Francisco Bay, California, United States - SF_Jul11_sed_USGS_8_1 | ecosystem: Environmental > Aquatic > Marine > Sediment | place: USA...
TTCAAGTAGCTGGTATTATCTGATATTGGTACAGAATTTATCACTGCATACTGTTCTGCGGCCTTATCGTTAATCAAGACGGAATCTGAGGCACCTTGATCAATAGAATGGGTCGCTATCTCATTATTATTTTCTGTTCGGACATGGGCGGGTATCTCTATATTTAGTTCTTCTTCAATATAGGATAAAGGCATGGCAATATAATTATTGACTTCTGGCTGAAATATTAATGATCGATAATAAATTATTGCTGTGAATATGCTTAGATATAATATTATCTTTACCGGTTTTAATAGATATTTAAAAATTTTCATTTCATGTGCCTCTTTGATATTCTATCAAATTAGGAAATAAAACATCCGCAAATAGTTTAAACTCTTCAGAGCTTTTGCTTTTGTTTGACAACTCAAATACTGACAGGCCTTCACTTAAGCTGCGCCTGTAACTTGTCCTTTGGCATAATCTGCCGGGCATTATATCTACTCTGTCAAGCATTCTTAATGCCTCTTCCGCCTCGTCTGATTCTCTTATTGCATGGTGTGTATCAGCCCTGTTTATAAATGTAATCAAATCTGGGATACGGGCACCGCAAACATCGTGGATGATCTTTAAAAATCTCTGTGTGGCCCAAATATCAGGTTGACTAGGTGGAACTGGAATAATAATGCGATCCGCAACACTAATAGCTGCTTTCATTGCATCCATATTGGCTGCTCCAACATCAACCAGTACATGGCAGAAATGGCTCCTCAATTCATCAGCAACATTACTTCCATTAATATCATTAACCTGAAGATCAGGCTTTATTCCTTCGTCTTTGCGCACAAGTGCTACATCAGTCAGTGTTTTTTGTGGGTCTAAATCATAAGCAATAACAGTTTCACCTTTTGAGAGTAGCCATATAGCCAAATTAAAAGCAATTGTGCTTTTACCAGATCCACCTTTTAAATTAGCTATTACTGTTATCACGCTATTGTCGCCTGTTTGAAAAATCCTGATACATTACAGGTTGATTTCCAATCTTTTTGTAATCGGATGGTGTATTAAATAGATCTGCAGGTTGTTTAGATATTTTTATGTTTTTTAACTCTCTTAAATACCCGCCAGGTAACTCTTCTCTTATGGCTATTTTAAGCGCTGTATCGTACCACTGATATGATTTATAGTCCTCTCCATTGGGGCGCCTCAATGTTCGCTCCCACTTCTCAGTATCTCTGCTATTAATTTTTTCTTTTTTTATCATTTTTAATTCAGCAACGGACCCATCAGGAAAAAACTCTCTAATTGCAAGTTTTCTTTTAACGTCAATCCAATGGAGTGTTCGTAATTTTCTTCCATGATCATTAGAAATGATCTGCCATTTTTCAGTATTAATTCCATCTATATTTTCCGTGCCAATTTTTTCACATACTGAATTTTGTATCTGTGTACATGGATTATTGTCACTCGTTGCTTCATCCTGCTTTATAAAAGATCGCTCTTTATATAATTTAAGCGGGTCATTCAAAAAAACAGCCCTTCCCTCTCCAGGATAAATAATTTCAACTGTAGGTGCTCCATTAACCATCGTTTCTCTTCTAACAGCCTTATCACTTACAAATAATTTTGTTTGTTTGATAGGCTTCTGCGGCACACTGATTACTGCATCAGCAGAAAACTCGATAGCTTTAGGTGTGGCATAGGATTGATTTGTTATTAGCAAAGCACAACCTATGAAAATTATTTTATTTATGGGAACCATATCCCCCCCCTGACTTATGTCATTTTATTGATTGAGACAGTCACTTCCCTGTGAACACTCAATACCACTAAACCACTACTTAGCTGGTGTAGTTGATGGTGCTGGTGCCTGAACCATCCAGCCATACCCTGGTACAAATACAGGTTGGCCTGCATTACCTTGAGCTGCTGCTGGTTGGCCACCATATCCATAGCCATAGCCAGGTCCGGGGCCGTAACCATATCCTGGGCCATATCCGTTGTAACCATTATATCCGTTGTATCCGTTGTATTGATTGTTGCCATAGCCATTGCCATAACCACTACCATTACCACGGCCATTACCACGGGCATTCATGCTAAAGTCAAGGCCACCATCACCAAAGAAATCACTGAAGCCATTTCCATTGCCCCAGCCATTTCCATTGTTGCCCCAACCGTTGTTATTGCCCCAGCCATTATTTCCCCAGCCGTTGTTGTTAAAGGGACCCCACCAGGCATTTGCGGTCATAGGAGCTGCTAGTGCAGTTGCCACTGCTGCTACGCACAGTACTTTTCTTAAGTTTTTCATCATTTTCTCCCCTTCTTTTGAAGGCTGTTGATCGACATAGAAGTTATGTCATGCTTATTTGCTCTCTGGTCATGTTTAACTGAGTCAAGTCGTAGAGAGCACCGTACAAGATCAGTTGTTAATTCATTTAATGTCACCATCTCCATGGCATGTTTGATAATCCTGAATTTGGATTAAATACAGGTGGATACATCCCATAGGCTACAGGACTTCCTATTCCACCTCGGTAAATTCCTGGTGTGATTAAAGGGCTTCCATACATTGCGCCTGGGTGTCTATATGTATTCATAAAGGGCAATGGTGTATTTCCATGCATCAGAGATGAGCCTGAGTTACTAAAATTAGAATGGTATGAAGAATCAATTTTATGGCTCCATTCTTTGAAACGTTGATCATGAAATTTCATGTTATTAGTTTTTGGTGGTTTTCTTTCAGGCACCTTTCCCCATGGCCGTTGACTGGTGAAAGACTGTTTATAATGCGATGATTTAACTGGTCTCCAGGGGTTTTTTTCTGTTGTTCTTACCGGTGCATAACGTTCTTTATTCACTTCATTAAAAGAACTACCACTCCGCCACTCCTTCTTTTCTTTATTACTGGATTTATCAGAAAATGGAGCAGGTGGCGCAAAGCCCGAAAAGCCTGATTGAGCCTCAAAATTCTGCCACCATTCCGTGGCATTTACTGGCTGTATATATAAAACTCCAAATATAGCTATTAAGGTAAAACATTTGTTCAAATCTAAGATTCTCACTGTATTCATAGTCTTATCCCAATATCATTGTATTTTTTATTCATTTCTGTATTTATCGCCAGACAGGAGGATACGCGTTATTGTTTCCTGGATGGTTATTGAATACCGGCGGTTGTGTCCCCTGTCTATATACTGGTCCAGGTACAGGCGGGTAATACCTGTTGTTTGTCGGTGGCAATTGCGCATTATTAGGGTTTCTCATTGATGGCTGATAAGCTTGACCCCATTGAGGTGGTTGTTGATTGTTCCAGCCCTGTACAGGTCTGTTTGACTGTTTATGCCATTGTTCAATCTGTGCCTGCCTCTGTTTGACCCATTCCGGAATTTCAGGTTGTTGAAAAGTCTGATTTCCATTTCCAGTATTAGTAGCGCCGTTAAATGGCATTCTCATGTTTTGCATTTCTGCCTGACGTTTTATAACCCATTCAGGAACTCGATCAGTATATGAATATTGACCTGGCTGCATTACAGCAGGTTTATCCATATTTTTATGATATGGGCTCCTGGTAATATCCCTGGGTAAATTATACTGTTCCGTATCATTGATTGATTTATAGGGCCCACTAGGTGGCAGGCTATCTTCAGCTACAGCTGGAAGAGCTAAGGTCAACGTAATTGCCGTTATGAACAGGGTTATTGCGATACTCATTTTTCCTTCCTCTATCATTATTCTGTTTCAAGACCAGGATTAAGACGAATTCCTCGTCTTTTTTTCTTTACTGTCGATTTCTTTGTTTTCGCAGGGGTGTCGATATTGGCTTCATCCGCTGTCGCTACCTTATTTGCAGTAACTGTTTTTTTGCGAGGAGTAGATTTAGTCTTTTTCACAGGTTTAGACGGTTTTTTCTTTAGGCTGCTGCCCTCTTTTATTTCTGATGTCCCCATACTCTCAGTCAGTACCTCATCTGCTACTGGATCAGTATAAGTATTGCTGCCACCAGCTGGTGCTGGTGGTGCTGGGGATGGATCATTTCCGGATGGGCCAGGTGAGGATGGCCCTGGTTGATCAGTGCTACCAGTGAATCGTGAAAGTATATTTTGTAATGCCATGCGAGCCATAATTACAAACATGCGGACCAGGTAATATATCCAGGTCACAGCGCTGACTATTTTGGTCCAGATTCTTAGCCATAGTGGCAGTGTATATGTACTAACCGCTGGTGAGGCTTCTTTTGCTGGTTCACCATCTATGCCTGCAAGAACGTAAAATTGTTTGCTTACACTGATGCAACCTAATGGAATAACAACCAGTGTTAAAATAGTTGCTACACCGGCGCCAAATAACAAACTAACTGCCATGCCCTTGAAAATAAGATCATCAAGTATCATGAATGATCCAGCCATTAAGGTAAGCGCTGTTATAAGTATGGGGCGCATACGTGTCTTACCCGCAGAAATAACGGCTTCTCTTATAGGAATGCCATCAGCAACCTCGTGCTTTACAAACTCGACAAGTAAAATAGAGTTACGGACCACTATCCCGGCCAGGGCAATAAAGCCGATCATGGATGTTGCTGTAAATTCGGCATTAGCTACCCAGTGACCAGGAATAATGCCGATTAGTGTTAAAGGAATTGGAGCCATAATCAGGCCACCAAGAACAAAGTTTTTGAATTCCCAGACTATTAACCCATAGATTAATAACATGGCCGCCATAAAAGCACCGCCCATATCCCTGAACGTTTCATAGGTAACTGTCCATTCACCTGTCCACTCGAAACCGCTACTGAAGCTATCATCAGGTGGGCCAATCAATCCCATAGGCATGCCTGTCATAGTGACGCCATCGGGTGTTACATAATTTTCAAGTATGTCCTCTATTGCAAACATGCCGTAAATTGGTGCACCTAATCGGCCAGCCATTTCACCGGTGACATATTCAACTGCACGTAAATCTTTATGGTAAACAATATGTTCTTCTGTTTCTTTAATAAAACGACCTAATTCTGCCAGTGGTACAGACTCACCATCAACACCATTAATGGGCAAATTTCCGAGTCGATTTATTTGTGAACGGCTACCCATAGGTGATTGTATAACAATATATGTTGGTTCTAGTACTACGCCTTTTTTTACATCACCGAGTTTGTAGCCACCCATTACCATGGACAGGTTCCTGTTAATCGTATCAACAGAAATTCCACGACGTACCGCCTTTTCGGTATCTACTTCAAAGCGCCAGTATTCATGCTGAGATGTCATATAATTATCAACATCAACAACGCCTTCTGCATCCTTGAAAATCTGAGTCATATCACGTGCAACCTGGCGGCGTGTTTCAGCATCAGGTCCATATATTTCTGTCACTACTGTTTGCAGGACGGGTGGGCCAGGTGGCATTTCAATAACCTGTATATTGGCACCAGCCTCATCTGCAATTTCGGTTAATAATTCACGTGCATGAACTGCGATATCATGACTTAAACGCTCACGATCATTCTTATCCAGCAGCATAACCTGGATATCTGCCTCCCATGGCTGTTGACGTAAATAATAATGACGCACCATACCATTAAAGTTAAAAGGTGAAGCGGTTCCAATATACGTTTGAATTGCCTTGACTTCTGGAATCTCACGCAGTTTTTCTGCTAGCCGTAAAGTTAGATTGGCTGTAACAGGCATAGCTGTTCCATCGGGCATGTTCACAACTACATTAAATTCAGGTTTGTTATCAAACGGTAACATTTTTACTGTTACTGCTTTGGTGTAAAACATAGAGCAGGCAAGAAATGTAGCGCCGATTAGACTAAACAGAAAAATATAACCAATTTTTCTGTTTGAGCATAATGGCTTCATGCAGGGGTAGTAATACCTGCCAATCCATTCTGTTATTTTTGCTTCGCGAATTTCTGCTTTTTTTAACGCGTCTAATTTAGGCCGCACGCGCATAGCGAACCAGGGGGCAAAAATAAATGCAGCAATTAAGGATAGAAACATGGCTGCAGAACCCAGTACTGGAATCGGGCGCATATAAGGCCCCATTAAGCCGCTAACAAACCCCATGGCCAGTAAAGCAGATATAATTGTGAGTGTGGCAAGTATGGTTGGGTTGCCGACCTCGCGTACTGCATCAATAGCAATGTTTGTGGTCGTCATTCCTGCCTTTAACCATCGCCTAAAAATATTCTCTACCACCACCGTAGCATCATCAACCAGGATGCCGATGGTAAACACCAGTGCAAACAGGCTAACTCTATCGATAGTGTAGTCCAGTGCCCACGCTGACCACACAGTCATTAGAATAACAATGGGGATTACAAATATAACCACTGATGCGGCTCGAATGCCCAGTCCAATAAGGCACAAGATACTTACAGCAACCGTAGCCTCAAATAAGGCCAGTAATAACTCATTAACTTTATCATTAGCGGTTTTGCCATAGTTACGCGTAATGCTTACCTCTACATTATCGGGTATAAGGTAGCCTTTCAATGATTCAAGCTTTTCAATTAATTCATTAGCAACTGTTACACCATTACTACCAATTTTTTTAGCTACGGCAATAGTCACGGCAGGAGAATCTGTTGTTTCTGGGGTTGATCCATCATGTGCTGGGCCAGTTGAATAAGTCACCATCTTGTTGGTTTCTTCGGGTGCCTGATAAACCCAGGCAACATCACGAACATAAACGGGAGAACCTTTTCTAATGGCTACAACCAGATTTGATACATCCTGTGCTGTTTGTAAAAATGCCCCCGTATATACATGGAAGCTACTGTTTCCACCCTCAACATGCCCTGCGGATTTTTCAGAGTTTGCAGTTCTTATGGTATTCGCAACTTCTTCAACACTGATTCCAAATCCACTTAGTCTTTCTGGTGAAACTTCAACACGAATCTGTTCTGCTCGGCCACCGACGACAAAACCTTTTCCTGAATTAGGAACCTCTTCCAGTCTTTGTAATACATCCAGGGCGAGCGTTCGCAATATTGAATCATCCAGATCCTTATCTTCTGACCATAAGGTAACAGTGACAACGGGGACGTCATCTGTTCCTACTGGTTTTACCAGCGGCATTGAAACACCGGGTGGAATTTTGTCTATATTTGACTGTAGTTTGTCATGAACTTTTACTATTGATTCACTGAAGTCCTCACCTACTATGAACTGTGCTGTCACCATGCCCTGGCCACGAGAGCTGGCCGAATATACGTGGCGTATACCAGGAACTTCACTAATCATTCGTTCTAGTGGATTAACTGCAAGACTGGCCACTTGCTCAGCTGATGCGCCGGGATACTTGAAGAAAATATCCACCATGGGAACAGATATCTGAGGGTCTTCCTGGCGAGGTGTAAACATTAAACCAAGCATACCTATGCCCAGGAATGCCAGCATCAATAAAGGTGTGACCGGAGAATTAATGAACTGTCGAGTGATGCGGCCTGCAATACCCAGGGTATTTTCATCAAGCTGCAAATCCTCATCATTTTTCTTAATATTTGTATCTGCTTCGTTTGTCATTTTTAATCCGTATCAACAATAAATACTTTCTAGATTCTACTTATCTCTTCATATAATCAGGCGACCAGCCCGATTTAATACCAGGAGGTGGTGAGGCAAAAATTTGTTCTCCGGGATGAAGACCTGAGAGTACAGCCGTATGTTCGCCATCTACTTCGTCACCAAGACGCACAAGGCGCATTTCTGCTCGATTATTTCGATTGACAACAAATACTGCAGGCAGGCTTCCTCGGCGTATAATCGCAGAGGAAGGAATAATTGGCATATCCCTTATAGGCGTATTCACATCTGGGATCATTACTTCGGCATACATACCGGGGCCACCTGGTACACCTGCAGGCAAATCAAACTTAACAACTACGGTATGTCGCTGAGAATCTGCTGTTGGATAGATCTGCGCAACACGTACGTCAATGTATGTATCACCGACATCCAGTTTTGCTGGTACGATCATATCTTTGCTTAGTGCAGAAACCAGGCGTGCTGGGACATCGACCTTGAGCTGCAAATAACGTGTGTCTGCAAACATTAACAATGCCTGTCCTGGTTGAACTGTATCGCCAATTTCAGCAAGTTTTTTTACCACCACGCCTTCAAACGGTGAAATTGAACGAGTATCTCTTAATCGGGCATCTATTTCATCAACACGTGATCGTGCACCAAAAATCCCACTTCTTGCCTGGTCCACATGGGTATTCTGTGAGTACAGGTCAACATCACGTACTACCCATGGATTCAAACCATTATAAGAATTACCATTTGATGAGGGGCCTCCACCACCAAAAAAGCGCTCAAACATAGACGGAAAGTAACCCATGCTAGGTGCCGTTTGTTGTTGATTAAAGGCCTGTGGCGCCCAGAATTCCCTTGAATATTGTGCCTGTGCATTTTGCAGGCCCGATGACTGACCATATAAATCTGCGATAGCCTGACGACGCTGTGCCATAACATCATCATCGTCAATAGCAATCAGCACCTGGCCCTCATCAAACCAGTCCCCTTCGGTGCCGGCAATAAATTCAACGCGACCCGGTATCTGGGCTGTTAATGTCACTTCCCTGAACGGGGTAACGGTACCCCCAAGAACAACATGAGCACCTTTCTTTGAATTCGTTACCGTAACAATTGAGACATCATTATTATTCTGTCGCCTTGCAGACTGATAATAAACCTGATCTGATGCGCCATTTAAATGATTACTGTTATTTGAATTATAATAGGCAGTCGTGTTCGATGACCGATTGCCATTATCTTCTCTATAGTAATGTGATTCTGCCATCAACGGGACAGGCACTATCAAATGCATGGCCAGCAGAAGGCAAAGAGTACGATGCTTGTTTGATTTTAATAGATGAATCAACCACACGTTGTTGAACATAATACCTTCCCCGATACTAGCCTGGTTACAACTTGTTTATTTGGTCAAAATTCAGTACAGAAATTACAAAAAATACAGAAGTTCAGAGCTAATTAAATTCTTTCTTATATGCTTATATTTTTATGCTCTGTGAACTTTTATACCAATATGTAAGCCTTTTAGAAATTGACCAAAGACAATTTTAAAATAAATAAAAATGGAAACTTGTTTTAAAACAAGTTCCCATCTAATCATGTTGATGAATATTAATATCCCTGATATACATGTAATTTTTTGTCATCCAATAAGCTAATTATTTTTCAGCCTATTTTCAGAAATGCCCAATTTTATAAGTATGTTTTAAATCTTACCCATAACCGCAAAGCTCTTTATGAAGGGGCCCGCCATACGTGGATCTTTGACCATGGCACCATAATCCCCCACCAGGAATTTTAATTTGCCTGTGGTATAGGCCATACCCAGGCCCATCATTCCAGGCGGTTTTTTTGACCATTTTTCCCAGTTATCATTGGATGCCCTTAGGTCCCAGTTCACTGCTTCACCACCATAAGCACCAGCAGAAACCACATGCCCATTTTCTACATGAATAACGCCACACGGCTGATCGTCATTGTCAAAGCCGTAAGCGATAATTGAATTAAAGTTGATTTGTTGCAAAGCATCGGCAAGACCTGGTTCATTATTCCAGGCTGTTTGAAATTTGTTCATCCAGTCTTCATTAAACATTTGCTAGTCCTCACATTTATCATTTCATATGTAACAAGCAAGGGCTGTGCCAACTTCTAAGTCATTGATTTGTAAGTAAACAAGCTAAGATAGCTATTTCATTAGGCAACGATAATTATTTTAACTTATTGGCTTAACCTCATGATTACCCGTTAATAAATACGTGTATTAGCCTATGAAACACGTTGCGCAACGTTTCATTTAATGCAACAGTGTTAAGAACCATATGGCTTATTTTCTGTGAGGATTTCTTATGTCATCCAATGATTTTGATTTTGCACCGTTATTAGAGAATATTGTTTCCTTTATTGACGAAGGCATAATGGTGACCGATAACATGGGTAATGTGCTTTATCACAACCCTGCGGTAGAGAAATTACTCGGGCTAGATGCTACGAAACCGCTTAAAAAATTACATGATATTGGTAAGTTTAATTTGCAGAAGGCGATATTGCGCGCAGCCATAGATGCTGGCGAGGTCGATGCTGCAGGCAAACCCAGCGATAACTTCATTAGTTTTGAACAGCAATTCAGGTATGAGGAAAGCTATCGGCTGGTGGAAATTATAAGTCGCCTGATAACCAGTGACGGTAATAAGAAGCATCGACTGATACTGTTCAGGGATCGCACAGATACCCGTCACATGGAAGCTGTGTTTAACCCCATGGGGACAAAGATGACCACACAGGACCCCAGGATGCTGGAAATTATTAACCTGATTTACCAGATTGCGCCAACCAATGCATTTATCTTGTTGCAGGGAGAATCTGGTACGGGTAAAACACAGCTCGGTCGCATGATTCATACACAGAGCAGCCGCTCACAGCAGGCCTTCGTAGAAGTTAATTGTGCAGCTATACCCGAATCACTGATTGAGTCTGAGCTGTTTGGCCATGTTAAAGGGGCATTTACTGGCGCCAGCAGCGATCGCCTTGGACGCTTCCAGAGTGCTAATATGGGCACCCTTTTTCTCGATGAAGTTGGCGAGATCCCCCTCCACCTGCAGGCGAAGCTGCTACGGGCCATCCAGGATCAGGAATTCGAAATGGTGGGATCTGATAAACCAGTGAAGGTCAATGTACGCATTATCGCTGCATCAAATAAGAATCTCAGGCTCATGGTGGATAAAGGCAAGTTCCGTGCGGATCTGTTTTATCGCCTTGCCGTCATCCCTATTACCATTCCCTCGTTACGGGAAAGACCGGGTGATATATCACTATTATCCAAACATTTCTGTAATCGACTGGTTTCCAGGGGCTATCCCGAAAACACCCAGTGCAGTAATGATGCTACCCGTATGATGATGGACTACCCCTGGCCCGGCAATGTACGAGAACTTGAGAATGCCGTTGAACATGGAATGATATGTGCCATAGATGGTGAGGTCAGGCCTGAAAGTTTACCCCAGGATATTCGAGAGTTCAGTCATAATCTCAACAAGAAGGCCAGTCCGAGTGTGGAGGATGAAAAACAACATGCTCGAGAAATAGAATCTGTACTCAAGCTGGTCGATGGTAATAAGGCAGAGGCAGCGAGAATGCTTGATGTTAACCGCACTACCCTGTGGCGATGGATCCAGAAATATAACATTGAAGTGTAAACTACGGATGCAGTAGCTTGCATGCCTTGTGCCGATACTGGATATGTTTTCTAATGTGCATTTAGTGATATTGACAAGATCGTAACCTAGATTACAAAGTGTTATTTTTGTATTATTTAAATTAGGTTTCTGCTTTCTTATCAGCCTGCTCTATTGGGAGCCATATATGGAAACATGTACCTTCACCAGGGTTGCTCTCTACAGTTATTTTACCATTATGCTTTTGTATTATACTATAAGATAGAGAAAGGCCTAAGCCAGTTCCCTGGCCCACTGGTTTGGTCGTGTAAAATGGGTCAAATATTTTTGATAACTTATCCTTATCAATCCCCTTTCCAGTATCGCTTATATCAACATAAATACCATTATCTTTAACCCCTGTTCTAATTGTAATTGTTCCTCGTTCTACAATTGCATGTGCTGCATTCACAAGCAAATTCATAAAAACCTGGTTTATTTGAGAAATAATACATTCAATATTTGGCAAGTCACTATAGTCCTTAATAACATCAGCTTTATATTTTATTTCATTGTGGACAATGTTCAGTGTGCTATTTATTCCTTTGTGGATATCTGCCCATTGCCATTCGGCCTCATCAACATGAGAAAAGTCCTTAAGGTCCTGAACAATCTGCTTAACACGATTAACGCCTTCCTCGGACTCAATCAGTAGATCAGTCAGGTCTTGCTTGAGATAATCAATATCTATTTCATTTTTTATAGTATTTATTTTTTCTGCATTAGTGCTATTCAAGATATTAATATCTGATTCGTCATAGGCGTCAATTAGTTTGAATAAATCAGCCAGATAATTGCGCAATGAACCGAGATTAGAATTGATATAACCAACAGGATTATTGATTTCATGAGCAACACCGGCAGCTAATTGACCTATGGATGCCATTTTCTCTGATTGTAATAACTGGCTTTGTGCTTCGTCTAGCCTACTGTTAGTAAACTGTAGTTTTGAAATAGTTAAAGAAAGTTCTAATTCAAATGTTTTTCGATCAGTAATATCCTGTGTTAGTCCTAATAATCTTATAACTTTTCCAGTATCGTCACAGATTACATTGCCACGCTCGTGAAGCCATCTTATGGAATTGTCAGGCCATATAATACGATGCTCAATATCCATATCTTTTTTATTTGTAATGCAATTACTGATAGATTTAGTAACATAATCCTTATCATCAGAATGTATAACTGATAGAAATTCATTATAAGCATTTGATGGGGAGCTAGTATTGATTTTTAGCATCGGCGACATTCTTTCAGAACAGTATAGTTCTCCTTTGTCAACATGTAAGTCCCATGTGGAAACATTCGCAAATATCTGGCTATATCTAAGGCTTTCTTCGCTTCGTTTAAGTTCAGCTTGTGTGGTATTGAATCTTGAGATGAGTATATCTTGTTGTTTCCTGTCTGCAATTAATTGTTGCTCTAATATTTTTGACTTAGTGATATCGGTAAGCGTGCCTAGTACTTCAGGTGATTTATTTTCACCTCTTAATATATGCAGAACATCATTTAGCCATATATATGAATCATTTAAGTGTTTTACTCTATACTCAATCTCAACTTTTTCCTGATGACGCAGCTTATCTATGGCATGGCTAATTTTATGTTTATCATTAGGATGAATACGTTTTGTCCAGAATTGTTCATCATCCAGCACCTCAATCACGGAGTAACCCAGCAGCCTGGATATGTTCTCACTTATAAATGTAAATTCATATTCTTTTTCAGGTATAAAGGTATAAATAATTGAATTAGTATTGTCTATTAAATATTTAAGTCGAGACGATATTTCTTTTAGCTTAGTACTTTGCTCTTTTTGTTGTGTAATGTCAGTGTGAGATCCTGAGAGTCTGGTTATTATTCCCTGATTATTGTAGGAAGATATACCGCGACATAATATCCATGCATACGATCCATTTTTTTGTTTTAATCGATATTCAAGATAAAACTGCTGGGCACTACCTTCCATGTATTCAACCCAGTTAACTAGAAAAATACCCAGGTCATCAGGATGAACAAGGTTTCGCCAGGATAAAAATGTGTTGTTTATTTCATCTGGCTCGTATCCCAGCATTTCTTTCCATCTGTCGGAAAGAAATAATTTATTACTTGATATAGACCAGTCCCATATTCCGTCGTTTGTACCTCTGATTGCAAGAGAAAATCGTTCTTCGGTTAATTTTATAGAAATTTCCCTGCTTCGAATCTGACCCATCATGATAGCCAGATTTCTAGATAAATTACCTATTTCGTCATTGCTTTCTGGTAAAACTATTTTATGATCATTCTCATTTGAAAAATGAGAAATGCTTTCATTTATAAGCAAAAGGGGTTTAGTTAGTAGGCGTGAAAAATACCAGGCACAAAGCACGCTGGAAACGATTAACACAAAAGATAAAATAATACTACTACTAATAATTCCTCTTATTTCAGCATTTAATGCTGACAAGCTAACTTCTTCAATTATAGCTATAAAATAATCCTCGTTTAAATCATTGTAATGAACATGTTGAATATTTATTATCGACTGATTACTTTCGTTATTGGTAGTTATCAGGCTCTCATCAATTGCTAAATTATGCGCATCGTTGATGTCAAGATCTGGAAATCGTTCAGTGAGGTTCGAGTATGTCTTATCGGTTATATCAGGCAGACTGATGAATTCGCTTGTATCATTAGCAATATATACAAGACCATGATAATTTGTATTAGTTGATTTAAACGTGTCAAATAAACCAGATAGATCCATGCTTATTACTATTAATCCAGATGCTCTGCCATGGGAATCCAGAAATATTGGTGTGGCTGACTGAATTATTGGCCTGTCCTTATGATCACTATAATCAATAATATTTCTTACATCTATTTTGGATAAGTTGAGAGAGCCTTCATGGTTAGCTAACGCTTCTTTAAAAAAAGACAAATCACTATCGGTATAATCATGCAGTTCATTACCGCTAACAACATTGCCGCCAGCTATTTTTTTTACTCTAGTTGATTTATTATTTAAATAGTCTTCAGGGATAAAGCTAATTAAGTAATAATACGGGTTAGACATAATAAATTCAGAACTTATCTTTATGAATGCATTTTCTGCCTTCTCGACATGCGGCTTATTACTACTGCTATGCATAATATTTTTCGATGCCACAATAAGATCTTTTATAGGCAGGGTTTTTGATAGAAAACTAACATCCTTTTTTATATTATTAATTTCGTTCTTGAATCTTATAATATTCTTTTGCGTGTCTATGTTAAGTATAAGTCCTTCTTTTTTAAGCAAGGCCTCTGATTCCTGAATATAAAACGTTAAACTGATAAGAAAGGATGTAAGAACCACAAATAGACCAACAAATAGTGTTAGCTTTTCAGTTATCCCTGGTTTATAACTTTTCTTGAATAGTCTTATTGTTTTAAATTTCATAAATTATATTTAATCTATATTCCACGCGGCGGGTTGTTTTTTACCGTCCATGAATACCAGGATTTTAGCGTCATTAACTTCAGTCGGTAGCCTGGTAATCATTCTATAATTAATATTTTTAAATTAGATATTTTTTTCCTGCTACAATAGCTTTATACGCGATCTTTATTTTTCTAATATTACGAGTCATCAAGGTCGTCGATAATTATTGATCCGTCTTCATCCCATTCCACTTTGAATAATTCCGGATGATCTGTTTTATAATCCTCCAGGATCTTATTCTGCTCAGATATTTTCGCTCTTTGCTGTCTTACTATATCTGCAAGTTTTATGTTTTCTGATATAGTGTCTTTGAATTCCAGGGCCTGATTCACTGAATTAATTAAATCCTTGTCGTTCCATGGTTTTGTAATGAATCTAAATATTTCAATTTCATTTATTGCGGACATTAATATTTCAATATCTGCATGCCCACTCAGGATCATGCGCATTGCATTCGGTTGTATCTTTTTCGCTGTACTAAGAAATGACAATCCATTCATTATCGGCATTCTATAATCAGATATTATCAGGTCGTACTTCTTTTTTATTGCGCATTTTAATGCATAGTCAGGGTCGCTGTATGTTTCTATACTAAATTTTTTGTTTTTTGATAAAACACGACTTAATGCCTTAAGTATGTTCTCGTCATCATCCACAATCATTAACTCATGCATAGTAGACATCCCTTATGGTTTAATGTGAATTTGCAATATTTCATTAAGAGAAGACTCAAGCTTTTTTAGCTGGCTTATTATATTCTCACCTAGTTTGCTTCCTTCGGAAAGAAGTAGTATTCCTTTGTTTGATACAAGATCTCGTGAAAGGATCATGCCAGGCTTAATATCAGATGCCGTATAGATCATTTCGACTGCATTATCGACGCTTTTCTTACTGTTGTTGCTTTTTAATAGCTTTATGAATTCATCTGAAATAACAGGGTCATATCTTGATCCTTTATTCTCAATAATAAATTCAATAGCTTCACTACGAGTTAATTTTTTATTGATTAAATGCCCTGTTTGAAGAGCATCAAAGTCACTAACGATAGCTAGAACTCTAGACCCTGTCGGTATTTTATCTCCAGCATAATGATCAGGATAACCTGTGCCATCATATCGCTCATGACTATGACGTATAAGCGATGATACCTCTTTAAGTGGCGCTAACATCATTAGAATACCTGAAGCAATTATCGGATGCTTACAAAATTCCGCTTTATTTATTATATCAAGTGACTCAAATGGCTTATTAAGTAAATTATCCTTAAAGCCAATTTTTCCAATGTCACGTAACATGGCTGCAAATGACACCTGTTTCGCCTCATCGTCGTCCATGCCTATTTTGCTTGCCAAATTCTGTGCCTGTCTTGCTACTCGGCGTGAATGACCTTTTAATCTTCCTTCACGTCTCTCTATTAAACTTGAAAACACATCAATAGTTTTAGAATAATTATCTTTTAAGCTATCATAAGCCGTCTCAAGCATGCCCATGGCCTGATCTAGCTCGGATGTTCTGCTTTTTACCATGTCTTCAAGATTGCTATTAAACTCTTTCAATTCCTCATTTTGTTTACGTGTAAGATCTAGCAACCTGTCTCTTTCTAATTCTATTCTACGTGACTCTAAAGCATTTCTTACCGTAAGTTTTAAGTCGTTTTCTTCCCATGGTTTGCTAATATATTTATAAATATTGCCTTTATTTATTGCATCAATAGTTGATGATATTTCTGAGTAGCCAGTTAGAAGTATCCTTGTTATCTTTGGCCACACGTTTGATACTTTTTCTAAAAATTCGGCTCCATTCATTTCAGGCATTCTCATATCAGAAATCACAAGGTCTATTTCCTCATCTTCTAGAATCTTTAAACCTTCGGCTCCGCTATTTGCCAGATGGATGCTATAGCCTTCACTTCTGAATAGGCGTTTTAATGATGTTAGAATATTTTTTTCATCATCAACAAGTAACAATGACGCTATTTTGTTCTCTTTAATTTCGATGCCTTCATTCATAGGTGCTGTCTTACTTTAAGTAAATATATAGTAATTGTGGATGTACTAAAATTGATTGCATATTCTATCTTGTAATTCAACTGATTAATGTCATAAATCCATCTGTTAGGGCCTCAATTTCACCGAGGCTTTCTTTTATGTTATCAATATTCAGCTGCATTGTTTCCATTACTATCGGATCTAATGCCGGAATAAGATTGTCCCCAGAGAAACCTATACCGAGCCCGCGCGCAACAATATTAGACACATAAACAATATGCTCTACTCCAGGTATATCTGTTTTTCGTGGGTCATGATGATATCTTATAGTATGAATTATATTTTCAGGCAGTCGCCATTGTTCTGCTGTCAAGGCACCAAGCTCAGAATGATCTGTCCCTAATATTTTTCGCTCTGCCTCAAATAAAAGACAGTCATTCTCATTCTGGTATTGAAGAGCTTTTTTATATTGATCTGTGAAGTATACTTCAAATATCATCTTTCCAATATCATGAAGCAGGCCGGCAGTAAATGACTGCTCGGGATTGATATTACAATATCTTGAAAGAACCTTGGCGCTTGCGGCTGTTGCAACTGAATGATGCCACAATTTGTTGAAATCAAGATTTGTTTTGGTATCTATCGGAAATCGCTCAATAATAGCTGAGGAAATTACTAAATTACGTATAGAGTTTAAACCTAATAAAAGACAGGCTTCTTTAATGGAATTAATTTCACCTGTCATCCCATAAAATGGTGAGTTAGCCAGCTTTAGAACACGTCCAGTTAATCCTGGTTCCTGTATTATCTTGTTCTCCAGATCTAGAAAGTCAATTTCTATACCGCTATTGAGCATGTTCATAATACTAACAATGCTTGACGATAATGGTGGTATATCACCTACAGCCTGAACCAATTCATCTTTGCTTAGCATTCAGACTTCCCTGATCCTGTATTCTAGAAGAACTGACTTTAGTTCAAGCATTAAAGGCTTGTCAATAACCTTGCTAAAGCGATGGTCAATCTCATCAATTATGCTCTTTAGACGCTCATTTCGTTCTTCATCGGATAACTCGACATGCCTATAAATAGTCAATTCTTCGATATTCCTTTTCATTAGGCCTTTGATTATTGATGAGGTTAAAATTGCGCCCGCTCTTAGAAGGCATACTCCTTTAGGATCAATTACATCAACAGCTACTTGCATGTCATCAATTGCATCTGATATGGAAATACATGAGTGTTTCTTCATAGACTACTCTTTGATTCTAGAAGTGTTATTACAATCCCTTTGGCACTATGTATATTGTTAAAATATCGAGCAATCATCCTGTACTCAGAATCTTTTATCTGGAAGCAAACATCAATTTCGTCATCTTTACCTAATTCAGCATATCTTGTACATATTTCTTCTGGCAGAAGATGTGACGCCGCAGCCCCTAGTAAAGTACCCGATGGAATAGATAGTATTTCATGCGCCTTGTTGTTTGCCATCGCAATAGTATCGTCTTCTGCGATACCTATAACGCCTACTGGTTGTGAATCCATAATATCTTGTGCAAGTTGCAACATCCGCAATTTTATTTCTGAATGTCGATTTTGCTGATCAACACGCTCTTCAAGCTTTTTATTTAATCTTTGCAGCTCTGCGCTTAAGCGTTTATTTTCTTTATATATCCTGTAGTGTTTAAATGCATCCTGTATATTTAATCTTAAAAGATCATCTTCCCAGGGTTTTGTAAGAAATTTATAAATTGAGCCTTTATTAATTGCATCTGTAACTGAATTCAGGTCTGTATACCCACTTAATACGATTCTAACTGTATCTGGATATAGTTCTTTAACATGCCCTAGAAATTCCACGCCCGACATTTCAGGCATACGTTGATCAGAAATAATCACGGCGACTTTGTTTGATTTTAAAACATCAAGTCCAGCATTGCCGCCAATAGCCGTTAAAATATTATAACCGTCGCGTCTGAGTAAACGTTTGAGTGAATTAATTATATTTTCTTCATCATCGACGATTAAAATCGTATTTTCGTCTTCATCGGTACAGGCATATACAGTATCAGGGGCTGTCTTCATGCAACCATATCCTTTATTATCTCTTCTAAAACTAGTGCATGAGGCAGTAAAATGTGTCTCTATAAAGTGACAAAATTGTTAAATACTATAGTTCGACATATACCCTCGCTTAAGTAGTGTTTTTATATGTTTATCCAGATTTAATTGTCACACCTGAGTTTGACTTTATATGCACCTGCTATTATTTCATATAAAATATTAAGTTTATTTGCTAATGTCTTGATTTTATTATAAATAAAATATATTATTGGATCTCGCCACATCTAAAATGAATGCTTTTATTGCTTTCACAGAGCAACTAAGTGGATAATCCCTAATTTTTTAGCCAACGTAGTTTTATTCAATGCCCCGTAGTTTTGAACATGCCTTACTTGATGGATTGCAGATACCCTTATCTTCAACAAAAGAGTCTTATGGGCAGCTATATGGCTGTAGTGAAGCATTACTTGTTTCGACAATTGCAAAAAAACATCATTTGCCCGTGGTTGTCATTGCTTCAGACATTCATCATGCACAGCAAATAGAACATGAAATTCGTTTTTTCCAATCCAGTAATACAGACCTGCTGAATCTTCCTGACTGGGAAACACTCCCTTATGATGTCTTTTCACCACATCAGGATATTATCTCAGAGCGCCTGACCACCCTATATAAACTGCCTCATATTAAACCAGGCCAGATACTGGTCTTGCCAGTGGCCACCCTGCTGCAACGATTGACACCGAAGTCATACATACAGCAACAGGTTTTGATACTAAAAACAACACAAACACTGGATATCGATGATTTTCGTGTCAATCTTGAACAAAGTGGCTATCACTGTGTATCACAGGTAATGGAACATGGTGAATTTGCCATACGTGGTTCAATTATTGATTTATACCCATCAGGTCAGGACTTACCCTTCAGGCTCGACCTGTTTGATGATGAAATTGATACAATTCGCCGTTTTGATCCAGAGTCACAACGTTCGCTTGATACTGTGGATACAATTGAATTATTACCCGCTCGAGAATTCCCATTTAATCAGGATGCAATTAAGCAGTTTCGTAACCGTTATCGGGAAACTTTTGAAGGCGATCCGACCAGGAGCCGTATTTATCAGGATGTCAGTCAATCCATAATACCTTCAGGTATCGAATATTATTTACCCTTATTCATGGACCAGCTTGAAACCCTGTTCGATTACTTGCCAAAAAATACATTATTTTTTACAGGCGCTGATCTACAGCCACTGATCGAACACTTCTGGCAAGATCTTGAGCAACGCTATGAACAGCGTAAGCATGATATTGAACGCCCCATTCTTGAACCATCCAGATTGTATCTAAATGCAGATGAGATCCAGAAAAAACTTGCCTGCTTTAGTCAGATTGAAAGCCAGACATTTAAAGGTATACCGGATAAAAACATAGTTAATCTGCCCTTCACAGCACCGACTGAATTATTGATTCAACCCAGGGCACAGAGGCCAATGACGGCCCTGATTGATTTTGTTGCAGATTTTAATGGGCGTCTACTGTTTATAGCTGAGTCTACCGGACGTCGTGAAACTCTACTCGAAATGCTACGGGATCAGAAAATACATCCAAAAACTTTCTCCAGCTGGAGCGAATTTTCTATAAGTGAAGAAAGGTTGGGTATAGCGGTTGCTCCACTCGATCGTGGTCTAAGATTAACCGAGCCACAATTGTGCATAATTACTGAGCCACAAATTTTTGGTGAGCGGGTACAGCAACAACGTCGTCGCCGTGCTCGTACACGTGATGCCGAAGCCGTTATAGGTAACCTTACCGACTTGCATATTGGTGCACCGGTAGTGCATGAAGAACATGGTGTTGGTCGTTACCTGGGGCTGGTTAAGCTGGCTTTAACCGATATCGAATCTGAATATCTCGCGATTGAATATGCCGGTGGCGATAAACTCTATGTACCTGTTTCCTCATTGCACTTAATTAGCCGCTACACGGGTGCTGATGCAGATCATGCGCCTCAGCATAAACTTGGCGGTGAAACCTGGCAGAAAATTAAGCGTAAGGCCGCAGAAAAAGTAAATGATGTCGCGGCTGAGATACTCGATTTACATGCCAGGCGTGCGGCAAAAGAAGGTTATGCCTATCATATTGATATGCAGGAATATGCAAGCTTTGCCGATGCCTTTCCTTTTGAGGAAACAGAGGATCAGGCAAAGGCTATACAGGCCGTTATCGATGACCTCTCTGCACCACAGTCCATGGATCGTGTAGTGTGTGGTGATGTTGGATTCGGTAAAACTGAAGTGGCGATGCGCGCTGCATTTATAGCGGCCAATGCTGGCAAACAGGTCGCCATACTGGTGCCCACTACCCTGTTATCACAACAGCACTACCAGAATTTTAAAGATCGCTTTGCAGACTGGCCATTAAAGATCGAAGGCCTCTCTCGCTTTAAAACAAAAAAACAGCAGGATGAGGTCATTAAAGGACTGGCAAATGGCACAGTGGATATTATTATCGGTACCCACAAGTTATTGCAAAAAGACATCAAGTTCAAAGATCTTGGCTTGCTAATAATAGATGAGGAACACCGCTTTGGCGTTAAGCACAAAGAACAGTTCAAGAATCTTCGTGCGGAAGTCGATATACTGACCTTAACGGCAACGCCTATTCCACGAACATTAAATATGTCGCTGGCAGGACTACGTGATCTATCGATCATTGCCTCACCACCAACACAACGTCATGCAATTAAAACCTTTATATCAGAATGGAATGACGGCCAGGTCCAGGAGGCCTGTTTACGTGAGATTAAACGTGGGGGGCAGGTATACATACTACACAATGATGTTAAATCCATTGGTAAGATCTGTAAACAAATCGAGGAACTGGTGCCTGAGGCGAAAGTAGAATATGCCCACGGGCAAATGCGAGAACGAGAGCTTGAACAGGTCATGCTGGATTTCTATCACCAGCGATTTAACATACTGGTTGCCACAACTATAATCGAAAGTGGTATCGATATTCCAACGGCCAACACGATTATTATAAATCGTGCAGATAAACTGGGACTGGCACAATTACACCAGATACGAGGTCGTGTCGGCCGCTCACATCATCGAGCCTACGCCTACCTAATTACCCCGCCCGTTACATTAATGACAAAAGATGCACTTAAACGACTGGAGGCCATAGAGTCACTGGAAGACCTGGGCGTTGGATTTACCCTGGCGACACATGACCTTGAGATACGAGGTGCCGGTGAATTATTAGGCGAAGGTCAAAGTGGGCAGATACAGGAAATCGGCTTTTCCCTTTATACGGATTTACTTGATCGCGCTGTTAAGGCGCTAAAATCAGGCAAGATCCCTGATCTGGATAAACCGCTGCATCACGGCACTGAAATTGACCTGGGTGTCCCTGCTCTATTACCGGATGATTATGTGCATGACGTCCATACCCGTTTAATACTCTACAAGCGAATTTCAAGTGCGCAAACAGAGGATGCACTGAAAGACATCCGTGTTGAGCTTATCGATCGTTTTGGCCTGCTACCCGATGCTGCAAAGCACCTGTTTATACTAACTGAGCTTAAATTAGCCACCGAATCAATCGGGGTGCAGAAAATAAATGCCTCAGCAAACGTGATACGACTTGTTTTTGATCAAAATCCCAATATTGATCCTACAAAACTAATACTATTGCTACAATCAAAGCCAGATACCTACCGTTTCAACGGTAAAGATACATTGCATATCATCAAGGATCTGGATAGCACCGAACAACGTATAGATATTATACTGGATACATTACAACAACTTGCCTTTAAGGAGGCTGCATGATGAAGGATTTACGATTGGGATTACTATTCCTTCTTCCCGGACTTGTCCAGGCATCTGTTACAAATTATGAAGTAGAAATTATCATATTTGAAGATGCCGCCTATCAATATGCACAATCAGAAAACTGGCCAGAAACTGCTGCCGTATTGGAGAAGAAGGAAACAGAAATTTCTCCAGTAATTGAGCCAAAGCTGGAGTGGATGCCTGAATCTGAGTATCGATTACTGGATGAAGCTACAAAACTGCGAAATAATCCAGATTATAATGTACTGCTCCATGCTGCCTGGAAACAGCAGGGACTGGATAAAGAGCAGGCATTCTTGATTTCAATAAATTCTTTAACTAAAGACTTATATAAGCCAGTAATAACTCCTGAAGTAGACGCTGAAAAACCAGATATAAATAACGAACCAGAAAATATAGATAAACAGGACATGCCTCCCGAGTCCTATGTTGATGGCACTATTTCATTAATAATGAGTCGTTACCTGCATTTCAATACGCGGCTTCTATTTCATAAACCAGTCCAGGCTATGGCTTCTTCTGATGCGCCTGACACAGTTGCCTACCAGGAATTCCCCATATTGATGGAGCGACGCATGCGTAGCAAGGTCATTCACTACATTGATCACCCCATGGTTGGCATTATTGTACTGGCGACACCTTTTATAACAGAAGACGACAAAAAGGAAGATACGCGTCCTGATACATATAAAACGCTTTAATGAAAAAATATCAGGGTCAGTTAATTTATTCGTGTCGTGATAAATACGGTCCTGTAGAGGTTATTGAACAACAACAGGTAACGCGAAGCCTGCATTTTGGTAATGCAACACAACAATCTGCAATGTTTCTGTATAACCCGATTGTTCTGATTCACAAATATACCCAGGCTATGCTGACGCCACTTTGCTGGCTTGATCCCAAAAACGTGCTCGCACTGGGTCTTGGTGCAGCATCCATGCCCAAGTTCTTGCTGCATCACTTTAAAGATATTCACCTGGATGCAGTAGAGTTGCGGCCAGTCGTCATTGATGTTGCCCACGAATACTTCAGCCTGCCCCGTAATGACAGTCGCCTGCAACTGCATACCTGCCCTGCTAATGAATTTATCAAAAAAACAATAGTATCTAAGTCGTATGACCTTGTCCTTGTCGATATTTTTATAACGATTAAAGATAAGGATATTAATGTGGATATCGCGGATGATCTTGAAAAAATATACTCTATGGTAAGCATGGATGGATGTTTATGCATCAATCTTCTAGGGACTGAATTTAATCAATACAAGGGACTTCCGAAATTAATGGAGGTGTTTGATAATAATGTCTATACAATGCCAGTGTGTGAAAGCAACACCATACTATTAGCAAGTCGTGGGTCGGTACCTAATGAGTTTAACCAGATTGATTTTACTACGCTTGAACTGAAATATGGTTTACCCTTCAGGCAATATTTTGATCAGATGAAAC
>Ga0224496_10000627_pt1 | contig 24055 bp, 18 predicted proteins | sample SF_Jul11_sed_USG_2_FD_168127 | JGI IMG/M metagenome (GOLD analysis project Ga0224496, IMG submission 168127) | Sediment microbial communities from San Francisco Bay, California, United States - SF_Jul11_sed_USGS_8_1 | ecosystem: Environmental > Aquatic > Marine > Sediment | place: USA...
GGTCAGGTGGAGTATGCTGTTGCCGAGCCGGTCAAGGCGGAACAGCTTTCCGAACGCGGTGTCGGCACCGTGCTGGAGATTTATACGCCGTTGGTGCGGGACGGCGTCACCATGGGGGTCGTGGAACTCTATGAGAAGGCGGACGATCTTTTCTGGCGCATCCGCCGCCACAACTCCTTTATCTGGCAGATGGTGGCAGGGGCCGGCTGCGTCCTTTATGTGCTGCTGTTCACCATTTATTACCGGGCGTACCGGCGTCAGCAGCTTGCCAGTCAGCGGTTGCTGGCCACCCAGGATGTGACCATTGACGCCCTTGCCTTTCAGGCCGAGCTGCGGGACATGGAGACCGGCCATCACCTGGAACGGACCAAGGCCTATGCCAGGATTCTGGCCGAGGAACTGCGGGATTTCGCCACCTACCGGGAGATGCTTACCGATCCCTTTATCGAGGATCTGGTCAAGGCGGCGCCGCTGCATGATATCGGCAAGGTGGGGGTGGCCGATGCCATTTTGTGCAAGCCAGGCCAGCTCTCCCGCGAAGAATTTCGCGAGGTGCGGCGGCACTGTGAGTACGGGGCCACGGTGCTTCAGGCGGCCCAGGATAGATTGCGTTTCAAGTCTTTCCTGACCGTTGCCATCCAGATCGCTCTTGGGCACCACGAGCGTTGGGACGGTCAGGGCTATCCCCGGCAACAGGCCGGGGAGGATATCCCCCTTGCCGCTCGGATCATGGCCCTTGCCGATATGTACGATGCACTCCGTTCGCAACGCCATTACAAGCAGCCGCTCGATCATGAAGAAGCCCGGCGGATCATCATCAGCGGCAGGGGGATCCAGTTCGATCCGCAGGTGGTCGAAGCCTTTCTGCGCCGGGAGCCGGAGTTTGAGTATGTCGCCGCGGTTATGGCCGATTGATGGCGCAGTGGGAGTTGTCGCTGTGAGTGGACAGTGCGGCGCCGGCGGTCAGGGATGCCGCTGATGCGCAATGGAGCCGTGGATGCGGCGGGAGAATGAGGAGGATTACAGCGGTATGGTGAAAAATATCAGCGGTGCCCTGGCGGCCGGGCTCATCGCCGCCCTGCTGCAGTGTGTCGGGATTCAGCTTCTGGGTCATTTCGGGGTCACCAGTTTCCACGGCATCAGCCTTACGCCCAAGCTGACCATGGCCTGGCTCTACCCGCGGCTGGTCTGGGGTTCCATCTGGGGGCTGCTGTTTGCCTTCCCGTTGTTCAAGGACCAACCCTTCTGGCGTGGCATTCTGTTCAGTATGGGGCCGACATTGATGGTTTTTTTGAAATTTGTTCCCGGCATGGGCAAGAGCGTGCTGGGATTTACCTTTGGTTCGCTGGCCCCGGAGCTGGTCCTGCTGCTCAATATCGGCTGGGGGATTATCGCCGCATTCTGGTACCGGGAAAGTCAGCGTTAGCCTCCGGCAGAGGGGAGAGGGATGAGTTTCCAAATGTTGAGCAGCCTGCTGGGCGGCCTGGGGCTGTTTCTGCTGGGCATGCGGTTGATGACCGACGGCCTCAGGCTTGCAGCGGGCAACGCCCTGCGGGTTATCATTGCCCGCTCCACCAGCACCTTTTTGCGCGGGTTGTTTTCCGGCGCTCTGATTACCGCCCTGGTGCAGGCCTCCAGCGCCCTGGTGGTGGCCTCCATCGGTTTTGTCAATGCCGGATTGATGACCCTGGGGCAGGCGGTGACCCTGGTCTACGGCAGCAATATCGGTACTACCATGACCGGCTGGCTGGTGGCGGTGGTGGGCTTTGACATCAATATCAAGGCCATGGCCCTGCCCATGCTGGGGGCCGGAATGGTGATGCGGGTGGCGGGCAGCGGCCGGCGCTATGGCGCCGTGGGTGAGGCTCTGGCCGGCTTCGGGCTGTTTTTTCTCGGCATCGATGAACTTAAATTCGCCTTTGCCGGGCTGGGCAATTCGATCCAGCTCGACACCATTGCCGGCAACACCATGGGGGGGCTGCTGCTCTTTGTCGGCATGGGCTTCCTGCTCACCTTTCTCATGCAGTCGTCCAGCGCCGCCCTGGCCATCACCCTTACCGCCGCTTCGGGCGGGGTGATTCCCCTGGAAGCGGCCGCGGCCATGGTGATCGGCGCCAACGTTGGCACCACCACCACCGCCGCCCTCGCCACTTTGGGTGCCACCTCCAGCGCCAAGCGGGTTGCCGCCGCGCACGTGGTTTTTAATCTGATCACCGGGGCGGTGGCCTTTCTGTTGTTGCCGCTCACCTTCTCGCACCTCGATCAGCTGCTCCCATACCTGCCGGTGAACTCCGACCCGGCTACCCTGCTGGCCCTCTTTCACTCCATGTTCAACATCCTCGGTGTGCTGTTGATGCTGCCCATCAACCGGCGGTTGGTACAGGTGTTGGAAGGGTGGTTCCGCAGCCACGAAGAGGATGAGGCCCGGCCCCGTTATCTTGACAAGAACGTGGTTTCGACCCCGGTTATGGCCATGCACGCCCTGGCCAAGGAGCTTGGCCGGGTCGGTGCCATTGCCAGGCGCATGGCCCGAGGGGCGATTAGCAGCGAGGCTGGCGTCAGCGCCAGGCTCCTGAGCGATAAGGCGGTGCTCGATTCCCTGGTGGACGCCGCCACCGAATTCAGCACCGCCACCCAGCGCAGCAATCTGCCGCCGGAGCTTGACGCGGTGCTGCCCAACGCCCTGCGGGTGACTGGTTACTACACGATCATGGCGGAGCTTGCCGTGGAGGTGGCCAAGGTGCAGAGTGAAATTCAGCCGGTGAAGGATTCCGAGGTAGCCGATGAGATTGCCCGTTTCAAGGGCGCGGCGGTGAAGCTGGTCAAGGCGTCGGACCATGATGCGGAAGGATTCACGGTGGAGGGCGGCGCTCGGGAGTTGGCGGAACTGGTGGCCGCTTACGGGCATCTCAAGGGAGCCCTGCTGCGGGCCGGCACCCGGGGCGCGCTGTCGCCCCGGCAGATGGTGTACCACCTGGAGCAGAGCAGCAACATCCGCCGCCTCGGCGAGGAGGCCGAAAAGGGTGCCCGCTACCTGGCCGGCTTCACTTCGCTCACCGGCCGTGAGCAAACACCCGGAGAGGTTGCCGCCGAACCGGCGTGAGCAACGGCCTCTCTTCCTGTCTGCCTTTGCCCGTCGGGGATTTTCCCACCACCACGCAACCCCGGATCAATTACGGACTGGCTTTGCCGCCGTCTCTCCTCCCAGCAGCTTGTTGATGAACCGTATCCAGTCAAGGGGAGGGGAGATGATCTTGAAGCCTATTTCCTTGAGCGATCCCGATGTTTTGGACCAACGGGGAGTCAGGAAGAACTTGAAGTTCTTGTCCTGATGCGTGATGACCGCCGTGTACTTTTCCGAATAAAAGTCGAATTTTTCGGGAATGTCCTTCATCTTGAGTCCATCCCTGGAAACGTCCACCACCATCCCTTCGTATGCTCGTTTGCCGTCGGAAATGTTGGCGAGTATCGTTATCGCGGTTCTTTTCTCCCTTTTGTCCATGGACGGTTTCTCCTCTGGCGCCAGGTTGCTCACCGATCCGGTGTGGCCTGACCGGTATTTCCCATACTATGCCTCATTCGGGGGGCTGTCGTCCAGAGTTGAATGGAGGGGGAGCGTGTTCTGAAAAAATCGATCCAGTGTCCTTCACCGCGTTCGTTTTTTGCGAAATTTTTAATTCGTGATGGAAAGACAACGGCTGGATATGTGATACTATTTCACCATTAACGGCCAAGTTGAGAATGAAGATGATATCTTCAGGGGGATTTTTGGGCGTGAATGCCGGAAGCAATAAGACGATTTTGAATATTCTCCGCAGGAGGAGCAACATGAAGGTGGTGGAAACCATAGTCTGGCGTAGGAAAAGATTGGCGTGGCTTCTGTTGTGCCTCCTCCTGGGCGCTGTCGTCCTGGCCGTCGCCTGCACCAAGCCGTCTCCCGCGCCCATCAAAATCGGGGCCATTATTTCCCTGACCGGCCCCGGTGCCTACCTCACCGAACTGCGTGACGCTCTGCTCATGGCGGCAGAAGAGATCAACGGTGATGGCGGGATCAATGGCCATCCCATCGAGTTGTACATCGAAGACAGCAAGACCGATCCGGAGGAAGCGAAAAAAGCCATGGCGCGGCTGGAGGCCGAGCATCATCCCGTGCTCTATATCTCCACCCTGAGCGCGATCTCCATGGCGTTGGCACCACAGGCGGAGAACATGCAGGTGCCGCTGATTGGGCTGGTGACCTCCGCCCAGGAGTTTACCGAGGGGAAAAAATGGGTGTTCCGCTATTATGCCACGGCCAGTGGCGAGGTGGCGCCGGCGATCTCTATTTTGCAAAAGCTCGGGGTCAAAAAATTGGGTGTCCTCTATCAGAACGAGTCCTTTGGCCAGTCGGTATTCAAGCTTGTCTCGGCGGCCTTCGAGGCCGAAGGTGGGCGTGTCGTTGGGCAGCATTTCGACAAGCAAGACTTTAATGTCGCCGACAAGGTTGTCGCCCTGGGCGCGGTGGATGCCATCTATGTCGTGGGCTATGTCAGTTTTACCGGCAAGGTGGTTCAGCAGGTGAGGCTGGCGGGGTTTCGGCGGGAAATCATCGCCGCCTCGGGAGGGGCCGCGCCAAGTGTCCGTGCCGTGAGCGAAACCGAAGGAGTGTATCTCTCCGCGCCGCTGCTCTATAACGAAAATTATCTCTACGCCAAGAAGTTGAGTGACAAGTATGTGGAAAAATTCCACCGCCCCCTGAGCCATCAGAGCGCCGTTGGCTACGACGTGTTGTACCTTCTCCGCGGGCTGTTACAAGATGAGCCGGTTTCCCGGGTGAACCTCAAGAAGGTACTGGAGCAGGGGTATCATTTCCCCAGCGCCATGGGTGACATCATCGTTGCCCCTGGCAGCCACGAAATCAACTATCCCCTCTATCCGGCCCTGATCAAGGATGGCGCCGTGAATTTCGGGGGATGATCGGATGAATATCCGCACCAAGATACTCGGCGCCTATCTGCTCCTGGCCTTGCTGTTTGTCGGCATATACTTTTATGCCTTGAGCGTGAGCAAGGCCGCCCTGCTGGACGCCGCGGGACGAAATACCATCCGTATTGCCAGAAAAATCAGCAAACGCATGAACCAGAATCTGGCGCATCGGATCGAGGAAATGAAACTCCTCGGCGAAGGCGACACCATTATCCAGGCGGTGACAGCCTCCAGTGAGCGGGTGGCAATGCATCCGGACTTGTTACGGCTGGCCGCCCTGGAGGGACATGGGAAGGCGGATGAGGACGGGGTTTCCTCGGAACTCGCGGCGAAGAGTCTTGTCGGAGAATTTTCGCAAAGGCTGAATCGGCTTTTTATCCGATTTTTTGAAGTGGAGTATGGCCAGCGTTCTTTTCAGGGGGTCGCGGTTTACAACCGATACGGCTTCATGGTTGGCGAGGCCGGCGATACCCGTTCCGGCCACCATGAAGACCATGAGGAATGGTGGACCGAGGTGGTCAAGGAGGGCACCCATGTTTGCATGGCCTCGGCCGCCGAAAGAGGGAACGGGAGCCACTCCATTGCCGTTGCCGTCAAGCTCGCCGACCCGGAAGGCAGGTTTGTCGGCGTGCTCAAGGCGATTGTGCCGATCATGACCATTATTCGCCCGGCCGAAATAATCATCCAGGAATACCGGACAACCACCCTCCGGCTCATGCATGCCGACGGCCAGCTGCTCTATGCCTCAACTGCCTTTCCCCTGGGCAAGAGTCTGGCGGGGGAGCCTTTTTTCAGGCGTTTGCAAGGGGAGAAGGGGTATTTCCTCTCCCGTTCTCCCGCCGGCAGGGAAACCCTGCTGGGCTATGTCAAGGCTTCGGAATACGGTCATGACAACAACCTTGCCTGGATAGTGGTGATCGAACACGACGCCAGGGAAGTCTTGACCGGGATCACCACGCTGAAACAGCAGATATATGTTGCCATGGGCCTTGCCCTGCTCCTGGTGGTCATCATGCTCTTTGTCATGCACCGGGATGTGACCAGTCCGCTTATCGCTTTGCGGGACGGAGCCTATCGGGTTGCCAAGGGGGAACTCGGCGTGCAGCTTCCCATTGTCTCCACCGATGAGATCGGCGAGGTGGCGACGGCATTCAATCAGATGACAGCCAAGCTGGCCGAGAGTTACCATGAACTCCAGGAGGAAAATCGAAAAAAACGCGAGGCCCAGGAGGATCTGGCCAGACAGGCCGAATTGCTGGTAAGGAGAAACGAGGAGTTGGCGCGCCGGAATGCCGACTTGGACGAGTTCACCTACGTTGCCAGTCATGACCTGCAGGAACCGTTGCGGAAGATCACCGCCTTCAGCAATCTGCTGGTGCAGGATCTGGACGGGGCCATGCCCGAACAGGCGGCAACCGATCTGGCCTTCATGACCGATGCCGCCGCGCGGATGCAGGTGCTGATTTATGATCTGCTGGCCTTTTCCCGTTCCGGCCGGGTTGCCATGGCCCGGGGCATGGTGCCGCTGGATCAGTGCGTGGACCAGGCCATGGAGGCACTTTCGGTCACCCTGGCGGAGAGCGGCGCCGAGATTGTCCGGGGTCCCTTGCCGGCGGTGAATGGTGATCCCGCCCTGCTTGGCCAGCTTTTCCAGAACCTCATCGGCAACGCGGTGAAATTCAGTCGTCCAGGGGAACGTTCGGTTGTTGAGGTTACCGTTGAAGAGGATGAGGCAAATTTCATTCTTGGCGTGAAGGACAACGGTATCGGCTTCAAGCAAGAGTACGACGAACAGATTTTTCAGCCATTCAAGCGGCTCCATGGCCGGGAAGAATTCGCGGGCTCGGGGATCGGGCTTGCCATCTGCCGCAAGATCGTGGAAAGACATAATGGCAGGATATGGGTGGAGTCGACCCCAGGAGAGGGAACTCATTTTAGATTTTCGCTGCCGAAAGAGGCCGTTCCGCAGTGGGAAACAACTTAAGGAGGGGGGCGATGCAAACAGATAACGAACGATCCGCGGTGATTCTGCTGGCGGAAGATGACAAGGGCGATCAGGAGCTTACCAAGCGGGCCCTGGCGCTGGGCAAGATCAAGAATGAACTCTACATCGTCGAGGACGGTGAAGAGGCATTGGACTATCTTTTGCGCCGGGGAAAGTATACCGATCCGGCAAGTTGCCCCTGGCCCGATCTTTTTCTGCTGGATCTCAATATGCCGAAGAAGGACGGCCGGCAGGTCCTCCAGGAACTTAAAAAACATGAACGGTTCGATGCCTTGGCCACGGTGGTGCTGACGACCTCCAAGCAGGAGGAGGATATCCTGCGCAGTTATCAGCTGGGGGTGAAGTCCTATATATCTAAACCTGTTGATTTCAGCCAGTTTATTGATGTGATTCATGCCTTGGAGAATTATTGGTTCAAGATCGTTGTTTTGCCGAGATGAAAAAAACCGTAACCAAGAGATGATGGAAGTTTTTTGCCGATATATTGCCTTATCGTTTGAGGGTCAAAAATACACAACATGGTTGATCACCCAATGAACAAGCTTTCGCTGCACTGCCTGATTGTTGATGATGACTCGGGTGATATCGAGATTGTCCGTCGTAAGCTTGCCGTTACGAGCCGTTTCGTGATTACGATTACTCCCTGCAGGAGTATTGAGGCCATCTCGGAAGTTGCCACGGAAACGAAGATCGACATCATTCTGCTCGATTACCAGCTTGGTGCCATCACCGGCCTGGAGGCCCTTTGCCTGCTGCGTGAGCAGGGCTACAGCCAGCCGGTGATCATGCTCACTGGGCAGGGAAACGAGCAGGTTGCCGTCGAGGCCATGAAGCAGGGGGTCACCGACTATCTGGTGAAGGACGAGGTGACCACGCAGGTGCTGGAACTGGCCATTGCCAATGCCCTGCAGAAGGTGGAGCTGGAGGCCAGGGTAGAGGCGCAGCAGCGGCAAATTCTGAAACAGGCAACCACCGACAGCCTGACCGGATTGAGCAATCGGTGTTACAGCCTGCAGTGTCTTGAAAAGGCTTTGCAGGGTGCAATTCGTCACAATAGGCCGTTTTCGTTGTTGATGCTGGACCTGGACCATTTCAAGCACATCAACGATACCTATGGCCATCCGGCCGGAGACAAGGTTTTGGCCAGGACTGGGCAGCTCATTGGTTCCGTTCTGCGGGGGACCGATATTGCCGGTCGCTATGGCGGCGAAGAGTTTCTCATCGCCTTGGACAACACCGATCTGAACGGCGCGGCGATTCTGGCGGAACGGCTGCGGCAGGGCATGGCGCAGGAGCCCTTCCCGGTAGGCGCAACGCGGGCTATACCGGTAACCTGCAGCATCGGCGTGAGCTGTCTTGATCGCGACTGCGGCATTACCGACCGCGAGACGTTGTTGGCGAGGGCCGATGAAGCGCTCTACCTGGCCAAACGCGGGGGGCGCAACCAGGTGGCGGTCAATCCAAGGCATGAACATCTGCGGAGTGAAACGTCGCTGCGGTGCCACTCCCCAGCGTGCATGGCCCCCAAAGGACGGATTCTCATCGTTGATGATGAGTTGCTAACGTTGTCGTTAATCGGTCATATCTTACGTCCCAGGGTTGAAGTGATCTATGAAGCGAGTTCCGGGGCAGAGGCACTGGCCATTTTGGGCCGGGAGCAGGTGGATATTCTGATTACCGATTTGATGATGCCGGAGATGGACGGCCTCGAGTTGATGCGTCAGGCAAGATCCCTGCTCCCTGATCTCCAGGCCATTGTCGTGACCGGCGACGAAAGTAGGGATGCCGTGTTGACCGCCCTGCGACTGGGGGCGAGTAACTATCTGGTCAAACCGGTGCAAGTCGAGGAACTCGGCATCGCTGTCCGGCAGGCGATGGAGCGGATTGCCATGGTTCGTCGGCTCAAGAGTTGGGAAGCCCAGTGTACGGCGGGCAAGAAATCACTGCTGTGGCTTATGGAGGCGTTTCCGACCCCTGTCTTTGTCATTGATGACCACGGCGTCTGCCGATTTGCCAACCAAGCCGCAACAGAATTTTTGGACCCCCAGTCCAGTCTGTCCGGCAACTGGCGGTTTGGGCGGTTGGCCCGGGCGCAGGGAGCGGAGGATATCGGCATCATTTCTCCCGGACTGCAGCCTTATCTTGGCACCATGCGTATAACGCGTGTTACCTGGGATGATGTCGAGGTTTCATGTGTCATCCTGGACGATCTGCGCACAGTGGACGATGGGCCCCCAGCCGGTTGAGTTTGCGTGGCGTTTGTTCCATTGTGTAATTCTTGAAATTCCCCCCCCTCAAAAAAAATCCGGCCACGCTTCATCACTGAAGCGCAATCCGCGCCGGCGGCACCTCTTTAACCGCCTGGAATAGTTCGCGCATGGTTCTTGCGGTTGCCATGTGGGGCATCTATCTGTTATGTTGTTGCAGGACGGAAGCGCCGGGTCTGCGAGCGTGGCGTGCTAGGCAATAATCAGGGAATTGGCCTGACGACAGCATGGTGTTGGTTGCTCTTTGAAGGCTGCTCCGGCCCACCGACACCAAATTACTTCACTCCCGTAACCGCCTTTAATCGTTTACGCCAAGGCAACCGTTTTTCAACTCAAGAATTATAATCGTGCAATGGAGGGAACAGATGTCCGAGAAAAAGACCCTAACTGGTAATTTCGGCGCCCCGGTGGGCAACGACCTCAATACCTTGACCGCCGGCGACAAAGGTCCCGCCCTGCTGCAGGATGTGCATCTGCTCGAAAAGCTCGCCCATTTCGACCGGGAACGGATTCCGGAGCGGGTGGTGCATGCCAAGGGCGCCGGGGCCTACGGTTATTTTGAGGTCACCCATGACGTGCGGAAGTATACCAAGGCCGCTTTCCTGGCCGAGGTTGGCAAGAAGACCGATCTTTTTGTCCGTTTTTCCACCGTGGGCGGCGAAAAAGGTTCCGCCGACTCGGAGCGCGATCCCAGGGGCTTTGCCGTCAAGTTTTATACCGAGGCGGGAAACTACGACCTGGTGGGCAACAATACCCCGGTCTTCTTTCTCCGCGACCCGCTGAAATTCCCGGATTTCATCCACACCCAGAAGCGGCATCCCGTCACCAACCTCAAGGATGCCGACATGTTCTGGGATTTCCTCTCCCTGACTCCGGAATCGATCCATCAGGTCACCATTCTCTTCTCAGACCGGGGCACCCCGAAAACCTACCGTCACATGAACGGCTACGGCAGCCACACCTTCAAGTGGTACAACGAAAAAGGGGAATACTGGTGGGTGCAATACCACTTCAAGACCGAGCAGGGACACCAGACTTTTACTGCCGAGGAGGCGGATCGGATGCGGGGGATTGATCCTGACTGTGCCACCCGTGATCTTCATGACTCCATCGCCCGGGGCGAATTCCCTTCCTGGCGGCTGGAGGTGCAGATCATGACCCCCGAGCAGGCCGAGAAGTATCGCTTCGATCCCTTTGATATTACCAAGGTCTGGCCCCATGCCGACTTTCCGCCCATTGACGTGGGCCGCATGGTCCTCAACCGCAATCCGGACAATTATTTTGCCGAGGTGGAGCAGGCGGCCTTTTCGCCCGGGAATTTTGTCCCCGGTATCGGGCCTTCGCCCGACAAGATGTTGCAGGGACGGCTGTTCAGCTACCCCGATACCCATCGCCACCGCCTGGGCGCCAACTATCATCTGCTGCCGGTGAACGCGGCCAAGGCGTGCCCCATGCACAACTATCAGCGCGATGGGCAGATGTGCTGTGACCATAATGGTGGTGGCGGCCCCAACTACTGGCCCAACAGTTTCGGCGGCCCGTCCCCCGCTCCCCAGGCCGCGGAACCTGCCTTTGCCGTATCGGGCCAGGCGGACCGCCACGCCTACGCCCTGGTGGCGGATGACTTTGTCCAGGCCGGGGATTTGTACCGCAGGGTGATGAACGATGGGGAGCGGACCAACTTGGTCAACAATATTGTCGGCCATCTCAAAGGGGCGCAACCCCGCATCCAGCTCCGCCAGGCGGCGCTGTTTTACCTGGCGGACCAGGAGTATGGCCGCCGGGTTGCGGAAGGGCTGGGGCTTGACGAGGGGCACGTTGCCCGGCTTGCCGGGATGTCCCAGGAAGAGCGCGTCGAGGCCACCAAGGCGTAAGGCCGCGGCCGGCTGGGCCTCGGAGAACAGATCGAGGTCCAGCCGGAATCAAACAATGCCGCAGATCCGCCGCAGTTCCTGCTTGCGGCTGAGTCTGGCCAGGACGGTGATATGGTGTCGCCGGGCAGAATTCTGGTGCCGCCGTGGGGAGTGGTGCGCTATGCCGGATACTCACCCCAGTGATCGGAGACAAGGCAACGGCCTACAGTGGAATCTCCTTCTCAAGCTTCTCGTCCGGAAACAGGGTGTGGGGGCGTTGGATGGAGACCCGTACCGTATCGCCCCGCTGTTTGCCGAGCATGAAGACCTTGAGTTCTTCGACGGTCTTGACCGGCTCTCCGTCCAGGGCCAGGATGAGGTCGTCGGCGCGCATCCCCACCTCCTTGGCGCGGCCATGCGGGGAGAGCTCTTCCACCCTGATGCCCTGGTCGGAGTCGGCGAGCACCACCCCCATGATCGGGGCCGGCGGCAGTTGTGCCGGGGCGAGCAGGAAGGCGTAGTCGATGCGGTCGGGGTCGGCCTCGGTCGCATCGATATTGGCCACCACCGCCTGTTGTATCTGGGGCAATCGGCGGGCCACCCGGGGCGGGATGGCGTCGGCCTTGGCCACATGGCCCACTCCTGCCAGCACCACCAGCCGCTGGTCGGGATGGGCGGCGAGGTAGTCGGCGGCCGTGGCGGCCATGGTCTCGTCCCACAGGGCCTGGGCCTGCAGGAAGCCCTTGAAACGGTCCGGGCTGGGGGCGGCATGCATGGTGAACACCGAGTGGATGCGTTCCTGGTAGCCCGGCAGGGCGAGATCCCGGTCCGGCGGCAGTTGGGTGCGTTCTTCGTCGCTCAAGGAGGCGATGCTTCCCTCCCGGAAGACCTTGCTGACAATGTTTTTTTCCTGATTGAGGGCGATGAGCGGCAGGTGGTGGCGACGGGCGAAGCGGATGATGTCCTGGTAGAGGCGGTAGTCGTAGCCCCAGTTCTTGAAGTAATGGGCCTGGCGGAGCATGGCGGCCTCGTCGATCCTGCCGGCCACGTAGTCGTCGAGCGCGGGCTGGGCGCTGCGGTTGAACATCTCCATGCCGATGGCCAGATTCGGGTCCTGCTGATGCAGGGCGCGGATCACCCGCAGTTGCAGGAGGTGGTCCTCGTAGGTGGTGTGGCCCTCGCCCACGTACACAACCCGGGCCGAAAGCAGCCGGGTGATGATATCCGGAAAGGTGCTGGTGGCGGCGGTCTCCACCGCCCGCGGTGGTTCGTCCACGGTGATCCGCAGGCCATGGTCGGTGTCGAGGGTCCGTTTTTCCTCGATGCGGCCGTCGGCAAAATGGAGGAAGCCGTATTTGCCGTAATGGCGGAGTTTGGGAGTGGCGGCGGCCACCTGGTTTTGGTCGGCGGCCGTGACCAGCACCGCGACTTCGCTGGAGTTGAGAGGATTGGCGCGGACATCAACGGTGAAGCCCGTGGCCGGATAATCGGGCTGGGCAAAGAGTGAGCGCGACAGCGTTGACGTGCCGAGGAAGAGCACCGACGCCCCGGCCACATCTGTATCGGTTACCTCGGTGTCCTTTTTTACCTCGCAGCCATCGGCAAGGAGTTGGGTGATGAGCGGCTGGAAAAGTTGCGTCGCTTCTTCCGGGGCGGCCACCACGGCAAGCCGTTGCGCCGCCCCGGCGAACCGCGACAGCACCGGCGGCAATTCGTTCGGTCCCAGGCTCCGCATCAGGTCGTAGTTCTGATCGATGATCACGGTCTCAGCCGGCGCGGCCAGGGGGATGGCCACCTCGGTGCGTTTGTCGGTCGCCTCGATGGTCTTGACGATTGTCTTGCCATCGCTCTGTACCGTGACCGGCAGGGTGAGCTGGTAGGGATTTTTTGTCCGCTGCACAAGGGTGAAGCGCAGTTCGGGCTGGCCGTCCTTTTCGGCGTTGCGCGGGTTTTCGATGCCGAAGTCCGGGATATCGGTCCGTTCAAGCCACTGGTTGAAGAAGTCGCCCAGCTCCTGGTGGCCGGCGGTTTCAAAGCTCCCCCGCAGGTCGTCCCAGCCCGCCGGCCGGTAGCGGAGCCGGGTGTAGAAGTCGCGCAGGCCGGCAAAGAAGGCTTCATCGCCGATCCGCAGGCGCAGCATGTGGAAGAGCATGCTCGCCTTGTTGTAGCCCACGGCCCGCACCCGTTGGCGGTCACGGTCCGTGGTGCCGGTGGCGCCCATGAAGCCTTGCAGGGCGAGCGCGTTGTCCGCGGGCACATAGCTCTGGTACTTGGCCAGTTGTTCCTTGCGGAACGCTTCGCCCTGGCTCTGTTCCTCGGCAAAGGCCTGATCGGCGAGATAGGTGGTGAGTCCCTCGCTCCAGTTGCCCTGGGCGTAATCAACCATCACCGCGTTGCCAAACCACTGGTGCAGTATCTCGTGGCCCAGGGAGGTGGCGGTGATGAAGGGCAGGCGCACCACTGTCTGGCCGAGCAGGGTGAAGGTGGGCATGGCATAGCCCGATGGGAGCCGGTTTTCAACGATGGCGAAGTGGTTGTAAGGAAAGTCGCCCAGCAGTGCCTGGTAGCGCGTGAGGTAGGCAAGGGCCTGGTCGCGGTAGCGGTCGGCAAGCTCCCGGTCCTCGGCAAAAAAGTAGGTGCTGAGTTTCCGGCCGTCACCAAAGGAGACGGTTTGGACCTCATAGGGGCCGGCCACCAGGTGAATGGCCGCCACCGGTTGCGGGAAGCGAAAATGGAACTGCCGGCCTTCCGGGCTGTCATGCCGTTCAATTTGATCCGCCTCGGCGATGGCGGTGAACTCCTTGGGCACCAGGGCGGTGAGCTCGAAGCGGCAGTCGGCGTCCAGGCGCGGGTGCCAGGATCCGGCCAGGGTAATGCCGTCGGCGGCGATGCGATTTTCACCATCACCCATGGGGCCTGGGGGTACGGTCATGTCATAGGTGATGGTGATGTGCCGGGGCGAGGCAACGGCGGCGATGGTGACCCGGTGCGCGTTTTCGCTGTCCGGCGTCAATGCCTCGCCGTCCAGGGTCATGGAGGAGATGGTGAGGCCGTCCAGGGAAAGGTTGGCCCCGGTGTTGGCGGGCAGGTCAATGGCGGCGGTGCCGTGCAGAGTGCCCGCGGCGAGATCGAATGCCACTGTCAATCGTTGGCTCGCCGGCAGCGCCGCCAGGGCCGGGAGGGCGGTGCACAGCGTCAGCATGAGCATAACCGCCAGGAGGAGGGGTGTGGTGCCCGGGCTGGGGGCGTGGTCAGGCAACAGGGATCGCTTGTTCTTCTTGCCATCGGCTGAGTGACTCCAGGGCTTGTTTGGCACGGTGTTCTCCTCGCAGTCTTTTCGGGATTTTTTTGCCGGGCAGGGCCGGGAAGAGGCCGAAATTGATGTTGGACGGCTGAAAATGTTTGGCATCGGTGTGGGTGAGGTGGCTGATCAGGGCGCCGTGGGCGGTGTCGGGCGGCGGCACCGTGGGGGGCAGCCCGCGCATGATCCGGGCAGCGTTGATCCCGGCCAGAAGCCCCATGGCGGTGGACTCCACGTAGCCCTCGACGCCGGTGAGCTGGCCGGCCAGCAACAGGTCCGGCCGGCGCTGGCACTGGAGGGTGGGCGCCAGTACCTCGGGGGCGCGGACAAAGGTGTTGCGGTGGATGCTGCCCAGTCGGGCGAACTCCGCGGCTTCCATGCCGGGAATCATCCGGAAGATCCGTTTCTGCTCCGGGTAGGTGAGCTTGGTCTGAAAGCCCACCATGTTGAAGAGGGTCGCCTCCAGGTTTTCCTTGCGGAGCTGCACCACCGCGAAGGGGTCGCGCCCGGTGCGCGGGTCGGGCAGCCCCACCGGTTTCATGGGGCCGAAGCGCAGGGTTTCGTCGCCGCGCGACAACATCACCTCGATGGGCAGACACCCTTCGAAGTATTTTTGTTCTTCAAAAGCTTTGAGCGGCACGCACTGCGCCTCCTTGAGGGCCGCGATAAAGGCCAGGTACTGGTCGCGGTTCATGGGGCAGTTCAGGTAGTCGCCGGGGCCGTCGTCGTAGCGCGAGGCCTGGTAGATGATGGCCCGGTCGAGGGAGTCGGCCTCGATGATGGGGGCGATGGCGTCGTAGAAGGCGAGCTGCTCGGCGCCGGTGAGGGCGGCCAGTGATGCCGCCAGGGGGGATGAGGTGAGCGGGCCGGTGGCGAGGATGATGGGCGCGCGCCCTGGCGGCGGGATCTCGCCCACCTCGCCGCGCACCACCTCGATCAGGGGGTGCGCTTCAATATGGCTGGTGATCCAGTCGGCGAACCGTTCCCGGTCCACGGCCAAGGCCTTGCCGGCCGGTACCCGGGTGGCTGCGGCCGCCGTCATGAGGAGTGAGCCCAACCGCCGCATTTCTTCTTTCAAGAGCCCCACCGCTGAGTGGCGGTCGTCCGAGCGCAGCGAGTTGCTGCAGACCAGTTCGGCAAGCTGCGGCAGGGTGTGGGCTGGGCTGAACTGGACGGGCTTCATTTCGTGGAGCCGGACCGGCAAGCCCTGGCGGGCCACAGCCCAGGCTGCCTCGCAGCCGGCCAGGCCGCCGCCGATGATGGTGATGGGGGTGTCGCTCACGGTGTTGTCTCCAAGATGATGAGAGGGTACGAACCAGTTGTAGCACAAAACGGTCGGGGGGTGAAACAGAACCGGCGGCGGTTCGCATGCGCGAGCCGTCGCCGGAGGGGAAAATCTGCCGTCGGATGCAAACGATTAAGCGAGGGCTTCCTTGATGGCGGCCACCACGACGTCGCTGGAAGTGCCGACCACGTTTTTCAAGAGGCCGGCCTTCTCGTAGAAGCCGATGAGCGGCGCGGTTTTCTCGTTGTAGGTCTCAAGCCGGTGGCTGATCGCCGCCTCGGTCTCGTCGGCGCGCTGCACCACCGGGCTGCCGCACTTGTCGCAGACGCCTTCGGTCTTGGGCGGGTTGCTCTTGACGTTGTAGATCGCCTGGCAGGAGCCGTTTTCACAGGTGCGGCGGGTGCAGAGGCGATCGAGGATCACGTCGCGGGGCACGTCGATGCTCACCGCCATGTCCAGGGTGATGTCGAGCTTCTTGAGCAGGGCGGTGAGTTCCTCGGCCTGGGGAATGGTGCGCGGGAAGCCGTCGAGCAGGAAGCCCTTCTGGCAGTCGTCCTCCTGGAGGCGCTTCTCCATGATGCCCATGATCAAGGAGTCGGGCACCAGATCGCCACGATCCATGTAGCCCTTGGCCTCCTTGCCGAGATCGGTGCCGGCGGCAACGGCGCCGCGCAGGATGTCGCCGGTGGAAATCTGGACCGAGCCGTCGATGGCGGTAAGCATCTTGGCCACGGTGCCCTTGCCGGCGCCGGGAGCGCCCAAAAGAATCAGTTTCATATCAATTCCTCCTTCATGTGTTGTATGTGGGTATGGTTTCGTTTTTTGTCGGGCGGCCACTATACACAATTTCATCGGGTTTGTAAAAATGCAAAAACAGATTCCTTCCGATGATGGGTGTGTTTGTTGTATGTTCTTGAATATTCGTTGTTATGTTCTGCCGACACTGCCGGCATGGCTTTGCCCTCCCCGCCGCTTGACATTCCCGGGAACGGACTTATATGTTTTAGAAAATGTTGAGTGGAAATTCTTTTTGAATCAAGTTGTTACATTCATAAGCACCCCGTTGTTGACGCGGTGCGCAAAGCTCAGGAGGTTTCGGTATGGCAATTATCAGATTTAGAGACCGGCCCTATCTCCGAAATCCATGGTCGGATTTCGAGCGGATGCGTCACGACATGGACGCGTTGATGCGGAGCCTTGGTGGTGAAGCCGGTCCGGGCCAGGGCGCCATGGTCTATCCGCTGCTCAATATTTTCGAGGACAGTGACAACATTTATGTTCACGGCGAGGTTCCCGGTGTTCTGCCCGATGATCTCGATATCTCCGTGGAAGGGGACACTCTGCTCATCAAGGGAGAACGGAAGTCCTGCCTCGGTGGGGAGCAGGTTTCCTATCATCGGCGCGAGATCCAGTGTGGCACTTTCAGCCGTGCCATTACCCTGCCCACCCGGGTCAATCTCGATGGGGTGTCGGCGCGGAGCGTTGACGGCATTCTCTCCATCACCCTGCCCAAGGCCGAGGACGTGAAGCCCCGGCAGGTTGAGGTCAAGGTTGGTTGACGAGCGTTGTATTTTGCATGGAGGTGAAAGCGATGAATGAGAAAGAATTGCAGGTTCAGCAGCGGCGGGAGGTCCACCCGGCCGGTGAGCCCACCAAGCCGGAGAAACATTTTCTGCCTGCGGTGGATATCTACGAGACGGAGCAGGCGGTGACCGTGGTGGCGGAAATGCCCGGTGTCGCCAGGGAAGGGGTTGAGATCAGCCTGGAAGAGGGGGTGCTCACCCTGCAGGGTGAACGGTGCAACCACGATGCAAAGGGTGCGGTGCTGCTGCGGGAATATGAGTCGGGACGTTATGTCCGTCGGTTCACGGTTTCCGAGGCCATTGATCAGGAGAACATCGCGGCGACCATGGCCAATGGCGTTCTCTCCCTGGTGCTCCCCAAGGTGGCCCCTGCCAAGCCGCGGCGGATCGAGGTGAAGGGCGGCTGAGCGCCCTGCCGCTACGGAGCGAGAAAAAAGGCCGGCACCGTCAGGGTGTCGGCCTTTTTTTTTCTCTTTCCCCGTTCTGGCCCTGTCTGGCGCTTGACAGTTGCTGGTGAAAACGGTAACTGGTTAAAGTCGTTATGAATTATCAGTGGCCAACCGGTGTGGCTGGTGGGTACGCAGAGGGGGAAGGGGAAATGGGCAAGAAACAACAGGCGTCCGGGGGCGGGGCCGTCAACCAGGAACTGCTGCGGCTGATTCCCAAGGTGGATGAGTTTCTGGGCTGGGTGGAGAGCACGGTAACGGCGCCACCGGTGCTGGTTAAGAGCGCGGTGCGGGAGTTGCTGGCCGAGCAGCGGGCCGCCATCCTTGCCGGGGAGGCGGTGACGCCGGCCGATCTCGGTCGCGAGGCCATGGTGCCGCGTTTCGAGCGGAAGCTGGCTCGTAAGCTGGCCCTCAATTTCCGGACCGTGATCAACGGCACCGGCGTGGTGGTCCATACCAACCTGGGCCGTTCCCTCCTGCCCCAATCGGCCATGGACATGCTGCTTCAGGTGGGGGCCCGGTATTCCAATCTGGAGTTCGATCTTGAGACCGGCCGACGGGGCAGCCGGTACAGTCTGGTGGAGGAGTTGCTTTGTGAGTTGACCGGTGCCGAGGCCGGCCTGGTGGTCAACAACAACGCCGCCGCGGTGCTGCTGGTGCTGGAAACCCTGGCCGCCGGTCGTGAGGTGGTGGTCTCCCGGGGGCAGCTGGTGGAGATCGGCGGCTCCTTCCGGATTCCCGATGTGATGGCCAAGAGCGGCGCCACCCTGGTGGAGGTGGGGGCCACCAACCGTACCCACCTCCGCGACTATCAAGCGGCGATCAACGACAACACCGCCATGCTCCTCAAGGTTCATACCAGCAACTTCAAGGTGATCGGTTTTACCTCCGAGGTGCCCCCGGATGAGCTGGTCGCCCTGGCCGGCCAGCACGGCCTGCCGGTGGTGGAGGATCTGGGCAGCGGCTGTTTCGTGGATCTCTCCCGGTTTGGTCTGGCCAAGGAGCCCACCGTGCAGGAGGTGATCCGGGCCGGGGTCGATGTGGTCACCTTCAGCGGCGACAAGCTGCTGGGCGGTCCCCAGGCCGGGATAATCCTCGGTCGGCGCAAGTATATTGATCGGATCAAGAAAAATCCCATGAACCGGGCGCTGCGGATCGATAAGTTCACCCTGGCCGGTCTCGAGGCGATTCTGCGGCTTTATTTTGATGAGGAACAGGCCCTGGCAGCCATTCCCACCCTGGCCATGCTGAGCATGCCCGTCGAGGTCATCGACCGGCGGGCCAAGCGGTTGGCCCGCCGCCTTGGCTCGGCTCTGGCCGATCGCTGCCAGGTCGCGGTGCAGCCCATCGAGTCGCGGGTGGGGGGCGGCGCCCTGCCCGAGCAGGGGCTGGCCAGCCGGGCCGTGGCTCTGCTGCCTCTGGACCGCTCGGTGAACAGCCTGGAGGGCGCCTTGCGGCAAGGGCGGGTGCCGGTGATCGGCAGGATCGAGGACGACCGGTTTCTGCTCGACATGCGGACGGTGGCTGACCGCGAGGTGGCGGAGCTTGCCGCAAGCCTTCTTGCCGTTTTTGAGGTGGCCCCGTCATGAGAAGGTTCCCTTTTGCCGGCAGCGCCTCGCCCCTGACCGGTGATGATCTGCACCGCCTGGCCGTCCCTTTTTCTCGGGCCGTGGGCCATTTTTTCCCAGGCACCACGGTAACCCTGCTGCGCCTTGATGGTGAGGAGCCCAGCGCCCGTGGGTATGGTCAGGTCTGGCGTGAGGGGGTGCAGGGGATTCGTGATCGTGGCCGGCCGGCGCTTTCCGCCGATGGGAAGACGCTGCTTCTCCCTGTCTGGCGAGAGGAGGAGGTGGTCGGCGCCGCCGTGCTGGGAAATTCGGATCTTCCCTTTGCCGACATGTCCACCAGTTGGCTGTTGGAGGTGAGCCGGATTCTTTCCCGTGAGTTTCGGCTCATCAAGCAGTGGTCCATGGATGTGGTGACCGGGCTTCCCAACGGTCAGCAGTTGCGGGACGCGCTGGCGGCGGCCCTGGTCGGCAGTGGCGCTGAGCCTGCAGCTCCTCTCAATGTGGTGTTGATCGAGATCTATCCCACCAAGGCCAGGGACGGGGAGCAGGCGTTGGCGCAGAGCGCCCGCGCCGCTGCTTTTCTGGATGGCCTGGTGGGGGGGGTTGCTCCTCTCTATGTTTGTGGCGGCGGGGTCTTCGGCGCCATCTGGGACCGGATCGATACCGATCAGGTGCTGAAAATGGGTGAGGCGTTGTTGCGTCGGCAGAAGCGGGAAAACTTTGCCCGCGCCCATATCGGCATCGCTACCCTGGCCCCTGACGAAGCGGGCGCCGCCGTGGCCCTGCCCACGGCCACCGCTCTGCTCGACCAGGCCTGGGAGGCGCTGCATGCGGCCCGTCGGCGTGGTCCCCATGCCCTTTGTACCTATGCCGCCTTGAGTCGCGCCCAGGATCATCCCTTTGGACCGCCGCCGGCCGAGGTGATGGCCGGTTTGCGGCGGTTGTGGCGGGGGAGCGGCCGTTTTGCCCTGGTGCTGCTCCGTGAGGAGGCCGTGGCCGATGGCGGCGGTTTCAGCCGGCGGATCGCGAGCCTGGTTGGTCCCTCCGTGCCGCTGGTGCCCGCCGGTGACGGCGAAATTTATGCCGTTCTTGCCGATGCCGATCGCGCGCAGGCCCTGGCCTGGGCCGGTGCGGTGCGGGAGAGGGCCGCGTCGGTCAACGGCGCCGGGGTGGCGGCGGGAATAGCCCTCTATCCCTGCGGCCGTTTTGCCAAGTCAACCCTGGCGGTGAATGCCCGCAAGGCCCTGCGCCATGCCGCTTTTTTCGAGGATGAGCCGGTGGCGGTTTTTGACGCGGTGAGCCTCAATATCAGCGGCGATGTCTATTATAATGACGGTGATCTGGCCCGGGCGGTGCGAGAATACCGGCAGGGGCTCGCGCTTGATGCAGACAATGTCAATCTGCTGAACAGCCTTGGCGTGGTCTACGTGCAGATGAACCGGTACCGCGCCGCCATTCCCCTCTTTGAAAAGGCGGCGCGCCTGGATCGTGCCGACTTCATGGCGCCCTTTAATCTTGCCTTTGCCTATCTGGAGCAGGGGCGCGTCAAGGCGTCGGTGGAGGCCTTTGAAAAAGCGCTGGCCATCGATGGCGGCCATCCCGACGTGTTGCTGCAGTTGGGGCGGCTGTATTGCGGCCAGGAGCGTTTCGGTGAGGCGGCGGCACTGCTGGAGCGGTTGGCGGGTGTCGACGATGCGGCCCTTGGTGGGGGCAAGGCCGGGGTGCAGTTGGCGCTGGGGGAAGCGTACCGCGGTCTTGGCCGCAACCGGGACGCCATTGCCTGCCTGGAGCGGGCGGTTCGCCTGAATCCCCGCGACGGAGGCGCCTTGAGTCTGCTGGGCGTCTTGTATGCCGAGGAAAAGCAGGGAGACGAAATTGCCCTTTCCTTCTGTCGGCAGGCGGTGGAGCTGGATGACCGGCGCTGGCAGTCGTGGTTCCAGCTCGGCATGGTCCAGTGGCGACAAGGCGACCGGCCGGCGGCGTGGCTCTCCCTGGAGCAAAGTCTGAAACTTGACCGGAACAACGTTGCCGTGCTCTATCGTCTGGGCCGGGTCTGCGAGGAGGAAGGGCAGCTCCGGCGGGCACGACGGCTTTTTGCCAGGGTGCTGCGGCTGCGGCCGGAGCACGGCAAGGCGGCCTTGGCCCTGGCGCGGACGGGGGGCGCGGTGGCGGGCCGGGCCGGCCGGTAGTCGCCCGGGCCACTGGGGGCATGGTTTTGCCCCCCCCCTGAACCCCTGAACCCGCAGTTGCTGCAAAGAGGTAATCGGCGTGATCAAACCCCCTGTCTTTGACGAACGGCAGCAGTACTGGCTGGACAATTTCAATGTCGGGGACTCCTGGCGGCTGTTCCGCATCATGGCTGAGTTTGTGGAGGGCTTCGACACCCTCTCCAGCGTCAAGAGTCCGGCGGTGTCCTTTTTCGGTTCGGCCCGAACTCGGCCCGAGAACCCATACTACAAGCTCGCCGACCGTATTGCCACCGAACTGGCCGAGGCGGGCTACGCCATCATTACCGGCGGCGGCCCCGGCATCATGGCGGCGGCCAATAAGGGGGCGGCGGTGGCTGAGGGGGTTTCCATCGGCCTCAATATCAATCTGCCCTTTGAGCAGGAACCCAATCCTTTCACCAATATGCCCCTGGATTTTAAATATTTTTTTGTCCGCAAGGTAATGTTCATCAAGTACGCCATGGCCTTTATCTGTTTGCCCGGTGGTTTCGGTACCCTGGACGAGCTGTTCGAGGCGCTTACCCTCATGCAGACCCGACGGATCAAATCTTTTCCCGTTATCCTGGTCGGTTCCGAATTCTGGTCCGGACTGGTGGACTGGCTGCGGGAGAAACTCCTCGTCGCAGGCAATATCACCAAGGATGACCTCTTCCTCTTTGAGCTCATGGACGATCCTGACGAGATCGTTGCCCATATCAAGCGTACCGTAATTCTCTAACCGTTTCTCCGCCCCGGATCTTTTCTTCCCTCTCCTGCCTGAACGAAAGGCGGTGTGTCTTCCCCGGCTGCTCTTTCCCCTTCATTGCGTTTTATTGGGATTTCTCCCCCACCTTTCCCCACCAGCCTTTTTTGTGTTGCCGGCGGGCTGTCTTTGTCCGTTTTTGGTGGTGTGAATGCTACCATATGTGGGGCTGCCTTTTGTTTTTTGGCTCAATATGTGGTGTTAATTGGCGATTTTGAGGGAGCGGGGGGACGCTGCTGGGGGAAGGTTTTTTCTCTTGACACTGTCTGGTGGCCCTCATATAAGTGAATGATAGTGGTGTAAAGTGGTGCAAAGAGGTTTTTAGGGGGAGAGTGTGACCGAATCCGCAGTGCCAAGTCGAGTAAGCCATTTCCGAGGCCGGTCGATGCATGCCCTGGACAGCAAGGGGCGGCTGAATATTCCGACCAGGTTTCGTGAGGTCTTGCGTCGGCAGTACGATGAGCGGTTGATGGTCGCCCCCTGGCACAAATGCCTTCGCGCCTATCCGCTTCCCCAGTGGGAAGAACTCGAAATGACCTTGCGGGCCGAGGGGAAATCCCAGCCCCAGATGATCAAACTGCTCCGCTATCTGGTGGGTGGCGTGGTTGACTGCCCCCTGGACAAGCAGGGGCGGGTGCTGCTGCCGCCCACTCTTCGGGCCGGTTGCCGCGTTGATAAGGATGTGGTGGTCAGCGGCATGATCACCTACTTCGAGATATGGGATCAGGAGACCTGGGAACAGGAGAATCGGCCGGCCGAGGAGGACTTCCAGGCCTTTGAGCAGATTATGATCCAGTCCGGGTTGATGTAAGGGCATGGGGGAATTGCATCGACCGGTTTTGCTGCATGAGGTACTCCAATGGCTTGCCCCGGGGGACGGCGGGGTCTATGTGGACGGAAATTTAGGGTTGGGGGGGCATGCGGAAAAGATTCTCGAGCAGAGCGCGCCCAGTGGCAGGCTGATCGGCTTTGACTGGGACGCCGCCGCCATGGCCCTGGCCCAACAGCGGCTGGCACCGTTTGGTGACCGGGTGCATCTGGTCCGCCGCAACTTCGCCACCATCAAGGAGACGCTGGCGGAGTTGGGGGTCGAAAAGGTGGACGGTCTGCTGCTCGATCTGGGCCTCTCTTCCCTGCAGCTCGATGTGAGTGGGCGGGGGTTCAGCTTCCGGGGCGACGAACCCCTTGATATGCGCATGGACGACCGGAGTCCGCGGACGGCGGCGGATTTGGTCAACACGGCCAGCCAGGACGAGCTGGCGGATATTTTCTACTATTACGGCGAGGAGCGTCAGGCTCGACCCATTGCGGCGAGGATTGTCGTTGCTCGGCAGGAGGAGCGGTTGACCACCACCGCGCAGCTGGTTCGGGTGGTGGAGGCTGCGGTGCCCCGGCGTTTTCATCCCCGCAAGATCCATGTGGCCACCAAGGTGTTTCAGGCCCTGCGGATCGCCGTCAACCGGGAGTTGGAGAATCTGGTCCGAATTCTTGCCGACGGCGTTGACGTTCTGCGGCCTGGGGGACGTTTCTGTGTGATTACCTTCCATTCGTTGGAGGACCGGCTGGTGAAGCAGGCCTTCAATGGCAATCCCGCCCTGCAGGTGCTGACCAGGAAGCCCGTGGTCGCCGGGGCGGTCGAGCTGGCTGAAAACCAGCGCTCCCGAAGCGCCAAACTTCGGGTGGCTGAGGTGAGGGAGGAAAGGCAATGATCCAGGATTATTCGCAGCGGTATTCGGCCGGCGGCGGTCGGCGGCAAAATGTCTACCGCCGGGGCGACAGGGGGCCTGCCGGCGAGGGTTTTTTGTGGAAGGC